>JAEEGF010768636.1_pt1 | contig 62001 bp, 54 predicted proteins | sample 9134171 | NCBI WGS metagenome assembly JAEEGF01 (sample SAMN16246542, study PRJNA631951) | gut metagenome | biome: gut microbiome; feature: rumen; material: AP-attached | host: Bos | place: Iran: Karaj | collected 2018-10 | reverse complement strand
ATGCGAAGTTTGTTGTTTTAGCCGTTAAGCCACAGGTATATCCAGAGGTTTTAAAGAATATTAAAAATGTAATCACAGGGGACAGCGTTATTATTTCCATCGCACCTGGTATCACAATCGAATCTTTAAAGAAGCAGCTTGGAGCTGACATTCGAATCGTGCGTGCTATGCCAAACACTCCAGCTTTAGTGGGAGAGGGCATGACAGGAGTTAGCTATTGTAAGGAAGATTTCTCTTTTGAGGAAAGAGATTTAATTGATAGCTTCTTTAATGCCTTTGGTAAGGCAGTTTATGTAGCTGAGAATCAGATGGATGGTGTAGTTTGCGCATCAGGTAGCTCACCAGCTTACGTCTACATGTTTATTGAAGCTCTCGCTGATTCAGTTGTTAAGTACGGAATTAAAAGAGAAGATGCCTATAAGCTTGTTGCTCAAACTGTTCTTGGCTCAGCTAAGATGGTTTTAGAGACAGGCGAACATCCAGGTCTATTAAAGGATAAGGTTTGCTCACCTGGTGGAACAACAATTCAGGGCGTTGCAGCACTTGAAGCAGAAGGCTTTAGAAATGCAGTAATTAAGGCAACAGATGCCTGCTATGAAAAGTGCACTAAGATTAAGTAATAAAAGATTAAGTAGTAAAAGACTAGAATAATAAATCTTAGAATAATAAAAACTATAAAAGCAAGTTTAGGCTTAAGGATTTCTTTTAAAGTCCAAGCCACAAACTTGCTTTTTTATTTTCATCTGATTATCTAGCCATGGCATCAATAATTTCACCTATATACATTGTGTGATAATCGCCTTCAGCATAGAATTTCTTGTCAATTTCTTTATCCATAAAAGTTTCAGCAGTAATAGGAACTGCTGCCATCTTCTTACATAAATAAACAAGGCTTGCTTCATCTGGAAATGGAATACCAAGTCTAGAATTAAGAGTTAAACCAGATTGCTCCCACTTATTATTGTCCTTGCCTGATAGTGAACCACAAACACTTAAGGCATTTCTCTTATCATCAGGTAAAAAACTAACTGAGAAAAAGTCTGACTTATCAATTAATTCCTTTGTAAATCTAGATTCTCTTACATAAATTGTTAAAACGCTTTTACCCCAGAAAGTTCCAAAGCCTCCCCAGCTTACTGTCATAGGGTTAGCTTCTACCTTAGTACCAGCTGTTACAATAGCCCATTCTTTTGATAACTTTTGGAATGGATTAATCTCGATTAAGTCTAATGGTAATGGTTGAAATACGTGCATTTTTCTCCTCCAAATCTATCTATTTCTTGATTATTTCAATCAGGACGTTTAATATATTGATTATATCATATATTTTAAAAAATGTGCCTATAATTGCACATTTTCAAAAAGAAAGGGAGAAGAAGATGGATAGTGTAAAACGTGTTGGAAGAGAATTAGTTTATAAGGGCTCAATCCTTGATATGTACAAGGATACTATGGAGTTTGCCGATGGTCATACATCAGACTGGGATTACCTTGATCATAGAGGAAATGCAGCAGCTGTAATTCCTATAACTAATGACGGAAAGATTTTAATGGTTAGACAATATAGAAACTCAGTGGATGGTCTTACTTTAGAGATTCCTGCGGGCTGCCTTGATTTTAAGGATGAAGAGACAAGTGTGGCTGCCGCAAGAGAATTAGAAGAGGAGACTGGCTTTAAGGCAAATAATATTGAGAAGCTCTTTACTATTGTAACTGCCGTTGCTTACTGTAACGAGTTAATTGACATTTACATTGCAAGAGACCTTGAAAAGGGACATAGATGTCTTGATGAAGACGAGGATATTAATGTTGAGTGCTATAGTCTTGATGATGCTAAGAAAATGATTCGCAAAGGCGAGATTATCGATGCTAAGACAGTGGCTGCTATTTTAGCTTATGCAGCATTTTACTAAGATTTACTAAAAACTAATAAGATTAAATAAGACCTAACGGGAAACAACTTCCGTTAGGTCTTTTATTTTCTTAAATTCTTTATTGATTAAAAATGATTCTATAATCTATCTGCGATTTCGTAAATAAGATTTTCTGAATCCTTCCATCCAAGGCAAGCATCAGTAATTGACTTACCATAAACGCCTTCGCCTACCTTCTGATTTCCTGGTTCGATGTAGCTCTCAACCATAACGCCCTTGCAAAGAGTTCTAATATCCTTGTTGTAGCGGCAGTTGTGGAGGATTTCCTTAACGATTCTAATCTGCTCCATGTACTGCTTACCAGAGTTAGAATGGTTTGTATCAATGATAAGGGCAGGATTTTCAAGGTCTCTTGCCTTATACATGTTAAAGAGGCGAATAACATCCTCGTAGTGGTAGTTTGGATTGTTCTGTCCGTGCTTATTAACGGCACCTCTTAGGATGCAGTGAGTAAGAGGATTTCCTTGAGTATTAACCTCATGTCTTCTATAAATAAATGTCTGCTTAGACTGAGCTGCCACAACAGAATTTAACATAACGCTAAAATCACCAGAAGTAGGATTCTTCATACCAACTGGAACGTCAATACCACTTGAAACAAGGCGGTGTTCCTGATTCTCAACGGAACGAGCACCAACAGCTACGTATGATAAAACATCCTCTAAATACCAGAAGTTATCTGGGTAGAGCATCTCATCGGCTGGTGTAAGTCCAGTCTCCTTAATAATGTCTATGTGCATTTTTCTAATTGCCACAAGGCCTGCATAAAGGTCTGATTTCTTTTCTGGGTCAGGCTGATGAAGCATACCCTTATAGCCAATGCCTGTTGTACGAGGCTTGTTAGTGTAAACTCTTGGGATAATTAAAATCTTATCTGCTACCTTTTCCTGCACCTTTGCAAGTCTGGTTGTATAGTCAAGGACCGCATCTTCATTGTCTGCTGAGCAAGGGCCAATAATAGCAATAAACTTGTCAGACTTTCCTGTGAAAACGTCTGCGATTTCCTGATCTCTTTTCTTCTTAAGTTCAATACATTCCTTACTTAAAGGATAAGCTTCCTTAATCTCCTTTGGAGTTGGAAGCTGCTTTACAAATTCAAAACTCATTTTACATCTCCTACATGTACTACATAATTTTTTAGAATAACTTCTGATGTATATCATACAACAATTCATATGTCATTTCTAGGAATTTATAGCTAAATATGTTAAAATGTGAACAAGGGTTTGTGAGAAAAAAGAAATAACGGAGGTAGTTTTAATGGGAAAAATTAGTAATAAAAGTGGAATAAATAGAGTTATTTGGATTGTACTTGATAGTGTAGGTATCGGCGAAGCACCAGATTCTAAGGACTTTGGTGATGTAGGAGTTGATACACTAGGACATACCTGGGAAGCTAATAACGGACTAGAGATTCCTAATCTTTTAAAGCTTGGCCTTGGAAATATTGACGGAGCTAATTTAAAGAGATTAGAAGATAAAGACATCATTGGCGCTTATGGAAAATTACAGGAAAAGTCAGCAGGTAAGGATACAACTATTGGTCACTGGGAAATGGCTGGTATTTATTCCCCTAATCCTTTTCCAACATTTCCTAATGGCTTTAGCGACGAGATAAATAACGAGATCATTAAGAGAGCCAAACTTCCTGGCATTCTTTGTAATGAGACAGCTTCAGGTACTGAAGTTATTAATAGACTAGGAGATGAGCATGTAAAAACTGGTAAGCCAATTATCTATACATCAGCTGATTCAGTTTATCAGATTGCAGCCCACGAGGATGTAATTAGTGTTAAGAGATTATACGAGATTTGTGAGATTGCACGAGAAGTTTTACAAGGAGATGTGGCAGTGGCTAGAGTTATTGCTAGACCTTTTGTTGGAACTAGCGGCAATTACACTAGAACTTCTAATAGACATGACTTCTCCCTTGTACCAACAAAGGATAACATTTTAAATAGACTTAGAGATGATTTAGGTCTAGATGTTTTAGCTGTTGGTAAGATCGAAGATATATTTGCAAAAGAAGGAATCTCAAGAGCAGTTCACACTAAGGATAACATGGACGGGGTTGATAAGACTCTTGATTACATGAGAGAGGACAATCAGGGCTTAATCTACACTAATTTAGTTGAGTTTGACTCAGCTTGGGGACATAGAAGAGATGCCAAGGCCTACGGTAAGGGATTAGAGGACTTTGATAGCCGCCTTCCAGAGATTTTCTCAGCTATGCGTGATGATGACATGCTTGTTATTACAGCAGATCATGGTTGCGACCCAACCTATTCTGGCACAGACCACACAAGAGAGTACGTGCCAGTGCTTATGTATGGTAAGGCTTTAAAGGAAAATGTTAATCTGCATACAGGTACTAGCTACGCAGATATAGCTCAAACAATCGCTGATATCTTTAATACTAGACCTACAATGATTGGTAATAGCAGACTTGGGGATATTTTAAAGTAAATAGCAAAGGGGATAGAGCTTATGAGAATGGTGGATTTAATTGAAAAAAAGAGAAATAAGGAGAAACTATCAAAAGAGGAGATTGACTTTATTATAAAGTCTTATACAGCCGGGGAGATTCCTGACTATCAGATGTCAGCCCTACTTATGGCGATATATTTTAACAAGATGGACAAGGAAGAAACCCTTAATTTAACCCTTGCTATGAGAGATAGTGGAGATACTCTTGATTTATCTGAAATTAAGGGCATTAAAGTGGATAAACACAGCACAGGTGGCGTGGGAGATAAGACTACTTTAGTACTTGGACCTATGCTTGCTGCTTGCGGTCTTAAGCTTGCTAAGATGAGTGGAAGAGGACTAGGTCACACGGGAGGCACCATTGATAAGATGGAGAGCATTCCAGGCTTTAAGACAAGTCTTTCTATGGAGGCCTTTGTAAAACAGGTAAACGAGCTTGGCATTGCAATTACAGGGCAGACAGGAAATTTAGCCCCTGCGGATAAGAAGATTTATGCTCTTCGTGACGTTACTGCCACAGTGGAAAATATTTCTCTTATTGCAAGTTCCATAATGAGTAAGAAGCTAGCTTCTGGGGCTGATAGCATTTGCCTAGATGTTAAGGTGGGTTCTGGCGCCTTTATGAAGACCATTGAAGATGCTAAAAAGCTTGCTAGCGCCATGGTAGAAATAGGCAAAGGTGCTGGTAAGTCAACTATTGCCATAATTAGTGAGATGGATGAGCCTCTAGGGCTTGCTGTAGGTAATTCCCTTGAAGTAAGGGAAGTAATTGAAAGCTTAAAGGGCAGAGGCCCTAAGGATTTAATGGAACTTGTTTACTGCCTTGGTTCTTATATGATTAAGTCTGCAAAGCCAGAAGTTAGCCTAGCAGATGCTAGAAAGATGCTTGAAGCCTCTATAACAGAGGGAACAGCTCTTGAAAAGTTTAAGGTTTTTGTTAAGGCTCAAGGCGGCGATGAAAATGTAGCAAATGACTATTCTTTACTTAAGATTGCCCCAAGAGTAATTGAGGTTTTATCAAAAGAAGAGGGTTATGTAGCCCACATCCAGTCTGATTTAATTGGCCATGCTTCTATGATTTTAGGCGGCGGCAGACAAAGAAAAGAGGATACAATTGACTACGGCGTTGGCATTGAGCTAAATAAGAAGGTTTCTGATAAGGTCCTTGAAAATGAATTGCTAGCTAAAATCTATGTAAACGACGAGACAAATCTAGCTAATGCCATAGATGATATTTATGAGGCCTTTAGAATTGAAAAAGAAGAGATTAAAGAGCCAGTTTTAATTAAAGAAATCGTAGAATAAACAATATTTTTTATGGGATTTTATCTATATATATGTATAAATAAATCCACTATAGAGATAGATTTTCTTAAAAATTCAACACAAAATTTTTAAGTTTGTTAAAGAAGTAACGTGCTTTATTACTTGTCTGAGGGCAAAGTTTATGGTAATATAGACATTGCGATTTAGATTTTTTAACTTTTACTATTATAGTGAAAGTTAAAAGGACTAAAATTTTTTGTAATTTTAAGGAGATATTAAGATGGAAGTTAGACCAGGTGCAAATCCTGTGGACGTAAAGACTTACGACACAGCAAGATTAAGACATGATTTTTTAATTGAGAACGTATTTGTTCCAGATGAGATTAAGTTAACTTACAGCCAGATCGATAGAATTATCGTTGGTGCTGCAACTCCAGTTAATAAAGAATTAAAGCTTGAAGCAGGTGATGAGCTTAGAGCTAAGTATTTCTTAGAGAGAAGAGAATTAGGTATTATTAACATCGGTGGTAATGGTACAGTTACTGTTGATGGAACAGAATATAATTTCAAGTATAAAGATGGTATGTATATTGGTATGGGCGCTAAGGATATTACATTTAAGAGTGCTGATCCTACAAACCCAGCTAAGTTCTACTTAAACTCAGCTCCAGCTCATAAGACATATCCTACAGTATTTATCGATCCTGCTAAGGATATTTTACCAGAGAACAAGAAGGAACTTGGTTGCCTTGAATCTGCTAACCACAGAACAATCAACAAGTACATCCTTCCAGGTCAGGTTGAAAGCTGTCAGTTAGAGATGGGTATGACTTGCCTTGAGCCAGGTTCAGTTTGGAACACAATGCCATGTCATACACATGATAGAAGAATGGAAGTTTATCTTTACTTTGAAGTACCAGAAGATGCTGTAGTATTCCACTACATGGGCGAGCCAACAGAGACACGTCACATCGTTATGAGAAATGAAGAAGCTGTTATTTCTCCAAGCTGGTCAATTCACTCAGCTTCAGCTACACATGCATATACATTCATTTGGGGTATGGTTGGCGAGAACCAGGACTTCGATGATATGGATGATGTAGACATGAAGGATTTAAGATAATTTCTTAGAAAATAAAAGGATTTCTAAGGCATTTTCTTAAAGACGTATAAATCTTAAGCTATATAAGATAATGTTATTTGGTTTACCAAATTTCATTTATAAATTAAAAAAAGAAGGAGATTAATAAAATGTCAGTTAATTTTTCACTTGAAGGCAAGATTGCATTCGTAACTGGTGCATCTTATGGTATTGGTTTTGCTATCGCTTCTGGCATGGCAAAGGCTGGTGCTAAGATCGTTTTCAACGATATTAAGCAGGAATTAGTAGATAAGGGTATTGCAGCTTATAAGGAAGCTGGTATCGATGCTACAGGTTATGTTTGTGACGTTACAGATGAAGATGCTGTTAACGCTACAGTAGAAAAGATCACAAAGGAAGTTGGTCCTATCGATATCTTAGTTAACAACGCTGGTATCATTAAGAGAATTCCTATGTGCGAAATGACAGCTGCTGAATTCAGACAGGTAATCGATGTAGACTTAAATGCTCCATTCATCGTATCTAAGGCAGTTATTCCATCAATGATTGAAAGAGGTCATGGTAAGATCATCAACATCTGCTCAATGATGTCAGAATTAGGCCGTGAAACAGTTTCAGCTTACGCTGCAGCTAAGGGTGGTTTAAAGATGCTTACAAGAAATATTTGTTCTGAATATGGTAAGTACAATATCCAGTGTAATGGTATTGGACCTGGTTACATCGAAACTCCTCAGACAGCTCCTCTTCGTGAGAGACAGGCTGATGGTTCAAGACATCCATTCGATGCATTCATCGTTGCTAAGACTCCAGCTGAAAGATGGTTACAGCCAGAAGAACTTGCAGGTCCTGCAGTATTCTTAGCTTCAGAAGCATCTAATGCTGTTAATGGTCATATTCTTTACGTTGATGGTGGTATCCTTGCTTACATCGGAAAGCAGCCACAGTAATTAAATAAAGAATAAACTAAATTATAACTTTCATTAGTATATAGATTTAGATTTTAGAGGTGTAGCAGTAGCTACACCTCTTTTTTATTTACATACTTTCTATACATATCCAATTATATCTTCTAACTTCTTATAAATATATATTTTTATACAATTCCCAGAGAATTAGATTCATACATATATCTATCTTCACAAAAATTTTAAGTTTTATCACCCTATTTACTAGCTAAATGAAATATTTTGTGTTAAAATACATTTAGTTTAAGTGCGTAACAAATTAATACAAATTAGGAGGCTTTATGAAATCTAAGTTTGGAATTAGTAAGAATGTTGATTTTGCTAAGGCTGTAACGGAGGCTTTAGGAGGCGTATCAAATCCAATCGGATTAGTTTATATTTGCCCATATGAAATGATTGAATCAGTGGGAAATGAACTAACTAGCAGATTCCCGGGAGTGCCAGTACTTGGTACAGGTGGAATTTGTTATTACAATGATACAATTGATGATAAGCATCTTCAGATTATGGCTGTAACAGGTGGAGCAAAAATGGCAGCAGGTGTTATTAAGCACATTAAAAAAGCTCCTTTATCAGAAATCTATACACTTGAAAAGAGTGTACAGGAGGTAGGCGCAGGAACTGATAACACAATTTGTCTAGAATTTTGTCCTTACAACGAAGAAGTTGCTACATCAACTCTAAATGTTGTATTAGATAAGCACAAAATTAGTCTAATTGGTGGATCAATTTTTGATGTACCTGACGGAAAAGATCCTATAGTATATGTAAATGGTAAAATTTATAAAGATACGTTAGGCTATATGATGATTAAGAATACAGAAGGCAAAGTTCATATGTTTAAGGAAAATATCTATGCACCATCTGATAATCCTGTACATATTGCGACTAAAGTAGACTTAAACAAGAGAGAGCTTTGTTGTCTTGATGGCAGACCAGCTGCTCAAGTTTATTCAGAGGAAACTGGTGTACCTGTTAATAAAGTTTGCGATAATGTATTTGTTAATCCATTTGGTCGAGTAGTTGGAGATGAAGTTTACATTGCTTCCATGAAAGAACCAGGAACTAATGGTGGCCTTATTAATTACAAGAAGATTTATGAAAACGATGCTATTAGTATCTTAAATGTTCTTGATTATAGAGAAGTTGTTGAAGAAACTAAGAGAAATATTAGAAGTAAAGTTAGCAATCCATCTTGCATGATTTCCTTTAACTGTTGCTTTAGATATCTCTTCTTTAATAGCGAAAATTATACAACGGAATATCTAAAAAACATGGCAACAGTAGCACCTAATTTCGGATATATCGCCGGTGGAGAACAGTATTTAAATCAGCATGTAAATCAGACAATGGTATGTGCTGTTTTCGATTAAATTAAGGAGGTTTGCAATGTTTGGTAGAAAAGTAGATAATACAACAAAAACAGCAACAACTGAAAAGAAAATTGATCTAAACAAGGTATTTATGCCAATTGTGCAATCATCTAATCATATTATGATTCAGAAAAATAAATTAGTTGCTGAAGAATTAATTACATCAGAAAGCCTTCAGGATGTCACAAGTTCATTCGTAGAAGTTAAGAGACAATCAAGAGAAATCAATGACTCAGTAGTACATTTTAGAGATGAATTTGATGATGTAAGAAAAGTGTTAAATCATTTCGAAGAAATTATTGATAAGATGCTTGGAACTGTTAATGAAACTCATCAAAGCATGAATAATGTAAGAGTTTCTTCTCAGTCTGTAAATGAGACAATCAAGGCTGTTCAGGAAGTATTTGAGGAATTCCAAAAGAGCTTTGATGAAATCTTAGAAAAGGTAAATGCCATTAATGGTATTGCAAATCAGACTAACTTACTTGCCCTAAATGCTTCAATTGAGGCTGCAAGAGCTGGTGAATCAGGACGAGGCTTTGCAGTTGTAGCTGACCAGGTTAATAAACTATCTTCTGATATTAAGACATTAGTAGGTTCTATTGGGGATAGCATGGACAGATTAAATCAAAACAATTCAAGACTTATGGATTCTATTGATGATACACGTTCTGCTATGAATGATTCTATGAACCATATCAATGAAACTGAAGAAGTTGTAGATAACATCAAGGTTGTTGCCGATGAAATCGAAGATGGCAACAAGGGTATTGAAAGTGTTATTAATTCTTGTTCAGAGCACATTGATGAAATTACAGATACTATTCTTAGTTCTGAAAGATATTACGAATCCGTTTCAGAAAATATTGATTCTATGAAGCTTAAAATCACACAAAAGAGTTTCATTTTCGAGGAATTAACAAATATCCTAGATCAGTATCCTGAAATGATTGAAATCATTAAGAAAAGATTAAAATAATATTATACTCCTTTTGGCCCTAAACCTTAGTTGGTTTAGGGCTTTTTCCTTTTATAAATTGAGGGATTGTAGTATAATTGTTAGGTAAGTTATATTTAAAAAAGATGATTAAATCCAAAGGTTTTAATTGTTTTGGGAGGAAAAGATGAACAGAATATATAAGGCTTATCCAGGGGGTAAACACAAAGTCCTTACACTTAGTTATGATGATGGAAAAGTTCAGGATTACCGCTTGTTAGAGTTACTAGACAAGTACCATATTAAGGCTACTTTTAATCTTAACTCAGCAGTAAAAGATGACATTCATATTAGTCAAGATGAATGGCGCGAACTTTATAAGAATCACGAGGTTGCAGTGCATACAATGACACATCCAACAATGGCAAGATGCACTCCATACCAGATTTGTGAGGAATTACTAGAGGATAAGAATAATCTAGAAGAGATTATGCAAAGACCAGTTAGAGGACTTGCTTTCCCTAACGGTTCTTATAATGATGAGATAATTAACTTAGCAAAGTCACTAGGCTTTAAGTATGCAAGAGTTGCAGGTGATAAGTATGCCAACATTTGCGCAGCGAAACATTTTGCAAAGGAAGCCGAAGGCCCAATTCTACTTGGAGATGAGACAGGCTTTGGAATTCCGGAAGATTATATGCACTGGCTTCCAACATGCCATCACAATCACCATTTAGTAGATTTAGCTAAGGATTTTATAAATTTAACAAAGAAGCAGTATCTATACATGATGTATGTTTGGGGACATAGCTTTGAGTTTGATAGAAACGACAATTGGGAGCTTATGGAGGAATTCTGTAAGGTTATTTCTAATAGAGATGACATTTGGTATGCCACTAATTTAGAAATCGTTGAATACGACGAGGCCTTTAATAACCTACAGTTCTTTGCAAGAAATTCTTACGTTTACAATCCAAACGCTATGAGCGTCTTTGTTATGGCGAATAATGATAAATGTATCGAAATACCAGGAGGAGCTACTATAAAGCTTTTCTAAAGAAGGAGAGAGAACATGAGTTTTATTGAATTTAGGAACGTTTGGAAGATTTACAGAATGGGCAATGTCAAAATCAAAGCCCTAACTGGAACTAACTTTACAATTGATGAAGGAGAGTTCGTTGTAATTGCTGGCGCTTCAGGTGCAGGTAAGAGTACTATTTTAAACCTACTTGGAGGTATGGATAGCCAGACTACAGGTAAGATTATTGTAGATGGTAAAGAAATTAGCGAATATAACAACAAGAAATTAACGACTTATAGAAGGAATGATATTGGCTTTGTATTTCAGTTCTACAATCTAGTACAAAACTTAACAGTTCGTGAAAATGTTGAGCTTGCCACACAGATTGTAAAGGATCCTTTAGATATCGATGAAACTATTAAAGCCGTTGGCCTAGAAGATAGAATTTCTAACTTCCCATCACAGATTTCTGGTGGTGAACAGCAAAGAGTAGCAATCGCTAGAGCTTTGGCAAAAAACCCTAAGATTTTACTTTGTGATGAGCCAACAGGCGCTCTTGATTATAATACAGGTAAGCAGATTTTAAAGCTTCTTTATGATACCTGTAAAGAGAAGAAGGTAACTGTAGTTGTTATAACCCATAACCTAGCAATTTCAGCTATGGGAGACAAAGTTATTAAGGTAAAGAATGGTGCCGTTGAGTCCATCACCCTTAATGAAAATCCTGTATCTATAGATGACATTGAGTGGTAGGAGGAGAATATGGGTTTAGCTTTAATAAAAGATTTACTAAGAGAAATAAAACAAAGCTTTGGGCGATTCTTTGCTATATTTGCTATCTGCTTTATTGGCGTAGCATTTTTTGCAGGTGTAACCGCCTCTTCAAGCGATATGAAATCCTCATCTGATGCCTACTATGATGACTATAATCTTTACGATTTACGAATTTTATCATCAATTGGCTTTGACAATGAGGATGTGAATCAAATTAGTCAGGTGGAGGGTGTTGAAAATGTTTTCGCAAGCCACTACCTAGACCTACTAACTACAGTAGACGAAGTAGAAAAGGCTGTAAGAGTAACTAGTCTTCCAGATTCAGACGGGGTTAACAGCCTAAAGCTAGTTAAAGGTAGATTACCTGAAGCTGATAATGAATGTGTAATAAGATATGAAAGCACAACAGATTTGCCTGAAATTGGAGATGAGATAACATTTTCAAAGGGAGAAGAATCTGAAGTTAACGCCTTACTTGAGGGTGGCGAAAATCTAGAAGATGAAATTGCCAATACAAGCTACACAGTAGTTGGTTACGTATATACACCGGTTTATGTATCTTACTATATCGATTCAACAACAGTGGGAAATGGCACTTTGTCATATCTTGTTTTTGTAAATGATGAAAACTTTAAGAGTCAATATTATTCAGAAGTTTATTTAAATATTTCTGGAGCAAAGGATTTCTCAACTTATGATAATGACTATTTTGAATATTTAGAGTCTTACGAGGATGCAATTCTTGCAGTGGGAGATTCAAGATTTGAAGAGCGCTATAATAGTTTAGTAAGCGAGATTGAAGAAAAAAGAGAGGCTAGACTTGCAACTCTTAATGATGAGATTTATGCCCAGGTTGTGGCTAATCTAACTTCTATTTATCAGTCTTATTATCCAGATAGAGACGTTTCAGATATGATTGCTCCTTATATTGAGCCAAACTATCAAAAGGCTCTTGCAGAGTTTGACTATAGTTTGGTAAATGAGCCTTTTGATCAGGCACTAACTGAAGTGGAGGATAGAATTTCTAACTATACATGGCTTAGCCTTACAAGAAATGAATCCTACTCTTTTGTAGATTACAAGCAGAGCGCTAATAGAATGGGAGCCATTGCCACAGTATTCCCAATCTTTTTCATTGTGGTAGCAGGACTTGTTTGTCTTACAACAATGGCTAGATTAATTGATGAGCAAAGAGGCTTAATTGGTACTTATAAAGCCCTTGGTTACTCAAGATTTATTATTTCACTTAAATATGTCTTGTATGCCTTAATTGCTTCAATGATAGGTGGAATCCTTGGTTGCATTGTGGGACTAAAGATTTTCCCTTATATCATTATTAATGCTTGGAATATTATTTATCAAATTCCTGATATTGTGCCAGCTAACCACACAATTTTATCAATAATTGCAGTTTTAAGCCTAACTCTTACAACAATGATTGTTACAATAATTGCTTGTGGAGAAACAACAGCAGAAGTTCCATCAGAACTTATGAGACCTAAGGCTCCAATTAGTGGTAAGAAGATATTACTTGAAAAGGTGGGCTTTATCTGGAAAAGACTAAACTTTACAACTAAGGTAACTATGAGAAATCTATTCCTTTATAAGAAGAGATTTATAATGACAATTATTGGAATTGCAGGTTGTGGAGCACTAATTTTAGCAGGCTTTGGTATAAAGGATAGTATTAGAAGCTTAGTAACAAAGCAGTTTAGTGAGATTTTCCATTATGATTTAGTTGTGAGTCTAAATAGCAATTTAGAAGAAGAGAGCTTAAATTCTCTTACTTCAGATATGGATAGTAATTTACTTTATACTGATTATTTACTTGATTATGGCTACACTGAAACAGCTAGCAATAATGACAAGGAAATCGATGCAGGCATTTCAATTGTTTCTGATATTGATGCCTATAAAAATTACCTAAGCTTTAGAGATAGAAAGTCTCATAAGAAGGTAAATTTAACAGATGAGGGAGCAATCCTTTCAGAAAAGTTAGCTAGAGACTTAGGAGTTAAAGTGGGAGATAGCTTTACAATTAATGATGCTAATGGCGCTCCTATAACTATTAAGGTTTCTGGCATATGTGAAATGTATGTAGGCCATAGCATTTACATGACTGCAAATTATTACACCTCTATTACAGGGGAAGACCTTGGAGTTAATAGAATGCTTGTAAAGCTACCAGATTCAGAGGACGAGACAATTAATCTTGTAAGTAGCGACCTTATGGATAGAGAGCAGATTAAAGCTTTGACATTTTTAAATACTAATGTGGAGCATTTTGAAAATATGATCAAGTCCCTTGACATTGTAACCTATGTACTTATAATATCTGCTGGGCTACTTGCCTTTGTGGTAGTTTATAACCTTATAAATGTAAACATCTCCGAGAGAATAAGAGAAATTGCCACAACAAAGGTACTTGGTTTTTATAATTTTGAAGTAGGAATGTATGTCTATAGAGAGATTATTCTTCTTACTTTAATTGGTGGTGTATTTGGATTAATCCTTGGCCGTCTATTACATGTGTATATTATGACTACAGTTGAACTTGAAGATGTTATGTTTGGTAGTTATATAAGTGCTAAATCCTTTGTGTTAACCTACCTAATTACATTCATTTTCTCATTAATTGTAGATTTGGTAATGTACCCTAGATTATCTAAGATAAAAATGGTAGAATCACTTAAGTCGGTTGAGTAGTTTATTGGCAATTGCAAGCTAATTTGTGATATGTTATAATGTTTTAAAATTACAACTGCTTAAAATAAAGCGATGGAGGTTAAGACATGACTAAAGAGTTTGAGGATAGAGGAGCTAATTATACAGTTTCAGAAAACAATAACATTGGTGAAGTTAAGATTTCTGATGAGGTAGTAGCTATTGTTGCAGGTCTTGCAGCAACAGAAGTAGAGGGTGTTGTAAGTTTAGCAGGTAATATCACTAACGATATGGTAGCTAAACTTGGTATTAAGAACCTTGCTAAAGGAGTTAAGGTTTATGTTAACGAACAGACTGTGTCTGTTAGCTTAGTGGTAAATATTAAGTATGGTACATCAATCCCTGCTGTTTCTACTGTAATTCAGGAAAAGGTTAAGTCAGCTGTTGAAACTATGACTGGTTTAGATGTATCAGAAGTTAATATCAAAATTTCAGGCGTTAATATCGATGCTTAATGCATAGATAATTACGTAGATGTTAGGAGTTATATAATATGTCTAGAATGAACAGAACAGTGATGAGAGAGCATATTTTCAAGCTTTTATTCAGAGTGGAATTCCATGACACTGTCGAATTTGAACAACAAATTTCTTTGTATTTTGAGAATTTAAGAGAAGGAACTAAGGAAGAGAGAGGCATTGATATTAATGAAGCGGATTATAACTACATTCATGATAAAGCAATAGCTATCAAGAATAATCTAGCTGATATTGATGCTAAGATAAATGAGATTTCAGAAGGTTGGCCAACAACTCGTCTTGGTAAGGCAGAATTATCAATTATGAGACTTGCAACCTATGAAGTAATGTATGATGATGACATTCCAACGAATGTAGCGATTAATGAAGCTATTGAACTTGCTAAGAAGTATGGTTCTGATAATGCACCATCATTTATTAATGGTGTACTTGCAAAGCTTAATAATTAATTTGGAGAGATAATAAATGGCCGGAGTATATACTGTAACTCAGATCAATTCCTATATAAAGAACATGTTTCAGCAAGATTTCGTTCTTAAAAGCGTTCAAGTAAAGGGAGAGATATCGAATTGCAAGTATCATAGCTCCGGTCATATTTATTTTACTTTAAAAGATGAGACCGGAGCCATTGCTTGTATTATGTTTGCTTCCAATGCGAAAAGCCTTAAATTCACCCTTAAGGATGGTTTGGCTGTAAATGTACATGGAAGAGTAGATGTCTATGAACGCGATGGTAAATATCAGCTCTATGTCACAAGCATAGAAGAAGATGGAATTGGAGATTTAAATAAACGATATTTAGAATTAAAACAACAATATGAGGAAATGGGTTTATTTTCCCCGGAATATAAAAGACCTATTCCTGCCTTTGCTAAAAGAATTGGCGTTGTAACTGCAAGAACAGGTGCTGCCATAAGGGATATTATTAATGTTTCAAAGAGACGAAATCCTTATATTGAGATTGTTCTATATCCCGCATTAGTTCAGGGAGAGAATGCCAAATACTCAATTGTAAAAGGCATTGAAACCCTTAATAAACTAGACCTAGATCTTATTATTGTTGGTCGTGGCGGTGGTTCCATTGAGGATTTATGGGCTTTTAATGAGCCTATGGTTATTGAGACGATTTTTTATTCTAAGACACCAATAATTTCTGCCGTAGGTCATGAAATTGACTTTACACTTTCTGACTTTGCAGCGGATTTAAGGGCCCCAACACCATCGGCGGCAGCAGAACTTGCAGTTAGCGATATAACTGTTATAGAGAATACAATAGATAATCTTAATAGGCGCTTAGACCTGGCTATGTCAAGAAAAATTACAAGCTACAGGGATTTAATCTCTAAGTATGAATTAAGACTTAAATTCCTAGATCCAATCAATGTAGCTAATAAAAATCGCGAGGATTTAATTAGACTTGAAGAGCAATTAGAAGACGCCTTTAGTAACATTTTACAAAATAAAAAGAACAAACTAGAGCTTTTAATTACAAGGCTTGAGGGGGCAAGTCCTCTAAAGAAGCTAAGTTCTGGCTATTCTTATGTGGAGCATAATGGAAAAAATGTATCCTCAATTAAGGACGTTAACACAGGGGATAGCTTAAATATCTACCTAAAGGATGGTAAATTAGAGGCTATAGTAGGAGGTAAAAGTGGCAAAGAAGATTAAAGAAGAAGTGATTGAAGCAAAGGCTGATAATGAGCTTAATTTAGAAGATAATAAGGAATTTAGTCTAGAAGAGTCTTTTACTAGACTTGAAGAAATTATTGGCGCCCTTGAAGAAGGAAAGATTGGCCTAGATGATTCTTTTAAGTTATATAAAGAGGGTGTAAGCCTTGTTAAGGACTGTAATAATAAATTAGATAAAGTAGAAAAAGAAATTATTATTATTAATGAAGATGGAGAGATTGAAGAGACAGATGGAGAATTTTAAAGAGCAACTAACTAGTCAGGTTGATTTTATTAATGATATAATTGATGAGAGATTGCCAAAGGAAGAGGGTTACGCCCTTGAGGTAATTAAGGCTATGAACTACAGCGTAGATGCTGGTGGTAAAAGAATTAGACCTTTAATTATGCTTGAAAGCTACAGACTTTGCGGTGGTAATGACTGCAATGTGCTTTACGACTTTATGGCAGCTCTTGAGTGCATTCATACATATTCACTTGTTCATGACGATTTACCAGCCATGGATAATGATGAATACAGAAGAGGTAAGTTAACTACACATAAGGCCTTTGGCGAGGATATGGCTATTCTTGCAGGAGATGGCCTTTTAAATTATGCCGCTGAGCTAATTCTTAATAGAGTTAACGAAATCTCAAAGGATGCTAAGGAAAAGATTAATAAACTTCTAGATTCTGACCTTAATGAAGCTAATATGACAATAGTTAAGAACAAGATTAAGGCAGAGACTAGAAGAATTACAAATGCTACAAATGCCGCCAATGTAATACTTTCAAAGGCAGGTGTTTACGGCATGGTAGGTGGACAGTGTTTAGATGTGTATTTAACTAATAAGCCGGTTAAGGCAGAGGAGTTAGATTACATTTTCAAAAATAAAACTGCTGCCTTAATAGAATGTGCCTTTATGGCAGGCGGTTATTTAGCAGGTGCTAATGAAGAAACAATTACTAAATTAGAGCTTGCAGGTAGATTTATTGGCCTTGCCTTCCAGATTCAGGACGACATCTTAGATGTTACAAGTACTACGGATGAGCTTGGAAAGCCAGTAGGTTCTGATGATAAGAACAATAAGACAACTTATGTGACTTTATATGGCATGGATAAGGCAAATGAAGATGTTAATTCCTACTCTAGAAAGGGAATTGAAATTCTAGAAGAAATTGGCAATAACGAATTTTTAATTGAATTAGCAGTTATGTTAATTGGCAGAAAAAAGTAGATATAATAAGCCTTACAAAGGTTTAAAATTTGCCAAAAATACAGCTAAATGCTAAAATTAGTTTTCGTTTAAATAAAATGAAAGTGGTTGAGATGAAATTATGATCCTTGAGAAAATTAATAAACCTGGTGATGTGAAAAAATTATCGCCAATTGAATATAATCAGTTGGCAGAAGAAATAAGAGACTTTCTTATTAATCATATTAGTAAGACAGGTGGACATCTTGCGTCTAATTTAGGCGTTGTTGAACTTACAATTGCATTACATTTGGCTTTTGATTTACCAAAGGATAAGATTATTTGGGATGTGGGACATCAGTCTTACACTCATAAGATTTTAACCGGTCGAAAGGACCAGTTTGACGGGCTTCGTAAGTTTGGTGGAATGAGTGGATTCCCTAAGAGAAATGAAAGTAATTATGATGCCTTTGATACAGGTCATTCATCTACATCTATCTCGGCAGGTCTAGGTTACGTCTGTTCTAGAGACTGTCAGGGTCAAAACTACAGCGTAGTTTCAGTAATAGGTGATGGTGCCCTTACAGGGGGTATGGCCTATGAGGCGCTAAATAACGCCTCTTCACTAAAGACAAATTTCATTATTGTTCTTAATGATAATGCCATGTCTATATCTAAGAATATAGGCGGTGTTTCATATATGTTAAGTGATATTCGTTCATCGGATTCATATATTGATTTTAAGGAAAATTTAGCTAATTCTTTATATAAGATTCCAGGGGGCAGCCGCATGGTTAGCGCCCTAAAGAAGACTAAGAATAACCTAAAGCAGATTATCCTTCCAAATCAATTGTTTGAAAGTATGGGAATTGCTTATCTAGGACCAGTTAACGGTCATGATACAGAAAAACTTATTAAGACCTTAAAGGTAGCCAAAAGAATTAATGGCGCAGTTATAGTTCATGTGGTTACTCAAAAAGGTCGAGGCTATAAGCAGGCGGAGAGAAATCCTAGTAAGTTCCACGGTATTGCTCCATTTGATGTAAAAACTGGAAATGTTTTAAACAAGCCAAAGAATCCAACTTATTCTAGTGTATTTTCAGATGCAATTTGTCATTTGGCAAAGAAGGATAAGAAGATTTGTGCAATTACAGCGGCTATGCCAGATGGAACGGGCCTTACTAAATTTTCAAAATGGTTCCCGGACAGATTCTTTGATGTGGGAATTGCAGAAGAACATGCCACAACCTTTGCAGCGGGTATGGCAGCAGGGGGCATGAAACCCGTATTTGCAGTATATTCTTCCTTCCTTCAAAGAGCTTACGATCAGATCCTACATGACGTTTGTATTCAACAGCTTCATGTGGTATTTGCCATAGATAGAGCGGGACTTGTAGGTGCAGATGGAGAGACTCATCAAGGTATATTTGACCTTTCTTTCCTATCTTCAATTCCTAACATGACTATCTTTGCTCCAAAGAATGACTGGGAATTAAAGGAAGGACTTAAGTTTGCCCTTGAAGAACATAACGGTCCAATAGCCCTTCGTTATCCAAGAGGTGAGGCTTGCACTGACTTCCACGAATTTAAGGAAGAGATTGTGCTTGCTAAGTCGGAGATTTTATATAAAGAGAAAGATATAGCAATTCTTGCAGTTGGTAGCATGGTTAAACTAGGGGACGAAGTTAGAAAAAGACTTAAGGCTAGAGGCCTTAATGTAACCTTAGTTAATGCTAGATTTGTTAAGCCTATTGATGAAAAGCTTATATTAGAGTTAAGCATGAATCATAGTTTAATTGTTACTTTAGAAGAAAATGTAGCATCTGGCGGCTATGGTAGAGCAGTCTGTCAGATGATTAATGATACAAAATTAAAACCTAGATGTTTAGAAATTTCTCTACCAGATGATTATATTGAACATGGTAGTGTTGATATTTTAATGAAAGAAGCTGGAATTGATGTGGATTCCATTGAAGAGAGAATCCTTTCAGTTCATAAGGAGATATAATGGCAAAAGAAAGATTAGATGTTTTATTAGTAAAAAGAAATTTAGCTCCTTCAAGAGAGAAGGCTAAAAGCATTATTATGGCTGGCATTGTCTATGTAGATGGCCAGAAGGAAGATAAGGCTGGTACTACATTTGCAGAAACAGTTAATATTGAGGTTAGAGGCAATACTTTAAAGTATGTTAGCCGTGGTGGTCTTAAGCTTGAAAAGGCTATGGAAAACTTCGATGTTACACCAAATGGCAAGGTTTGTATGGATATTGGTTCATCAACAGGTGGCTTTACTGATTGCATGTTACAAAATGGTGCTGTTAAGGTTTATGCAGTAGATGTAGGACATGGTCAGCTTGCTTGGAAATTAAGAAACGATGAGAGAGTAGTTTGCATGGAAAAAACCAATATCCGCTATGTTACACCAGAGGATATTGATGATAAGATTCAGCTTGCAAGCTGTGATGTTTCCTTTATTTCTCTTACTAAGGTTTTAGGCCCTGCAAAGGAATTATTAGCAGATGATGGCCAGATGGTTTGTCTTATTAAGCCACAGTTTGAGGCTGGAAGAGAGCAGGTTGGAAAACATGGCGTAGTTAGAGATAAGTCAGTACATGAAAGCGTAATTAAGATGGTTGCTGATTTTGCAATCTCAATAGGCTTTGAGTGCTTAGCCCTTGATTTCTCACCAGTTAAGGGACCTGAAGGTAATATTGAATACTTAATTCATCTTCAGAAGCATACAGAAGGCAGTTACGAAGAAATGCCATTTAATATTAGTGATGTGGTAAATGCTGCACACGATTCATTAGATAAATAATTTAAATTAGTAGATAAATGTGTTTTGGAGGCTCAAATGAAAAATTTTTTTATTGTAGCCAATCCTTTAAAGGATAGGGAGGGACTCTATTCCAACAGAATATGCCAATATATAAAGAATATGGGCGGAACTTGTAGCATTTATAGTTATGAGCTAATTGGGAATGCTTGTAATTATACGGACTGCAAAAATATTCCTGAAGGTGTGGAGTGTATAATTGTGCTTGGTGGAGACGGTACTCTAATTCAGGCCTCGGATGATCTAAATGGCTTAAATCTTCCGTTTCTAGGGGTTAATATTGGAACTCTTGGTTATTTAACAGATACAGATATGGCAAATGTCTATGACACCATCGATTTGCTCTTTAAAGATCAATACCTAATTGATGAGCGAATGATGCTCAATGGACAAATCTATCGTGACGACAAACTTATCTTTGAAGAGACCGCCCTTAATGATGTAGTATTAAATAGGTCAGGTAATCTCTCTATTATGGAGTATGACGTCTATGTAAATGATGAGTATTTGACTACTTACATGGCGGATGGCGTGATTTTATCCACTGCCACAGGCTCAACAGCCTACAGCTTATCTGCAGGTGGTCCAATTATTCAGCCAAATGCCAATCTTATTTTAATGACTGCAATTTGCCCACATTCTCTTAATTCAAGAAGTATTATTTTTGGAGCAGAGGATTGCGTAACTATAGTTATTAAAGACAATAAAAAGGCGGCAGATAGAAGAGTTGCAACCTTTGACGGAGAAAAATTTATTGATTGCTTACCAGGGGATAAAATTAAGGTATGTAGATCAAAGAAGATAGCCAAGTTTATTAAGACCAACAAGGCTTCTTTCCTAGAAAGAATAAGGGATAAAATGTAATAAAGAAATGTAAAAAAGGAGAAAATTTTAAAATGAAGAATGCAAGACAACAAAAAATTGTTGAGCTTATTACTTCTTACGATATAGCAACACAGGATGAATTAGCTAAGGCCTTACTTGATGCAGGTTATAACGCTACTCAGGCAACTATATCAAGAGATATTAGAGAGCTTAACTTAACTAAAGTAGCCTCTGGTTCAAAAAGCCAGAAGTATGCCCTTCCTACTAATGAAAATGTAGCCCTTAACGGAAGATTCGAAGGTGTTTTAAGACAGGGCTTCTTATCATGTGACGTGGCTCAAAACATTTTAGTAGTAAAGACAGTTTCAGGTATGGCAATGGCTGTTTGTGCGGCCTTCGATGCCCTAAAGTGGCCTGAAATTGTAGGTGCTGTTGCAGGTGATGACACAATTCTTTGTGCTATTAGAACTGAGAAGGAAGCTCTTGAGGTTATGAGTAGAATTAGAAAGTTTGTAGCTGAGGAACCAAGTCACAAAGATGGAAATGAGGACTTTGAGTAAAGAGAGGTAGTGGGGTGTTAGTTAATTTACATGTAAAAAATCTTGCTCTTATAGAGGAAGAGAACATCGACTTTGAAGAAGGTCTAAATATTTTAACTGGCGAAACTGGCGCTGGTAAATCTATAATCCTAGGTTCAATTAACGCAGCTCTTGGTGCTAAAACTAGCCCTGATTTTATTAGAACGGGCTGCGATTACGGCCTAGCCGAAGTAACATTTTATGTAGAAGATGAAAAAACAAGACAAGAGCTTAAAGAGCTTGGTATCTTAGATATTGATGAGGGGGAATTAGTGATTTCTAGAAAAATTTCTCCAAGCCGTTCAACTATTAAAGTAAACGGACAATCTTTTACATCAAGTCAAACAAGGCAATTAGCCAATCTCTTAATTAATATCCATGGACAAAGAGATAATCAGATTTTAATAGATGAGAATAAACAGCTTGAGACCGTTGATGAATATATTAAAAACGAAGCAGCTGTAGTTTTATCTGACTTAAAGTCTGCCTATAAAGAATTTAAAGAGGCTAAGCAGGCCCTTGAAGCACTTAATATTAACGAGGAAGAAAGAAATAGACAAACTTCTTTCCTTGAATTTGAGATTAATGAAATTAGTGCCGCTAATTTAAGTCCTAATGAGGATTCTGATTTGGAAAATGAATACACAAAGATGAGAAATTATCAAAAAATCGTTTCTGAATTAGCCCTTGTATCGGAAAATCTATATGATGGTGAAACTAATGTATCTGATATGATTTCAGACATTTTAAGACATACCAATAAGGCCCTTGAATATGATGAAGGCCTAGAGGATTTATCAAACACTTTATCATCTATTGAGGATTTAATTTCAGATGTGGCACATCAGGTTTCAAATTACATGGATGATTTAGAATTTGATGAAGAGAGATTTAATGAACTTGAGGAAAGACTTGATTTAATCAATAATCTTAAGATGAAATATGGTAAGACTATTGAGGATATATTAGAAAATCTTGATAAAAAGCAGGCTTTACTTGAAGAATACTTAGATTTTGACAATGTATATAGTAAAAAGAAAAAGGAAGTTACAGCTAAAGAAGAAGAGTGTAAAAAACTTGCAGCTAAGCTTAGTGACCTTAGAAAAGCTGGAGCTAAAAAATTAGAAGCTGCTTTTGTTAAGGCTCTAAAGGAACTTAATTTCCTTGATGTTAAGTTTGAAATTGACTTTAGTGAAAGTCCACTTAGTGCAAAGGGTGTTGATAAGATTACCTTTATGATTAGCACAAACCCAGGTGAGGAGATTAAGCCTTTATCAAAGGTTGCCTCTGGTGGTGAGCTTTCAAGAATTATGCTAGCGCTTAAAAGTATTATGGCAAGTAAAAATGATCAGACTAGTTACATTTTCGATGAAATTGATGCAGGTATTAGTGGTAAGACAGCCTCTATGGTTGCAGCTAAACTTCTTAGTCTATCAAATTCAAATCAGATAATTTGTATCACTCACTTACCACAAATTGCAGCTATGGCCTCTAAGCATTTTATTATTGAAAAGGCCTTATCTAATAATAGAACTATTAGTAATATAAAAGCTTTATCTGAAGAAGAGTCTATTAAGGAACTTGCTAGACTTCTTGGTGATGGAGAGATGACAAAAGCAACTCTTACTAATGCCAAGGAATTAAAAAGTCGTTCTAAAAACTTGAACTTTTCCTAAAGGTGGAGTATACTTTAAAAGTGTTTTAACAGGATTTTAATAATTCTGTAATAAAATAATGGAGAGGAAGAGTATGCGCAAGAGAGTATTTAAGACATTTGCAGCAACTTTGTTGATTACATCACTTGCAGCTTCAGCAGTTTTTGCTGATGATGATGTAACAACTCTAAAGAATCAAAAGAGTCAGGCAGAAAGCACACTTGATGATTTAAAGAATCAGTTAGCTTACGTGCTTGTACAGATTGATGAATTAGAACAACAAGCAGCTGATTTAACTGAAGAGAAAGAAGAGGTTAATCAACAGTTAGCAGAGGCTGAAGAGAAACTTGCACAGCAGTACGATGATATGAAGTTACGTATCAAGTACATGTACGAGGATCAGTCAGCAACAATCTCAGATGTTTTCTTATCTTCTGCAGACATGAGTGAATTACTTAATAAGACTAACTACTTACAGTCAGTATATACTTATGATCGTGAACAGTTAGATGAGATGGCAGCTACAGCACAGGCTGTTGCAGATCTTAAAGCTGAAGTTGAAGAAAAAGAAGAAGCTTTAGCACAGACAAGTCAGGAATTAACTGACAAGCAAGCAAGTCTATATACTACTATTGAAGAGCAGGAAGCCTCTATTGAAAACTACGATGAATTAATCGCAGATGCAACTGAGAAGGCAGCCGCTGCAGCAGCAGCTAGGGCAGCAGCATCAGCAAAGAAGTCAACAACAACTACTACAACTACAACTACAACTACAACTGTTACAGCTAATAATAACAGTTCGGTAGCAAACCAGATTGTAAGCATGGCTTACTCATATACTGGTTATAGTTATGTAAGTGGTGGTGCTTCACCATCTACAGGTTTTGACTGTTCTGGATTGATTTATTACATTTTCAATCAGTTAGGAATTTCCGTTTCAAGAACATCCTCTGGACAGGCATCAGGCGGAACTAGGATTTCAAGTATTAGTGAAGCTCAACCTGGCGATATCATATGTTATCCAGGACATGTAGGTATCTACGTTGGTAATAACATGATGATTCATGCACCAGTACCTGGTAAGAAGGTATGTACAATTAATGTATATGGATTAGGAATGTCTATAACATCAATTAGAAGATATTGGTAAATTTAGAATATCTCGTTATTTAACTAGTGTTTGGAAGTTAAATATGTTATAATAAGTGTGGTCTGTGGCCACACTTATTTTTTTTGCTATTTTTGCCATAGATTATTAGCTTTAATGGAGAAGTAATAAAGCTAATTTTTTAGCCTTAGGGAGAGGCTAATTTAAAGCATATTTTATATGTTCTAGGAGGGAAGGAATGAAAAACGTATTATTTATAGCATCAGAGGCGGTACCTTTTATTAAAACTGGCGGATTAGCTGATGTTGTAGGTTCTCTTCCAAAGTATTTTAACAAAGAGGAATACGATGTAAGAGTAATGCTTCCAAAGTTTATGTGTATACCTTGGGAGTACAGAGAAAAGATGGTCTATAAGACACATTTCTATATTGATCTCGCTTGGAGAACTCAGTATGTAGGTGTGTTTGAACTAGAATGGGACGGAGTAACTTTTTATTTCATTGATAATGAATTCTATTTCGGTGGTCCAAAGCCTTATAGTTGGATCCATGAAGATATTGAAAAATTTGCCTTCTTTAGTAAGGCAGCTCTTTCTGCAATTCCAGTAATCGGATTTAATCCAGATATTATTCACTGTCATGATTGGCAGACAGGTTTAATTCCTGTTTATTTAAAAGAACGTTTCTCACAGGGTGAGTTCTATTCAGGTGTTAAATCAATTATGACAATTCATAACCTTAAGTTCCAGGGTATCTGGGATTTAAAGAAGGTAAAGGATATAACAGGACTTCCTGATGAATATTTTGCTCCAGATAAGTTAGAGGCTTATGATGATGCTAATTATTTAAAGGGTGGTATTGTTTATGCCGATAGAGTTACAACAGTTTCTGAAACATATGCCCAGGAAATTAAGACACCATTCTATGGTGAGAATCTAGACGGACTTATGAATGCTAGATCTAATTGCCTAAGTGGTATTGTAAATGGTATCGACTACGAAACATACAATCCAGAAACTGATACTAACTTAGCTGCTAATTATAATCAGATTACTTTCCGTAAGGAAAAGTGGAAGAATAAGGTAGCACTTCAAAGGGAACTTGGCTTAAAGGAAGATAAGTCAAAGTTTATGATTGGTATTGTATCAAGACTTACAGATCAGAAGGGTCTTGATTTAATTGCCTATGTTATGGATGAGCTATGTAGTGAAGACGTTCAGTTAGTAGTACTTGGTACCGGTGAAGAACGTTACGAGAACATGTTTAGACATTTCGATTGGAAATATAATGACAGAGTTTCAGCTAATATTTACTATTCAGAAGCAATGTCACATAAGATTTATGCGGCTTGTGATGCATTTCTTATGCCATCACTCTTTGAGCCATGTGGCTTAAGCCAGTTAATGGCCCTAAGATACGGAACAGTACCTATTGTTCGTGAAACAGGTGGTCTAAAGGATACAGTTGAGGCTTATAATGAATATGAAAGCAAGGGAACAGGCTTCTCCTTTGCAAACTATAACGCTCATGAAATGCTTGGCATTGTAAACTACGCAAAGGACGTTTACTACAACCACAAGAGAGAGTGGAATAAGATTGTAGATAGAGGCATGAATGCAGACTTCTCTTGGAAGACATCTGCTAAGAAGTATGAAGAGTTATATAGATCTTTATACTAATTGCTTTTGTAATTCCTATTACAATTAATTTTAGAATTTATTTTTGTTTTATTCATCTAGTCAAATTAATTTGGCTAGATGAATAAAATGTTTTTTGAACGCAGTGTAAGCAATCCCCGCTTCAAAAGCGTAAGCTTTAAGCGGGGGTATAAAGCTTACTAGTGTCAGAAGGGGTTAAAGCCCCTTCTGACAGGTGGCACAAAGTGCCACTGCGTTCATGAGGAAGTAGCGAAGCGGATTCCGAATGTCCGCTTTACAATATTAGATGTCTTTTATCTTCAAAAAATAGATAGTTGAAAGTTAGAATTGTTCTGAATTAGCCTTGATTTTAGTGCAAAGTTATGATATTCTAATTAAGCGCGCGGATGTGGCGGAATGGCAGACGCAGCAGACTCAAAATCTGCCGGTGGTGACATCGTGCGGGTTCAAGTCCCGCCATCCGCATTAACTTAACCACTTAAGTCAGTTGGCTTAGGTGGTTTTTTTAATTTAGTCGGAGAAATCCTAAGCAGGGATAAAAAGGAGTCTTATATGAAATGTAAAGATTTTCAAAATCAATTCGAAGACTTTGATAAATCAAGATTATCATTTAAAATGAATGAGGATTTTATTAATCATCTAAAAACTTGTCCCGATTGTAGGGAAGAGCTTGAGATATATTACATTGTTAAATATGGATTATCCGATGATGATATAATAGATAATCAGATGAGATCAAAGGAAGAGTTTGCCAACAGGCACGCTTTTCAAAAGCTCTTCGATTCTCTTGATTTTGCAGGTATAGTAGACTTGAAATTAAAGCTTGAAGAGCAAAAACAAGAAAGAATAAAGAAACGCAGAAAGCTTAATCGATATTTCCTAATGACAGTTAATATGCTTATGCTTTTAACTTGTATAATCTGGTTTATCATAAACTATTTGTAATTAATTGGAGGAAAAATGAGAAAGAAGATTGTATTAATAGATGGTCACAGTATCTTAAATAGAGCCTTTTATGGCATACCTGACCTAACAAACAGCGAAGGAATCCACACTAATGCCATGTATGGATTTCTTAATATCATGTTTAAGTTCCTTGATGAGGAAAAGCCTGACTACTTAACTGTAGCTTTCGACTTGCCTGTCCCTACCTTTAGACATGTAATGTATAAGGAATATAAGGGCACAAGAAAGGCCGCAGCACCAGAGTTTAAGCAGCAGGTGCCCCTTATGCAGGACCTACTTAGAAGCATGAATATTAATGTTGTAACTTGCGAAGGCTTTGAAGCAGATGACATTATTGGAACTATTGCAAAGACAAGCGCAAGAGACGGACTTGATGTAGTAATCGTCTCTGGTGATAGAGATTTACTCCAGCTTTGCGAAGAGCATATTAAGATTAGAATTCCAAAAACTAAGAAGGGCGGCACTGAGGTTGAAGATTATTTACCTGAAAATGTTTTCGAGACCTACGGCGTTACACCTCTTGAATTTATTGATGTTAAGGCCTTAATGGGAGATACATCTGATAATATTCCTGGTGCTCCTGGTATTGGTGAGAAGACAGCCACTAAGCTTATTGCCCAGTATAAGTCTATGGAAAATGTATTTGAGCATTTAGATGAACTAAAGCCAAAGCAGAAGGAAAATATTGGAAATAACATTGAAGTTTTAAGACAAAGTAAAGTCTTAGTTACAATTAAAACAGATGTAGACCTTGGCTTTAAATTAGAGTCAGCAGGCCTTGATGATATGTTTAATGCAGATTCTTATGAATTATTTAAGCGCTATAACTTTAAGAATATGTTATCTAAATTTGATAAGGACATGCCTCAAAAAGAACTTGAAGTTTACGATAATTTCAAGGAAGTTACTGAATTTAGCGAGGTGGAAAACATTTTTAATAAAGTAAAGGAAATGGTAGAGAGCAGCAAGCAAATCGGTTTGGCAGTACTTGCAGAGGAAAGTTTATCAGGCATTGCCCTTAGTCTCTCAGATGAGGAGATTTACTATATTCCATGCACTGGTTTTGTGAATGAAAACTACCTTGTAACAAGACTTCGTGAGGCAATTAAGCTAGCAGATGGCAGATTAATTGTTACTTCAGGCTTGAAATCTGTTTTGAAATTTTTGGACACAACAAGTCTTTATGAATACTCAGATGTCCCTGAAAATGCATTCCTTGACGTATCTGTTGGAGAATATTTACTTGCACCAAACAATGAAAGCTACGACTATGTAGCCCTTGCAAGAACTTATATGGACACTAACCTGCCAGCAAGAGCTGAGTTAATTGGTAAGGACAACTTAGAAAAGGCTAGCCAGACTAATAATGAGAATCTAGTTAAGTACGCTTGCCTACAGTCATACATTTACTTAAAGGTTGCCAATAATATCCTTGATAATTTGAAAAAAATGGACATGTATGACTTATTTATTAATATGGAAATGCCACTGATCTTTGTTTTATACGAAATGGAAAAGCAGGGCGTAAGAGTAGATAAACAGGAATTAATTGACTACTCAGCAGTTCTTGCAGAAAGAATAGAAGACCTTGAGGCAAGCATCTATAAGGCTGCAGGAGAGGAATTTAATATTAATTCTCCAAAGCAGTTAGGTGTTATTCTTTTTGAAAAGCTTGGCATGCCTGTAAAGAAGAAGACAAAGAGTGGTTATTCAACTGCCTCTGATGTCTTAGAAGAGTTAGCAGTGGATTATCCAATTGTTAATGATATCCTAGAATACAGACAGTTAGCTAAGTTAAAGTCAACTTATGCTGACGGTTTAACAGAATATATAGGAGAGGATGGTAGAATTCATTCAAACTTCAACCAGACAATTACAGCTACTGGAAGAATCAGCTCTACTAATCCAAACCTACAAAACATTCCAATTAGAATGGAAATGGGTAAGTTATTTAGAAAGGTATTTATTCCAAGAGAAGGCTTTAGCTTTATTGATGCGGATTACTCACAGATTGAGCTTAGAATCCTTGCTCATATGTCAGGGGATGAAAAGCTTATTGAAAGCTACAATTCAGACGTAGATATTCATAGAGCTACTGCATCTCACGTATTTAACACACCGCTTGAAGATGTAACTGACCTTCAAAGAAGAAATGCCAAGGCCGTAAACTTTGGTATTATCTATGGAATTAGCTCCTTTGGTTTAAGTAAAGACTTAAGTATTTCAAAAAAAGAAGCTAAGCAGTATATCGATCAGTACTTTGAAAGCTACCCATCTATTAAGGACTTTATTGATGGCTTAGTTGAGAATGCTAAGGAAAATGGATACTCAATCACTATGTTTAACAGACGTAGACCTATTCCTGAATTAAAGGCATCTGACTTTAAGCAAAAAAAATTCGGTGAAAGAATCGCCATGAACGCTCCAATTCAGGGAACTGCAGCAGATATTATTAAGATTGCCATGATTAGAGTTTATGATGAATTAAAGAAGGCAAATTTAAAGTCACACCTTGTTTTACAGGTTCACGATGAATTATTAGTAGAGGTTGCTAATGATGAAATCGAGAAGGTAAGAGAAATCATTGAAAAGGGCATGAAGGAAGCTGCTAAATTAAAGGTATCCCTTGAAATTGATTTAAATGTTGGTAAAAACTGGCTTGAATGCCATTAATTAAAAGGAATAATATGAAAACAATAGGTATTACAGGAGGCGTGGGGGCTGGAAAGTCCCTCGTCCTTTCTCTTTTAAAGGAAATGACAAACTGCGAAATTATAATGGCAGATGATGTGGCAAAGTCCATGTATTTTAAGGGAAATAAGGCCTTTGAAGACTTAATAGAATTCTTTGGGGAAGAAATTCTAAATGAGACAAAAGATGCCATTGATACAAGTAAGCTCTCAAAGATTATTTATAATAATCCCAACAAGCGAATCCTTGTAAATAGCATAGTTCATCCCTTAACTAAGCAGGAGATTATAAAGAAAATCACTGAGCATAAGATTAAGGAAGACGTGGATTTTTGCTTTGTTGAGGCTGCCCTTTTGCTAGAAGATCACTATGATGTATTTTGTGACGAGACTTGGTACATTTTCGCAAGTAAAGAAACAAGAAGGCATAGATTAAGAGAGAGTCGTGGCTACTCAGATGAGAAAATCGACAAAATCTTTGAGGCCCAGCTCTCAGAAGAAGACTTTAAAAATAGAACAGACCATACAATAGACAATGATGCAAGTATAGAGAATATTAAAGGAAAACTTGCTAGTTTGCTAAATTTATGATATATTAAAAATAATTTAAACGTGAATTTAATATACTAGTTGACCTTACTTTATATTTAGGGGGTATTTGGGATGGAAACACGAATTGGTCTAGACAGCCTTGTTTTCGGGTTGGACATCGGAACAAGAAACGTTGTAGGTGTGGTTGGTTGTGTAGAAAATGACATCTTTAAGGTTGTAGCTATGTCTGAGAGGGAGCATGAGAGCAGATCTATGCTTGATGGTCAGATTCATGACATCTACAAGGTTGGAGAGAAAATCCTTGAGGTTAAAAACGACTTAGAGGCTCAACTTGACACTAAACTTAAGGATGTGTGTATTGCTGCGGCTGGTCGAGTATTAAAGACTATTAATACAAAGGGCATAATGGAATTTGATGAGGAAACAAGAATCACTAAGGATCACGTTTTCTCTATGGAATTACAGGCCATTGAAAATGCACATAAAAAGGTAAACGAAGAGGATACCGAAGCGAAATTCTTTTGCGTAGGTCATTCCGCTGTAAGATATCTTCTTAATGGCTTTGAAATTAGCAATCTTGAAGGCCATAAGGCAAAGAAGATAGAAGTAGATTTAATTGCTACATTTTTACCAGAAGAAGTTGTAGATAGCTTGTATATGGCTGTGGAGCACGCTGACCTAAAGGTGGCTAGCCTTACTCTAGAACCTATTGCAGCTATTAATATTGCGGTACCAGAAAACTTTAGACTGCTTAATCTAGGTTTGGTGGATGTGGGAGCTGGAACTTCCGATATTTGCCTTACTAAGGATGGCAGCATTATTGCCTTTGGCATGATTCCTGTGGCAGGAGATGAAATCACTGAAGCCATTGCAAGACACTATCTTGTAGACTTTAAAACTGCAGAGCAGATTAAGATGATTGCAAGCTCTAAGCCAAAGGGACAGGTGAAATTTAAAGACGTCATGGGCATTGAGCAAAAAATCAATGTTTCAGATATTAATAAAGTTGCCTCAGAGCCAATTGGTGAGATGGCTAAGGAAACAGCAAGTCGCATTAAAGAGCTTAATGGAGGCAAGAGCTGTAACGCCGTCTTTGTAGTTGGTGGCGGTGGCAAAATGTCTGGCTACACACAAACTCTTGCTAAGGAGCTTGGTCTTCCAAAGGAGAGAGTTGCAGTTCGTGGGGCAGATGTACTTGAAAGCGTGGATTTTAGCGCGGTTTCTTTCCAGAAGGATTCCCTTTATGTAACACCAATCGGAATTTGCACTAATTTCTATAACCAGAAGAACAACTTCGTCTTTGTTAGCGTAAACGAGTCAAGGGTTAAGCTCTATGACAACAACCACCTAACAATTAGCGATGCCCTTGTTCAGATTGGTTATTCTAATAGCGATGTATTCCCTAAACGTGGTAAGGCCCTTAGTTTCTCAATTAATGGCGTTCAAAGACAGGTTAAGGGTAAATCTGGCGAAGGCGCTATAATTAAGCTAAATGGCAAGCCTGCTAACCTAAATTCTAAGATTGGTCAAAATGCAAAGATTGAAATTAAGAATTCAACTGCCGGTGAGGATGCAAACCTTACACTTAATAAGCTAGAGGAGCTCTCAAGCCCAGTTAAGTTAACTCTTAACGGTGAGCTACTTGAACTTCCAAAGATTGTCTATGTAAATGGCGAGACAAAGCCTGAAGATTACGACATTTTAGAGGGAGATCATTTAAGAGTTGAAAACTATTATACTGTTAAGCAGCTTTGTGACTGCCTTGGCATGAAAGCCCTTGATAACGAAATCTTTGTAAACGGCGAGGAAGCTAATCCTATTACTAAGATTTATTCCGGTGATTCTATTACAGCCTCAAGTTACATTAAGAGTAATGAAAATGCATCAAATCCTGACAATAAGTATCTAACCCTAACAAATGGCTTAGAGGTGGAAAATTATGAGGAAGACTTAGAAGAACTAGAAAAGGCTAAGGAGCGTGGCAGAAAGAAGGCTATACTTGAAGAAGAAAAGAAGTTAAAGGAAGAGGCCCAAAAAAGCATTGACCTTAAAAATATCGATGAATCAAGCATTGGTAAGATGAGTGCTTCCTTTACTAAAAAGAATAAGATTTCAAATAACAAGTTCATGAATGAAATTATAAAAAGCAATACATTTTCAGAAAATATTGCCAAGCCTGGAAATCAGGAAGAATTGGCGCAGGTGGCAGCAGACATGGTTGTGGTTGAGAAAAAGTCAGACATTCCAAATAAAATGACTAAGGGTATCACAATTTTTGTAAATAATGAACCTGTAAAATTATCTGGAAAAAGCGACTACATTTTGGTAGACTTATTTCAGTTCTACGAATTTGATTTGTCTAAGCCAAAGGGAGTCGTAGTTCTAAAACAAAATGGAAATAAGGGTGAATACACAGCTCCTCTAAAGGAAGGAGATAAGATTGACCTTTATTGGGAGGATATAACACAATGAGAATGATGCCAATCGCAAGTGGCAGCAGTGGAAACTGCGTCTACGTTGGCTCTGATAATACGCATATTTTAATTGATGCAGGAGTTAGTCGTAAAAAAATTGAAGAGGGTTTGAATAAAATCGACCTTTCAGTTAAAGATTTATCTGCAATATTCGTAACACATGAGCACAGTGACCACATTAAGGGTATTGGAGTTATAAGTCGAAAAGAGGCTATTCCAATTTATGCAACCCAAGGTACAATTGATGGAATATTAGAGGCTGGTTTAGGAGATATGCCTGAGGGCATACTTAATAGAATCGGCGTTGACATTCCCTTTTACCTTAACGATTTAGTTATTAGACCTTTTGCAATTTCACACGATGCTAACGAGCCTTGTGCTTACAGCATTACTAATGCAAATAAGAAGGTTTCTGTTTGTACAGACCTTGGTTGTTATGATGACTATACAGTTGAGAATTTGAAAGAATCGGACATTTTATATGTAGAGGCTAATCATGACATAAATCTACTTCAGGTAGGTAGTTACCCATATTATCTTAAGCAAAGAATCTTAGGAAATAAGGGACATTTATGTAATGAATCTTCAGGACAGCTAATTAGTAAGGTTTTACATCCTAATTTAAAGAAGGTAATTCTTGGCCACTTAAGTAAGGATAATAACTACGAAAAGCTAGCCTATGAAACTGTAAAATTAGAAATTGACCAGTCAGAAAATGACTATAAGGCCAGTGATTTTGAAATTGAGGTGGCAAAGAGATTTGAAACTTCAATGTTAAATGTGATTTAAGCTTATATGTAATTAAATGTTGCATTTGATTTAATGTTACATGTTAAATGTGCTTTAAAGTAACATTTTCAAAAAATAAAAATTAAAGCTTCCGAAATCTTGCAATTATGCGGGGTTTTGGAAGCTTTTTGCTTATCTTAAAATTGACATACATTCAGAAATAGAGTATCTTTAGAGGGATAAAGCTTGCAATTTGCAAGTGTTTAATTTTAAGGAGAATGATTATATGAAGAAGTGTGTAATTACAGTTGTAGGAAAAGATACAGTTGGAATTATAGCAAAGGTATGTACTTATTTAGCTGAGTCTAAGATCAATATCTTAGATATTTCACAGACTATCGTTTCAGGTTATTTTAACATGATGATGATCGTTGATATTGCTAATACAACTAAGAGCTATGATGAAATTTTAGAGAATTTAGACAAGCTTGGCGAAGGTATCGGCGTTTCTATTAAGTGCCAGAAGGAAGAAATCTTCGACATGATGCATAGAATCTAATTCGATTTTTCAAAACACATAAAAACTCTGATAATATAGGAGAAAACTATGATTAATATTATGGAAGTCACTGAGACTAATAAGATGGTTGAGAAGGAAAACCTTGATGTAAGAACTATTACAATGGGTATTAACTTGCTTGAATGTGCAAGTCCAGACCTTAAGTCTACATGTGATAATATTTACAATAAAATTACAACTCTTGCTAAGGACTTAGTAAAGACTGGTGAAGACATTGCTAGGGAATTCGGTGTCCCTATTGTTAATAAAAGAATTTCTATCACACCAATTTCTTTAGTTGGTGGTGCTTGTTGTAAGACAAGTGATGACTATGTTGAAATCGCAAAGACTCTTGATAAGGCTGCACACACAGTTGGTGTTAACTTTATCGGTGGTTATTCAGCAGTAGTTTCAAAGGGTATGACTCGTTCTGATGAGTTACTCATTCGTTCAATCCCAAAGGCTTTAAAGGAAACAGAACTTATTTGTGCTTCTGTAAATGTTGGATCAACAAAGACTGGTATCAATATGGATGCAGTTAAGCTTATGGGCGAAATTGTAAAGGAAACAGCACATTTGACAAAGGACAACGACTCTATTGGTTGTGCTAAGTTAGTTGTTTTATGTAATGCACCTGATGATAATCCATTTATGGCTGGAGCTTTCCACGGTGTAACAGAAGACGACGCAATCATTAACGTAGGTGTTTCTGGTCCAGGTGTTGTAAAATATGCTCTCGAATCAGTACGTGGTGAGAGCTTCGAGGTTCTTTGCGAAACTATAAAGAAGACTGCCTTTAAGATTACTAGAGTAGGTCAGTTAGTAGCTCAAGAAGCTTCTAAGCGTCTTGGTGTACCTTTTGGTATCATCGACCTTTCACTTGCTCCAACTCCAGCAATCGGCGATTCAGTTGCAGATATTTTAGAAGAAATCGGACTTGAAAGAGCCGGTGCTCCTGGTACAACAGCAGCTCTTGCCCTTTTAAATGACCAGGTTAAGAAGGGTGGCGTTATGGCTTCTTCTTACGTTGGTGGTTTATCAGGTGCCTTCATTCCTGTTTCAGAAGATCAGGGTATGATTGATTCTGTTGAGGCTGGTTGCCTTACAATTGAAAAGCTTGAGGCTATGACTTGTGTTTGTTCAGTAGGTCTTGATATGATTGCCATTCCTGGTGATACTAAGGCTACAACAATCTCAGGTATCATCGCAGATGAGGCAGCTATTGGTATGATCAACCAGAAGACAACTGCTGTAAGAGTTATTCCTGTTGAAGGAAAGGGACTTGGAGAGACAGTTGAATTTGGTGGATTACTTGGATACGCACCAATTATGCCAGTAAATCAGTTTGATTGTTCTGCGTTTGTGAATAGAAAAGGTAGAATTCCAGCGCCTATTCATAGTTTTAAGAACTAGGTGTATTAAATCAGTTATTAAATAATATAGTTTGATGCTTGCTGTTATATTTGTGTGACTAACTTACATTGCAGCGCAGCCATCAAATTCTCAAAGACGTACACTAGATTACAATCGCAAATTAAATCGACAATATTATATAGTTTGATGCTTGCTGTTATGTTTGTGTGACTAACGTACATTGCAGCACAGCCATCAAATTCTCAAAGACACGTTTTCACTAAGCTAATTGCTTAGCGGTACTAATAAAAGGGATGGGTTATAACCCATCCCTTTTAAAGTGCCGAAGCAATTAGAATTGTCTTTTCGAATTTATGTCTGCGCTTCCATTTACCTTACAACAAACCAGACAATAAGATGAAACTTTATAGATATAAAACGGCTTTAATTGCCGATAGAATTGGCGAGAATTATCGCATGGGGTATCTTCATCCGCGGGGGTGATGCACAATGTAAGTGGAGATACAAGTTCGAAAAGACAATTCTAGCTGCCTCTGCACTTAAAAGGACGTCCCCTTTAGGGGGCTGGACTTTCTTAGTACAGCTAGGCAGCTAGCTTAGCGGGAGCGGGTCTTTGAGAACTTTGTAGCTTCACTGCAATGTCCGTCCTTCACATTCCTTAGCGGCTGAGATAACTCATCCCATTAGTAAAACTCCCTATTTAGTTTTCCTTCACAATTGCCTTCTTAATCTCTCTTTCTGGAATCTTTCCTGTCTTCCTTCCTAGCACATTATTGTACAAATCAGACATATACATTTCTTCCAAAAATTCTTTATTTTCTTTTCCCTTAGAGTTCTTAGTTATTAGTTCTATATCTAAGTCCTTCTTTACGCTAGATAGTAGGGCTTGTCCTTTTTTATCAAAGCCTAACACTTTAATAAAAGCTAATTCTTCCTTTATATCTGTCTTTTTTATTCCTAAAATTATGCAAAAAAGACAGCGGGAGATGCGAGAGTAAGTGTAGGTTTTTGATTTTAGAGCATCTATAAAATCACTGATTTTAAAGGCTCTATTCCAGTTTATAAACTTCGTATAGATAGAGGCTGCTAAAAATTCTGATAGGTCGTTGAATTCTACTAAAGTTTTTATAGCCTCGTCTTTGTTATATTTGCAAAGGTCTAAGAGCTTAAAATAAAGAAGGTCACTAAAGTCATCAATAAAGATTAGTTCGTTCTTATTAAAGCTATCTTCTAAGATATTATAAGTAAATTCATTTGTGTGACCTTTGATTATTTCTATGTCTTTTTTATACAAAGAATTTCTAATAGCTGTGGCGCTTGTAAGATTTTCTTTTATTTCTTCATCATTAAAGTCTTGGCCAAGGCGTTTTATGCCTTCAAAGCTTATGTTGGCCTTATGTTTTTTGTTATATTTTAAAATCTGTCTAATATATTCAATAGCAAGCACATTGTTGGACTTAGTTGTTTCCTTTGCCAAATTCTCCCCATAAATAGAAGAGAGGGCAAGCATTCTAGCCTTAGGGTAGGAGTAGCCTTCATTAATAAAGGACTTGATGCTTTCACTAAATTCTGGACTTTCGTCGTTTAGTAGGTTAGCGATCTTTACTAGATTTTCAATATTATCAGACTCCATGCCAAAGATTATCTTATTAGCTCCCAGCTTTATGAGACTGTTAACGGCTGCAAAGGCAAAGTAGCTTGCGCTTGATAAGGAAAATTTAGTTGCTATCTGAAGGATGAGATTTACATTTTCAGATAAAGCCATACTCGTTCTTTTATATTTATCTATAATTGCTCCCTCGCCTCTTTGGACATAATCGCCACTCATGGAAACAATGAGGCTTGTCTCTGGGTATTTAGCCTTGATTGAGTCAAGCAAATACTTGTGTCCGTTGTGGAAGGGATTAAATTCTGCAACTATTCCTATAGTCATAATTAAACCTCTTGTTAAATTTATATAAAATTACAAGTTAATAATATTATTTTTTCTAAAACATGTCAAAATCGTGCTTTTAAAGAGATAATGTTAAAATATTTTCTTGTATTCAAAAAGGAAAAGTCGTATAATTTTTACTAGTGTTCGAAGTGTTTTTGAAACTGGAAATCATCGAACTAATATTAAAAAAACAAAATAATCTAAGGAGGAGTCAGTAATCATGGCATTTATTGACGAAATTAAAGCAAAGGCTAAAGCTGATAAGAAGACTATCGTTTTACCTGAATCTATGGATAAGAGAACATTTGCTGCTGCAGAGCAGATTTTAAAGGAAGGTATCGCTAACTTAATCATTATCGGTACTAAGGAAGAAATCGCTGCTAACAGTGAAGGATATGATATTACAGGTGCAACTATCGTTGATCCTTTCAACGATCCTAACAAGCAGAAGTACATCGACAAGTTTGTTGAATTAAGAGCTAAGAAGGGTGTTACTCCAGAGCAGGCTAAAGAAATGATGGAAAAGGATTACATGTACTATGCATGCCTTATGTGTAAGTGTGGAGATGCTGATGGTGCTGTTTCAGGTGCTTGCCACTCAACAGGTAACACAATCAGACCAGCTCTTCAGTTATTAAAGACTAAGCCAGGTATCTCTTCAGTTTCTGGTTTCTTCCTTATGGAAGTTCCTAACTGCGAACTTGGTGAAAACGGTTTATTCGTATTCGCTGACTGTGCTGTTAACCCAGATGTTGATTCTGAGAAGTTAGCTGAAATTGCTAAGTTATCTGCTGAATCATTTGAAACATTTGTTGGTAAGGAAGCTAAGGTTGCTATGCTTTCATTCTCTACAAAGGGTTCTGCTAAGCATGACAATGTAGATAAGGTTGCTAACGCTGTTGCAATCGCTCATGAGAAGTACCCAGAACTTACACTTGATGGTGAATTACAGTTAGATGCTGCATTAGTTCCAGAAGTTGGTGAATTAAAGGCTCCAGGTTCTAAGGTTGCTGGTCATGCTAACACATTAGTATTCCCTTCACTTGAAGCTGGTAACATCGGTTATAAGTTAGTTCAGAGACTTGCTAAGGCTGGTGCTTACGGTCCTATCTTACAGGGTCTTTCACTTCCAGTTAACGATCTTTCAAGAGGTTGTTATGCAGAAGATATCGTTGGTACAGTAGCTTTAACAGCTGTTCAGGCTCAGAATGCTGCCAACTAATCTAGATTTAGTCTTATTTTAATTAACTAGATTTTTAAGATATTACTTAATAAAAACTGATCACCGGGAGTTTTACATTGCCTCCGGTGATTAGTTAAGTTATAAATAATTTTTTAAACAAGGAGATTATCAATGAATATTTTAGTTTTAAACTGTGGTAGTTCATCACTTAAGTATCAGTTAATCAACATGGACGACGAAAGCGTTATCGCTAAGGGTCTTGTTGAAAGAATTGGTATCGAAGGTTCAATCCTTACACATAAGCCAACAGGTAAGGATAAGTATGTAGTAGAAACACCTATGAAGGATCATAACATCGCTGTTAAGTTAGTTCTTGACGCTTTAGTAGATCCAGAACACGGTGTAATTAAGTCAACAGACGAAATCGGCGCTGTAGGTCATAGAGTACTTCACGCTGGTGAAGCTTACAAGGAGTCTTGCCTTGTAACTGAAGATGTTAAGAGAGTTATTAAGGAGTGCTTCGATTTAGGACCTCTTCATAACCCAGCTAACTTAATCGGTATCGAAGCTGTTGAAGCTGCTATGCCTGGTAAGAAGAATATCGCAGTTTGGGATACAGCATTTGGTGGAACAATGGAGCCAAAGGCTTACCTTTACGCTATTCCAAGAGAATACTATGAGAAGTATCATGTAAGAAGATACGGTTTCCACGGAACATCTCATATGTTCGTTTCTGGTGAAACAATTAAGTTTGCAAATCTTGATAAGGACAACGCTAAGGTTATCGTTTGCCACTTAGGTAACGGTGCTTCAATCTCTGCATCAATCGGTGGTAAGTGTGTTGATACTTCAATGGGTCTTACTCCACTTGAAGGTTTAATCATGGGTACACGTTCTGGTGATCTTGATCCAGCTATCCTTGAATACCTTTGCAACCATGAGAATATGACAATCTCTGAGATGTTAAACGTTCTTAATAAGAAGTCTGGTATCTTAGGTATGTCAGGTATCTCTTCAGATTTCCGTGACTTAATCGCAGAAGTTGATAAGGGTAACCAGATTGCTAAGGATACATTAGATGCTTATGCTTACAGAGTTGCTAAGTACATCGGTTCTTATGTAGCAGCTATGAACGGTGTAGATGCTATCGCATTTACAGCTGGTGTTGGTGAGAACAACGCTAGAATCCGTAAGATGATCTTAAGCTACTTCAACTACTTAGGTATTGAAGTTGATGATGCAGCTAACGAAGCAGCAGTTGGCGAAACAAAGATGATTTCTACAGCAGATTCTAAGGTTAAGGTAGTAGTATTACCTACTAACGAAGAATTAGCAATCGCTAGAGATACATTAGCATTAGTTAAGTAATTGTCTTATAACTATTAAATTTTAAGCTGTAAAGTAATTTTACTTTACATTTTAGAAAATGTTGTTGACAAAAACAAAACATGTGCGTATAATTGACAAAGTGTGAAAAGGCAAGTTATTTCCCTTCACGCCTAGTATATAGGATCGGGTCGTAACTAAGTATTAAAGGTTTCGATAGGAGATTATGTATGCTAATTGATTTAAGAGAACTTTTATCCGGTTCATCTCAAGATTTAACTAAAAATGTTTCCCTTGAAGCGGATACATTTAATAATGGTCTATTTGACTATCCAATAGTTAAGAAGGCACCATTTGATGTTACTATTAACAAGATAGGAACTAACAAGATTTCTATTAAGGCAGTAACAGATGTAACTTTATCAATTCCTTGTGACAGATGTTTAACAGCTGTTGATACTAAGGTGGATTTAGTTATTGATGAGATAGTTGATTTTGCTGATGACGCTTCGGAAGAAGAGACTCAGATAGAAAAAGACTACATTGATGGATACAACCTCGACGCGGATAAATTATTATTTAGCGAATTGCTTGTTTCCATGCCAGGCAAGACTTTATGTAAGGAAGACTGCAAGGGCTTATGCTTAAAATGTGGTACTAATCTTAATATTAAGGAATGCGGGTGTGACCGCGATGTTCTGGATCCAAGAATGTCTGTTTTCAAAGATATTTTAAATGAGTTTAAGGAGGTGTAATAGTATGTCAATTTGTCCAAAGAATAAATCATCTAAGGCTAGAAGAGATAAGAGAAGAGCTAATTGGAAGATGAGCGCTCCTAATCTTGTTAAGTGTTCAAAGTGTGGTGCTTTAATGCTCCCTCATAGAGTTTGCAAGGCTTGTGGTTCTTACAACAAGAAGCAGATTATCGAAGTTGAAGCTTAATTCTAGAGCTTAATTTTTATAAAGAGTCCTTTTATAGGGCTCTTTTTTTGTTTGTTAAAAAACTCTAAAAGACTTGAAAAATGCGCGTTTTCGTGGTACTTTTAATAAAGTTTAAAAATAAATTCGGAGGAGAATATGATTAAAGTCGCTTTAGATGCTATGGGTGGAGATAATGCTCCAAAGGAAACAGTAAAGGGAGCTATAGAAGCAATTAATGCCGATAGTGACACATTTGTATATCTAGTTGGACTAGAGGATGTTATTAATAAGGAGCTTGCAAATTATAAATATAACAAGGATCAGCTTGAAGTAGTAGCTGCTAGTGAAGTTATTGAAACAGGTGAACCACCTGTTATGGCCGTTAGAAGAAAGAAGGATTCTTCTTTAGTTAAGGCTTTATATATGGTTAAGGAAAAGAAGGCTGACGCTTTTGTTTCAGCTGGTAGTTCAGGTGCTATTCTTGTTGGTGGACAAACTATTGTAGGTAGATTAAAGGGCGTTCAAAGACCTCCTATGTCACCACTTGTACCAACTATGAATGGTGTTTTCTTACTTGCAGATGCAGGTGCTAACGTAGATTCTAGACCGGATTTCCTTGTTCAGTGGGCTAAGATGGGCTCTATTTACATGGAGAATGTAGTAGGTGTTAAGAATCCTAGAGTAGCTATTGTTAACGTAGGTTTAGAAGAAGAGAAGGGTAACCAGTTAGTCAAGGAGACATTTCCACTTCTTAAGGCTTGCGATGACATTAACTTTATTGGAAGTATTGAAGCTAGAGAAATTCCTAATGGTGGAGCAGATGTAGTAGTCTGTGACGCCTTTGTAGGTAATGTAATCTTAAAGCTCTATGAAGGTCTTGGCGGTGGCTTACTTAAGAAAATTAAGGGTGTTTTAATGTCTAGTCTTAAGACTAAAATTGGTGCTCTCTTAATTAAGAATAAGCTTAAGGAAGAGTTAAAAACTATGGATGCTAGCCAGTACGGAGGAGCACCTTTAGTAGGCTTAAATGGTCTAGTTGTTAAGACTCACGGAAACGCTAAATCTACTGAAATTAGGAACTCAATTCTTCAGTGTGTTAAGTTTACAAAAATGAATATTAATGATAAGATTGTAAAGTCATTAGAGAATATGCCAACAGCTAATGACTAAGCATTTTGGCAAAGCTTTATAGCATGTATGATGCTAATAGAGGGATTTTTATTTTGAAAGGATGTTAATACTATGGAATTCGAGAAATTACAGAAAATTATTGCTGATGTACTTAATGTAGACGTTGACAAGATTAATCTTGATACAACATTTATCGATGATTTAGGCGCTGATTCATTAGATGTTTTTCAGATCATTATGGGAATTGAAGAAGAATTTGATATTGAAATCCCTGAAGACGCAGCAGAACAGATTTCAACTGTTGCAGATGCAGTAGAAGCAATTAAGAACGCAACTAAATAATAACTTTATATGATTTAATATAGGACTACTTATTTGTTTAAGTAAGTAGTCTTATTTATTTGTAAAAATATAAAAAGGAAGATGAATTTATGAATACTAATCTGAATGAATTAATGGATATTATTGGCTATAAGTTCAAAGATATCTCATTACTAGAGAATGCACTTACTCATAGTTCATATGCCAATGAAAAGAAACAGCTTAAGATTAAGGATAATGAAAGACTTGAATTTTTAGGCGATGCTGTTTTGGAACTATCAAGCAGTGACTACATTTTCAAAAAATTCACAATGAATGAAGGTAAGATGACTAGACTTCGTGCAAGTATTGTTTGTGAGCCAACTCTTGCACTTTGCGCTAGAGAATTTGGTTTTGAGGAATTTATTAAGCTTGGTAAGGGTGAAGAACTTACAGGCGGTAGAAGAAGAGACTCTATTGTTTCAGATGCACTTGAGGCTTTAATTGGTGCTATTTATCTTGATAGTGATTTTGCTAATGCAAAAGAGTTTGTCCTTAAATTTATTTTAAATGACTTAGACAATAAACAACTCTTTTTTGATAGCAAGACCATTCTACAGGAAGTTGTTCAAGGAATGGGTAAAGAGGTTAGCTATTCTCTAATTAGAGAAGAAGGACCAGAGCATAATAAGACTTTTGTTGTGGAAGTTAAAGTAGAGGGCTTAATTGAGATTGAAGGAAGCGGACACAATAAGAAGAATGCTCAGGCTAACGCCGCCTATAAAGCTTTAGTAGAGCTTAAAAATAAAGGGATAGAAATTAAAGATGTATTAAAGTAACTAAAGGGAGATTTTATGTATTTAAAGAGTATTGAGGTACAAGGATTTAAGTCCTTTGCCAATAAAATCGTTTTTGATTTTGATAACGGTATTACTGGTATTGTAGGGCCTAATGGTTCTGGTAAAAGTAATGTTGCCGATGCTGTAAGATGGGTTCTTGGTGAACAATCTGCAAAGCAACTTCGTGGTTCTAAGATGGAAGATGTTATCTTTGCTGGAACACAAAACAGAAAGCCTGTGGGCTTTGCGTATGTATCAATTACGCTTGATAATTCAGATCATGCACTAGCAGTTGATTATGATGAAGTAACTGTAAGCAGACGAGTTTATAGATCTGGCGAGAGCGAATATCTAATTAATGGTAATGCGTGTAGATTAAAGGATGTTACTGAACTTTTTTATGATACAGGTATTGGTAAAGAAGGCTACTCAATTATCGGACAGGGTCAGATTGATAAGATCCTTTCTGGTAAGCCTGAGGAAAGAAGAGAACTATTTGATGAAGCAGCAGGTATTGTAAAGTTTAAGAGAAGAAAAGCTGCCGCAATTAAGAAGCTTGAAAGTGAGAGAGCTAATTTAGTCAGAGTTAATGATATTTTATCTGAGCTTGAAAAGCAGGTAGGACCTTTAAAGGTGCAGTCTGATAAGGCTAAGGAATACCTTAATTTAAAGACTGATTTAAAGAATTACGATGTCAATGCCTTCCTCTTAGAGACAGACAGAATCCGTAATGATTTAGCTGCCTTAGATGAGAAGATTTCCATTGCTGATGGTGACCTTTCAAAGGCCAATGGCGAATACGAAACAATTAAGTCAGAATATGAGCAGGCTGAAAGTCAGTTAGAGGCAATTAATGCTCAGATTGAAGAAACTAATAATACTAAGTCTGAGACAGAACTTGAAAAGCAAAAGCTTGAGGGCACAATTAATGTCTATAGCGAGCAGATTAAGACTTTCAATAACAATAACGAACTTCACTCAGAAAGACTTACAAAGATCACTGAGGAGATTACATCAAAAAACGAAGAAATAGCTAAAGCTGAAGCTGATTATCAGGCTATTAAAAATGATATGACAGGCCACGATGATAGACTAGAAGAGATCAACAAGCAAAGCGAGGAAATTAAGGAAAAGATTTCTTCTGTAGAGACTAAGATTGATGAGAAGAACCAGTCTATTATGGATGCATTAAATGAGAAGTCATCTATTAATGCTGAGAATCAGAAGTACGTTACTATGCTTGAGAACTTAAGCATTAAAAAGGCAGAGCTTTCAAGTAAGGTAATTAAAGATAAGTCTGATGAAGCTAGCCAGAAAAAGCTTATTGATTCTTATTCTAACGAGCTTTTATCAGTGGATGAAGAATATAATGAATTAAACGATAAATTAGTTAAGAATAATGAAGAAATTACTAATATTAAAAATGCTAACACAGATTTAAATCTTCAAATTGAAAAATTAACTAGTAAATATCATAGAGAGAAATCAAGACTGGAATCCTTAATTAATATTACTGAGCGTTATGATGGTTACGGTAACTCAATTCGTGAAATCATGAAGCTTAAGGATACGAAGCCAGGTATTCTTGGTGTTATTGCAGATATTATTAAGGTTGAGCGTTCTTATGAAGTAGCAATTGAAACAGCCCTTGGCGGAACTATTCAGAATATCGTTACAGACAAGGAAGATACTGCTAAAGACTTGATTGCTCACTTAAAAGAAAACCGTTTGGGTAGAGCTACATTTTTACCATTAAACGCTATTAAGGCAAGAGAAACCCTTGAAAAGGATAATTGCATTAAGGAAGAGGGCGTTATTGGCGTAGCTTCTAACTTAGTTAGAGTTTCCTTTGAATATGAGAACCTTGCTAAGTATTTACTTGGTAGAATCTTAGTTGTAGATAATATTAACAATGCTCTTGCCATTGCAAGAAAGTATAGATATTCCCTTAGAATCGTAACTCTTGAAGGTGAACAGCTAAATCCAGGTGGTTCAATGACTGGTGGTGCTTTCAAGAATTCAAGCAACTTGCTTGGACGTAGAAGAGAAATCGAAGAGTTAAAGCAAAGCGTTAATGAAACTTCTAAGGCTGGCGTTGAGCTCAAGAATCAGGTTAGCGATAACAGAGCTAAGATTGCTGAAATTAGAACTGATAACGAAAGCTTAACAAAGGATTTAAGAGATGTTACTTTAAGAAAGAACACAATTCAGGTTAACTTAAATCAGGAGAAGGCTAAGTTAAAGTCAATCCTTGAGTTAGTTGCAAAGGATAGCATGGAAATTAAGATGGCGGATGAAGAAATCCAGAAGATTAATGAAAGCAAGTCCCTTGTTTCTAACAACTTAGATGAACTTGATAGTCAGAATGAGAAGTCTAAGGAAGAGATTGAGAGCTTGAATAAGTTCCTTGACGAGTTAAAGGAAGAAGAAGTTAAGATTTCTGTTAAGCTTGAAAATGTAAAGCTACAGCATAGCAGCTACAGCCAGAAGATAAGCTATATCGAAGAGACTATCCTTCGTCTTAACGAAGAAGTTAAAAAGCTTATTGTGGAAGAGGCAGAAATCAAGAATAAGATTAAACAGACTGAAACTGAAATTATTAATAAGAATAAGGACATTTCAGATGTTAAGAAGTCTATGAATCTTGCTGACTTTAGAATTAAGGAATCTAACGAAAAGATTGAGAAGTTAAGACTTGAGCGTGAAGAGATTTCAAAGACTCACAAGTCATCCTTTGATAAGAGAGATGAGATTAATAATCGAATCGTCTTACTTGAAAAGGAAAGCATGCGTCTTCATAACCAGCATGAAAAGCTCGATGAATCTAATGATACATTAGTAGATTACATGTGGAATGAATATGAGTTGACTTATAGTTATGCTCTCGAACTAAGAAACGAAGAACTTACTGATCTATCTAATATTAGAAAGCAGATTAACATTTTAAAATCCGCAATTAAAAAGCTCGGTGATGTAAATGTTAATGCCATTGAAGAATACAAAGGCGTTTCAGAACGTTACGAATTCTTAAAGGGCCAGCATGATGATATGATTGAAGCTGAAAATGCACTTATGCAGGTTATTGATGAACTTGATAGCGGCATGAGAACTCAGTTTACAGCTAAGTTTGAAGAAATTAAGAAGGAATTCGACCAGGTATTTAAGGAATTATTTGGCGGTGGAAAGGGTACAATCGAACTTGTAGAAGGTGAGGATATCCTTGAAGCAGGCATTACAATTATTTCTCAACCACCTGGAAAGAAATTACAGAATATGATGCAGTTATCCGGTGGTGAAAAGGCTCTTACAGCCATTGCGCTTTTATTTGCAATTCAGAACCTAAAGCCATCTCCATTCTGTCTACTTGATGAAATTGAGGCCGCTCTTGATGACTCAAATGTAGGAAGATACGCAAACTACCTACATAAGTTAACAAAGCATACTCAGTTTATTGTCATTACACATAGACGTGGTACTATGGCAGCTGCAGATAGACTCTTTGGTATTACAATGCAGGAGAAGGGTGTTTCAACTCTTGTTTCTGTTGACTTAATTGATAAAGAACTAGATAAAGATAAGCAGGTAAAAACTGCCTAGAAATTTTAGTTAAGCCTATATTTTTACTAGTATGGAAGTACTTGCATTAGAGGCGGCTTCTATGAAGTCGCTACATTTGATTAGTTTACTTGTAAGAATGTGGGCTTAATTTTTTTATAAGGAAGGATTTAATATGGGATTTTTTGAAAAATTAAAAGCAGGTCTTAATAAGACAAGAGACAATATTGTTTCAAGCATTGATTACGTTTTCAATGGCTTTACAAATATTGATGACGAATTCTATGAAGAGCTTGAAGAGACTCTTATTATGGGCGACTTAGGCGTTAGAACAACTGATGAAATCATTGAAAACCTCAAGGAAAAGGTTAAGGAAAATGCTATTAAGCAACCAGCTGAATGTAAGGAATTACTTATTCAGTTAATTAAGGAGCAAATGGATCTAGGCCCTAATGCCTACGATTTTGAAAATCAGAAATCCATCGTTTTATTAACTGGTGTTAATGGCGTTGGTAAAACAACTTCAGTGGGTAAGCTTGCTGGCTTACTAAAGAATCAGAATAAGAAGGTTATTATGGCTGCTGCCGATACCTTTAGAGCTGCTGCCATTGAACAGCTTACAGAATGGTCTCATAGAAATGGCTGTGAGATTATTGCTCAAAGCGAAGGTTCAGACCCAGCTGCAGTTATTTTTGATTCAATTCAGGCTGCAAAGGCAAGAAAAGCTGATGTTTTACTTTGCGATACAGCAGGACGTCTTCAGAATAAGAAAAACTTAATGGAAGAGCTTCGTAAAATCGATAAGGTTATTACAAGAGAATATCCAGAAGCTTATAGAGAGAATTTAATCGTACTTGATGCTACAACAGGACAGAATGCTCTTTCTCAGCTTAGAGAATTTAAGGATGTAACTGACATTACAGGTATTATTTTAACTAAGATGGATGGTACAGCTAAGGGTGGAATAGCAGTGGCTATTCAGTCTGAATTTGGCATTCCAGTTAAATATGTGGGAGTTGGCGAGCAGATTGAGGATTTACAGAAATTTAACTCAGAGGATTTTGTAAATGCCCTCTTTGACTTGCAATAAAAGCTTTACAGGTCTATAATTATGAACAACTTGTCATACAACAATTATGGCTTGTTGGACAAGAATACTTATGGGATTCAAGGAGAAGCTAGGAAAATGGAAGAATTAACATTGAAGAAATTCGAAGAAGCAGCTGAAAAAGTTAAAGAAGCTACTCTTCCAACAAATTTAGTATATAGCGAGTTCTTTAGTGCACAGTCAGGCAACAAGGTTTACTTAAAGCCTGAGAATATGCAGTATACAGGCGCATACAAGGTTAGAGGTGCTTATTATAAGATTAGCACAATGTCAGAGGAAGCTAGAAAAAGAGGATTAATTACAGCTTCAGCTGGTAACCATGCCCAGGGCGTTGCATTTGCAGCAAAGAAATATAACGTAAAAGCAACAGTAGTTATGCCTACTACAACACCTTTAATTAAGGTTAACAGAACTAAGGGCTATGGCGCCGAAGTTATCCTTTATGGAAATGTTTATGATGAGGCATGTGAATACGCAATTAAGTTAGCTAAGGAGCAAGGATTAACTTTCGTTCATCCATTTGATGACCTTGAAGTGGCTACAGGTCAGGGCTCAATAGCTATGGAAATCATTAAGGAATTACCTACAGTTGATTATATTTTAGTACCAGTAGGTGGTGGCGGACTTGCAACTGGTGTATCTACACTTGCAAAGCTACTTAATCCTAACATCAAGGTAATTGGTGTTGAACCTGCAGGAGCTAACTGTTTACAGGCATCCCTAAAGGCTGGGGCTGTAACAACACTACCAACTGTTAACACAATTGCAGATGGTACAGCAGTTAAGACTCCAGGTAGTAAGTTATTCCCATATTTACAGAAGAACTTAGACGATATTATTACAGTACCAGATGAAGACTTAATCGTATCCTTCCTTGATATGGTTGAGAACCACAAGATGGTAGTTGAGAATTCTGGTTTACTTACAGTAGCTGCCCTTAAGCAGCTTAATGTAAAGGATAAGAAGGTAGTTTCTATCCTTTCAGGTGGTAACATGGATGTAATTACAATGTCTTCAGTAGTTCAGCAGGGTCTTGTTCAGAGAAGCAGAATCTTTACAGTATCTGTTCTTTTACCAGATAAACCAGGTGAACTTGTAAGAGTTGCAACTATTATTGCAGAGGCTAATGGTAATGTAATTAAGCTTGAGCACAACCAGTTTGTATCAATTAACAGACAGACAACAGTTGAGCTTAGAATCACAATTGAAGCTTATGGACATGAGCATAAGGATGAGATTGTCGAAAAGCTTGAAGAAGCAGGCCTTAGACCAAGAATCGTTAAGGTTAATATCTAGTCAGACTATAAAGAAGCTAGATAATCTAATAAATTAGATACAAAACTACAGCTGTTATGAGTAAGTGAAACTAAGGTTTTACGCCCTTGTTTCATTTCTCATAGCAGCTTTTTTAATTTCTTTTTAAAATTTCTTTTTTATCTCTTTTTAATTTCTTTATTTCAGTTCACAAAAACACCACACAAAGAACACATTTACAACATTTTAAATCTTTATATTAATTATAAAAATAAGATATCAGAGGGCGGAAAGATTTACGATTCCCCAGTGATAGGTTTAATTAAAGGAGGATTACTTATGATTAATTTAAGAAAGGTAGGTACCATAGGATTAACTAGTGTATTAATTGCCATGAGTCTATATGGCTGCACAACTAACGAGGCTACAACGACAACTACAACAAGTTCATCTAGTTCTACAAGCTCATCAAGCACCACAACTGCAACAGTTGACGTAGATTTAGACGAGTTGATCTCAAGTCTTGAAAATGGAGTGTCTCTTGAACTAGATGAAAATGATACAGATACATCTTATGACAGCGACGACACAACAATTACACTTAATGGTTCTTCAATTTCAGTAAATGGTGATGGTGCAAGTGCATCTGGTTCTACTGTAACTATCACCCAAAAAGGAACTTATGTTATTTCCGGTAGCTTAAGCGATGGACAGATTGTAGTTGACCTTGAAGATGACACTGATGAGGTGCATTTAATTTTTAATGGAATGGATATTTCTAATTCAAGCACAGCACCAGTTTTAATTCTTAGTGCAGACAAGGTAACAATTACTCTTGCAGATGGTACAACTAATACAGTAACTGATTCTTCTAGAACAACAGATACTGAAGAATATAGCGCAGCAATTTATTCTAAGGACGACTTAAGCATTAATGGTAATGGTAGTTTAGTTGTAAATGCAGGCTATAACGATGCAATTACAAGTAAAGATGATTTAATTATCGTTAACGGAAACATTTCCATAACAGCAACTGATGATGGTTTAATTGGTAAAGACTTAGTAGGTATTGCTGGTGGAACAATTGATATTACAGCAACTGGAGATGGTATTAAGGCTTCAAACGATTCTGATGCAACTAAGGGTTATATCATTATTGAAGACGGTGAGATTACAATTCAGTCAGAAAATGACGGTATCCAGGCAGAAAACTATGTAGTTATTAATGGCGGTAACATTGATATTACAACAGGTGATGGAGCAGCAAACTCATCTGTTACTCATAGCTCAACTGACTTTGGCTTTAGAGCAAGCTCTTCAACTTCAACAACTTCATCAACAGCAACAGACTCTATGAAGGGTATTAAGGCAACAAATGTCCTTATTGTATTTGATGGTAGTATTAATATTGACTCTGAAGATGATGGCGTTCACACAGATGGTGCTGTAATCATTAAAGGCGGCGATTTAGAAATTGCAACCGGTGATGATGGTATTCATGCTGATACACTAGTTCAGATTGATGGTGGAACTGTTAATATTACTGATTCCTATGAAGGTTTAGAAAGTACTCAGATTGTTATTAACAATGGTAATGTTAGTGTAGTAGCTGACGATGATGGTATGAATGCCTCAGATGGTTCAACACAAACAACTGGCATGGGTAATACAACAGGTGGTACAAATTCAAGTGTTAAATTAGAAATCAACGGTGGAACTGTTTATGTTAAATCTACCGGTGATGGACTTGATTCAAATGGTACCATGACTATTGCCGGTGGTACTACAATAGTTGAAGGTCCTACAGATAGCGGAAATACTGCTCTTGACTTTGACTCTAGCCTTACAATTACAGGTGGTACATTAATGGCCTTTGGTTCAAGCGGAATGGTTGAAACACCAAGTTCTGCTACAAACGGTGTATGCTTATTATTATATGGTTCAGGTTCTGCTAATCAGACATTTACATTAACTGATTCAAGTGGAAATACAATTCTTTCATATACACCATCAAAGTCATATCAGGTTTGTATTTGTTACTCCGCTGACATCACAACAGGCAGCTCATACACATACACAATTGGTTCTTCTTCAACAACAGTAACACCAACAAGCTCTGTTTACTCAAATGGTTCTTCAAGCTCAGGTATGGGCAGTATGGGAAACATGGGTGGTAACTCACAGTCTGGCACTGGAAGAAATGCCTTTAAATAAAATCTAAATAAAATTTAAATATCTTTTAAAATATAAGAAAATAGGCTATAATTAAAGGGATGACTTTTTAGTCATCCCTTTTTTCGTACATTAAAGCCTAGATTATGGCGATAAATTTAAATATTAGGGGGATAAAATGAAAAATAAAGAACCGATAGATATTAGGAAATATTTAGGACTTACACTTGCATTTTCTATTTCTTTTATACTAGCAATGTTAGTATATTTTATGATTGATAGGGCTAGCTATATAAGTAAATTTCTAAATGGCATAATAAAAACCTTAATGCCGTTTTTAATAGGTGCCTGCTTGGCCTATATTATCTGTCCTATGGTAAATGGTCTAAATTTATTATACCAAAAGCTTTTTAAAAAACTAAAAGAAGAAAGAAGATTAGCCCTTGCTAATTCCTTTAGTATCTACACAGGTATTATAATTGCAGCACTTATTATAATTTTCGTTATTGTTATGATTATTCCAAACCTTGTTAACAGTATTATAAGAATTGTGCAATTAGCACCTTCGGCCATTGATAAATTCTATGATTTTGCAATTAATTTTATGCAGTCAAATGAATTTATTAGGGAGCATTCTCAAAATATTATTAATACAAGTTATGACTTTGCAAAAGATTATATTAATAACAGTCTAGTTAAAAACTCAGATGTTATCCTATCTAATCTTACAATCGGTGTAATGGGAGTATTAAATCTATTTTTTAACTTACTTATTGGTTTTATTGTTGCAATCTATCTTCTCTTTATGCGCAAAAAACTTGCTAAACAAAGTAAGATGATAATTTATAGCATTTTCAAAGAAAAAGAAGCAGAATCCATTATGGATGAATTTGAATTTGTTGATAAGGTATTTTCAGGCTTCCTTATTGGTAAAATTGTAGACGCCATTGTAATTGCCATCATTTGTTACTTTATGCTTATATTTTATAAATTGCTAAATCCTGGCGTTGAAACTATGAACGAAGTCATGATTGCAGTAATTGTAGGCATATTTAATGTCATTCCTTTCTTTGGATGGTACATTGCTTGGGCTATTGGCATTATACTTTGCTTAATTGTAAATCCGGGACAAGCCATATATTTCCTCGTGTTTAACTTTATTCTTCAGCAAATCGATGGAAATATTATAGGACCAAAAATTTTAGGAAACAGCACAGGTATCTCTGGCTTTTGGGTATTATTTGCCATCCTTTTATTCGGACACATTTGGGGCTTCTTTGGAATGTTAATTGGTGTTCCAATATTTGCCATAATTTATCACTTCATCAAGAAGGCTATTTTCAAAGGACTATTAAAAAAGGGACAGTTTAAAATGGCGGTGGATTATGAAAATGAATATCCAACGAAGGAAAATGAAAAGTTTAGTGAGAAGATGAAGTCCGCATATGAAAGAATTAAGGAAGATCAATTAAAACAAAAAGAAGAAATAGTAAAGCAAAAGGAAGAACAAAAAAGAATAAAAGAAGAGCTAAAGGAAAGCAAAAAGCTCAAAAAGGAAAACAAACAAAAAGAAGAAAATATAGAAATTGACTCTGAAATAGAAGAGGATGAAGAAGAATAATTTTTTAAATTTTCTTCCTCTGTCAAGTTTTTTTACTTGACATTAAAAATGCTATATGATATTCTATTCAAGGTTTAATTGAAACAAGCTAAATTTACATAAAGGTAAGGAATTATGGAGAAGATTGTTGAGCAGGCTCTTCTATATGACTTTTATGGAGAGTTACTAAATGAACATCAAAGAAAAGTCTATGAAGATGCAATATTTAACGATTTATCATTTAGTGAAATTGCTGATGAATATGGAATCTCTAGACAAGGAGTTTTTGATTTAATTAAGCGTGTCAATAAGACATTGGCCAATTATGAATCTAAACTTCACCTTATTGAGAAGTTTCAAGAAACTAAGACAAAGGTTGCAAGAATAGATTCTTTAGCTGATTCTTATCTAGAGAATAATGATGAGAATTTAATACTAGATATCAAGAAGATATCTAAAGAAATACTAGATGAATTTTAGAGGTGTTACATGGCATTTGATAGTCTTTCAGATAAACTACAGAATGTATTTAAGAACCTTCGAAGTAAGGGACGATTAACAGAAAGTGATGTTAAGGCAGCCCTTAAAGAAGTAAAGATGGCTTTACTTGAAGCTGATGTAAACTTCAAAGTTGTAAAAAACTTTGTTAAGTCAGTGGAGGAAAGAGCAGTAGGTCAGGACGTTTTAACAAGTTTAACTCCTGGACAGATGGTCATTAAGATAGTTAACGAAGAGATGGTTAACTTAATGGGATCTGAAACTACTGAGATAAAGCTAAAGTCCGGTAATGAAATTACCGTAATTATGATGGCCGGTCTTCAGGGTGCTGGTAAAACAACTACAACAGCTAAGTTAGCTGGAAAGTTTAAAGCTAAGGGTAAGAAACCTTTACTAGTTGCCTGTGATGTTTATAGACCTGCAGCTGTTGAGCAGTTACAGATAAATGGTAAGAAGCAAGAGGTAGAAGTTTTCTCAATGGGAACTAATAACAGCCCAATTGATATTGCCAAAGCTGCTATTAATCATGCTAAAGATAATAACTTTAATGTTGTTATTTTAGATACAGCCGGTAGACTTCATGTTGATGAAGATATGATGAACGAGCTTATTGAAATTAAGAAGAACGTAGAAGTTGATCAGACAATCTTAGTTGTGGATTCCATGACAGGTCAGGATGCAGTTAATGTTTCTGCTTCCTTTGATGAGAAGATTGGCATTGACGGAGTTATCTTAACAAAGCTTGACGGCGATACAAGAGGTGGTGCTGCACTTTCAATTAAAGCAGTAACTGGTAAGCCAATTCTCTATGTTGGTATGGGTGAGAAGTTATCTGACCTTGAACAGTTTTATCCAGATAGAATGGCAAGCCGAATCCTTGGTATGGGCGATGTCCTTACTCTTATTGAGAAGGCAGAAGCTCAGATAGATGCCACTAAGGCCAAAGAGATGGAGAACAAGTTAAAGAAAGCAGAGTTTGACTTTAACGATTTCCTTGATTCCATGGATCAGATTAGTAACATGGGTGGTATCGGTTCAATACTTGGTATGTTACCGGGTATGGGACTTGGCTCTAAGATGAAGGATGTTTCAATCGATGAGAATGAAGCAGAAGCTAATTTAAAGAAGACAAGAGCAATTATTCAATCTATGACAAATAAAGAAAGATCTCATCCAGATATTCTTAATCCGTCAAGAAAGAATAGAATTGCAAGAGGTGCAGGCGTAGATATTGCAGAAGTTAATCGTCTTGTTAAGCAATTTGAGCAGATGAAGAAGATGATGAAGCAGATGCCTGGAATGATGAAAGGTGGTAAAAAGGGTCGATTCAGATTACCTTTTTAACATATATTAGCAAATAATTTAGGAGGTGAAATTTAACATGGTAAAGATTAGATTAAAGAGATTAGGTGAGAAGAAGTCTCCTTTCTATAGAGTAATCGTAGCAGATTCAAGATCTCCAAGAAACGGTAGATTCATTGATCAGATTGGTACTTATGATCCTAATTATGAACCAGCTAAGATTAACATCGATGCAGAAGCTGCTAAGAAGTGGTTAGCTAACGGTGCTCAGCCAACTGAGGTAGTTAGCAAGCTTTTCAAGGCTGCTGGTATCGAAAAGTAATTGACTAGTAGTGGAGGTGTGGTCTATGAAAGAATTAGTAGAAATTATCGCTAAAGCGCTAGTTGATAATCCCGATGAAGTTGTAGTAACTGAAACTGAAAAGGACAAGGCAATTGTAATTGATTTAAAGGTTGCTTCTTCTGATATGGGTAAAGTAATCGGTAAATCAGGTAGAATTGCAAAGTCTATTAGAGCAGTTGTTTCAGCTGCTGCACAGAAAACCGATAAGAAGGTTATAGTCGAAATTGACAACTAGTTAATGGAGAACTATTTGAGAGAGATTAAGTTTAGCTTAGTTTCTCTCTTTTTTTGTATCTTAGTTTACTTGGCTCACTTTACATGTGCTTCAAAGTTTATTACAATATTTATGTTTTTTAAGAAACTAAAAGACATTGGGAGGAATACATTGAAAATTATACATTGTGCAGATTTGCACCTAGATTCGTCCTTAACAGCTAATTTTAATGCAGGACAGACTAAGGAAAGAAAACTAGAACTGATAAATAGCTTCGAAAGATTACTTCGCTATGCCGATGAGAATCTTGTAGATGCTGTTATTATCGCTGGGGATTTATTTGATAAGCCAATCGTTAGTAAGACTACAAAGAATATTGTTCTTGATGGAATTACTAGATTGAAAGATATAGATTTTTACTACTTAAAGGGAAATCATGACGAGTTTAATTCCCTTGATCAACTAAGAAACTTACCGGAGAATTTGCATTTGTTTAATAATGAATGGCAGACCTATACAGCATTTTCTTCGGATTATTATGATATAACAATTTCAGGAAAAGAGCTAACTAGTAGGGATTCTAATCTAGACTTAGAGAGCCTTGAGCTTGAAGCTTCTGACTTTAACATAGTCTGCCTACATGGTCAGCTAACAGGCTACGAATCTAAAAAGGATGACATAAACATTCCTTTAAATGGCCTTGTAGGGAAGAATATCGACTATTTAGCCCTTGGCCATATTCATAAAGAAAGCGTCGGAGAAATCGATTCTAGGGGCATTTATGCCTATTCTGGAGCGCTAGAGGGCCGCGGCTTTGATGAGCTTGGGGAGAAGGGATTTATTTTACTAAATATTGATGAGGAAAATCACAGCTTTACTCACGAGTTTATTCCCTTTGCTAAAAGGACCCTTGAAGAGGTATGGGTGGACATTACAGATGCATATACAAGCCTTGATGTTATTGAGCTTGCAACAGAGGCTATTAATGAAGCCAATATCCCTAAAACCTCCCTTATTAAGCTAGTCCTTGTGGGAGAAGTCCTTGTGGAGGCGGATATTAATGAAAATGTAATCAAGCGCCATTTTGAAAACGACTTCTTCTACGTTAAAATCGTAAACGACAGCCGATTTAAGCTAAATATTAGCGACTACGCCCATGAAGAGTCCTTGAAAGGTGAATTTGTAAGGCTAATTGCTACAGATAAGGAACTTTCAAATAAGGACAAGATGCAAATAATTAATATTGGAATTAAAGCGTTAACTAACGATTTAGGAAAGCAGGACTATGAGATTAATTAGCTGTCATATTGAGAATTTTGGTAAGCTGTCAAATTTTGATTACAATTTTAACGAGACTAAAAATATCATCCTAGAGGACAACGGCTGGGGAAAGACAACACTTGCAGCCTTTATTCGTGTCATGTTTTACGGTTTTGCAAACCCTCTAAAAAAGGATGATTATGAAAATGAAAGAAAGAGATTTAAACCTTGGAAAGGCGGAGTTTATGGCGGCAGCCTAAGCTTTAGCGTTAATAACAAGGAATATATAATTAACCGTGTCTTTTTTGATAGAGAAAAGGAAGATACATTTTCCATAAGAGACGCCCACACTTTACTTGAGACTACAGACTTTAGTAAAAACATTGGGGAGGAAATCTTTAAGATTAATCACGAGTCCTTTAAAAATACCATCTTTGTGGGACAGGACGAGCTAGAAACCAAGTCTACAAGGGATATTGAGAGCTTGCTTGGTAATGTAAGCCTAGATGAACTTGATATTAATAACTACGACGACGCCCTTGGCACCATTAACGGCCTTATTAATAGTTTAAGCCCTGATAGAAAGACTGGCAGACTCTACAAGCTATCTAGACAGCTTGATAATCTTGAATTTGAAAATCTATCTTTTGACGCTAATAAAACACGAGTTTCTAAGTTAGTTGAAAGAGCTAAGTCTTTGGAACATTTTCTAAATAAGGAAAGAAGGGCTAAGTCAGAGCTACAGGGGCTAATATTTGAGGAACTATCAAATAAGGGCGAGGAAAAGAAAGAAGCGAAAGAGGAGAAAAAGGAAGAGGCGCCAAAAGATGAGAGGGCAGAAAAGTTAAAGAAGGACATTTTTAACTTTAATAAGCTTGCCATCAATGAAAAGACTGATGTTATCGGACTTTTTATACTTTTCTTTGGATTTTTCCTAACGGTACTAGGTGTATTTTTACAAAATAATAACAGATACCACGGATACGCTTATCCACTGACCTTTATTGGAATTATCATTGTGATTTTCTATGTGTCTAGGACCTTCTTTAAAAGGGCCGATGATACGGAAGATGATGAGGAGGAGGAAGAGCCTCATCTAAAAGAGGAAGAAACTAAGGACTACGAACCTTTTAAATCCGCTGAGGATGCCGAGTTTAACAGCTCTTCTAGTAAGTATCAGGCTTTAATTGAGAAGATGAAGCTTAATGATAAGAAAATCGATGAGCACACAGGTGAGCTCTACCGCCTAAACCGCGAGATTGAGGAGCTTACAAAGGAGATTTTAAAGCAAGAAGAAAATATTACAAGACTAACAGAAATCAAGGAAGAGATAATCGAGCTTAAGGAAAAGTATGAATATACTCTAAAAGCTAGAGATTATCTAGGCTTGGCTAAGGAAAATTTTGCTAAGCGCTACAATAAGCCAGTAAAAAAGAGCTTTGATAAGTTCCTTGGCTATATGCTTGATGAGACGGATGACTACATTTTAAATATAAATAATGAACTAAGAATTAAGGATGCCGGAGAGTTAAGGGATGTGAGAATGCTAAGTAAGGCCTTTAGAGACGTAATTGGCCTTGCCCTTCGCCTTGCCTTTATTGAGAGTGCCTTTACTAAGGAAAAACCTTTTATTATCCTGGATGACCCTTTTGTAAATGTGGATGATAACACACTAGCTCCTTGCCTTAATACGCTAAATATCATCTCAAAGGATTATCAAATTATTTATTTTACTTGCTCAATAAGTAGGACCTAGTTTATAATACGAATACGATTTTAGATTGGAGTAGACTATGAAGAATGATTTATTAAGAGTCGGTGTTATTACATCTACTCATGGAATTCGTGGTGAAGTTAAGGTTTTTCCTACAACAGATGATCCACAAAGATTTAAAGATTTAAAGGAATGCATCATTGCTGCAAAAAGAGAGAATATTAACGTTACAGTGGAATCTGTGAAGTTTTTTAAGCAGTATGTTATAGTTAAATTCAAGGAATTCTCTAATATCAACGATATTGAAATCTATACTAAGTGCGATTTAATGGTTACTAGAGAAAATGCAGTTAAGCTCGAAGAAGGAGAATATTTTATCTGCGATTTAGTAGGCCTTGAGGTTATTACAGATGAAGGCAAAAAGATTGGTAAGTTAAAGGATGTCCTTGAGACTGCTGCCAACAATGTCTATATTGTAGAAGATGAGGATGGGGATGAAATCCTTATTCCTGTTATTGATCAGTGCATTTTAGGCCATGACCTAGAGGCTGGCACAATCACTGTTCACCTACTTGATGGCTTATTGGATTTAAATAAAAAATAAAGCTTGCATAAAGCGAGGATTTATGATAAATTAATAAAGTTGTGAGATAACGAGATGGTCCTCTGTTACAATTCCTGTATTAAGAACATCCAGATTAATAGGAGGTCACACATGGCTAATAGTATTATTAAGAGCATCGAAGATGCACAGCTTAAGGCTCAGGCACCTGAGTTCAGAACAGGTGATACAGTTAAGGTATCAGCTAAGATTAAAGAAGGAAACCGTGAAAGAATTCAGGTTTTCGAAGGTACAGTAATTAAGAAGCAGGGTACAGGCGTACGTGCTACTTTCACTGTAAGAAAGATTTCTAACGGAGTTGGCGTTGAGAAGACATGGCCACTTCATTCACCTATCGTAGAGAAGGTAGAAGTTACTAGACGTGGTAAGGCTAGACGTGCTAAGCTTTATTACTTAAGACAGAGAACAGGTAAGGCTGCTAAGGTTAAGGAATTAGTTAGATAATTAATTTACGTTAGTGGATCTATAAAGCCCGCAACTTATGTTGTGGGCTTTTTTTTTCTACATTTTTTTGATATAATCTAGTTTGTTTGTAAATTAATAAAGTTGGGAGAGAATATGGTGATATGGTAGCATTTAGAAGAAGATACCACGAGAACAAGCAATTGCTATTCGTGTGTAAATATATTGTTGATATAATAATGGTGATTGTGGCAGCTTACGTTTTAGTGAGCTTTATAGCCTATAGAGATACTAATGTGGGTAACTCCATGAACTCTATTTTAAAGGATGGAGATACAGTTTTAGTTAACCGTTATGCCTATTCTTTAGCTAGCCCTAAAAGATACGACGTTATTGCTTTTAGCGTAGATGGTGTTAATTCATCTAAGATTTATATTAAAAGAGTAATTGGTCTTCCAGGAGAGACAGTGCTTATTAAAGACGGCAAAGTCTTTATTAATGGTGAAGAGTTAGAAGACGATGTGGTGGATACAGAGATTTTAACTGCAGGTCTTGCAAGCACAAGCATTACCCTAGACAAGGATGAATATTTTGTTCTAGGTGATAATAGAAACAATAGTGAAGACAGTCGTTTCTCATCTATAGGAACAGTAAAGGAAGACAATATAGTTGGCAAGGTTTGGTTCATTTTAAGCCCTGTTAAACGTATTAAATTTGTATCATAATCAATCATAACTATCATTGAAAGGTGATTCTATATGAGTAAAGAAATCAAGAAAAATTTTGGAAAGTCAGCTTCTAAGGGAAGAGCTGCTGGAAAATCCAGTGCTAACAAATCAGGTTCTGGCAAAGCCGGTGCTAACAAGGCCGCTAGCAAAGCTGGCGCTGGCAAGTCTGGCTCTAAGTTTGGCGCAGCTAAGCCTAGCAAGACTTTTGATAAAAAGGAACACGATAGAAAAATTCAAGAACGTAAACTTGAAAAGAAGAAGAAAATGGAAGCTAAGGAAGCAGCAGGAGATAATAACAAGCTTGCAACTTTTAACTGGTATCCAGGTCATATGACTAAGGCGAAGCGTCAGATGCAGGAAGATATTAAGCTTATCGACCTTGTAATTGAAATCGTTGATGCAAGAGTACCAAACAGTTCAAGAAATCCTGATATTGATGAATTAGCTAATAATAAAGCAAGAATCGTTATTCTAAATAAGGCTGATTTAGCTGATGATAAGCTAACTAATGCTTGGATTAGCTATTTTAAGGAAAAAGGCTTTTACTGCCTAAAGATGGATTCAAGAAAGAATAACGGCTTTAAGGAATTAAACGAGATTATCCTTGAATCTTGTAGTGAGAAGATTGAAAAGGACAAGGCAAAGGGTATTGTTGGTAGACCTATTAGAGCCATGATCGTTGGTATTCCTAATGTGGGTAAGTCTACATTTATCAATGCCTACTCCGGTAAGGCTTCAGCTAAAACTGGTAACAAGCCTGGTGTAACAAAGGGTAAGCAGTGGATCAAGATTAAGGGTAACATCGAGCTTCTTGATACTCCTGGTATCCTCTGGCCTAAGTTTGAAGACCAGACAACAGGACTTAGACTTGCCATGATAGGTTCAATTAACGACAACATTTTAAATAAGGATGACTTAGCCCTTGAGGTTATTAAGTACTTAAATAAGTATTATGCCAATAACCTAAAGAAGCGCTACGAGTTTGAAGATAGCGAGGTTGAAGAGGCTAAGGCAAATTATGAAATGGCAATTAATGAAGAAACTGCAACTAGCCTTGCAATTATGGAAGTTATTGCCTTAAAGAGAGGCTGTATAAAGAAGGGGGCACAAGCTGATTTTGAAAAGGTATCTAATATTATCTTAGATGACTTTAGAAGTGCTAGACTTGGTCTCGTTTCTCTTGAAAGACCTTAATTTATCTAAGCTTAACTAAAGTTTAGGAAAATGGAGCATTATATGACATTAAAAGAAGAACGCGAATTAAAAAAGAAGAAAAAAATGGAAGAAGAAATGGCCAGAGTTGAGGCCATGTTTGAATATGAAAAGCAGCATCCTGATTGTGAGTATATCGCAGGTATCGATGAAGTAGGCCGTGGCCCTCTTGCAGGTCCTGTGGTTACTTGCTGCATCATTATGCCAAAGGATGTAAGAATCCCTTATGTAAATGATTCTAAAAAGGTTACTAAAAAAAGACGTGAAATGTTGTATGATATAATTATGGAGAAGGCAATTGCCGTTTCCATTGGCATCAATGACGAGAAGAGAATTGATGAGATTAACATTTTACAAGCAACTTATGAAGCTATGCGTAAAGCTATTAACAATTTAGAAGTAAAACCCGATATATTATTAAACGATGCAGTTAATATTCCTGAGATAGACCTT
>JAEEGF010752045.1_pt1 | contig 62156 bp, 57 predicted proteins | sample 9134171 | NCBI WGS metagenome assembly JAEEGF01 (sample SAMN16246542, study PRJNA631951) | gut metagenome | biome: gut microbiome; feature: rumen; material: AP-attached | host: Bos | place: Iran: Karaj | collected 2018-10 | reverse complement strand
TGGGACTCTATCAGGGAAGCGATGCCGATTTCAGCTTCCGTGAAGCTTACGGTCCGCTCGATTTCAGCACCATCCGTTACTGCGAAGCACGTGTCTGGAGCTTTTTCCGCCACCACTACGATACGGCAGAGATGGATGCCTACCTGCCGTTCATCAACGGCCAGACCGATGTCTGCAACCATCTGCCGCTCTGGATCAAGCCGAAGGCTCCCATCTCGGTCCGTGAGCTGATGGACGACATGCGCGACCACTATGAAGGCACCGCCCTCGATATGACGGCCGACGTGAGCGCCGGTCCCTGGGCCTCGCCTTACCGCAACCAGCCCGTCAACTTCTTCAGCAGCGACTCCACCGCCATGTTCCGCGAGCGTCCTATCGGCTGCCAGCAGAGCGGTATGACGATGGTCTGCCAGATGCGTTCCTGGCTGCCTGATGCCGTCGGCGGCGTAACCTATTTCAATATGGACGATGCCACGATGGTGGCCTACGTGCCGGTCTACTGCGGCATCACCCGTGTACCGGAACCGTTCCGCCGCGAGAACAACGACATCCGGGAATTCAGCACGGAAAGCGCCTTCTGGATGAACAACTTCGTGGCCAATATGGTGTATCCGCGCTGGAGCGCCATGATCGGCGACCTGCGCGACGCCCAGAAAGAGTTGGAAGACTACTACGCTGACGATCAGAAAGAAGTCGAGGAGAAGGCTTCGAAAATGACGCCTTCCGACCGGGCTGCATTCCTGACAGCCAAGACGGAATCTTATACCGACAAGATGATGAAGCGCTGGGACAAGCTCGCCCGCTTCCTGATCGTCAAGCACAACGACCAGACCATGCAGCCGAGCGAGAATGGCGAGATCGTCCGTGGCCGCCGTACTTCTCCGGCGTATGCCCCGGCCTTCATCGACGCCGTGAAGACCGTCACGGGTGACCGTTACGTCAAGCCCGCCGAGAAAAAATGATAGCGATGCGCTTTCGACATGTATTGTCCAGCGTTACCTTGATGGTGACGCTGGTCCTGTTTTCAGCCTGTGACCAGAAGGAGGTACTGACCGGCGACTTCTCCTTGGTGAGTCCGCTGCCGCGGATGATCGCTTCCGACGAGCCGATTGATTCGCCGATGGTCATTTCCTGCCGAACTTTCATCGGCTATCCCGAAGGGAATGACGCCCTGCGGGATGCTGCCGAAATGCTGGCGCAACAGTTGGGATATATTCTCGGTACACCGCTCCGGACCGTACCTTCCGGCAAGCGGTCAACGGGAATCCGGCTTCGGATCGATCCGGAACTGGGTGCCGGACTCGCAGATTTCCAGCAGAAGGAGTGCTATCGCATCATGTCGGATGCAGATGGGATCAGCATCGGCGGTGGCAGTATTCTGGGTGTGTTGCACGGTATCCAGACACTTGTCAAGGCGCTGCTGTTTCCGGACGCCGCAGGTCGCTGCCGCTTCGTATTGCCGGCCGGAACCGTCTTTGACTATCCGGAGTTTCCCTACCGGGCTTTCATGCTCGACTGCGGACGGCATTTCTTTCCTGTCGAAGATGTCAAGCATGTTATCGACATCCTGGCACTCCACAATCTCAACTACTTCCACTGGCACCTGAGTGAAGACCAGGGCTGGCGGCTGGAGATCAAGAAATATCCGCGCCTGACGGAGGTCGGTTCCTACAGGCCGGGCACCCGGGATCCGCAGGATGTGCTGGACGGCATTCCGGTCAGCGGTTTCTATACGCAGGATGAGGCACGGGAAATCGTACGCTATGCGGCAGAGCGGGGCATCACCGTAATTCCGGAGATCGACCTGCCCGGCCACACGACGGCGGCGCTGGCCGCTTACCCGTCGCTGGGCTGCACCGGCGGACCCTATGAAGTAGCCAACCGCTACGGCGTGCTTGACGATGTGCTGTGTGTTGGAAAGGACGAGACGATGACCTTCGTCAAGGACGTGTTGGCCGAGGTGATGGATATCTTTCCGTCGGAATATATCCACCTGGGCGGGGACGAGTGTCCGAAAGTTCGCTGGGCGGAATGCCCGGACTGCCAGCGGAAGATTCGGGAGCTGGGACTCAGGGATAACGGCAATAAAACGAAGGAAGAACTGTTGCAATCGTGGTTCACTTCAGAACTGGAAGCCTATCTGGCTGAACATGGTCGGAGGATGATTTGTTGGAACGACGTGCTCTGTGACTGGGGCGACCATGTAGTCGGCGAGCCCTCGAAGCGGACGGTCATCGCCGGCTGGATGCGTCCGGCCTCAGCGGCCATTGCCGCCCGGGAGGGCTATGACGCCATCCTGTGCCCGGTCGGCCACTTCTATTTCAGCAATGCCACAAACAACAAGCTGGAAGGTCTCGATCTCATCCGTTCGGTCTATGATGTCCCGGTCATTCCCGAAGGACTGACCCTGGAAGAAAGCCGGCACATCCTCGGCGCCGAAGCCTGCATATGGACCGAACGCGTCGCCGACAGGGACGATCTGGAATGGAAACTCCTTCCCCGACTCTCGACATTGGCCGAACTCCAGTGGTCCGATCCCACCGCCCATGACCTGGACGCCTATCTGCTCCGCCTCCGCCACATGACCGACCTCTACCGCTCCCGCGGCTGGAATGCCCGGGAGCTGATCCTACCCTTTCCTGAGTAGATTTCCGTCCTTTTCTGCCAAGTGTCGTTGATGTCCCAAAAACTGGGACATCAACGGCGTTTTCTTCCTTTTTTGCTGCTGATGTCCCATATTTGGGGACATCAGCGACGGAACTTGTTCCAGAATTGAAAAATGTCTTGACAACGGTTGTTTTGGATAGTATCTTTGTACTGTTACTGTAAGATTTGTGCTGTATGAAAAAGATCTTTAATACGCTCCGATCTGGAGCAAAGCTGCTTGGGAGGATTGTCCTATGATTGTGCTGGAACAATGTATGGAGATCCTCAATCTCACTTCCCTGGCCTGGAAAGGTCGTGAACGCTACAGCGTCGTCGCCCACTCCTTCCGGGTGATGGCCAAAGCCAAGAATTTTGATGAGATGGTTGTCGGAATGATGCACGAGCTCTATGCGGCATCTGCGTATACCCGATCCCTCTATCATTGTGATGTGGACGGCGATCCCCAATGGGGGATGTCGTTGGACTTGTTTACATCTCCGGTAAAAATCCCGCGTTACTCGCGTTCCGAAGAAATACCGGAAACCGTCTTGTTGGGGGCTAACATGCCGCAGGGTATGATTGAAAAGCCCAAGGAAAAATGGATAAGGGATCAGACCCGCTGGAATCCCAAGTACTTTGAATGGATTCGGAAAATCGGGGACGATCGCATTGCTCGAAATGTGCAAATCTATGATCTGGAAGACAAATTGGACGTCCTGCTCAATCCGACCAAATATATGGAGGAACTGGGCCCACAGTATTTTGCTCTTCCATGGAAAAAGCACTATTGCGTGGATATCCGATGTGGAAAACACATGAATTATATCAGGGAAGTACCTCGAACGGATGATTCCATTCTTCTGAGAGACATCACTGAAGATGAACGAAACGATTTGATTGAGAAGTATTCCTGGGCGCTTGATCATTTGCGATGGGTGGAGGACCGTCATCCGTCTGAACGAACATACTCCAAAGAACAGCAGCAAGAACATGCGAACATTTGCAGCCAATGGTTCAATGACTGGGTTTCTCGTGAGGAGTCAGAAAGGGAGATGTTCGAAAGAGAGATGGATGAATGGAAGAGCGACCAGGTGGAAGCAGCAGAAGAAAAATACGAAGAAGAGGAATGGAGCGATGGAAATGAAAGAGTTTCAGCTGGTAACTACCGACCATCTTGTTGACCGGCTATGGTTTCAGGAAGATGATGACTTCAAGGCCGGGATGAATGGCGTGGCCGTCATCGCACAACTATTGTCAATGGACGTCCTGTCGTTCATCCTGATGTCCAATCACGTGCATTTTGTCCTTTGCGGAAGTCATAACGAATCCTTATTGTTTATTAATGAGTTCAAACGGCATCATTCAGCCTACTTGCAAAGAAAGTATGGATTCAAGGAGTTTCTGCGGCGGAACGATGCGGATGTTCAAAAGGTATCCACAGAAGACGAATCGCTTGAAAGGGCCATTGTCTATGTGCAGATGAACAGCGTTGCTGCCAATATTTGCCTGCATCCTACCGGATATCCCTGGGGGACTGGCAATGCCTTTTTCAATTTGATGCCTGTTCATGGAAGAAGACTCGGGAACATGTCCAGAAGAGCTCAGATCAGATGTCTCAGGAGTAACATTAAATTGCCGGAGAGCTTACGCATTTCAGATGGGTTTGTTCTTCCAGAATCGTTCGTGCAAGTGCGTTTCGTAGAAGATGTTTTCAGGACACCTTCCAGGTTTAACTATTTCTTGAACAACTCTTCCAAAGCAAAGAGGAAGTTGGAATCAAATCCTGATCTGCCGTCATTTCGTGATCAGGTCATTCTTTCTGCTATTCCCGATATGTGCCGTTCTCTTTATCGGAAAACGACCGTTTCCGAACTGACTTCAGAACAGCAAGCTGAACTTGTCAAGCAACTGCGGAGACGATTCAGTGCGGATGTCCATCAACTGGTCAGAGTGACGGGTTTTTCATATCCTGAGATGGCTGGAATGCTTGACGGTATCTAGAAACTGCTGCCGATGTCCAACTTTTAGGGACATCGGCAGCGTTTTTCCCCCGAAACGTCGTTGATGTCCCAAATACTGGGACATCAACGACACGAAAGTTTTATTTCTCCTTTTCCCAGAGGACTACGTTCTGGATGCGGACGCTTTCTTCGTGGATGACGCTGAAGAGGGAGCGCAGGAAACGTTCGTCCAGGCCTTCTCGTTCGCCTTTGCGGACCATGTCGTCGAGGAGGGCATCCCAACGGCCCATCTGCAGGATGGCGATGTTGTGGTCTTTCTTGTAGGCACCGATTTTTTCAGAAACCGACATGCGGGACTGGAGGATCGACAGCAGGTTCTCGTCGATGACGTCGATGCGGGCACGCAGCTGGTCGATGTTGTCGCGGTAGTCGGCCGATTGACTGTCAGCATCGCGCACAACGATCTGTTCACAGAGCATGGCCCGGAGCTCTTCGGGCGTAATCTGCTGCTTGGCGTCGCTCAACGCTTGCGAAGGATTGCAGTGCGATTCGATCATCAGGCCTTCCAGGCCGAGGTCCATGGCCCGCTGGCTGAGTTCGAGCAGGTATTTCCGGTCACCGCCCATGTGTGAGGGATCGGCGAAGAAGGGAAGTTCGGGGAAACGTGTGCGGAGCTCGATGGCGATGCGCCAGCCCGGATCATTGCGGTAGGTAGTGGACTGAAAGGCGGAGAATCCCCGGTGAATCACGCCCAGTTTCCGGACACCGGCCCGGTTGAGGCGTTCCAGGGCCCCGATCCAGAGCTCCAGGTCGGGACTGACGGGATTCTTGACAAGCACCGGAATGTCAGTACCTCGCAGGGCATCGGCGATTTCCTGCATGAGGAAAGGATTGGCGGTGGTCCGGGCTCCGATCCAGAGCATGTCGAGGCCATGATCGAGGCAGGCTTGTACATGGTCACGGTTGGCGACCTCGGTGCAGACGAACATGCCATAGGTTTCCTTCACCTTCTGGAGCCATTTGAGCCCGGGCATGCCGATCCCTTCAAAACATCCGGGGTGGGTGCGGGGTTTCCAGATGCCGGCCCGGAACATATGGATGCCGAAGCTGGCAAGACCTTTGGCTGTTTCCATTACCTGTGCTTCGCTTTCTGCGGAGCAGGGGCCCGCGATGACCATCGGGCGGGGGAGTGTGAAGAATCCCCATTCAGTTATCGGGATCAGATCGAGTTTGTCTGCCATGATTGTCAATTGGATTAACGGATGATTTTTCTGATGCGGTTGGCCTCTCCGATCAGGGAACGGATCTTGTCCTGGTCGTAATCCGCGATCGCATCGCGGAAAGCCTTCATTTTTTCAATGTATGTATCAATGACCCGGAGCACGTTGTCGTGGTTCTGGGACAGGATCGGGACCCACATGTCGGCGCTGCTCTTGGCCAGGCGGACCGTGGAGGAGAAGCCGCCGGAAGCCAGGTCGAAGATGTGCTTTTCGTCCTTTTCCTTGTCAAGTACGGTCAGGGCGAGGGCGAACGAGGTCACGTGCGAGATATGGGAGACATAGGCTGTGTGTACGTCGTGCGAAGCGGCGCTCATGAAGATGAGGCGCATGTTGAGCACGTCATAGAGCTGTTCGACGGTCTTGAGGGCCTTGGGCGAGGACTCTTCCTGATTGGCGATGATGCAGGCCCTGCCGTCAAACAGGTTGGGCATGGCCGCCCAGGGTCCGGAATACTCGGTACCGGCCATCGGATGTGTCGAGACATATTGTTCGCGACGCGGATGATACTGGGTCGACAGGTTGATCTGTTCCTTGGTGGAGCAGACGTCGATGACGATCTTGTCGGGCGTATCTGCTTTCTGGAAATGATCGAGGATGTCGCAGACCATCTTGACCGCCGTCCCGACGGGAACGGCCACGACGACGATGTCGCAGCGGTCGAGGCATTCTTCATAGGGAACGATCTCGTCGCAGAGTTGCATCTTGAGGGCGGCCTCCGCATGGAAAGGATCGGCTTCCACGCCCAGGACGCAGGAAGCAAAACCTCTTCGCTTCAAGTCGATGGCCATCGATCCGCCGATGAGCCCGAGTCCAATGATTCCGATTGTCATACGCTAGCAAATCAGTTGTTGAGGATGCCCGCAATCTGTTTCCGGGCCTGTACCAGGACTTCCTCCTTGGCACAGAGGGAAATCCGTATGTAGTTTTCTCCGTTTTTACCGAAAATGAAACCGGGAGTGATGAAGACGCCGCTCCGGTAGAGGACCGTGTCGGAAACACGTTCGCCCAGGCTCTTTTCCCCGGCAGGGGTCAGAGCAGCATAAGGATTGTCGTCCGACACCCGGCCCCAGAGGAAGAGGCCGCTCGAATCAGGATCGTAGCGAACGCCCAGCAGGTCGAAGATGGCGCCGGCCAGGACTTTCCGGCGGGCATAGACGGCATTCAGTTCGCGGAACCATTCCGGTCCCTGCTTCAGTGCCTCGACGGCAGCCAGCTGCAGGGGCTTGAACATACCCGAATCCATCTGTGACTTGACCTTCAGTACCTGTGCGACCAGTTCCCTGTCGCCGGCGATCATGCCGATGCGCCAGCCCGACATGTTGTGGGCCTTGCTGAGGGAATTGAGCTCCAGGCAACACTCCTTTGCACCCGGCGTGGCGAGGATGGAGAGCGGATGGTCGTTCAAGATGAAGCTGTAGGGATTGTCGTTCACCACAAGGATGCGGTGACGCAGTGCAAAGTCCACGATTTCCCGGTAGAGCCCGGGAGAAGCTGAAGCACCGGTGGGCATGTGGGGATAATTGACCCACATGAGTTTGACGCCGGAAAGGTCCGTCTGCTCCAGCGCGTCGAAGTCCGGCTTCCAACCCTTGTCTTCCCGCAGGTCATAGCGGATGATCCGAGCCTGTGTCAGCAGTGACGCAGAAGTATAGGTAGGGTAGCCCGGGTCGGGGACCAGCACGCCGTCGCCTTCGTCCAGGAAGGCCAGGGCGGTCAACAGGATGCCTTCTTTCGAGCCCACCAGCGGCTGGATCTCGCAGGACGGATCCAGCGTTACACCGTAGTAGCGCAGATACCACGCGGCAAAGGCTTTCCGCAGTTCCTCGATGCCCACATAACTCTGGTATGCGTGGGTATCTTTGCGCCGGGCGCTTTCCGTCAGGGCAAGGATGGCATCGGCCGGCGGCATGCCGTCCGGCGCGCCGATGCCCAGGTTGATGACGGACGCCAGTCCGGCGGCGGCTTTCCGTTTGTTGATTTCTGCGATCTCCTTCAGTTTCCGGGAGAAATAGTATTCCTGGACTGATCCGGTCCGTCTTGCAGGTGGAATGATCATAGGGCTGCGGAATATTCGCCCAGGACGCGCAGGTCGTCGATGAGCGGCCGCACGGCAGCAAGGGCTTGGTTGTAGCGTTCGTAACTGTCGAACAGGATGTCGATATAGAAGAAGTATTGCCAGCGCTTGCCGGGAATGGGAAGTGACTGGATACGCGTCAGGTTCATGTCGTAGAACGACAGGATGGTCAGGATGTGGGCCAGGGAACCGGGCTTGTGGGGCAGCGTGAAGCAGAGCGAGGACTTGTTGACGGCTTCCTTGGCTACACGGATGGCGTCGTCCAGGATGAGGAAACGGGTGAAATTGTCGTGGTAGGTTTCGATCTGCGAAGCGAGGATTTCCAGTCCGAATTCCTGGGCGGCGAGGGATGAGGCGACGGCGCCCACGCCCTCCAGCCTTTCGCGGGCGATGTCTGCGGCGCTCTTGGCCGTATCTTCGCTTTCGACCATCTTGATCCAGGGGCACTTCCGTTCAAAGAAGGCACGAGTCTGGTTGATGGCCATGTAGTGCGTGCGGACTTCCCGGATGTCTTCCATCTTCTGTCCGGGAAGCGCCATCAGGTTCTGGTGGATCTGCAGATAGACTTCTCCTTTGATCTTCTGGGGATTTTTGCGCAGAAGGTCGAAATTGGGCAGCAATCCGCCGGATATGGTGTTCTCGATGGCCATGACGGCGGCGTCGGCGCGGCCCTGTGCCAGTGCGCTGAACAGGTCGTCGAACGTGGCACATTCCACGATGGCAATGTCTTCATTCTTGCCGGACCGGTAGAAATCGCGGGCTGCCTGCTCGTGGAAACATCCGGAAAAACCTTGGATGGCTACCCTTTTCATGCTTGTTTCTGTTGCGCCATCTCCCGGACTTTGCGTCCGAAGATCACATGGGTATCTTCAGCCAGCATCTCCAGCGGTTCCAGCATCTGCGCAGGATTCTTGAGCAGCCGCTCCCAGTATTTCATGGCACTGACAAAATAGAATCCGTCGCAGAAGCGCTCGTCGGTCACGATCTGGACAGGCATCCGCTTCCCGACGACGATCAGGCCGTCGCCGTTGACCACGGGGACCTCGGACTCCTTGCCCATGGCCATGAAGATGCCGGTGGTGCCGAAGTTGTAGAGATGGTGGAAGATCGCAGGGCCCTTGATGGACTTCATGTTGGTCAGGAAAAGGGAGGTATGGAAGGGGCTGAGCTTGATGATGGCGTTGGGCAGGATGCTGTGCTTGTCCATGAACTTGATGATTCCGACCGACCATTTGATCAGGAAATTGGGCGTCAGCGTCAGCAGCCGGGCAATCTTGTCCGTTCCGTTGTTGGCCTCCAGGTTGTTGTTGGCCTCGATGGCTTCATCGATCTTCTGCCGGACTTCATCTACGGTCTCCAGGCCGGTGAAGGCCAGTTTGACCAGTGCGTCGGGTGCGTTGGGGCTCATGCCTTTCTTGACCACGAAGGAGACCTGGATCTCGTTGTGTTTATATATGCGGCCGTTCATGATGAAACGGTTGAGTCGGGGGAAACGGGCGTAGACGCGCACCATCGCGGCGATGAGCAGGTGCATGTACGTATACTCCGTACCTTTATCAGATTGCTGGATGATGAATGCGTCCAGGGGCTCACACGGGCAGTCGTACTCCGTCATGTTCTGGGCGTCGTTGCGTGTGGGCATGATATGCGGGATAATCCGCTGGATCGGGTCGATATCTTTGACTTTCTTTCCGTCTGGTCTGAATCCGAACATGGGACTGGTTTTAGGCATTAAAGCGCGCAAGTTAACAAAAATACGGTTAACTTGTCAATTTATGCCCGTTTTCGATGAAAGACCTGTCAGGGAATGAGCTCCAGGACCTGGTTGACGGAGCTGTCTTTCTGGTAGATGACCTGGCGCACGATGCCCACGCCTCGGGCGACCCAGGTCTTGACGGGGAAGGGTCCTTTGCCGGTGAAATATTCGTCATCCTCGACCAGGAAACAGTCGAACGTGCCGGCCGGCACTTCGATGGTCTCCTGCGCCGTAACACGACGGTTAGTGTAGCGGTTCGTCGCCGTAAAGACGCGGAGCACCCGGACACTGATCTCGGTATCGCGCAGGATGTCGCCCACGGCGATGTCGTCGGGGATGCTGCTCAGGTCGCCGACCGGCATGTAGTCTCCCGATACGATGGCTTGCGAAACATTGTTGACATACGCCTTGGCCTGGCCGTCTTTCACCCGGACCTGGAACGCGAAGGGCTTGTCGCCCGTCACGGATTTTCCATCGCTGTCATAGAACAGGTAGGCATAATGGATTTCGCCATTGTCCTGGTCTCCGTCGATACGGACGAGCTTTTCGTGGCAATAGCCGAAGCAATCGCCGTCACCGTCGTAGATGATCCATTTCAGCGTGGTACCGGGGCGGTTGTTGTAAAAACCTTCCTGCGCGCCCAGGTTGCAGCAGATCGCCGCGAACAGCAGTATCGCCAGGAATTTGCGCATGTTCATAGTCTGTAGTGTACCCGTTTGTAAAACTTCGCCAGTCCCGGCTTGAATCCCGACAGGTTGAAGATCGCATAAAGCAGATTCTTGAAGAAGCGGTCCAAGGCGAACAGGCCCGTGAAGAATTCGATGACAACCAAAGCAAAAAGGCTGCCATGGCAGGACGAAAGGTCGGGAAATGCACCCAGGCAGATGGCGACAAGCAGCAGGAAGATGACGAACGGGTTCCTGAAACTATAGGTGGAAAGGGTTTTCCTGAGATTGCTGCGGAGAATGGGACCGGCATGCGAGCAGCGGTCCCGGGTGATGAGGGCGCCCGCCTGCGCACGGTAATCAATGTCAGTATCTATGACCGGTCCCGGCGAGACCGTCTGCAGGTTCTTGAGAATCTGGTTCTGTTCGACACAGAACTCCATTCCCTGCGGAAGATAGATGTCGCACTGGCTGCCGCGGCAGATGAAATAATCGACGCCGAGCAGTTCGTGCCGGTCGGAAGCGATCATCTTCGAGACATACTTGTCCAGCGTATAGACGCAGACCACGCCGTTCTCATATTCCGTCCGGATGAACGAGTTGTTCAGGAAGCGTCCGTCGAGCCGCGTGACCATCTCCCCGGCCTCCACCATCGAGATCAATTCTCCGTCCTTGCCATACTGCAGTTCCCGGATAATCCTTGACCCGATGTTGGTTACCGCGTGGCAGTTGAACTTGTTCAGGAAAATGGTCGCATGGTTGTACAGCCGCCCGCCGTCCGCTTCGGCCTCCCGGTCCAGTTCGAGCAGGATCTGCGGGTCCAGATAATCACATTTGCGGATATGGGTCATCAGCGGCACGTCGCGCTCGAGGCAGGTGACGACGCCGTTGACCGGGCAGGCGATTCCGCCGGCATAGTTCTTCCGGTCGATGGACTTGCTGCCCTGGTAAAACACCACGTCGTCCAGGCAGTTGTTGACGAGCAGCAGCACGAAAATGGCCAATACGGCCCAGACCGGCGGCAGGAAGAAGCTGCCGATGAGCAGGACCAGTGCGAGGATGTACCGGATGAGATTGAAATGGCTCATGGCTGTATGCTGTTCAGGTTCAAGATGAAATCTTCATACCTGTACCATACGCCCTCCCGGGCGAAAGAACCGGAGCAGACAGGTGTCCGTTCGCCGGCAAACGCATCGAACGGATTGTATCCGCGGAAGAGATTGACGAGCGAAGTGCCGGAGATGCGTTTGGAGTATTCCACGAAATAGATTTCACCGGCCGGATCCTCGATCAGCTGGATATGGAAGACTCCCGTGACCATCAGCGGAATCGACGCCCGGATGGCCCGGATGAATTCATCTACGGCCCGGGTCACCTTGCTTTCCTGTCCGATGAAGCGCAGGTATTTGTCGTAGCCGTTTTTCAGGCGTACCTCACGGGCGTAGATGACGGGTTCGGTCCCTGCCCAGTTGATGTCGACGACGTATTCGTGGCTGATTTCCACGCGCCGGGTGATGCAGGTATCAGCCAGCCTTCCGACGCCGTGGCTGCCGGCCGACATCGTGTTCGGCCGCATGAAAACGTCGTCCAGGGAGAAAGTTTCCGGGATCCGGATCGTGCAGCCTTTCGTGACTGCTGCCAGACGGTTGTTCATGTCGCGTTTGTTGAAGAACCAGCTCTCGACCGCTGTCAAGGGATTGCGGGCGGCCAGCTCGAACACGGCGGGCTTGCCCTGGCGGGCCAGTTCGTCGGCCGGGAAGACCGTGCAGCCGGAGGCATCCCGGGCGATCATCGCCAGCGCTTCGGCTTCGCTCACGCGGATGACGCCGGCGGGAGCGGGACAAAGCGGGTAGGTGGTATCCATGTCGGCCAGAACCAGGCTGTTACCGTCGTCCTTATTGACGCGGTTGACGAAAAACAGTTCAGCGGAAAGGCCCGCACGGCCGCCGGCTTCGAATACCAGATAGTTCATCGGATCATCCTTTGGAGGTAGAACAACTCGGCATATTTCACGCAGCACTCGGTACCGCGCACCATGGCCAGTTGCCGGATTCCTTCCGGGTTCAGGGGAGAAGGCTCTTTTTTGATCTGGCTCTGGTAGATACTGAAGATTTCAATCTTTTCGTCCAGACAGTCCGAGATGTCATGGTACCACAAGCCCCCGCCGACGTTGATGTTCCGGCTCAGGATGAAAGGATACTCGTAGAGTGCGACGAACCGGGGCATGAAGCCCTGCCGGAAGCGGAGGGCGGCCATGGCGGAGTCGTACACTTTCTTGTGGTCCTGATGCCAGGAGGGATAATTGATGAACAGTTCGTCCGGCTGGAAGCTGTCGAAAAGGGCGTCGTACTGTGAAACGAAGAAACGGGTCGGCACCATGTCCAGCTCCCCGTCGCAGTTTTCAATCAGGATCTGGTGGGAGGCATGAAGCCGTTTGCAGACTTCCGCCGCCTCCACTTTCCGTCCGGCATCTTTAACGGGATCTCCCTTTATGCCGATGGTGGCGTAAACGATGTGTATTTCACTTCCCTTGTCGCGCTGGGAAGCCAGATATCCTCCGCAGCCAAGGATTTCATCGTCGGCATGGGGAGAGATGACCAGGATTCGTTTATTCATAGATATTTGTTAACGTGCAACGAAATAAGCGCCTGCCATGATGAGTACGACACCGATCCACCGCGTGGGCGGAATGGTCTCATGGAAGATCAGGGCACCAGCGAAAAGACTGAGTATGAAGCTGATGGCCGTCAGAGGATAGGCCAGGGAAAGGTCATAGCGTTTCAGCACCGCCATCCATTCAACCACGCCCAGGATGGCTGTCAGTCCCGCTGCGTAGAATTCCCAGGTAGAGAGCGCCTCCTTGAAGAAAGCCCAGGTCCAGGAGAAGTCGCCAGTCTTGGAGAGTGCTACCTTCAGGAAGCATTCGGAGCCTATCACCAGCAAGCCCTGTACCAGGATCAGGATAAACAGTCGTATCATCTTTTTATTTCAAAATTTTACAAATTTATGATTTTCTATGATAATTTTATAATTTTCATAGACTTCATCGACCAGGTTGTCCCAGGTGCGGTACAAATCGCGACAGGCTCCGGCCCCGACATCTTCCAGCAGCCGGCGGTCGTGATACAGCTCACAGATGCGCGCCGCAAAGGCTTTTTCATCGTTTGCAGCCATGAATCCATTGACGTCACGGGTGATGCCGTCGGTCGCCATCGTGCCTTCGCAGTACAGGGTCGGCGTTTTCTGGCAGGCCGCTTCGATCTTCACCAGCCCGTAGGTATCCGATACCGAAGGGAACAGCAGCAGGTCGGTGCGGGCATAGACGTTCATCAGCATCTGCGGATCGGCGATGGCCCCGCAGAAAGTGACATGGTCCTCCAGTCCGAGTTCGTCGGTCAGATTCTTCAGGAAGCCCTGCTTGTTGCCGTCTCCGACAAACAGCATCTTGAAAGGCGTCTGCCGGTCTTTCAGCACGGCCAGGGACCGCAGGATGAAGTCTTCCCTTTTCTGGAGATCCTGCCTGCCGACATGGGCCAGCACGAAATCGTCGTCCTGCAGGCCGTATGCGGCATTGACCGCCTTCCGGGCCGCAGCAACATCCCGGACGGGCGTGTGGTCCGTCGAATAAGGCATCGTGCGGTACGGGCGTTTGAGCCCGTATTCCCGGCAGAACATCCTGCCCACGGCGTCATTCACCGTCCAGCATTCGTCACAGGCATTGTAGACGCTCATCATCAGCCGGACATACTGCTCGCCAAGCAGCCTGCCCAAGTACTGGATGACATCGGGCCGGAAGTCGGAATGGATGGTGCCGACCATGGGGATGTCCTGTTTCTTGGAGAGTTGCCTGGCACACTGGCTCGTCAAGAAAGCCGAGTGGATATGGATGATATCCAGTCCGGCTGCCCGGATCCGGGCCTTGAAGGCCGGATCGAAGAGGGCGTAGCCCCGGGGATAATCGTCGTTCTTGAACATCAAGGATTTGCAGCGGACCACTTCATAGGGAAAGCGCTGGTCGTAGTCGGGCGCGGTACCCTTGACAGCAGGAGTAAATACGGTCACGTCACATTTGCCGGCAAGTCGGGAGGCGTATGCATCGACTATCTTGACGACACCGTCAATGACGGGAAAGAAAGCATCTAAGAATAATCCTACGTGCATGCCTGCTACTTCTGGGAATAACTGCTGTAATACCCGAGTATCTTGTTCCGGAGCAGATACTCGTACTTCGACCGTACGGTCTCTTCACAGGCCATGGACCACTTCAGCCGGCTCTGGTCGAGGTCGTAGGTGGACGAACGCCCCGCGTCGTACAGTTTCTGCTGGCTTTCATACGATGTCAGGGCGGCCGCTTCCGCCTTGGCGGAGGACGCGTAGCGCGCTTTGGCCGTGAGCGCCTGGTACCAGGCTTCGCGCAGCAATTTGTCGATCTCCTTGCGGGAGGCGTCGAGCGAGACTGCGGCGTCATTCACCGCCAGGGCGGCCCGGGAAACCTGTTTTTTGTTGGACATGTTGAGAATCGGGACGGAAAGCCTGAGCCCGACCGCGCCCCATCCGTTATGGGCCAGTTGGTCGCCGAGATGGAAATCCCGGTAGCCGAAAGGCATGTAGATATAGTTGTTGTAGTTGGCGAACAAGGACAATTGGGGATACTGGACGCCTTTGGCTGCCTTTGCCCGGTATTCGGCACTTGTCAGGTTGTATTTGGCGGAAAGCACGGAAGGGTGGTTCTCGATGTCGTCGAGCAGCGGAAGTAACGGAACCATTTCGGTCTCTTCCACATCGTCCCGGAGCTCCTCGATCTCCAGGCCGCTTTCGTCGTCCAGCCCGATCAGGTTGGCCAGTTGCACCCGTGCAAGCAGGGTGTTGCCTGCTGCCGATGTGTACTGGTATTCAGCCGAACTGAGGGCGGACTTCGACTCGGCCAGGTCGGCGTTTGTCCGCCGGCCCTGTTCCACCAGTTTGGTCACGTTCCGGATCTGGGCGTTGCACAGGTCGATCTGTTCGCGGGCGATCTGCTCCAGGCTCATGCAATGGAGCAACTGCAGGTAAGCAGCCGCTACCCGGATGCGGAGGTTGATCCCGGCTACCGCGATTTCTTCGGCGGAGGCCTTGAGCGTATAGAGTTCGGCGTTCTTGTTGTTGGGGATGCTTCCGCCTGTCAACAGCGGCATTTCGAGCGATGCGGCCACCGACGTCAGCGACAGGGTCATCCGCTCGTCCACGCTGTACATGAGCAACATGTTGCCGGAGTGCAAGGTTTCCTGAAGCCCGGCCTGAATGACGGGCACCCGGCGGGAACCGGCTTCGGCGGCCACCTCTTTCTGCGTTTCATGCCGGAGCTGGCGGTGCAGGATTTCCGGGTTATGGGCGATGGCGTAATCCACGCAGTCGTCCAGGCTCCAGGCCTGCCCGAAGGAAAGCAACGGCAATGCCAGCAATGCCAGCGCCAACCAATATCTTTTCATGGTCCTATCCATTTAACTTGTTGCCCCGGAGCACCATGTCCTTGGTGACGCCTTCCTTGATCTCGACGTAGATACCGTCGCTCAAGCCGGTCTTGACGGGGATCCTTTCAAATTTCTGGTTCTGCTTGTCGGAGGAAACGAGCCGGTACACATACGTGCCGCCGTCTTCGAAGGAGATGGCCGATTCTTCCACGGAAATCACCTGCTCGGCCTGGGCGGTGATGAATTCCGCATTGGCGCTGTAGCCGGCCCGCAGTTCCGTGTCTCCGTCGTCGCTGTCGACCGAGGCTTTGAGGCCGAACATGACCGTACCGTTCTCCTTGACACCCATGGACGAGATTTCTTCCAGCGTGCCGGTAATATGGCGGTCGAGGCTGGATCCCACCGTGATGCGGGCGGGAAGTCCGACATGCAGCCTGTCGACTTCGGTCTCGTCGATCTTGCCGTCGAAGACCATGTCGGAGACATCGGCGATCGTGGCGATCGTGGTGCCTTCGCTGTAGGGGCTGATGCTCACCACGGCCGCTCCCTGTTTCACGGGGATGTCGATGACCTTGCCGCTCATGGTCGCCTTGACGATGGTGGTGTTCACGGCACCGCTGCGCTGCGAGCTGCCGTAGAGGATGATGTTGAGGGACGACTGGGCCTTGGCGGCATTTTCCCTGGCCAGCGAAAGCCGGTGGGCGGACAGCTCCAGCGTTTCGCGCGGAATGACGTCTTCCCGGAACAGGGCCTCGTTGCGCTCATGCTCGCGCTGTGCCTGCTCCAGCTGCAGGTTGGCAGCTTCCACGGCGCTCTGGGCCTCGTTGTAGGAATTCATGTCCGGGATGACGCTGACGCGGGCGATGACATCGCCGAATCTGACTTCCTGGCCGACCTTTACGTTGATCTGGGTCAGGATGCCGGTAATCCGGGGCTTGGCATACACCACACGGCGGGGCTGGATCTGGCCGGTCGCGATCGAACTCTGGCAGATGGTGCGTTCGGCCGGTGTCAGCAGTTCGTATACGGGAGTGACCGGCTGCGACTGGCGCCACAGGAAATAGAAAGTCAGGATGACAAAAGCGGCTGCCAGCGCCCACAATACGGTTTTCAATACTTTTTTCATACTCATTTGTCGTCTCTAAGTGCCTCAATGGCTTTGATCGTAAGGGCTTTTCGGGCAGGCACATAGCCCGAAGCCAAGCCTCCGCACACCAGGATGAGCAGAGACCCGAATGCATAGACCGGCGGTATCATGGGCCGGGAAATAAGCGCGTCCGTGCCTCCGCCGAGCACCGGATTCAGCAGGATCAGCACCCAGGTTCCGGCGATGATGCCGGCGATGCCTGCCACCATGGTCAGCGTCAGCGCTTCCAGCATGATCTGGCGGATGATGACGCGGGGCCGGGCACCGAGTGCCCGCCGGATACCGATCTCCCTGGTCCGCTCCTTGATGGTCACCAGCATGATGTTGGAAATGCCGATCAGGCCCGCGAGCAAAGTGCCGAGACCGACGATCAGGATCAGGATTTCGACCCCTTTCATCGTGCTTTCGTACACGGAAATGGCATCTACCATGGAGATGACCTCCATCGCTGCCTGGTCGTCGGGATGGATCTGGTGGTTCTTCTTGAGGATGGCGGTGATTTCCTCATTGGCCGTAGAGATGTCGTATTTGTCGTACAGGCCCACGGACATCATGCCGATGCGGTCCTTGTGGTCGAAGGCGTCCTGCTCGGTGGTAAAGGGCAGCAGCACACAGTCCTGGGAGAAAAATCCCACGGAAATATTCTCATTGGTGTGTGTAATGACGCCGACGATGCGGTATACGTTGCCGTCCACGGTCAGTTCCTCGCCAACCGGGTTGTCGTGATCGAACAGCTCGGCCACCACCCTTTCACCGGCCAGGCAGACCTTGCGGTGCTCGCGGATGTCCGTATCGTTGATGAAACGGCCGTAGACCACCTTCTGGGGGATGTCGATGTAGTAGGTGGGCGTCACGCCGGCGGTCTGGTAGTAGCCGGAGCGGCGGCGCGAACCGATCTGCTGGAAACCGTCGAGGTTGCCAAGGGTCATGTAACGCAGCCGCCGGCCCATTTTCTGCCGGATGGCCGTGACGTCTTTTTCCTGGATGTACCAGGTCCTGTCGGCCTCGAAGCCGCTGTAGGCCATCGAAGTCGTCGTCGGAGTATAGACGATGCTGTTCGACGAGAGATTCATCAGGCTGCCGATGAGGCCTTTCTTCATGCCGAAACCGCAGCCGATCAGCACGACCAGCATGAAGATGCCCCAGAAGACGCCGAACATCGTGAGCAGACTGCGCACCTTCTGCCCCTTGAGCGTCACCAGGATTTCCTCCCACATGTCTTTGTCAAAAAGCTTCATCGTCTATTCGTTCGCCGCCAGGGCTTCTACCAGTTTTATGCTGACGGCCTTCTTTGCCGGCATGTAGCCGGCCAGCAGGCCAGCGAGGATCATGATCAGGGTTGCGCCGAGCACGATGCCGATATCCACGCCCGGGTTGAGGAAGACGCTGCTTCCCGCTCCGCTGGCCGTCGGGTCCACCGATGCGCTGACAATCAGGTCGGCCAGTTTGATGACGCCGATGCCGAGCAGCATGCCGACATAGCCGAAAAAGACGGTCACCATGACGGATTCCGTCAGCACCAGCCGGATGATGGACCGCCGGGGCGCGCCCACCGCTTTCCGCACGGCGAGTTCGCGCGTCCGTTCCCGCACGGTGATCAGCATGATGTTCGAGACGCCCACGATGCCGGCGACCAGGGTGGACAGGCCCACGATCCAGAGAAACAGGTTGATCGTCTTGAAGAGGCTGCCGATGTAGAGGGCCAGGTCGTAGGTATTGGTGATGGTGACGGCTTTCTTGTCGACGGGGGAGAACTGCTTCATCGCGGCCAGCTGGGCACGGACTTTCTCGACAAAGGCCCGATTTTCGGCCTCGGTATTGAGGCCGGCCACGGTGATGGACAGCTTGGAGATGTCGTCGTTCTCGAAGTAGAGGGATTTGACGGTCGTAAAAGGCGCGATCAGCGTCCGGGACACGTTGTACGACTTGGCCGGCTTGTACACGCCCACCACCTTGAAGGCCACGTCACCGACCGACACCGTGCGACCGACGATGTCGCGGGGCTCGTCGGCCGGGAAAATCCGTTTGCACAGATTGGTGGAGAGCAGGCAGGTCTTGCGCCGTCCTTCGATGTCGGCCTCGTTGATGTTGCGGCCCGCAAGGATTACGTTGTTGCGAATTGTCTCATAGCCGGGATAGAAACCGGCGATATCGGTTTCCGCGTATTTGTTCCGGTAGCTGACGATGACGTTCCGGTCGAGTTCGGGCACATAGTCCAGCACGTTATCCGGGAAAGCTTCCTGGAGCGCACGTCCGTCGGCTTCCTTGATGGGGATGCTGCGTCCTGCCGGCAGGCCCTCGAAAGGCAGCATCGTGGTGGAAGGCTCCAGCGTCACGACATTGTCGTCCTCGTTGAGCCAGGCATTCGAGATGCCATTGAGGATGCCATTGCCTGTTCCGAGCAGCACGATCAGCAGGAAGATGCCCCAGGCCGTGGAGAACCCGGTCAGCAGGAAGCGGGTCTTGCTGTGGCGGATCGAAGCGATGATTTCTGAGAACAGGTCCCGCATGGCCATTAGCTTTCGTCCCGGTAGATGATACCGTCCTTGATGAAAATCCGCCGGTCCGTCTGGTTGGCGATGTCTTGTTCGTGCGTCACGATGACGATGGTCTGCCCGTGCTCGCGGTTCAGCTGCAGGAGCAACTGCATGACTTCCTGGGTAGTCTTGGAATCCAGGGCGCCGGTGGGCTCGTCAGCGAGGATGATCTTGGGCTGCGCGATCAGCGCCCGGGCAATGGCGACCCGCTGGCACTGGCCGCCCGACAACTGGCTGGGCAGATGGTTCCAGTGGTCTTTCAGCCCGACCTTTTCGAGGTATTGCATGGCGATCTCGTCACGATCGGCGCGTTTGACATCCCGGTAATAAAGGGGCAGCGCTACGTTGTCCAGGGCGTTCTTGAAACCGATCAGGTTGAACGACTGGAAGATGAAACCGATGAGCTCGTTGCGCAGCTGGCAGGCTTCATCCTCCGTCAAGCCCTTGATCAGCCGACCGGCCAGCCGGTATTCGCCCTCGTCATAATTGTCCAGGATTCCGATGATGTTCAGCAATGTGCTCTTGCCCGATCCCGATGCGCCCATGATGCTCACAAGTTCGCCCTCCCGCACATGCAGGTTGATTCCCTTTAGGACCTGCAAAGGAGAGGCGCCGTAATAGGTCTTGTAAATATTGCTGAGCGCAATCATTCCGGGATGAAAACAATGTAATAATAACCTGCAAAGGTACAAAATAGTATCGATGTGGCAAGGAAGATTCGGGGGAACAGGGATGGCTTAGGCGAGCGGGCCGGCCGGAAGCGTGATCGTGAAGCGGGCGCCGCCCAGGTCGGAGCGGCTGTAGCCGATGGTGCCCTGGCTTTGCTCGATGATGCTGCGGCAGATGGCCAGTCCGAGGCCGGTACCGGTCTTCTTGGTGGTGAAATTCGGCGTGAAGAGTTTCGCCATGTCTTCTTCACTGACGCCGGGACCGTTGTCATCGATATCGATCCGCCATGCCGGAGCTTCCTCCAACTGCTCGGATGTCAGCGAGATGCGGATATGACCGTCTGTAATGCCGGCACTGTCGATGGCCTGGATGGCGTTGGTGATCAGATTGACCAGTACACGGGCCAGCTGGCTGCGACGGCCGTCGACCCAGGCACTGCCGTCTTCTTCCCTGCGCACGAACTCGAAACGAAGATCTTCGCGATTGTCGAATAGTTCGAGCTGCTCCTCGATCAGCGCAACAAGTTCGATCCGCGTGACTTCCTCGCTGAAGAAGCGGGCGAAGGAAGAAAATTCGGAAGCGGTCTGCGAGAGCGTGTCGATCTGCTCCAGCAGCGACTTGCTCACGCTTTCCAGCTTGGTTTCCCATCCTGGAACGTTTTCTTCCTTGAGCTTCATCAGGTACTGGATGCTGAGCTTCATCGGGGTAAGCGGATTCTTGATCTCATGTGCGATCTGGCGGGCCATTTCTTTCCAGGCCTGCTCACGCTCATTCATGGCCAGCTGTCGCGTACTTTCTTCCAGGTCCTCCACCATCTTGTTGTACGACTCGATCAGCACACCCAGTTCGTCGCCGGTATTGCGATACTTGATACGCCGGTTGCCGGAGAGCGCCAGCCGCTCGATACGTTCCTTGATCTCCACCAACGGCCGTGACAGCGAATTGGAAATCAGTGTGCCGATGACGATGGCGGCGATGAGCAGGATCAGGTAGATATTGATGATGACCGACATGGTCGACGCGGTGGCTTCCGTCACGTCCTGGCTGCGGGTGAAATACGGCACGTTCGCAATGGCCACCATGTCGCCGTTTCCGTTGAAGACAGGCTCGTATATGGAATAGAAACGCACGCCGGCGATGTTCTCGAGATCGACGTACCGAAGTTGCTGCTCCTTGACGATCTGGCGGAATGCCTTGTTGTTCATACGCTTGCCAACCAGGAATTGGTCAAAGAGTTCCGGCTTCGTGGAGCGGATCAACTCTCCGTGGATATTGTAGAGGTGCAGGTCATGGTGTGTGACCTTGTTGTATTCATCCATCGCCTGGAAGAGCTGCGGCGTGTTGATATCATTGTAGCGGAGCGCATACTTGCAGGGTTCCGCCAACAGGGTCTGCGCCGACTGCATCAGGCCGTCCATCGCTTCCCGGTTGTTCTCGCGGGTGAGGCGCATCACGTAGACGACGCTGCCGATACCCATGGTACCCAGCGCGAACACGATGGTCAGGGTGATCAGCAGGGTAATCTTGCGCTTGAGTGAATGTTTCGGGAGATTGAGGATCTTCTCACGCCGCCAGCGGAGGGTGAACAGCAGAAGGAACAGGCCATAGAAGATCACCAGATAGGAGAACGACACCAGAAGCGGGAAGAAAGGCCGGCGGGGCCGGGAAATCACCGTCAGGTCTTCGTCAGACAGCCGGTTCACGAAATGGACGAATCCGTTCCGGTTGGACATCGTATAGCCTACAGGATACTCGGTCGGCGGCTTCACGGGATATCCGTAGCTGCCCCCATGCGACACCATCCGGTCGTCGGAGTAACGGGCATAGGAATAATGGCGCGGCAAGGTCGCCGCCGTCCCCGCCCTTGCCGTCAGGGCATCGAAAGGATTGCTGATTACGTCGTTGCGGAACTTCGATTCGAGTTCCATGAACAGCCATGACAACTGAAGGGTCGTCGGATCGGGGTAGGAGAAGACACCCAGATAGGAAGCCAGGCCGTTGTAGTCGTGCAAATAATAGAAATTGGAGCCGGGCGCCAGCGGCACGCCGTACTCGTCGATCATGTTCTTGTAGAAAGCCAGGCAGTTGACCGGCTCCATGCCCTGTCCCAGCGTGATCAGGTCGTTGGAAGAGCAGGTCGTCAGGGTGATACTGTACTTCTGGACCGCATCGGCGTAGAGATAGCGCTCCAGCATGCGGTTCTTGATCATCTCGGTCCCGTGGACCGACGTCAGGACGGAGAAGAAGGGGTCGGTCTGGATGGAGGGTTCCACGTCCCGCAGGAACAATTCGAGCGAGAGGTCGCGTTCGACGGCCAGCTTGCCTGTATTGACGCGGTTGCTCTCGTACTCCTTGTTGAGACTGTACGAGTTGATTGCCAGGACACTGTACAGGGAGATGACCATGGTATAGATCAGCAGGTTGCGCCAGGAGAAAAGATTTACGCGGGCGTCCCTGCGGATCAGCATGACGATGAGATACAACTGGTACAGCAGCGCCAGGAAGAGCATCGCGAAGGTCAGGTAGCTCAGGATCGCATATACACCGATGTCCGTCAGACGGTACGGCTCCATCACGATGCTGGAGTTGAGGATCAGCGAGCGCATCACAAAATGGATGTACAGCATCAGCGCCAGCGCTGCCAGGACATGCAGGCCGATGGCCAATTTCTGGCGGACTGGCGAGAAGCGTTCCATCCGCCTATGGATACGGTAGCGCATCACGAAGAGGGCATAGAAGACGAACGCCACCGTCATGTTGTTGAACAGCAGGCTGCCCAGTGAATTGAAAAGCGCGGTGTCGGCATACAGCACGGGCGAAAAGAGTTCGCCGCTTGCGTAGCCCTTGCCCACGAAATAAAAGGCCATCAGACGGACCAGGAACAGGATGCCCGTCGCGAACCAGAACGACCGCCAGGTATGGTGACGGTAGTGATACGTGAAGACAGCCACGAGCATCAGCGCGAAGGCGACCCAGCGCATGGGCATGTTGCCATGTTCCGGAGTGGGCGGCACCGTGGGAACGATCGAGAAAAGCGGACCCTCTTCGATGCCGTAGACAATGGCCGTGTCGTCGTTGCTGATGGCGACGGTGGTAAAGCCGTCCCGCAAGTGCAGATGCTTGTTGACCACGTTGGGGACAGAACTTCCTGGATATTCGGTCTTGATGAGGATGCCCGTTACGACTTTGATCTTCCGTTCCCGGTCAAACTGGGTGGTCACTACATACCAGGCGGATCCCAGGTTCACGTATTTTTCTTCCAGGCCGATGTACGCGAGCGGATTGGCATAGAGGTTCCGGTTGCTCATGAATTGCAGCCGGTACGTATAAGGATACACGTCCACCTCGTCGTTGTTGATGGGGAACTGGTGAGTCCAACTCTTCATCGTGTCGGCCTGGTAACAGTACAATACGATGTCCTCGGGTAGATCCTCAAAGTCAATCCATTCATTGTCACCGGCCTGCAAGGCGCGATATGCATACTGCTCGGCCAGGCGTTCCCGCTTGTGCAACGACCGTTCCACCCGGTTCACCTGCCGCTGGAGACGGGCCGGATAATCGGTCCGGATGCTGGACAGGGCCAGCAGCACGATAGCCAGCAGGAACAGCACATGACTGCCGTACCGCACCAGAAAGCGGCTTACCTGAAGTTTGGTCGATGGCTTATGTTCGCTCATTCGTGATGATAAGGCTCTCCCTTGATAATGGTCAGCGCCCGGTACAGTTGTTCCAAGAAGACCACCCGCACCAGTTGATGGGAAAAGGTCATCGGGGAAAGCGAGAGGAGTTCATTGCTCCGGGCTCGTACCGCAGGCGAAAAGCCATAAGGGCCTCCGATGACGAACACACAATCTTTCGGGAGATGCGCGGCTTTCTGCTCCAAATTCCGTGCCCAATCGACGGAGCTGAAACGGGCTCCGTGTTCGTCCAACAACACCAGATGGTCACTGGGGCGCAAAGCCTTGAGGATCAATTCACCTTCCCGGGTCTTGATCTGCTCTTCGCTAAGCGAGGCCGTCTGCTTCAGATCGGGAATTTCCACCAGTTCGAACGCGACATAGTGCCGGATCCGGGCAACATACTGTTCGATGCCCTGACGGATCCAGGCATCCGCCGTTTTTCCGGTAAACAAGACTCTGACCTTCATGGCGTGATTTTTGAATACTTTGCTCGTCGACTTAAAAAATGGAATGATGAAGAAAATTTTCTGGTTTGCTTCGATGTTGCTGGTATTTCTTACAGCAGGCCCTTCTACGGCGCAGGAGAATTCCCAGGATGTTTTCACGCCCATCGGCAAGTATCTTCAGGCCGGCGACTACGAAAAGCTCTCCGCCTGGTTCGCCGACAACCTGGAACTCGATATGCTCGGGGCCGTCAACAACTGCACCCGCAACCAGGCCAAGCTCATCATGAAGAACTTCTTCTCCAACTACACCCCCAAGAAGTTCACCATCATCCACAAGAGCGGAAAGGCGCCGATGAAATATGCCGTCGGCTCGCTGAGCGCCGGTGGAGAACGTTTCCGGGTGATCCTCTACGTCAAGACCACCGACGCCGGAAGCCATATCGAGCAGCTCAAGGTCGAGCGCGAGTGATTTCCCAGGTACCGACCACGATTCCCTGCCCGCCGCATTGCGAGATGGGCACGGTGCGTCCGTCCAGGTCCTGCACTTCCTTCAGTTCCTTGAGGTAGGTGTGGCTGTGACCGCCCACCACCAGGTCGAGATTGCGGGAGTTCTCTACCATCAGCACGTCGGAAGGACGGTCCAGTGAACCGCCGTTGTATCCGAAATGCGACAACAGGATTACCAGGTCGCAATGCTTCTTGTTTTTCAGGTAGTCCGCCCACTTGTTCACTTCTTCGATGGCATTGAGGCGCACCATTCCGTCGAGGTGCGACTTAAGCACCACGCCTTCCAGGTAGGAGGTCGTGCCGATGATGCCGATCTTCATGCCGCCGCGGCGGATGATCACGTAGGGCTTGACCAGTTTCTTGAGCGGGGTGTTCGAAAAATCGTAGTTGCAGGTGACCGTCTTGTGCCGGCATTTCTTGAGACGGCGGGCCAGGTCTTCCTGCCCGTTGTCGAACTCATGGTTGCCGAGGGTCATCACATCGTAGCCCATCAGGTTGACCAGTTCCACTTCCAGGTCGCCGTGCGCCACCGTATAATAGGGAGTTCCCTGGTTGAAGTCGCCCGCATCCAGCAGCAGCACTTTCTTTTTGCCATATTTTTCCCTGACCTGGTCGATGTACTGGAGCCGGCGTTCCACACCGCCGAGGCCCTTGTTGTAGCCCACGCGGACCGGTTCGATCTGGCTGTGCGTGTCGTTGGTGTGCAGGATAATCAGGTCCTGCGCCTGCAGGGATGCTGCGCAACAGAGCGCGAGCATCAGTAAAAGTACCGTCCTTTTCATCGTCTTCTCTCCTCCCAGTCCGTATATTGCACGCGTCCGTCAGGATGCAGGTCGATTTTTTCACCACGGGCCATCTGGTCGCGGAGATATTCGCAGATCGCATCGCGGATCCAGATGCCGGTATCTTTCCGGTTGAAGGCCACGTCGGAGAGCACCACGCCGTCGCCGCCGTCCATCAGGAAATGGATGGTGGCAAACTTGTAGACCTTGTCTTCATCGATGGGGGCGCCTCCGACAAGGAGTTTGTCGGCCTTGGTGCCTGTAATCACCATCTCGACGCCGCTGAGGGCCTCGACGCGCCGTCTTGCAATCATCTGGTCGAGGAAGCGGTGCAGGTCGGAACCTTTGATGTCGAAGGTCACCAGATAGTTGTCGAAGGGGAAGATCGAAAAAATGTCGTAGACTCGCACGGCGCCCTTGGGCAGGCTGGTGCGGATGCCGCCGAAATTCATCAGGCCCACGTCCACTTTTTCACCGGTACTCTTTTCGGCAATGGCGCGGACGACATCGGCCGCAAAGTTGGAGAGCGGGCTTTCCGGACGGTATCTGTCGTATTCATCCATGGAATAGCCGACGATTTCCTGGAGCGGCTCGACCTGGGCGCTGTAGCGCGCGATGGTCTGGGTGGCCCGGAAGTCTCTCATGTCGTCCCAGGTGGAATCCATGGGAACAGGAGTCCACCGGTATGTAAACTGTGCTGCCGCTCCACCCGGGAGGGCGAGCAGCAGTACAGCCAGCAAAAGGATTTTCTTCATATGTATGATCAGTCTTTGAGTTTCATCCATTTGATCAGGTCCTTGAAACTGGATTTCTTGCCGTAGGTCAGGATTCCGATCTTATAGACCTTGGCCGAGAGCCAGGCCGTGGCCAGGAACGTCAGGAACAACAGGACGATGGACAGGATCAGTTGCCAGGAGGGCACCACGCCGAAGGGGACGCGGGCCAGCATCACCATGGGCGAAGTCCAGGGGATGATGGATGCCCACACCGACAGCGGGCTGCTCGGATGCTCGAAGGTATGGAGCATGATGAACAGGCCGATGATGAGCGGGATGGTCACCGGCAGTTGCAACTGGCTGGTATCGGCTTCGTTGTCGACGGCCGCGCCGATGGCGGCGAACATCGAGGCATAGAGCAGATAACCCAGCAGGAAGTAGATGAGGAAGCAGCCGATGATAGTCACCCAGTCCAGGCTGCGTATCTGGTTGACGATCTTGAGCATGCCCAGCGCATTGGAATCCTGTCCGGCCTGCTCTGCCATGGCTGCCAGGTCTTCCGGACCGATATGATGATCTGCGCCGGCTTCCGCCATGATCTGTTCCATGCCGCCCATGCTCTGCATCACCTTCGGTCCGGCGATGGTCTGGACGGCCGTCACGAGGACGATGGTCAGGGTGATCCAGATGAAGAACTGCGTCAGGGCCACCAGTGCTACGCCGATGATCTTGCCCATCATCAGTTCCACGCTCTTGACCGACGAGACGATGACCTCGACTACACGGCTGCTCTTTTCGTCGATGACGCTGCGCATGACCATCGTGCCGAACATGAAGACGAACATGTAGATCAGGAAGCTCATCAGATACGAGAGTACCATGTAGACTTCCACGCTGTCCTCCTTGGCATCGCCGTCGTTGGTCAACGTCATGGAGTTGAGTTTGATATCTGTCTTGACGTCGGCCAGGATGCTGTCGAGGTCGACGATGTCATACTGGGCGAGTTTCCGGGTCTCGATGGCTTTGTTGACCGTCCGGTTGACCGCGTTCTTGATGTCCATGCTGAGCGGCTCCTTCGAATACGAGATCACCGATACTTCCCCTTTCTCATTGAGCGGCGAAATGCCTACGACGGCATAGTAGTCCAGTTCGTCGAAGCGGTCCTTGAGTCCGTCGACGGTTTCGCCGGGTTCTCCCATGACATAAGTGGTATGCTCACTGTTCTCGAAATACGGTGCGACGACGCCCGATTCATCGATCACCTTGACTTTCTGGTCTTCATTGCCGGTAAAGACCATGATCAGGGCCGGTACGCAGATGAGCAGGGCCATGAGGATCGGTGTGAGCAAGGTCGTCAGGATGAACGATTTCTTGCGGACACGGGTTGAATATTCGTGGCTGATGACAATGCCTACTTTTTTCCAGTTCATAGCGCTTCCCTCCTATTTTCCGGTTACCAGTTTGATGAAGATGTCGTTCATGCGCGGGATCAGTTCGCGATACGAGCGGACGTCGGCCACCTGGATCAATTCACCCAGCACGTCGCGCGAGCCGCAGCCTTCGGCCACGTTCAGGACGGCGCGGCGGACGTCTTTCTGCTCTTCATCGGAGAATATTTCGTAAGATGTTCCTTGCGGAAGGGCTTCACCACCACGGTAGAGCACTTCCACCTGGTTGGTGCCGTATTCGCGGCGGATGGCTTCCGTGCCGCCGGTTACCACGAGGTGCGACTTGTTGATCAGGGCGATGTTGTCGCACAGTTCTTCGACCGACTCCATGTTGTGGGTGGAGAGGATGATGGTGGCGCCTTCGTCCCGCAGGCGCAGGATCTCGTCGCGGATCATCTGGGCATTGACCGGATCGAAGCCGGAGAAGGGTTCGTCGAGAATCAGCAGCTGGGGCTTGTGCAGGACGGTGGTGATGAACTGGACTTTCTGCGCCATGCCTTTGGAGAGTTCCTCCACCTTTTTGTCCCACCAGCTCTGGATGCCGAAACGGATGAACCATTTCTTGAGTTCGGCGGTGGCGGCGGCGGTGCTCATGCCTTTGAGTCGGGCCAGGTACAGGCACTGTTCGCCCACTTTCATTTTCTTGAAGAGGCCGCGTTCTTCCGGCAGGTAACCGATGGCGCGGACGTCTTCGTCGTCGACGTGTTTCCCGTTGAGGATCACCTCGCCCGCCGTGGGGATGGTGATCCGGTTGATGATACGGATCAGCGTGGTCTTGCCGGCGCCGTTGGGGCCCAGCAGGCCGAAGATCTTTCCTTCGGGCACGGCGATCGACACGTTGTCGAGCGCCTTGAAATTGCCGAAGGTCTTCGTGATATTTTTACATTCGAGCATATGTAATGTAATTATTGCCGTTTGCCGTTCGCTTTCGTCATGCCCGACCTGATCGGGCATCTCAAACACACAAAGGTAATGTTTCTTGAATTTTTCTGCAAATATAAAAATAATTATTGAATTTCGATATATTTTTTCAATTTTTCAATATTTTCTTTCGGGATGACACGCTCGTGCTCCAGGTCGGCGAGGGTCCAGCGGGTCGTATCGTAAAGGCTTTTGTAGCGGGCGATGCTTCGAGCGCCTTTCTCGCCCAGATAGGGATGGCGGGCCAGCGTACGCTCTGTAGCATTCCAAAGGTCAAGGTGGTTGCAGAGGGTCGTATCGATTTCTATGTCGTCGGAAAAGCCGGCCAGCCGTTCTTCGTCGAAGCCTTCGATTTCCAGCAGCTGGGCCTTGTACAGGAAACCGCCAAGGCGTTCGCGGTATTCCAGGATCTTATGGGCATAATAGGGTCCGATGCCGCGCAGCGAGACAAGGGCGGCGCTGTCGGCGGCATTGAGTTCGACCTTCGGGATCTTGATGAAGGGTTCCAGCCGGGTAAATAGCGTATCCGACACGACGTACATTTTCCGGAAATCGTCTTTGCTGCGGAAACGTCCGCCCTTGCTGCGGTAATTTTCGATGGACTCGGCCTGCCTGAGTGTCAGCCCCAATCGCTGCAAGTCTTCCAAAGAAACGGTGTTGGGATCGAACGGGAAAGATTCGTAAGTCCGGGCAGGCTTGCTGACGGCGGTCACCGGCCGTTCGTAACCGCCCAGATTTCCTGCCTTCTTGCTGCTCGCTACGCGGCTCTGGTGTTCGGACTCGCTCGAAGAAAAACGCTCGCGAGTCTGAACGCCACCCGCCGCTTCGCTCGCGGCTGATGCCGCTTTCTCATACGTCACGTCATTCCGGGCTTGACCCGGAATCTCCACCACCTTCACTACGAAAATCGCCAGCTGAAACCCCAGCACCAGAAAGACTAGCGCCACCATTCCCGACGCCGCTCCCTTCGACACATGATCGTTCGCCCCTTTCATCGCTTCACGGTATTACTACCTACAAATATAATACAGCCCCGCCAAATCAGAGCCGCAAAAAAGCAAAAAAGGAGAATCGGACGGAAAGTGGCAGTTTATTTCTCGAACAACGTCCCGGACTGGATGTCTTGTTCCCGCAATCGTTTGAAGCAGTGGCGGCAGACAGGTTCATAGATGTCCTTCTCGCCGAGCTCCACCAGCCGGTCGCTCTTCGAGAGACGGTGGGAGTGGTGGGCGATGTCGCCGCAGCGGACGCAGATAGCGTGGACCTTGGTCACATATTCGGCCGTCGCCATGAGGGCAGGCATCGGGCCGAAGGGTTTGCCGAGATAGTCCATGTCCAGGCCGGCCACGATGACGCGTACGCCGCGCTCAGCCAGCTGCCGGGCCACGTCGACGATGGCTTCGTCGAAGAACTGGGCTTCGTCGATGCCCACGACATCGACACCTTCGGCTTTCTCCAGAATGCTCCGGGCGGAATCGACCGGCGTGGAAAGGATAGAGTTTCCCTGGTGCGAAACGACAGATTCCTCGGAATAGCGGGTATCGATCTTGGGCTTGAAAATCTCGACGCGGAGATTGGCGAACTTGGCCCGTTTGAGCCGGCGGATGAGTTCCTCGGTCTTGCCGGAGAACATGGAACCGCAGATGACTTCGATCCAACCGGGGTTTTTGGCACTTTCTATGAACATTTTTCGTACTTTTGTAGAAAACAAAGGTACGAAAAAATGGCGAAACTCTATATCGTTCCTACACCGATCGGCAATCTCGAAGACATTACCCTCCGGGCACTGCGCGTCTTGCGGGAAGCCGATCTCATCCTGGCCGAAGACACCCGCACGAGTTCCGTGTTGCTGAAGCATTACGAGATCACGGCCCGGATGGAATCGCACCACAAATTCAACGAACATGAGCGCGTCGAAAGCGTCAAGCAGCGCATCCTTGCCGGACAGACCGTCGCGCTGATCAGCGATGCCGGAACGCCGGGTATCTCCGACCCGGGCTTCCTGCTGGTCCGCACCTGCGTAGAAGCCGGGATTGAAGTAGAGACTTTGCCCGGAGCCACCGCCTTCGTACCCGCACTCGTCAACTCAGGCTTTCCCTGCGACCGCTTCTGCTTCGAGGGCTTTCTGCCCGTGAAGAAAGGCCGCCAGACGAAACTGGCCGAACTTGCGACCGAAAAGCGGACGATGATTTTCTATGAATCGCCTTTCCGGCTGGTCAAGACCCTGGGTCAGTTCGTGGAAACCTTCGGCGGAGACCGTCCGGCTTCTGTTTCGCGCGAAATCTCCAAACTGCACGACACCACGCACCGCGGCACCCTGCAGGGATTATACGACTATTTTTCACAGACTCCGCCGAAAGGGGAGATCGTCCTCGTGGTCAGGGGGCTGCCTGCTTAACGGGCGATGGCCGGAAGGCTGGGATTGCCGGCGGGCGAGACGGCCCGGACGGCGAAGAAATAGTTGTCCTTGCTGAGCGGGCAGTGGAAAGACTGCGTCATCAGCGACGGGTTGGCCGGAACGCTGCCGAGTATCGTCCATACCGGCTGATCCGTTTCCCGCAGGAGAATCTGATAGGAAACTTCCGTATCAAAACTGCCATCCGCCAGCCTGACGGGATCCCAGGCGATCACGGTATGGTTCTCCAGTTCATTGGCATTGGCAATCCGTGCATTGGCAGGCCGGTCGGGTGCCTGGGCCAGGTTCATCACGCTGGCCAGGTTGATCCTGACATTTCGCGTCAGCGAAGGGATGTCAACCCCAGTGATCAGGTCGCCAAAGTCGATGCCGTTTTCGGTTCTGACATCCTGGTGGGTCCGGTCATAGTTCTCGCAGTATTCGCTCATGCGGACGGCCGTGAAGCCTTGCCGCAGGAAGGGCGTGTGGTCGCCGCTGCGGCGATAGCGGTCATTGCGATAGATCAGCACCACTTCCTGGTCCGGCACATAAGCTTCAGCCGTTTCCTTGATATAGCGCGCCAGCTGGCGGGGATCGCTGTCCTCTCCGCTGCGGCTCTCTGAAAAGATACGGACTTTGTGGTCTTCTATCAAACCGGTTCCGCTGGCCTCGGCATTGCCGATCATATCGTTGTTGATCATCGCCAGGATCGGCCACTGTTCTTCCTTTGCTTTGGCGGCAAAGAAAGTGGAGCCGTTCAAACCCTGCTCTTCCCCGGATACAAACATGCACTTGACAGTCTGTTCCAGCGGGATTTCCGACAGGATGCGCACCACTTCAAGCAGGCAGGCCAGGCCGCTTCCATCGTCATTGGCGCCGGGAGCGAAAGCCGTGGAGTCCATCACGTCAGCTACCCGGGTGTCGATATGGGCCGAGAGCAGGATCTCGCGCTCGCCCTTGGTCCCGGGAATCGTGACCAGCACCTCGGGTGCGGAAATGATGCGGTCGAAACGGCCTCCTTTCTCGCCTGCCGGGTGGTGCAGCACCTCGACGGTGGGTACAGGACGGACACCGGCAGCTTTTCCGGCCCAGGTTTCACATCTTTTTACCAAATAGTTGACCGCGGCGCCAATCCCTTTTTCAGGATCCGTCTGGGTGCTGAGGGTGTGCCGTGTATGAAAGGCGACCAGGTCCTCGATATAGTTCCGGATGCTGTCGGGACTGACTTGGGTGACAGCGCTGGCGATCAGGGGATCGCTTGGGGCGGGAGCGGATGAAGGCCTGGCAGAGCAGGCGGCCAGCAAGCCGACGAGGGCCGCGTTGGCTATCCAATGCATCAGTGTTTTCATTATGGTGAAGAATAGGATCAGTCTGTCAGCAGCAGCTCGACCGGGCAATGGTCGGAGCCGAAGATTTCGTTATGGATGTCGGTTCCGGAGATGCGTGGAGCGAAGCCTTCGGAAACCAGGAAATAGTCGATGCGCCACCCGACGTTCCGTTCGCGGGCAGCCATCCGGTAGGACCACCAGGAATATTTTGCTTCTTCGGGATGGGCGTCGCGCCAACTGTCGCGGAAACCGGCGGCCAGCAGCTCGCTCATCTTGGCTCGCTCTTCGTCGGAAAAGCCGGCGTTGAAATGGTTGGTGGCAGGGTTCTTCAGGTCAATTTCCTCGTGGGCCACGTTCATGTCGCCGCAGATCACCACACCCTTGCGGGCTGCCAGGCCGCAAACAAAATCACGGAAGGCATCTTCCCACTGCATCCGGTAGTCCAGGCGCCGCAAGCCGTCCTGGGAATTGGGCGTATAGACATTGACCAGATAAAAATCGGGCATCTCCAACGTCAGCACGCGGCCTTCGTGGTCGTGTTCTTCCACGCCGATGCCGCGCATGACGGAAAGCGGAGCATGGCGGGTGTAGGTAGCCGTCCCGGAATAGCCCTTCTTCTCGGCATAATTCCAGAAAGACTGGTATCCCAGGAAGTCCAGGTCGATCTGGCCTTCCTGCAGCTTGGTCTCCTGCAGGCAGAAAAAATCGGCGTCAAGCGCCGTAAAAACATCGGCAAATCCCTTCTGGGCGACGGCCCTGAGGCCATTGACATTCCAACTGATCAGTTTCATGCTACGAAGTTACGAAAATAAAATTTTGTCAATTCAAAAAATGTTTCTACTTTTGCAACCCAATACACCGCGGAGTAGAGCAGTTGGTAGCTCGTCGGGCTCATAACCCGGAGGTCGGAGGTTCGAGTCCTCCCTCCGCTACAAAGCATTGAAAGCCAGCCATTTCGGCTGGCTTTTTCGCTTTGTGCGGAGGGAGGACTCCGGCCTCAACCCCCGCCGCTTCGCGGCTGCCCCAGTGGGGCACGGGGGAAAGGATTCCCCCGATACCCCTTTCTGTCGGCGCTTTCGCGCCTCCGAACCGGCTTTATCGATCCATTTCCAAATATCGAGACAGAAAGACATTATAAACCGAATAAGACGTACCCTCATCAGTCGTCGTTGCCAAAACCAATTCCTTGTCCATCAGCGCCTTTATGTTTCTCAATGCGGTCGGCCCGGAAGAGATCTTATATTTGTACAGGAAAGCGGCGGAGGTTATCTGTGAGACGCTGCCTTCCCGGGCAAGAGCTTCCAGCATCTTCCATTGGGAGCGAGTAACCAGCCGGCGGATTTCCTGAAAACGGTCCCGTTCGGAATCAAGGATGGACTGAATGGCAGCCACCATATCATTCCGGACGACAACATTCCCGGAAAGGGAGAACACTTCATTACACAACCGTTGCGTATAGTAGGTATGATCATTCGTCCATTCGATGATATAGTTGATGGTATCGTCGTCGATGGCTTTTCCTGCCGATGCGAATTTCTCCTTGATGAAAGCCGAATAAACCGGGATGGGCAGTTTTGAAAGATAAGAGAAGGAAGTACTCTCGTAGAAGGGCTTTTTTGCATTGGTGAACATGTCGGTCATCGTGTGCTTCTTGCTTCCGCAATAGATGAAACGGACATTATGCAGATGCTGGATATGCTTCCGGAGAATCGCTTCCATGTTGACATCATTATACTCCCGAATCTGCTGGAACTCGTCGATGGCAAGCACGACCTTCTGCGGAAAGTTTTCCAGATAATCCAACACCTCTTTCAAAGTATTTTGCTTTTGGCTGTCGTTTGCGAAGGTGAAGGACACTTGAGGGGAACCGGTCAGGGGATCAATGCCCAGCAAAGGACGGACACTTTTCAGTGTCTTGAAAAATGCCGTGATCTTCTGCTGTTTTCCGAGTTTATTGACGACGGCATCTGAGATTGCCTTGATGAACTCTTCTATGGACAATGTGTCACTTATGTCCACATAGATGGTTTCAAAGGGCAGTTTTCTCGCCTTCATCTCGTCAAACACCCGAAAAATGAGGCCGGTCTTTCCCAGCCTTCGGGGAGAGATGAGCGTGGTATTCCGCCCATTTGTGATATTGCGGATGATTTCCTCCGTTTCTTTCTCTCTGTCGCAGAAATATGCCTTTGATCTATAAGGCTCCAGGATGAAAGGGTTCTCATTCATAACCGTATCTTTTTTGCAAAGATAATTAACAAAATGTTAATAACAAAATGTTAATTACCCGGTCAGCCAGACTTTTCACTATCTTTACATATCATAACAGAAAGTAACCATCAACAAATGCAGTAATGGGCGTACTGATCAAAGACTTCTTGTCCCAAAAGTTGAGGCCGGTGTTAAAGCAACGCGGGTATGTTAAAAAGGGGAACTCTTTTTTACGTGAGAATGGTGAGATGATCTATATCATCAACATACAGGGAAGCAGCTTGTTTTCTTGGGAAGGGAAAGAGACTTTTTATGTCAATGTCGGGATTGTATCCACTAGCGTTGAGCGGGCAGTCGGCCACGTTTGCTCAATCAAGGAAACAAGTCCGTCCAATCTTCTTTTCTCTCAGGTCTTTTTCAGGGCCAAAGATTTATTGCCTCTTGAAAACCATGAGTATACCATCGATGTAATTGACAATTTCGACAATACCGACAAATGCCTGGAAGACATCATTCAAGTCGATGAGAGATTCAATCAGATCAAGTGTGTCGAAGACCTTTACGATTTATTATTCAAAAGCCCTGGAAGCCGCGCAGTGTGGAAACGTACATACATGAAATATTGGGCGATAACGGGAGATTGGCAACGATTTGACCGTATCTATGAGGAGACTTCGCATTTTTGCAAGGCGAACAGAATAGAAACATCTTTTATGAAGGAGCTTGAATCTCTTTGTCAGGAATACGGTCATAAACCCGTGACCATTTCAAACGCCGGTTAAAATGATAATTGTAGTGAATGATGGAAAAGAATGAAATCGTATTCAAAAATGAGAAGCTCACATGGTATCTGTCATGTCTGCTCACAGTCGGATGCCTGGTAGTTGGTTTTATTTTGAATGATTTTGCAATTCTTATACTCCTTCCATTTCTTCTATATGAGTGTTTCATAAAGTACCGTCATTTAAAAAGGAGGATTATCCTGACAGAAAAAGGCCTCACAGATGAAAACGGTTCTTTCTATGCATGGGATAGCATAGACCACTGTTATTTCAGCAAGGCAACCATTGGTCGTCTTTTTGTCATTGTATTCAAGGACAAGGATACACCAAATGTACAGGTTACCCTTGGCAACTACAACATCAAGAAAAATGAATTTGAGGAAATCGTCGACCGCCTTTCTGGGAGAAACCTTATACGTTATGCCGATGAAGACATGTTGGAAGATAAGAATAAAGGGAAATCAGAAATCAAAGGCGCGCTCATAGGCTTGTTAATTTGCCTGATTATTTCTGCATTGATAATATTACTCCGTAGTTAATGATGTTTCTGTCTTTTCTGTATAGAACTCAATCAATGTCTTGAAACCTTTGATGAATTCATTCGAAATTTCGATTGTCTGTTCTACAAAGAAACAGGTCAGCTAGTCGCTGGCCTGTTTGCTTTTCCGCTCCGGGAGACCTCCGGCCTCAACCCCTGCAGCTCCGTTATTCTGCCCGTTCGGCAGCCTGGATCAGGGCGATGTTGAGCTGTTCCAGCAGGGAGAGCTGGATGTTGGCGTTGTTCGCGGCCGGATGGTACCACGGCTGCGCTTCAAAATAGGATTTCAAGTCTTTCGACCGGAACACATAGCCGTGCGAGGCCAGGATGGCATTGCGCATGACGCGAAGCAGCGACTTGTCGTAGCGGTGGAGCACACCGTTGAGCAGGATGTCGCTGGCGAAGGCGAAGCGGCTTTGGTTGCCGGCCCATTTCAGGGCATAGGACGAAACGGTCCGCTCGAACCACGGCTCCCCGTCTTCCATCTTGACTTCGGTGAGCAGCAGACCGTCCCGGGTCGGGACGGCTTCCAGCCGCCCGACGAAGGGCTCCGTGTCGCCGAAATCGAGCACGCCCGTCACCATCCCGTTGAAGGTGACCGGCTCCAGGGGATAATCATAGCCTTTATACGCGAACCAGGTATCAGCTATTTCAAAAGCTGCGCCGCCTTCTGTCTTGTAATTTCCGCAGAGCAGCGCCATCCATTGCTTCACGTTAAGAGTTTGTGCATCCTGGTCCTGCGTGGCCTGCATCACGTCCGTCAGGCGGTTCTGCCTGTCGTAGAAGCAGATAACATCCAGCCCGTCCTGCCGGATCCGGCGAGCGTATGCAGCATAATCATAGGAATTTATCTCACCGTTAGGGCTGTCTGACACCTCGAACAGATCCGTCCCGCCCATCGCCGGGGTAATCAGGAACGCATGCTCCTCGCCTTCGGCCATGGCTGTCATCCGGACGGAGCCATCCTCGTCAGGGTTTGCGTCATATACCAGCGATCCGCTGTACCAGAGACTGCCCGCCTTGATGCCGTCCATCGGCCGGACGAGCGGCAGCACCTTGAGGACCATGTCATTGTCTCCGATGACCTCCAGATACTGGTTGTTCGGCTGGCTGACATAGTTGACGCGGCAGCCGAACTCGGCGCCGTATTTCGGTTCTTCGGCATTACGGCTGGGCCGCAGCCGGTAGACACCCGGGTTGTCACCCCATTGCTCCAGCGTCAGTTCTTCGTCTCCGAGGACATCTGTCATATAGATGATATTGCCCGGCCGGATCTCCCGGACGGTATAAATGGCAAATCCGTCATAGAAACGGTCTCCCACCAGGATGGCCTGGGCCTGCACGAGGGACAAGGTCCCCAATAGCAGGAATATGGTAAGATAAAACTTTTTCATGGTTTTATTTCTGTCTCAGGAAAATCTGCAGCACGCAGCCGGTGAAATCGAAGTGGCTGCGGAGCTTGTTTTCGAGGAAACGCTTGTAGGGGTCGCGGATGTATTGCGGAAGGTTGCAGAAGAACGCGAACGACGGCGAGGCCGTAGGGAGCTGCGTGATATACTTGATTTTGATGTATTTCCCTTTCCAGGCCGGCGGGGGATAGTTCTCGATCTCGGGGAGCATGACCTCGTTGAGCTGCGAGGTGGGGATGCGGCGCGAATAATTGGCGTACACCTTGTCGGCGGCGTCAAGCACGTCCATGATGCGCTGCTTGGTGATGGCCGAGGTGAAGATGACGGGGACGTCGCTCAGCGGTGCGATGCGCTTCTGGATGGCTTCCCGGAAGTCCTTCATCGTGTTGGCGTTCTTGTCGATGACCAGGTCCCACTTGTTGACCACGATGACACAGCCTTTCTTGTTGCGCACGATCAGGTTGAAGATGGCCATGTCCTGGGCTTCCATGCCGCTGGTGGCGTCGATCATCAGGATGCAGACGTCGGAATTCTCGATGGCGCGAATCGAGCGCAGGACGGAATAGAATTCCAGGTCTTCGGTGACTTTGGTCTTCTTGCGCAGGCCGGCCGTGTCCACGATCATGAACTCGTGGCCGAATTTGTTGTAGTGCGAGGAGATGGCGTCGCGGGTGGTGCCGGCCACGGGCGTGACGATGTTGCGGTCTTCTCCCAAAAGGGCGTTGGTCAGCGACGATTTGCCCACGTTGGGCTTGCCCACGATGGTGAAGCGGGGGAGTCCTTCGTAGGGGTCTTCCACTTCACGGGTCTCCTTGGGCAGTTTCTCCACGACCAGGTCGAGCAGATCGCCGGTTCCGCTGCCGGTGGCGGCGGCGATGGCGACCGGGTCGCCGAGGCCGAGGCCGTAGAACTGGTAGCTGTCGTACATCTTGTCGCCGGTATCCACTTTGTTGACGACCAGGATCACCGGTTTCTTGCAACGGCGCAGGATGTCGGCGATCTCTTCGTCGAAATCAGTAATGCCGGTGGCGGCCTCTACCATGAACAGCACGAGGTCGCACTCATCGATGGCGATGAGCACCTGCTTGCGGATTTCTCCCTCGAAGACATCGTCGCTGCCCGAGGTGAAGCCGCCGGTGTCGACCACGGAAAATTCGTGGCCGCACCATTCGCATTTGCCGTAATGGCGGTCGCGGGTCACGCCCGCCGTTTCATCGACGATGGCCTGGCGGATGCCCACCAGGCGGTTGAACAAGGTTGATTTGCCCACATTGGGGCGTCCGACGATAGCTACGAGATTCATGATTATTAACGGTAGTCGATTTCTTCGATCCAGCCGCTCCACTGGTTGAAGTAGAGGTTGCCGCCGGACCATTCCACTTCACCGCGCTGGAAGTCCACGGTTTCACTGCGGATGAATTTCTTGGCCGGATAGAACTGGCCTGAGTAGTCGCTGTTGCAGATCAGGCGGTAGACATCGAGCCCCTTCGTGTAGAAGAAATACTCGTCGTCGTTGTCCCGCACAACGTCGCGGCCGCGGCCGAACGACACGTCGGTCGGCACCCAGCCCACGCCCTCATAGTACACCTCGCTCCAGTCGTGCATGTTCACGGCACCCGGATGCAGCATCCAGCCGCTCTGCCAGCGTGCCGGGACGCCTGCATAGCGGCACATGGTTACCAGCAGCAGGCCCACCTGTCCGCAGTCACCGTGCTTGTTTTCCAGTACGTACATGGGGATGTTTTCCAGGGTGGAATACTCGCGGGCGCTGGCCCAGGGGTAGTGGTCCACGATCCAGCTGTAGATGGCCTTGACTTTCAGGTACGGATTGGTTTCTCCGGCTACGAGCGAGTCGGTGATGGCCTTGATGCGGTCGGTGAAGACGACGTGGGTCTTGCGCTCAGCCGTATAGGTCTTGTACAATTCGGATCCCGTATCATAGGGCAGGCAGTCTTCCGGCTGGAAGTCATACCATTCGTTGAAGCCGGTGAAAGAGAATGCGTAGGAAAAGACGGTCGGCTTGCCGGCCTCGGCGGTTTTCTCCATGTAGATGCTCTTGTGCTCCACGTCATCAGGGGCGATGATGTATTCCGGCTGGGAAGTGGAGATCAGCTGGATCTCGGACATGCTGTCCTGGTCCTCGCGCGGATAAGGCATCCAGGCGCGGATGGTCTCGCCGGCAGGCACGACGTCGGGCTTGACGGTCAGTTCGTACTTGATGGTGAAATTGACGGGCTTGACCAGATTCTCGCCGGTGCGGCGCACCGTGGCGATGACATCGCGGTTATAGTCGTCGAGATAGACGTCCTCCACATCGCGGGTGTGGCCGTTGACGGCCTCATAGACTTTGCGGGCTTCGGGATCGATGCGGAAAAGGTTGCGGCCGGCATTGCGGAAGTAGCGTTTCTGTCCGTTGATGATGCGGCCTTCCAGCGCTTTGCTCTCCTCCCAGGCTGCCACCTGTTCCTTTGTAAGTTCGGGATAATACGGCTTCAGGTACTCCACGATCCAGGCGCTGTCGCGGTTGAAATCGAGGGCGATGCGGGCCTCGCGCTCGGCATCGGTGATGTCGAGCGTGGGGTCTCCGGAAGCAGAATGTCCACACGCGCATACGACGAGTGTGGACATCAGGATAAGGAATGCTCTGCGCATGGCGCTGCCCTTTGTTATTTGACGCGCTCGCCGTAGGAGCGGTCCGTCGTGTTGACGCGGATCTTGTCGCCCTGGTTGATGAAGAGCGGAACCATGATGATGGCGCCCGTTTCGAGGGTGGCTTCCTTGAGGGCGTTGGTCGAAGCCGTGTTGCCTTTGACGGCCGGCTCGGTGTAGGTCACTTCGAGTTCCACATAGGTCGGGAGCTCGCAGGTGAGGCAGCGCTCTTCTTCGCCTTCCACATGGAAGACCATGTTGACGATCTGGCCTTCCTTCATCAGGTCGGCGTTCTCGACGATGTCTTTCTCGAGCTTGATCTGGTCGAAGGTTTCGTTGTTCATGAAGTTGAACCCGTCATCTTCAGCATAGATGAATTGATATTCGCGGTGCTCGACGGTGATCACGTCAATCTTTTCGCCTGCGTTCCAGGTCTTCTCCAGGATGCGGCCGTTCTCGAGGTTGCGAAGTTTGGACTTGACGAAAGCGGGGCCTTTGCCCGGTTTGACGTGCTGGAACCATACGATGGAGCAGGGTTTTCCTTCAAAGTCGAGGTAAAGTCCGTTCTTGAAATCAGCAGTTGTTGCCATATAACAGTGTATTTTATAGATTATTATTGTCGGATTGTCCGCCGCCAAGGCGCTGCAAATATATAAAAATTTCCTCTAACTGCCATTTCGGGGTGGAAGTGGCGCCGCAAATTCCCACGAAATCACCGTCCTGCAGCCAGGCCGGATTGATCTGGGAAACGTTTTCCACCCGGTAGGTGCGCGAATTCTCGCCGCGGCAGAGTTCGAAGAGCACCTTCCCGTTCGAACTTTCCCGTCCGCTCACGAAAAGGATTACGGAATGGTTGCGGGCAAATTCGACGAGCGACTTGTGGCGCTGGACCACCTGGCGGCAGATGGTGTCGTAGACTTCTGCATCGGGCCGCTGTGCGCGGATGCGCGATGCGATATGCTGGAATTCGTCGGGGTCCTTGGTGGTCTGGGAAAAGAGCGCCATGGGGCGGGAGAAGTCGATGCCCGCCAGGTCTTCGGGGCTGCTGATGACGATGGCCTCGCCGTCGGTCTGGCCTACCAGGCCATTGACTTCGGCATGTCCTTTCTTGCCGAAGATCACCACCTGCCCGCCACGTTCGCGGATCCGGAGCCAGGTGCTGCGCACGCGTTCCTGCAGTTTCAGCACTACGGGGCAGGTGCAGTCGATCACCTGCAGCCGGTTGCGCCGGGCCAGCGCATAGGTTTCGGGAGGTTCGCCATGGGCCCGCACCAGGATCACGTCGTCGTGGAGCTGGGCCACTTCCTCGATGGAGAGGATTTCCAGGCCCTTTTTCTTCAGTCGCTCGAGTTCCACCGAGTTGTGGACGATGGCGCCGAGCGAATAGAGCCGCGGGCTGTAGTTGAGGTAGTTTTCTGCCTGTTCTACCGCACGGACTACGCCATGACAGAAACCGGAGCGGGGATCGATCTCTGCCTTGAAAGTCATAGAACGCTGATATTGAATCGTTCACGCAGGATTCCGTCGAGCCAGACCATCTGCTCTTCCACGGTCATGTGGCTGTTGTCGAGCACCACGGCGTCTTCTGCCTGGCGGAGCGGGTTCATGGCGCGGTGGGAGTCGATGTAGTCGCGTTCCTGCACGTTCTTGAGGATGGTGTCGAAATCGGGGTGCTGCCCGGCTGCCTCCATCTGGAGGACGCGGCGCTGTGCGCGGATGCGGGCGTCGGCGGTCATGAAGATCTTCAGGTCAGCGTTGGGGAACACGGCCGTGCCGATGTCCCGACCATCCATCACGCAACCCTTAGCGCCCAGGTGGTGCAATTGTTCGTCCACGAAGTTGCGTACGAAAGGGAGTGCGGCGATGGCGCTCACATTGCGGGCTACCTCAAGCTCCCGGATCTGGGCGGAAACGTCGTCGTCGCCCAGGAAGACGCGCATGGAGCCGTCGGGTTTGGGCATGACGGAGATGTCGATCCTGCCCAGGAGTATGTCTTCCTGAAGCTGTCGTTCGTCGATCTGTCCGTTCCACGCAATCCGGCCGCTGCGCAGTCCGTAGAGGGTGACGGTACGGTAGAGCGCGCCGCTGTCAAGGTACAGGAGGCCGAGCCGGCGGGCGATTTCCAGGGCGAAAGTGCCCTTGCCCGTGGAGGAGTGGCCGTCTATGGCAATGATGATATTCGTCATGTCGGGTATCTTGGGTCTATTCCACAAATATATAAAAAATATCGCTATCTTTGTGGTTCGTGAAACATTTCTCTTTATGAAGGTTCTGATTATTGACGACGAACGCAGCATCCGCAATACCCTTAAGGAAATCCTGGAATTCGAAGGCCATGAAGTGACTACGGCCGAAGACGGAAAGCAAGGTGTCGACAAGGCCCTGGCCGAGAGCTTCGATGCCATTTTCTGCGACATCAAGATGCCGGTGATGGACGGCAACGAGGTGCTCGATACGCTGATCGGCGCCGGCTGCGAGGCCTCGATCATCATGATCTCCGGACACGGTGACATCGACACGGCCGTCAAGTGCATCAAGAAAGGAGCCTACGACTTCATCCAGAAGCCCCTCGACCTGAACCGCATCCTGATCACCCTCAAAAATGCGACCGACAAGACGACGCTGGTCAAGGAAACGGTCAGCCTCAAGAAAAAGATCCAGAGCAAGTATGAGATTGTGGGCCAGTCTCCGGCCATCGAGCATATCAAGGAGATCGTGGACCGTGTGGCTGCCACTGACGCCCGCGTCCTGATCATGGGTTCCAACGGTACCGGCAAGGAGCTGGTGGCCCGCCGCCTGCACGACAAGAGCCCGCGTGCGGCCGCCCCTTTCGTGGAAGTCAACTGCGCGGCCATTCCGAGCGAACTCATCGAAAGCGAGCTCTTCGGCCATGAGAAAGGCGCTTTCACTTCTGCCATCAAGCAGCACAAAGGAAAGTTCGAGCAGGCCGAGGGCGGGACGCTCTTTCTCGACGAGATCGGCGACATGAGCCTGGCGGCCCAGGCCAAGGTGCTGCGCGTTCTGCAGGAGAAGAAGCTCTCGCGCGTGGGCAGCGACAAGGACATCACGGTCAACGTGCGCGTGGTGGCGGCCACCAACAAGAATCTTACCGAGGAGATTGCAAAGGGCACTTTCCGTGAAGACCTGTACCACCGCCTGAGCGTCATCGTGATCCAGGTCCCCGCTTTGCGCGAGCGGCTCGAGGACATTCCGCTGCTGATGGATTATTTCATCGACCAGATTTCCCAGGAGACGGGCATGCCGAAAAAGAAAGTCCGTCCCGACGCCATCGCCGAATTGCAGAAACTGCCCTGGACGGGCAACATCCGCGAGCTCCGCAACGTGGCGGAACGTCTGATGATCCTCTGTGGTCCTGAGATTACGGCTGCGGATGTCGCGGCTTACGCGACTCCGTCCATATAGGCGAGCGTACCCGGGTGCTTGGGCTGGACGCCTTTTTCTTTATAATATTTTTGGATTGTTTTCAGGTCGGCCATGGCGTCGTCGGAGCATTCCATGCGCCAGCCGTAGGAGATTTCTTTCGTCCCCCAGTCAAAATAGCCTACATATACCGGAACGCCGGCCGCCTTGGCAATGGTATGGAAACCTGTTTTCCAGCGTTTTACCGGTTTTCGGGTTCCTTCCGGGGCGATGCAGAGGGCGAACTGGTCACTTTTCTCCATCGCTTCGATGACCTGCCGGGTGATGCCCACGGGATTCTTGCGGTCCACCGGGATGGCGCCCACGCTGCGCAGAAGCGAGCCCAGGGGCCAGAAGAAAAATTCTTTCTTGATCATGACCCGCGGTTTGCCGCCCAGCGAGCGGTAGAAGAGCCAGGCCACGATGAAATCCCAGATGGAGGAGTGGGGCACGCCCAGCAGGATCAGTTTGGGCTCGGGGGGCAATGTCTGGTCGGGGGTGGTCCAGTGCATCCATTTCGTGAGGATCTTGCGGGCGGTTTTCGGCTTCATGGTTACTGGGCTTCTTCGGTGTTGTCGATATCGGAGCGGAGGTTGGTCCGGATGAATTTCTGGCGGACGGGGGTATTGTCACCCATATAGAACTGGATGATGTCGGCAATCTTGTCTTCGCCCGTCAGGTGTACCTGCTCGAGCCGGATATCGTCGCCGATGAACCCCTTGAATTCGTCGGGGGAGATTTCGCCAAGGCCTTTGAAGCGCGTGATTTCGGCGCTGCGGCCCATCTTCTTCAAGGCGTCTTCCTTTTCGGCGGAGCTGTAGCAGTAGATGTTGGTCTTCTTGTCGCGGACACGGAAGAGAGGGGTCTGCAGGATAGAGAGGTGACCGGCGCGTACCACGTCGGGATAGAATTTCAGGAAGAAGGTGAGCATCAGCAGCCGGATGTGCATGCCGTCCACGTCGGCATCGGTCGCGATGACGATGTTGTTGTAGCGCAGGCCGTCTACGCCTTCCTCGATGCCCAGGGCGGACTGCAGCAGGCAGAGTTCCACGTTCTTTTCTGCGTAGAGGTCTTTCTTCGAGGCCTTGGCGCAGTTGAAGGGCTTGCCCATGAGGCTGAAGACGGCCTGCACGCTGGCGTCGCGGCTCTTGGTGATCGAGCCGGAGGCGGAGTCGCCCTCGGTGATGAAAAGGGTGCTCTTTTCGGCGAGCGGGTTGCGGTCGCCGTAGTGGATGTGGCAGTCGCGGAGTTTCTTGTTGTGGACGCTGGCTTTCTTGAGGCGCACCTTGGTCTTCTTGCTGATGCTGGAGATGGCGTTGCGCTCTTTCTCGGAGTCCTGGATCTTGGCCAGGATGATGTCGGCCACGTCGAGGTTGCGGTGCAGGTAGTTGTCGAGTTCCGTGGAGAGGAAATCGTACATGGTCTTGCTCAGCGTCGGGCCGTGGGTGCCATCCTGCTTGTTCTGCCACATGTATTTCGAGCCGAGCTGCACTTTGGTCTGGCCTTCGAATTCGGGTTCCTGGATGCGGACGCTCACGGCGCCGATGATGGACTGGCGTATGTCGACGGGGTTGAAATCTTTCTTGTAGAAATCCTTGAGCACCTTGGCGAGGGCTTCCTTGAAGGCGGCCAGGTGCGTGCCGCCCAGGGTGGTATTCTGGCCGTTGACGAAAGAGTAGATGTTTTCGCCGTAGCCGCTGCCATGGGTGAAGGCGACTTCGATATCCTGGGTCTTGAGGTGGATCGGCGCGTAGAGGGGCTCTTCGTCGATGCTTTCGTTGAGCAGGTCGAGCAGGCCGTTCTCCGACTTGTAGTCCACGCCGTTGAAGGTGAGTTTCAGGCCGACGTTGAGGTAGGCGTAGTTACGGAGCATCGTGTCGATGTACTCCGTGTTGTATTCGTAGGGCTCGAAGAGGGTGTCGTCGGGAATGAAGGAGATGAGGGTGCCGTTGCGCTCGGTCGTGGGCTTTGGCGTGAAATCGGGGGTCTGGAGGATGCCGCGCTCGTATTCGAGGGCGAGTGTCTCGCCGTTGCGGAAAGACTGGACGGTGAAACGGCTGGAGAGGGCGTTGGCGGCCTTGAGGCCGACGCCGTTCATGCCCACGGATTTCTGGAAGGTCTTGTTGTCGAACTTGGCGCCGGTGTGGAGCTTGCTCACGGCGGCGTCGAGCAGGTTCTGGTTCTTGTCTTTTTCGCTGAAACCGAAGGGGATGCCGCGGCCGAAGTCGCGGATCGATACCTTTTTGTCTTCAATCTTGATGATGATCTGCCTGCCGTAGCCCATCGCGAACTCATCGATCGAGTTGTCGATGATCTCCTTCATCAGCACGTACATGCCGTCGTTGGGCGCCGTACCGTCGCCCAGCCGCCCGATATACATGCCCGGCCGCAGCCGGATATGCTCCAGGTCCTCCAGATGGACGATGCTGTCGTCGCCGTAGTCGTGGTCAGGAATGTTCAGTGTCTCTTCTTCTTTCATGTCTCCGTCATTGTTCACCGTCTGTGTCTCCGTCATGCCCGGATCCGACCGGGCATCTCATCTCGCAAATATAGAAATAATCCCGCTCAAATCCAACTATCCCGCCACTTTGCAACAAAAACGTTATTGTTGCTAAAACAGGCCGAAGAGACGGGCGTCGATCTTGTCGGTGATGGAGGAGAAGTCTTCGGGGTTGTTCTGGAAATCGAGGCGGTCGGCGTCGATGGTCAGGACTTCGCCTTTGTATTCCTCGTAGATGAATTTCTCGTAGCGGTCGTTGAGGCCGCCCAGGTACTCGAGGCTCATGGACTGCTCGTAGTCGCGGCCGCGCTTCTGGATCTGGGCCACCAGATGCGGAATCGAGCAGCGGAGGTAGATCAGCAGGTCGGGCAGCCTGACCATCTGCATCATCACCTCGAACAGTTCCATATATGCCTCGTAGTCCCGCTGCGAAAGGTTGCCCATCGCCACGTTGTTGGCCACGAATACATAGACGCCCTCGAAAATGGTGCGGTCCTGGATGATGGTCTCTTTGCTTCGCGCGATTTCCATCACGTCCTTGAAGCGTTGGGTCAGGAAATAGACCTCCAGGTTGAACGACCAGCGGTGGATGTCCTTGTAATAGTCTTCCAGGAAAGGATTGTGGGTCACGGCTTCATATCTCGGGGTCCAGCCGTAATGCTGTGCGAGCATGCGCGTGAGTGTCGTCTTGCCGCTGCCGATGTTTCCGGCGATTCCGATATGCATCTTTTCTTATTTTGGAGTGAACGCTTGCGAAGTTACACAAAAAATTCGTAATTTTGAAGATTGTGAAACCAACAAACCAAACATACTGAAATGAGAGACGCCATCTATGCATTCCCCGATCCGGCCAACGAGCCGGTCAAGACTTATCTGAAAGGATCGCCCGAGCGTGAAGCCTTGGAAAAAGAACTCAAGCGCCAAAGCTCCATCGAAATCGAGATTCCGCTGATCATCGGCGGCAAGGAAGTCCGCACCGGCAATACCGGCAAGGTAGTGATGCCGCACGACCACCATCATGTGCTGGCCACCTACCACAAGGCCGGCCCGAAGGAAGTCCGGATGGCCATCGACGCTGCCATGGAGGCCCACAAGCAGTGGTCCATGACCGACTGGACGGTGCGCGCCGCCATCCTCCTGAAAGCCGCTGAACTCATTTCCACCAAATACCGCGCGCTGATGAACGCCGCCACGATGCTCGGCCAGAGCAAGAACTTCTATCAGGCCGAGATCGACTCCACCTGCGAGCTCATCGACTTCCTGCGCTACAACGCCCACTTCGCCTCCGAGATCTACGGCTTCCAGCCGAAGAGCGCCAAGGGCCAGATCAATACCGTGGAGTACCGCGCGCTCGAAGGCTTCGTCTTCGCGCTGACGCCCTTCAATTTCACCTCCATCGCCTCGAACCTGAACATGTCGCCCGTGCTGATGGGCAACGTCACGGTGTGGAAGCCGTCCACCACCGCCATCCTCTCGAACTACTACCTGATGCAGATCTACAAGGAAGCCGGCCTGCCCGACGGTGTGGTGAACTTCATCCCGGGCCAGGGTTCCGTGATCGGCAAGGAAATCTTCGCGTCGAAGCATCTGGCCGGCGTTCACTTCACCGGTTCTTCCGCCACCTTCAACACGCTCTGGCGCCAGGTGGGCGAAAACATCGACAACTATGTGAACTACCCGCGCCTGGTGGGCGAGACGGGCGGCAAGGACTTTATCTTCGTGACCCCGACCGCCGTGGCCGAAGACGTAGCTACCGCAGCCTTCTGCGGCGCGTTCGAATTCCAGGGCCAGAAGTGCTCCGCCGCTTCCCGCATGTACGTACCCAAGTCGCTGTGGCCGAAGATCCTGGAAGGAATGAAGGCCTTTGCAGCTGAAGTGAAGATGGGTGACGTATGTGATCCCGACAATTTCATCAACGCCGTCATCGACGAGGCTTCGTTCGACAACATTGCCGCCAACATCGCGTATGCGAAGAAATCGCGCAAGGCCAAGGTCGTCATCGGTGGCAAGTGCGACAAGAGCAAGGGCTACTTCGTGGAGCCGACGGTCATCGAGACCACCGATCCGCATTTCAAGACGATGGAAGAAGAGATTTTCGGCCCCGTGCTCACCGTCTATGTCTATGAGGACAAGGACATGGACGAGGCTGTCGAACTCTGCGACACCACCTCGCCGTACGGCCTGACCGGTGCCGTGTTCGGACAGGACCGCCTGCTCGTGCAGAAGGTGGCCGACAAACTGCGCTATGCTGCCGGCAACTTCTATATCAACGACAAACCGACGGGCGCCGTGGTCGGCCTGCAGCCGTTCGGCGGCAGCCGCAAGTCGGGAACCAACGACAAGGCCGGCGGCGAGTTCAACCTCATCCGCTGGGCCATTCCGCGTGCCGTCAAGGAGACCCTGGTCCCGGCCCGCGGCTACAAGTACCCCTACATGAAGTAGTGGAAAGTGGCGGACAAGCGGCAACTGCGCAATTCGCTGCTGCTCACGCTGACTGCCGCCATCTGGGGCGTCGCGTTCGTGGCACAGAGCGAAGGGAGCCAGTACATGGGCTCCTGCACCTTCACGGGACTGCGTTCCCTGATTGCCGCCGCCGCACTCTGGCTGGTTATCCGCATCACTGACCATCGCAAGTCTGCAGAAACCCCCGCTTCCCAAAAAGGACTCTGGAAAGCGGGGGTGATTTGTGGCTCGCTGCTCTTCGTTGCCAGCCTGGTGCAGCAGGAGGGCATCGCACTCGGGACCGGCGCCGGGAAAGCCGGCTTCATTACGGCCACCTACATTGTCCTGGTTCCGATTCTCAATTTCGTCCTGTTCCGACGGCGCACAGGATGGACGCTCTGGCTGGGCGTGGCCATCGGCCTGGCCGGGCTCTGGTTCCTCTGCATGGATGCGGCGTTTTCCGTGCAGCGCGGGGACTTGCTGGTGCTGCTCTGTGCCGTTGCCTTCACTTTCCAGATCCTGGCCGTCGATCAGTTCTCGCCCCGTTACGATGCGCTGAAGCTGTCGGCCATCCAGTTCCTGACCTGCGGCGTGCTGGCATCCGTGCTGATGGTATTGATCGATATCGTCCCGGTCGGCTTTGCTGCCTGGGCGAAGCCATTCGCTTCGCGGGATGCCTGGATCCCGCTGCTCTACGCCGCTATTCTGTCCAGCGCCGTGGGCTATACGCTTCAGATCGTCGGTCAGAAGGGACTCAATCCGACGCTGGCCTCCCTGCTCATGAGCACGGAGTCGCTTTTTGCTGTCCTCGCCGGCTGGCTCATCCTGCACCAGCGGCTCACGCCCCGCGAAATGCTCGGCGCCGCCCTGATGGCCGTCGCTATCGTCCTAGCCCAGCTCGCCCCGCAGAAGGACGATTTGTCGCGTGGCACATAATCCACTGACAGTCAGCGATATCGTAAAAATCGATTGCGTATTTTTGCGCAACCGATTTTCGTTAAGACGCTGTGGCCCGGCGGTGTGGGTGCCACGGCTATTTGAACGCCTGCTCTGACAGGCCGGGGCCGTTGAGGGCCAGGTCGCGGAAGTAGTCCGGGACCTCGCGTCCGAGGAGGGCGTCGACGTAGAGCTTCGCGATATATTGTGACAGCATGAAGCCATGGCCGCGCATGCCCACGAAGAGGCCGAGCGACGGGTCGATGATGTAACGCGGCTCGGTGTAGTAGCCGCACCAGGTGGCCTGGAAACTCATGCCCTTGAGCTGCGGAATCCACTCCGTGAACACCTCCGAGCAGATTTCGAGAAATTCCTGCGTATTGACCTTCAGGTTCCTGCCCGCATCGGTCGCATCCTGCGCCGGCGAGGCACAGCCGATGATCTGGCCGGTCTCAGCCAGCTGCTGGCCATAGACGGCCGAGAAGCCTTTGTAGTGACGGCGGTCGATGAGCATGTCGAGCGAGTCGCCGTCCTTGCCGATCAGCGGCAGGCGCTTGGTGATGAAGGCCTGGTGGCGGACCGGATAGAGCCCCGTCTCGATGCCCAGCTGCCGGGCGAACTTTTCCGCCCCGGCACCCATGGCGTTGATGAAGACATCCGTTTCGTAACGGACATAGCGGCCCTCACGGGTGCGGACCGTGACCCGGTACTGTGCGCCGACCTTCTCGACGTTGATGACTTCGGTATCTTCAAACACCTGGCCGCCGGCCTTGATGCCCAGCTGGCGCACGGTATCGACCGTCTTGCCCGGTGTGGCCTGCCAGCAGTCGAGCGAGATGAGCGCATGGCTGTAGAGGTCGAGCGAAGGGTTCATGTACGGCGAAATCTCTTTGGCAAAGTCCTTCTTGTCAACCATATAGGCGTTGGACCAGGCGCGGGAGGCGTCGAGCGAACGATAGGTGGCCTCGTCGTGGACGAAGTTCACGTAGCGCGTCATCTTGAGGTCGATGTTGCGCAATGACTGAACTTCGCGGAAGATCTCCAGGTTGTGGGTGGCGATGTCGGCCAGGGCGGGCAGCGAGAAGGCCGGACGGCCGCCGGCAATGCATCGCCAGGAACTGCCATGCTCGTTGTTGACCAGCACGGGCTTGAATCCGGCTTCCGCCAGATAGCGGAACAAGGCGGTGCCGGCCATGCCGCCACCAGCCACGAAGGCTCCCACGCGGCGGATTTCCACGTCGGTGCACTTCGGGTTGGTGATCAGTTCGATCTTCCGGTCGGTATTGATCACGTTGCCGATCTCCACCAGGTTGGCCATGGGGCCGCGGGGCGTGAAGTCGCCCGTGATCTCGATGCCGTAGGCGCGCAGGGCCTGCTTGGCGCGGGGAAGGCAGCGGGTGCCGCGGCACGGGCCCATGCCCAGACGGGAGATATGCTTGAGTTCCTGTGCGGTGATGCTGGTACGCCCTTTGAGCAGGGCGAGCAGGTCGCGCAGGCGCACGTCCTCGCAGTGGCAGATATAGGTGAAGTCGTCGTTGAGTTCAGTGGGGGTCATCTCGAGCGGCTCCGGATAGTTCTCCTTGACGATGAACCCGCGTGCGGCCAGCAGCGCTTCTTCGCCGGATTCATCGTAAAGTTTGTCGGCTTTCACTACGGCGACGTTCGTCTTGTTGGGTTTTTTGATGATGCGCTCGATGGTGCCTTCGCCCACTTTCCGGCCATTGTCGTCCACCAGGAAAACATCTGCGCCTTTCTCGACATTGAACTCGATGGGAAGGAAAAGCTCGCGACGGTCGGGACGGTAGCCGAAGATGGCCAGGCCCGGGCAGTGTGCCACGCACTCCATGCAGCCGATGCATTTGTCGTAGTCGATGGCCGGCGTGACGGAAGTGGAGCTCTTGGTGATGGCGCCCTGCTTGCAGGAGAAGGAGCAAGGGTTGCAGGCAAAGCCATAGAGGCAGTCGGCGATGACGAAGCCCCCTTTGCGCTGCCGTTCAAGAGAGGGTTTGCACGGCTCGTCGAGCACGCGATGCGGCCGCTGCTGCGAATCGATGTATTCTTTGGAAATGGTCAGGTAGGCATTGTAGTCGATGCGGCGGCCGAGTTCCTGCTGGATCTCATAAGCGCACTGCCGGCCGCGGAGCACGGCAGAAGTTCCTTCACCGATGCGGACTGCATCGCCCACGCCGTGGCAGGCACGGCCGAACACCTCGGCGCCCTTGCGTAGCAACTGGCTGTCGGGCAGCAGGCCCGTGCAGATGTTGATGCAGTCGATGCCGTCGATGCGGACTTCCGTGCCCGGGATGGCCTTGAAATTCTCACACTTGGCAATGATGGCGCCCACGACGCCGCTCCAGTCTTCGTTGGGGATGGCTTCAACCAGGGTGTAGCCGGTCATGATGGGCACGCCGAGCCTGCGAAGCCGGTTGGCCTGTACCGGGAAGCCGCCCTCCTGGGGCATGGCCTCGATGATGGCCTTGACCTTGGCACCCGCCTGCATGGCCTGATAGGACGTGAGGTAGCCGATGTTGCCGGCCCCCACGGTGAGGATGCTCTTGCCCAGCAGGGTGAATTCCTTGTTCATCATGCGCTGGACCACGGCGGCGGTAAAGACACCCGGAAGGTCGTCGTTCTTGAAGGCCGGCATGAAGGGCAGTGCGCCTGCCGCGACGACGAGCTGTTCAGCATCTACGTAGAAGATTTCCTGCGAGACGACATTCTTGACAGCCAGACGCTTGCCTTCGAGGATATCCCAGACCACGCAGTTGAGCATGATGCCTTCGTGTGAATCGCCCGCCAGGGTCCTGGCGATGTCGAAGCCGCGCATTCCGCCGAACTTCTGTTCTTTTTCAAAGAAGAAGAACTGGTGGGTCTGCATCTGGAACTGGCCGCCGATGGAGTCGTTGTTATCGAGCACCAGATTGTCGATGCCCGCCTTGTTCAGCTCTTCCCGCACAGCGAGGCCGGCCGGGCCCGCGCCGATGATGGCGACGGCAGTGCGGTATACTTTCTTGGTATCGGACAGGCGCGTGGTGGAGCTGTCCACCGATGTGAAACTCTCTTTCCCGACACGGCGGACATCCCGTACGCCATCGACCTTGGTGATGCAGATGCGGCGGATGTGTCCGTCGACCAGCATCTCGCAGGCGCCGCATTTGCCGATACCGCACTCCATGGTTCGCTTGCGGTCCTTGAGACTGTGGTGGTGGACCGGAAAACCGGCCTGGTGCAATGCGGCTGCAATGGTCTGGCCTTTCTGCCCGTGGACGGGACGGCCTTCGAAAAGGAATTCGTGCAGATCCTCCTGCGGGATCTCCAGAATCGGGTGAGAATCGATCTTATACATGTGTGGAGTTATTTCTAATCCTACAAATTTACAAAAAATAACCGTATCTTTGTACTTTCGTAAAGCAGATTCCGATGAATTACATCAAAACTGATATCGAAGGGGTATGGATCATCGAGCCACGGGTATTCGGCGACCATCGCGGCTATTTCTTCGAATCCTTCTCCCTGTGTGACTTCGAAGAACATGTTGGCCCCGTGTCTTTCGTGCAGGATAATGAGTCTCTTTCTGCGAAAAAAGGCGTGCTGCGCGGCCTTCATTTCCAGAAAGGAGACATGGCGCAGGCCAAGCTGCTGCGCGTGGTGCAAGGCAGCGTGCTTGACGTGGCCGTGGACATCCGTCCCGGCTCACCGACCTTCGGCAAGAACGTAACGGTGGTGCTCAGCGGCGAGAACAAGCGCCAGTTCTTCATTCCGCGCGGCTTCGCTCACGGCTTCCTGGTGCTGGAAGACGACACCATCTTCCAATATAAGTGCGACAACTACTACGCCCCCGAATCGGAAGGTTCCTATCGCTGGAACGACCCGGCCTTCGCCATCGACTGGGGCATCTCCCCCGACGAAGTCATCCTCTCTGAAAAGGACGCCCGGGCGCCGTTCTACGAAGAGGCGTAAGTTTACAGACGTTTAAGACAATCTTTGAGGGATTCTTCCCACGGCTTGAGCCGGATGCCGAAGGCGCGGACGATTTTGGCCTTGGACATCGTGGAATGGGCAGGGCGGACGGCAGGGGTCGGATACTCTGCCGTGGTAATGGGCTTTACCTGGCAGGGAAGCCCGGCCTCGCGCATGATCGTGGCGGCAAATTCCGCCCAGGAACAGACCCCGTCGTTGGTGAAATGATAGATTTCGCCGTGGCGCTCGCCGATCCGGGGAAGGATCGACAGGATGGCTTCGGCCAGGTCGCGGGCGTAGGTCGGCGAGCCGACCTGGTCGCAGACGACGCCCACTTCGGGCCGCTCGGCGCCAAGCCGCAGCATAGTCTTGACGAAGTTGTTCCCGAAAGGAGAGTAGAGCCAGGAAGTGCGGATGACCAGCCCGCGGCAGCCGCTGTTGCGCACGGCGTCTTCGCCGTCCCGTTTGCTCCGGCCGTAGGCTGAGAGGGGATGCCGCCGGTCCGTTTCACGATAACCGGTGGACTTGCGCCCGTCGAAGACATATTCCGTGGAAATGTGGATGATTGCGGCATTGTGTCGGAGCGCGGCGCGCGCCAGCACGCCGGGGCCCGTGGCGTTGATAAGCTGGCATAACGCAGTGTCGGTTTCGGCGGCGTTCACGTTGGTGTAGGCGGCACAGTTGATGATGACCCCGACGTTCTCTTCGACGATCATCCGGTCGACGGCCTTCCGGTCACAGATGTCGAGCCCGCGTACCTGCTCGTCGGAACGGATGTCGGTGAAAACGAAATCAGAACGTCCTTCTGTCAGCAGCCGGAGTTCCGTGCCGAGTTGCCCGAAGGCGCCGGTAACCAATACTTTCTTCATCTGTCCACAAAAATTTGTACAAAGATAAAAATTAATAGAGTATCTTTGTAAGTTAAATTAAGGTAAAACCGCTTTATGGATTACAATACACAGCGAGAGAAACTGGTCCTTCCTGAATACGGCCGGCACGTGCAGAAGATGATCGAACAGGTGAAAGCCATCGAAGACAAGGAGAAACGCAGCGAGCAGATGCGGGCCGTCGTGCAGGTAATGGGCATCCTCAATCCCCAGATCCGCGAACTGAACGACTATAAGCATAAACTCTGGGACCATGCCCAGGTGATCGGCGGCTTCGACCTCGACATCGACGCGCCGTATCCTGCACCGACGCCCCAGCAGTTCGAAGAACGTCCCGACGTGATCAAGCTTCCCGAGAAGCCTGTCAGGGCAGCCTGCTATGGCCGCAACATCGAGAACATGATCAACCTGATCGCCGACCGCGAGGACGACGATCTCAAGAAAGAGATGATCCGCACGCTGGCCCTCTACATGCGCCAGCAATATCTCATCTGGAACAAGGACAACGTTTCCGAGGAGACCATTTTCGCCGATATCGAGCGTCTTTCCGACGGCAAGCTCAAAGTGCCGGAAGACATCCATCTCGGCGCTATTTCCCAGAATGCCAACTTTGCCCGCCCGGGCATCAGCGTGGGCAGCCAGAATGGCGGCAACTTTGGCGGCAACAACAAGAAGAACCGTAACTGGAAACGGAAGAAATAACCATGGCAGACAAGAAGTCCAAGAAGCCGAAGAAGACCGCAAACCCCAGGAAGAAAGCGACTGCGCCCGCTCGCAAGCCTGCCGCTCCTGCCACGCCCATCCTGACCGACAACCGCCGCAGGATGATCCGCATCTCGCTGGGCGTCTTGTTCAGCGTCCTGGCGCTCTATACGCTGGTCGCCCTGCTTTCGTATGTCTTCACATGGACTTCCGACCAGAGCCTGGCCTTCGACAGCCGCATGTTCACCACCGAGGTGACGGCCGAAAATGCCGGGGGAAAGATTGGCTTCATCTGGGCTGATTTCCTGATTTCGAAATTGTTCGGGCTTGGCGCGCTGGCCCTGCCTGTATTCCTGGCGGCCATTGCCGTGTATTGTTTCCGGCTGCGCGACGTCAACTTGTTGCGTGTCTTCCTGCTTTGTGCTTTCGGTGCGTTGATCTTCTCCGTGGTACTGGCCTATGTCTTCAGTTTTACGCCTTACGACGCGATGCTCGGCAATGGGGCAGGGGGCTCTTATGGGCATTATGCGAGCCGCTGGCTTTGTTCGATGCTGGGAAAGGCCGGCGCTGCCTGCGTGCTGGTGCTGGTCTTATTCCTGTACGCCTGCCTGCTGACCCCCAAGGTCGCCTTCTGGTTCGATGACTTGCTTTACGGGATCTCTCACCGCGAGAAGAAGACGGGAGATGATAACGATGTTCCTGAAGGAGATGAAGATGGGGAAGACGATTCCGAGACGGACGGTGTCCACGGCCTGGTAGTGGAAGGTGCCGAAGAGGCCGATACCGACCCGACCGACGACTGGCTCGATTTTACCGGTGCGGACGACGAGCCGGAAAAGAAGAAGACGGATGAGGAGGAGACAGATACTGAGGAGAATGCGGGAGATGGGACCGGGGCCGGAGATGCGACGGAGGAAACGAAGCCGGAGATAGAAGAAAACCCTGCGGACAAAGTGCAGATCGTCGTCGAGAAAAGCGAGAACGAGATCGTGCAGGGCCTCTCCGACGAGCAATGGCGCGAGCGCTACGACCCGCGCCTCGACCTGCCCAAGTACAAACTGCCGCCCATGTCGCTGCTCAACGACTACAAGGACATGTGGTACGAGGTCTCGCGCGAAGAACTTGAGAACAACAAGCAGCGCATCGTCAATGCGCTCAACAGCTATAAGATCCGGGTAAAGGGCATCACCGCCAAGATGGGCCCGACCGTCACGCTCTACAAGATCCAGCTCGACGACGGCATCAAGGTCGCCCAGGTGCGCAACCTCGAGGAGGATATCGCCATCTCACTGGGTGCCAAGGGCGTCCGTGTAGTTACCCTGCTCGACTCCGTGGGCATCGAGGTGGCCAATGTGAAACCCAGCGTAGTGGCCCTCAAATCCGTGCTGGGCTGCCAGCAGTATCAGGAAGCCTCCCAGAAAATGGAGCTCCCCATGGCCATCGGCATCACCGTCACCAACGAACCCTTCTTCCTCGACCTGGCCAAGATGCCGCACCTGCTGGTGGCCGGCGCCACGGGCCAGGGTAAGTCGGTGGGTCTGAACGTGATGATCACTTCGCTGCTCTATGCCAAGCATCCCGCGGAGATGAAACTCGTGATGGTGGACCCGAAGAAAGTGGAGTTCTCCCTCTACGAAAAGCTCGACCGGCATTACCTGGCCATGCTCCCCGATGCTGAAGAGGCCATCATCACCGATACCAAGAAAGTGGCCAATACGCTAAACTCCCTCTGCATCGAGATGGACGCCCGCTACGAACTGCTCAAGAAGGCCGACGTGCGCCAGCTCAAGGAGTATAATGCCAAGTTCCTGAACCGGCAGCTCAATCCCCTCAAGGGACACAAGTTCCTGCCTTACATCGTGGTGATCATCGACGAGTTCGGCGACCTGCTGATGACGGCGGGCCGCGAGATCGAAAACCCGATCGCCCGCCTGGCGCAGAAGGCCCGCGCCGTGGGCATCCATCTGATCATCGCCACCCAGCGGCCGACCGTCAACATCATCACCGGCTCCATCAAGGCCAACTTCAACTCGCGGGTGGCCTTCAAGGTCAACACCGGCACCGACTCCAAGGTCATCATCGACGCGCCGGGCGCCAACCGCCTCATCGGCCGCGGCGACATGCTGGTGGTCTATCCGGGCCACGACCTGACCCGTGTGCAGTGCGCCCTGGTCGACACCCCTGAGATCCTCAATATCGTTCGCTTCATCAGCAACCAGCGGGGCTATCCCGGACCTTTCGAGCTGCCGGAATACGTGGATCCCAACGACGAAGATGCCGGCGGCATGGGCGACATCGACCTGCACAAGCGGGACCAGCTCTTCGAAGAATGCGCCCGCATGGTGGTCCAGTACCAGCAGGGTTCCACCTCGATGCTGCAGCGCAAGCTCAACGTGGGCTATGCCCGCGCGGGCCGCATCATGGACCAGCTGGAGGCAGCCGGTATCGTCGGTCCGCAGGAAGGCAGCAAGGCCCGCGCCGTTTTGGTAACCGATCTCGACACTTTGGACCGAATTTTGGAATCACTCAATCATATTTGAAAATGATTGAGTCATGAAACGCCTCTTTTTCCTTCTGACCCTTCTGCTCTGCACCGCAGCCGGTGCCCAGCAGCGCTTTTCATGCCAGTTCACGATGGTCGACAAAACTACGGAAAAGACCGTCGCTTCGGGGAAGGGCTATGTGCAGGACGACTGCTACCGGTTGGAGACGGAATGGCTGCAGGTCTGGTGCAACGGCAAGGACCGCTGGATCTATTCGCCGAAAAGCGATGAGCTGGTGATCGAGAAGAACGACGTTTCCTTCCTGAAGGATATCTCCATCAACAAGGCGACCGGCGACAAAGCCGTCATCGATTACGAAAACTACACGATTACCCTGACGGATATGAAGATACAGAAAGAGCCCTGGTCGGGCACTTTCTTCATCATCGACCCCGAACTCTTCGGGGAAGACACCATCATAACAGACCTGCGCTGACGAATACTTCGACGATCGAGGGATAGGTGCCTTCCAGATATTCCGGAAGGCGCTCTTTTTCTACCCATTCCGCCCGTGAGATGTCTTCTTCCAGCTGAGGGAGGAGCGGCTCTTCGCGGTCGTCGTACATGGCATACCAATATGTATGCTTGAGGATTTTTTCACCGAACAGATGATAGGTGTGGTGGGTGATGCAGATGCGTTCGCCGAGCTGGAGATTGTGGAGTCCGGTCTCTTCTTCGACCTCGCGCAAGGCGCAGGTCTCGATTGACTCGCCCGGCTCCTGCTTGCCTTTGGGCAGGTCCCAGAGGCCATGCCGGTAGATAAGCAGGTATTTTCCATCCCGGTTGCGGACCAGTCCGCCGCCGGCGGGTACTTCCACGAAGTTGGAACAGAATTCCGCGAAACTGGCGTCATCGACGCAGATGCGTTCGCGCTCGAAATAGACGTTCTGCATTTTTTGCTACCTTTGTATGAATATAAGCGATGGCAAAATTAATGTTTCCTGCGGAATTTATCAACGAAATGCGCGATTCTCTTGGCCCGGAGCGGGCTGAGCAGGTGCTTTCGGCGATGGCAGGAGAGCCCGCGGTGTCGGTGCGCGTGAATCCGCGCAAGCTGATGCTTCCTGCTCTGCGTGCGCATTTCGGCACCCTGGCCGGCGATCCGGTTCCCTGGGCTTCGGAGGAGGCTTTCTATCTGAACGACAGGCCCTCATTTACGCTCGACCCGCTGTTTCACGCGGGCGCCTACTATGTGCAGGAGGCTTCGTCTATGTATGTCGGGAATTTGTTCGAGCGGGCGAAGGCGATGCTGGGAAAGGAGACCTTACGGGTCCTGGACCTGTGTGCGGCGCCGGGCGGAAAGACTACGCAACTGCTGTCACACCTGGACGATACGTCCCTGATGGTGGCCAACGAGGTAGTTCCTTCGCGCGCCACGGTCCTGGCGGAGAACGTGGCCCGCTGGGGCCTCTCCAACGTCGCCGTCACGCAGTCCGATCCGGCCGCCTTCGGCAGTCTGCGCGACTTTTTCGACATCGCTGTCGTCGATGCGCCCTGCTCGGGGGAAGGCATGTTCCGTAAGGATGAAAGGGCCGTGGCAGAATGGTCGCCTGCCAACGTTGCTCTCTGTGCGGCGCGGCAGCGGCGGATCCTGGCGGATTTCTGGCCGTCGCTCAAGACCGGCGGTTTCCTGATCTATTCGACCTGCACGTTCAACCGGCAGGAAGACGAAGACAACGTAGATTGGATCTGCCGCGAACTGGGCGCAGAATGCCTGGACATGCGGCACTTCTATCCGGGAGAAGACCGGGGAGAAGGCTTTTTCGCCGCGCTTTTGCGGAAGGGGGACAGCCGATGAAACAGCTTGAAAGAAAGGAAATGGTCAAACAGCTGAGCGAGCCGCTGGCGGCGGCGCTGCCGCAGCTCGAGAAGACGCTGCGGGTCATCGCTTCCGGCACGGCTGTCGCCACCCGCAAAGGCCGCGACCTCGTCCCCGAGGCCGACTACGCCCTGGCTGTCGAGCGCGTCCCGCTGGAAGGCTTGTCCTACGAAATCGTCGAAGTCTCACGCGAGGACGCCCTGAAGTTTCTGTCGAAAGAATCCCTCGTCCTGCCGGAAGCCCCCCGTGGCTATCTTCTGCTGACCTATCAGGGCCTTGGCCTCGGTTTCGTCAAAAACCTCGGCAACCGCACCAATTCTCTGTTGCCGTCTTCACGTCGCATCAGGATGCAGGCATAAATTTCAGAGGGCGCATTCCTGCCGGGAATGAGCCCTCCTACTAACCTAAACTTAAACTTAAACTATGAAAAACTTCGAGGCAAAAAATTGCAAAACCTATGCCGTTTTCCGGATGTTTCATAGGCTAGACTATGCGAAGTTTAGCAAATTTTAGCAGAAGTGTTTTTTGTCCGCTGTTGTCGAAGGCGACAACAGCCTTTCTGTTGGGGCCGTCGCCTTCCAGCGATAGGATTTTTCCATAACCGAAACGATCGTGTTCGACGCGCTGTCCGACCTGCAGGGCAGCGACAGGCGATGGGGCGAATCCGGACGAGGGTGTATGGGCTGGTGCCGTGGGCGTCGCGGGGATGGGCCGGGCCGTCCGGGGCTGGACCGGTGCTGCCGGGCGGACGGGCTGGCTGCTCCGCGGGTAGCTCTCGCGCGGCTGCCGGTAAGTCTGGAAATCGGAGGCCTTGAAGCGCGTCTGGGGGAAGGGATCGTAGCGGTCCTGCCAGGAGTCCGGCTCGACGGCATAGTACTTCCGGTCAATCTCTTTCAGGAAGCGCGAAGGCCGGTTGGAAGTCTCGCTGCCCCATTTCCGGCGGTTCTGGGCATAGGATACCGTGACGACCTTGGCGGCGCGGGTGATCGCCACGTAGAACAGGCGCCGCTCCTCTTCCAGCTCTTTCAGCGAACCGTTCATGTTCTCGGAAGGGAAGAGGTTCTCTTCCATGCCGGCGACATAGACATAGGGAAATTCCAGGCCTTTGGCAGAGTGGACGGTCATCAGCGTGATCTTGTTGGTCTGGTCGCGCTCCGGGTCCTGACTGTCGTCTTTCTCCACCTCGCTCATCAGGTAGATGTTTTCGAGGTAGTCGCTCAGGCGGACCGTAGTGTCGACGGGTTCTTCTCCGTCTTCCGACAGGACCGTCCGCATCTCCGTCTCTTCTTCGCTGAATTCCTTGATGCTGTTGAAGAGTTCCTCGACGTTCTCGAAGCGTCCCATGCCTTCGGGCGATGTGTCGGCCTTCAGGGCGGCCAGGTAGCCGGTCTTGTTGCCGATTTCCACGGCCAGGTCGTAGCAGTCGGCCGTTTCGGCCCGCTCGATGAGGCTTTCCATCAGGGTTACGAACTCGCGCAGCTTGCGGATGGCGGCGTCTTTCAGCCCGACGGCGTAGAGTTTCTCGTTTTTGAGCAGAGGCGCGTTGTAGAGCGTGCTGCCGGCGGCTGCTGCTGCGGCGGCGAGCCGGTCGATGGTGGTGTCGCCGATGCCGCGGCCCGGGACGTTGATGATGCGCCGGAACGATTCGTTGTCCTGCGGATTCACCACGAGCTTGAAATAGGCCAGCATGTCCTTGATCTCGGCCCGTTCATAGAACGAATGTCCGCCGTAGATGCGGAAAGGGAGGTTGCGTTTGCGCAGCGCTTCCTCGAGCGCCCGGCTCTGGGCGTTGGTGCGGTAGAGGATGGCGAAGGCGTCGTAAGAGGCCTTGTCGCTATAGATGCGCTCTACGATCGACGAGGCGATCAGATGGGCTTCTTCGCTTTCGGTGTAAGCCTTGATGACACCGATCTTCTCGCCGGCGCCGGCGGTGGAGAAGCACTCCTTGCGAAGGCGCTGCTCGTTGTGGGCGATCAGGCTGTTGGCGGCGGCCACGATGGTCTGCGTGGAGCGGTAGTTCTGCTCGAGCTTGAATTCCCTGGCTTCGGGATAGTCTTTCTTGAAACGGAGGATGTTCTCGATGCGGGCGCCGCGGAAGCCGTAGATGCTCTGCGCGTCATCGCCCACCACGCAGATGTTGTGGTGCGGTTCGGCCAGCTGGCGCAGGATCGAATACTGTGCATGGTTCGTATCCTGGTACTCGTCCACGAGGATGTAGCGGAAGCGGGAGGCGATACTGTCGCGGGCCTCGGGGAAATGTCGGAGCAGGATGTTCATGTTGAGCAGGATGTCATCGAAATCCATGGCGCCGGCCGTCAGGCATTTCTGCTGGTAGCGCTCGTAGATGTCGGCGGTGCGGGGCCGGCGGGCGGCGCGGTCGCTTTCCGTCAGTTCGGGGTTGTTCCGGTAGGCGGCGACGGTGATCAGGTTGTTCTTGGCCATCGAGATGACGCTTTGCACCGTGGCAGGCTTGTACGTCTTGTCGTCCAGTTCCAATTCCTTGACGCACTGCTTGATGACACTGCGTGAATCGGTCTGGTCGTAAATGGTGAAATTCTGTGGGTAGCCGAGCAGGGCGGCATATTCCCGCAGGAAACGGATGAAGATCGAATGGAACGTGCCCATCTGGATCCAGCGTGCCTTCCGATCACCCACCAGCAGCGCTACGCGCTCCTTCATCTCTCCGGCAGCTTTTTTGGTGAAAGTCAGGGCCAGTACCTCGCCAGGCCTGCAGTCTCCCTCCAGAATGTGTGCGACCCGGCAGGTCAGCACCCTCGTCTTCCCGGAACCGGCGCCCGCAATGATGAGCGAGGGCCCTTCCGTACACAGGACAGCCGCTTTCTGCGCGCTGTTCAACCCTTCAAACAGGTCTGTTTTCGAATTGTCCATCATAGTGCAAAAATATACTTTTTTTAGTGACAATTTATAGGTAACTTTGCCGGACTATTGTAAA
>JAEEGF012458442.1_pt1 | contig 62382 bp, 42 predicted proteins | sample 9134171 | NCBI WGS metagenome assembly JAEEGF01 (sample SAMN16246542, study PRJNA631951) | gut metagenome | biome: gut microbiome; feature: rumen; material: AP-attached | host: Bos | place: Iran: Karaj | collected 2018-10 | reverse complement strand
ACTATCGCCGTTCTCCATCTGATAGTGGGCGAGACCCAATACACATACGAGTACGACACCATTTCGATGGCTGACATCCCGTTCGAGTGGCACGGCCAAGAGTGCCTGACAACAGGCCTTTACTACGACACACTCCAGACCTGGTTGGGCTGCGACTCCATTGTCACGCTTGATCTGTTGGTGACAAGCTATGAGTTCGCCCACGAGTACGACACTATCTGCGAAACGGATACCCCGTATGAGTGGCATGACCAAGAGCTTTACTTGACTGGCCAGTACTATGACACCATCCCAGGTCTCACTGGCATCGACACCATCGCCGTTCTCCATCTGACCGTTGGCGAGACCCAATACACATACGAGTACGACACCATTTCGATGGCTGACATCCCGTTCGAGTGGCACGGCCAAGAGTGCCTGACAACAGGCCTTTACTACGACACACTCCAGACCTGGCTGGGCTGCGACTCCATTGTCACGCTTGATCTGTTGGTGACAAACTATGAATTCACCCATGTGTATGATACCATCTGCGATACGGATACCCCGTACGAATGGCATGACCAAGAGCTTTACTTGACCGGCCAGTATTACGACACGATTCCAGGTTCCGAAGGCATCGACACTATCGCTGTCCTCCATCTGACAGTGGGCGAGATCCAATACGGCTACGAATATGACACCGTGTCGATGGCTGACATTCCGTATGAATGGCACGGCCAGGAATGCCTCGCTTCAGGCCTCTATTACGACACACTCCAGACCTGGCTGGGCTGCGACTCGATTGTCACGCTGGATCTGTTGGTGACAGGCTTTGAATTCGTCCACGAGTACGACACCATCTGCGACACAGATACGCCAATCACCTGGCACGACTGCCTGCTCGACACCACTGGCCTTTACTATGATACTATCCCTGGCTCCACTGGTATTGACACCATCACAGTGCTTCACCTGACCGTGGGCGAAACCCAATATGCATACGAGTTCGATACCATCTCTATCGATGATACCCCGTTCCTGTGGCATGACTACCTCTGCGATACCTCAGGCCTCTATATCGATACCCTCCAAACTGCCCTCGGCTGCGACTCCATCATCTCATTGTCCCTGCTGGTGACAGTTCATGAATTCGTCCACGAATACGACACCATCTGCGACTCGGATGCGCCTTACCATTGGCATGACCAAGATTATTCCCTGACTGGCCAATATTACGACACCATCCCAGGCCCTGTAGGCCTCGATACCATTGCAGTCCTGCATCTCACCGTGGGTGAAACCCAATGGCACCATGAATTTGACACCATCTCTGAACGCCTGCTGCCTTACGAATGGCATAACCAACAGTGTATGATGTCAAACCTCTATCACGACACCCTCCAAACCGCCCTCGGCTGCGACTCTATCATAACCCTTCACCTTCAGGTGATTGACTATACCTACGCTCATGAATATGATACCGTGTGCGAATCTGACCTGCCTGTCATCTGGCATGGGCAGCTCTGTGATCAAACGATACCTTATTATGATACAATCATCAGCTCTACCCCCTTCGACACCATCGCTATCCTTCACCTGACCATCGAACAACCTTATTATGATACCCTCACCATCACCGCCTGCGACTTTTATCAATGGCATGGCAATATATATACCCATAGCGATGTCTATGAATGCTCCGTGCCTGGACCAGTGTGCGATAGTACCTTCGTGCTCAATTTGACCATCGTCGAAAAGTATTATGACACCCTGAACATCATGGCCTGCGACGACTTCGAGTGGAACAATAACCTCTATCAGTATTCTGGACAATACACTGATACACTCTCCTCACAACATGGCTGCGATAGCATCGTCACCCTGAATCTTACAGTCATTAATCCGCAACTGGAAATCTTAGGTTATAATAATGTGTATTATTCATCAGATATATGGCATGGTATATATCATTATTATGTTGTTGATTCCACTTATTCCTATCTGGATTCCATTGAATGGCAGTGTACAAACCCCGATTGGATTGTGACTCCTATCAATAATTTCCATTGTATGGTGATCTTCAAAACCATGGGTACCGGAACCTTGACCGCACATCCTACCAACCTTTATGGATGCGATGACCTCCTCTCCATCGATATCAACGCTACAGAGTTTAATGATCATACTGGAGAAGTGCCTGAGGTGATACTGTATCCGAATCCGTCTCGTGGCGATGTCACCGTGAAAGCACCTCACTTGATTAAAGTACGGGTGCTCTCTGCCCTGGGTCAGCTTTTGAAGGAGATTCCGCTTGAACATAATGACAGCACCACCATCACCATCGAGTCAATGTCTTGTGGCTTCTACTTGGTGGAGGTCGTCACTTCAAATGGTATTTTCATGGAACGTCTAATTATCTCGAAATGAAAAAGTGGTTCTATATAGTTCTTTTTGTTGGTTGGCTTCTCGGTCTTGCGGGTTGTTCAATCCCACCAGATGAAACCATCATCTTCGTGGGTCCTGAGTCGTATATCACCCCACTCGATGAAATGATTCCCGATGCTTGGCAGTCTTCTTTCTTCTCCAACTTCGACTCTCTTCCTCAAGGTTACTATCCTCCGAATATTGAAGGTGAGTATCGAATCAGTAAAAAGCAGTTCTGCACGTCCAATCTGGGTTACGACCTCTCCGATTCTTTAGATATGTATTTGAGGGTTGTCAACCAAGACAATCGTTTGGCGAGTGTGCAGTTTTTCGAGGGAGGGACGGTTTGGACAGATACAGCCTTCATCACCGGAAACGATCCTTGGTTTAGTTTGTATTTCAAAGAAAAAAGAGCGCTGGTGTCATACGGGACCACCCATACCCATCGGCGTTTTGTGCTTTTCACAGGAAGGAAGTCGGAAGAAGGCATCCATGACCTGTATTTCGGCACTGTGATTTTGGGCGCCGATAATGGTGATGACCCTTACGTGGGGGCTTTTATCCCAGGATGGTATTTCATTTACAAAGATCAAGACGGCTTGTCTGAGAACAGCGATTGGTTTAGCCATGAGGAGGATGAGGATGAATAGAAGACTTGTCATATTGGGTTTGCTGCTCTCGCTGTCGGTCTCGCTGATGGCACAGAAACACTTTCTGCCTTCCCGTCCCCGCAATGACGCTGCATTGTACGAAGGACCTGTCTATGGGGTGAAGGGGGGACTTAATTTGCCAAGGTTGTATCACACGGATCCACAGCTGAATCAAATCCCTCATGATTTTGTGTATTCCCCTTCAGTAAGCGTCTTTGTCGAGTTTCCATTCCTGCGTCCCTGCACCGTCGCGCCTGAGCTGAACTATCAACGCAAAGGAGGCTCTTTCTCCTATTTCTTTAATGGCCAGCACAAAGAAACGTATTCGCTTTTTGCCGATTATGTCTTGTTCCGATGCCCGGTCTTTTTTTACACGCCAATCTCCGACCGTGTGAAACCCTATCTCTTTCTCGGTCCTGACCTGGGTTTCGCCTTCAAGGGTGACATTGCCTTATCACACCCCGACCATGACCTTCCCGACCATTCTGTTGGCATCAACTATTCCAATTACAACTATCTCTATTTAGGTGCGTTAGGTGGAGTGGGTGTCAGGTTCAATCTTCCTTTAACCTTGATTACCTTTGTGATAAAGGTAGATGCGGCGGTTAACTGGGGCTTTCTCGACACTTATTCCAAACATGAGCATATAGGAATAGCGATCCCCCAGAATGTGGATGTGTACCACTTGCAGGGGAATCGCTATTTAAGAGGCTTGGAAGTCCATTTAAGTCTCGGCTATTTTATCAATAAGCCTGACGCTTGTGGTATCTTCCAATAAGATTGGAAATTATTTGATAACCAATTCTTTGATAATGTTGTCGCATTGTCCCACTTTCTCGATGCACCAAAGCAGATAACGAGCATCCATACAGATGGTGCGCTGTACTTTGTTTTCGAAGTTCAGGTCGCCGCTCATGGCTTCCCAGTTGCCGTCGAAAGCCAAGCCGATGAGGTTGCCTTCGCCGTCGATGACAGGACTGCCGGAGTTGCCACCGGTGATGTCGTTGGTGGTGATGAAGTTCACAACCAGCTCGCCTTTCTCATTGGCGTAGCGACCGTAGTCTTTGTTGGCCACTAGGTCGCGCACATCCTGTGGGATGTCGAACTCCCAGTTGCCTGGCACGTACTTGGCCATCACGCCGTCCATGGTGGTGTAGTAGTTGTAGCTGACAGCATCGGCTGCTTTGTAAGGCTCCACCGTTCCGTAGGTTAAACGCATGGTGAAGTTGGCGTCGGGGTAGAAGTTGCGGTCTTTTTGCATCTCCATCAGTCCCTTCATGTACAGACGCTCGCCACGGTTCCCGAGGTTCTGTGCCTCTGCATATCGTTCATACAGCGTGCCGTACGACTCAATGAGGTTCTCCGAAAGTGAGTAGATGGGGTCTTTGTCGAGTTTCTTGGGTTTGCGGATCCATTTCTCCAAACGTGCTTTGTCGGTGAATACGGACTTCTGGAACGCTTTGGCGATATATTCGGTGAAGTCGCCTCCGTTCTCTTGGCCGATTCTCTGGATCTCGCTGGGCATCAGGTCGGTGGGGATGTTCTTGTAGAACAAAGTCAGCAAAGCAGCGGTCACGTCTTGATCCAAAGGCATGTTATAATCTTTGAAGAAGGTCTCCACACGGCCTTGCATCTTCTCGGCGGCGGCTTTGATGTCATCCTTAGCGGCCTTTTCCTCAATCATCTTGTTGATGGCTCTGAAGCCACGGCTAAAGGAGATGGCCTCACCTCCGTTCCATCCAGCTTCGCGGTGATAGACAAACGACTTCTCAATCTCGTCGAGGATCTTCCATTTCTGTTCAATACCCTCAAAGATATCGCCATACTCGGCTTGGCGTTTGGGGTCGGCGTTAACCCAGTTTCTGAAATCCTCTTCCTGTGCCTGACGTCTCTCAAACACATGGTTGCGCTTGAGTTGCTTCACCTGTCCGATGTAGTATTTCCAGTAGTTGGACACGCTTGCCTGTTTGGAGGCATATTGGATGAACACCTTTTGGTCGGCGTCCATGTGTTTGCGGTAGTTGTCGAGCTTGGTGGTGCGGCAGTCGATGATGGCAGGGCCTTCCTCTTCGATGATGTTCTTCACTGTATAGGAAGTGGAATAACGGTCGGTTGAGCCGGGATAGCCAAGGATCATGGCGTAGTCGCCGGGTTTCACGCCGTCAAGGTTGATGGGCAGGAACCATTTCGACTTCATGGGCACGTTGTCTTCGGAATAATTGGCGGGGTTGCCGTCTTTGTCCATATAAACACGGAAGATGTTGAAGTCGCCTTTGTGACGCGGCCATGTCCAGTTGTCGGTGTCGGCGCCGTATTTGCCGATGCCCCATGGAGGACAGCATACCAGGCGCACGTCTTTGTATTCGATGTAGTCGAACAAGATGTACTGGTTGCCGCTGTAGAAAGGCACCACCTCCACACGGTGGAAGTCTTTCTTGCCATAGTTGTCAACAATCTCTTTAGTGTTTTGGCGGATGAGTTTGTTCCGCTCGGCCTCTGTAGTCTCGGCGGTCACATCTTTCAGCACGGCCTCTGTCACGTCTTCCACTTGGTTCAGGAACAGCACGGACAGGCCGGGGTTGGGCAGTTCTTCTTCTTTGCTCTTAGCCCAGAAACCGTCAGTCAAATAGTCATGTTCCACTGAGGAGTGTTTCTGCACATAGCTCAATCCACAGTGGTGGTTGGTCAGCAGCAGGCCCTCGGCGGAGATGATTTCTCCGGTACAGCCACCACCGAATTGCACGATGGCGTCTTTGATACTCGGCTGGTTGAAGCTGAAGATTTGCTCCGCAGTGAGCTTGCAACCCAAACGCTGCATCTCGGCCAGGTTCTGGCCATTCAACGAATAAGGCAACCACATGCCTTCATCGGCTTTGGCAATCATCACCGAAAGCAAAGCCAAGATCATCAATAATCCTTTTCTCATAATACTCAATTCTTAATTCTTTATTAGTGTCTAAAGTAGGCCATCACGTTTTCTTCAATACGCTTGGCTAAGTCTTCCGAATCCGGGGCTTTCTCAAAAGGATGACCTGTCACTTTTTCATAAAGCTCGATGTAGCGTTCCGACACACTCTCTACATATTCGGGGGTCATCTCGGGTACCTGTTGGCCTTCTTTGCCTTGGAAGCCGTTGGCCATCAGCCATTCACGCACAAACTCCTTGGAGAGTTGCACTTGAGGTTCGCCTTTGGCAAAACGTTCCTCATATTGGTCGGCGATGAAATAACGTGAGGAGTCGGGGGTGTGAATCTCGTCCATTAAGACGACGGTGTCGCCTATTTTGCCAAATTCGTATTTGGTATCGACCAAGATCAGTCCGTGTTTGGCGGCAATCTCGGTGCCACGCTGGAATAACTTGCGGGTGATGTCTTCAATCTGGACATAATCCTGTTCGCTGATCAGCCCTCGGCCGATGATTTCCTCGCGGGAGATGTCCTCATCGTGTCCCTCTTCTGCTTTGGTGGTGGGGGTGATGATGGGGGTCTCGAAGCGTTGGTGTTCACTCATGCCATCAGGGATTTGCACGCCGCAGATGGTATGTTGGCCGCTTTTATAGGTGCGCCATGAGCTTCCTGTGAGGTAACCTCTGATAATCATCTCGATAGGGAAGGGCTTGCACAGCTTGCCGATGGTTACCATCGGGTCGGGCGTGGCGAGTTTCCAGTTCGGAACGATGTCGGCGGTAGCATCAAGGAACATAGCGGCAATCTGGTTCAACACCTGTCCCTTGTAGGGGATGCCCTTAGGCAGGATGACGTCAAATGCCGAGATGCGGTCGGTGGCGACCATCACCATGTATTCGTCTCTGATAAAATAACAGTCACGGACCTTGCCGTGATACACCTTGGTCTGGCCAGGGAAATTGAAATCAGTCTTCGTCAGTGCTTTCATTATGATGTTGCTTATATGCGTTAATAATATCTGTAACTAATCTATGCCTCACCACGTCTTTGTCATCCAGGAAGATGAACTCGATGCCTTTCACGTCTTTGAGTACCTCTATGGCCTGGGGCAGCCCTGAAGGGGTCTTGGGCGGGAGGTCGATTTGCGTGATGTCGCCTGTGACGATGAATTTTGCGGAGCGTCCCATGCGGGTGAGAAACATCTTCAGCTGGCTACGTGTGGCGTTTTGTGCCTCGTCGAGGATCACGAAGGCGTGGTCCAAAGTGCGACCTCTCATGAATGCCAGCGGAGCGATTTCGATGGTATGGTCTTCGATGTAGCCTTCCAGCTTCGAGGAGGGGATCATGTCGCGCAAGGCGTCATACAAAGGCTGGAGATAGGGGTCCAGCTTGTCTTTCAAGTCACCGGGCAAGAAGCCAAGATGCTCGTCGGCTTCCACTGCGGGACGGGTCAGGATGATGCGTCGTACCTGCCGTGCCTTCAAGGCTCTTACGGCCAATGCCACTGCGGTATAGGTCTTGCCAGTCCCCGCCGGCCCGATGGCAAATACCAAGTCCTTATGCTCCGAAGCACTGACCATCCGCTTCTGGTTGGCGGTGATGGCCTTGATGGGCATCCCGCCACGTCCGAATACCAACACGTCGCTCTCCGACATCTTCTGCTGTAACTCATCGTCGGAGTTGGCCAGCATCACGTCCTCAATGTCTTTCTCCTCAATCTTGCCCTTCCGCTCCAACTGCACCGTCAACATCTCGAAACGGCTGATGAACTGCTCCATCTCTTCCTCATCGCCCATCACCTTCACAAAGTCGCCTCTCGCTATGATTTTCAGCTTCGGAAACAGGGATTTGACCTTATCCAAGTACTTGTCGTTGGGCCCGTACAGGTCCTTCGGATCCACATTTTCTATCTGAAGTATCTGTTCTGCCATTTTTGTTCGTAAATTTTTGCAAAGGTAATGAATTGTTTTTTTTCTTTTTTCATGATAAGTATTATCTTTGCATTCCAAACACATTTTATTTATAATAGGATGGCTATTATCACGTTGACAAGCGATTGGGGGACCTCCGATTATTATGCGGCAGCTGTGAAAGGTGTGATTTTGTCACAAATGCCCAATGTCACCATTGTGGACATCACACATGATATCGCGCCTTTCAACATCGCTCAGGCGGGTTTCACTTTGCGTAATTGTTACCGTAACTTCCCGGAAGGAACCATCCATATCATTGCGGTGGAGACTATCGAGTCAGATGTCAATCCCCATGTGGTGGTGAAAGCGCATGGACAGTATTTTATCTCCACCGACAACGGGATCTTCAGCCATATCTTCGACAACGACTATGAAGAGGCAGTGTTTATCGATGTGGAACAGGACACTGACTTCTTTACTTTCAGCACCCGTGACCGCTTTGCCAAGGTTGCCGTCATGATCGCCCAAGGTGTGCCGCTGTCTAACATCGGTGCGCGACGCGAACGCCTCAACGATGGGGGCACGTTCTGTGCCATCGTCAAGAAAGACATCATCGAAGGCATCGTCATCCATATCGACTCCTACGACAACCTCATCACCAACATTCCTAAGGAGTTGTTCGACGAGGTTGGACAGGGACGTGACTTCACCATCAAGGTCAAAGGCGACCTTTATATCATCGAGGAGATCTCTGAGAGCTACGACGATGTGGATCATCTCGACCCCGTGGCGCTCTTCGGCACCCACGGCTACCTCGAAATCGCCCTCAACCATGCCAAGATGGCGTCACTTTGGGGCATCGAGCTTCGCTCCACCATCCAGGTGGTTTTCCATTAACGTTCGCTTTGGTTATTATGCTTTTGTCTGGCGATTAAACACTTCATCGTGAGTTAAATAATCTCCTGCCTCGAACGCAGCCTCGGCTTCGTCAAGCATGGCATCTATTTCTTCCATTTTTTATTTCATTTGATTTACAAATACTTAGCTTGCGTAGCACCATAGCACCTAACAAGCCGATGAGAATTCCCAAAGCTGCTCCAGCCACTATATCCCCAGGATAATGCACGCCCACATAAATCCTGCTGTAACTCGATAAAAACGCCCAGCCATACAACACCCACCCAATCCAACGGTAACGCCTCCATAATACGCCGGTCAAATACGAAGCCACGGCAAAGGTGTTGGCGGCGTGCGACGAAACAAAGCCAAACCGCCCTCCAGGCAAGCCATTCGGCAAATGCACTAACCCTTCCAATTCAGGGTTGAAACAGGGTCTCAAACGCTGAAACAAGGGCTTGCACACATGTGCCGAAAGCTGGTCAGAACAAAGAATCACCACACAAACCCCTAACAAAATCCACCATCCGCGTTTCCCGAATTGCTTGAAAACCAAAAACAACAACAGCAAGTAAAGTGGAATCCATGGCCACATCTCTGTGATGGCAACCATCACCGGATCCAGCCAGTCAGCATGCAACCCGTTCAAAAACAAAAAGAGTTGTGCATCCATCTCTAACCTCTAATCTCTAACCTCTAACCTCTCAGTTATCCCCTCCCAAAGTCAGCCAAATCAAATCCTTCAACTCGTCAATGCCTTTGCCAATGACAGAACTGATGAAGACATGCGGAATCTTCTTGGGCAAATGTTTCTTGATTTCCTTGATGGTGTCCTCATCCACGAGGTCGCATTTGGTAATGGCTAATATGCGATCCTTATCCATCAACTCGGGATTGTATTTCTTCAGCTCGTTAAGCAAGATCTCATACTCTTTCTTTACATCCTCCGTGTTGGCAGGCACCATGAATAACAATGTTGAATTTCTTTCTATATGCCTCAAAAACCTGATACCCAGTCCTTTGCCTTCTGCTGCACCTTCAATGATGCCAGGAATGTCGGCCATGACGAAGCTTCGGTGGTCACGATAGCTGACGATGCCTAAGTTGGGCACCAAGGTGGTAAAGGGGTAGTCGGCGATTTCAGGTTTGGCGGCAGAGACGACCGACAGCAACGTTGACTTGCCAGCGTTGGGGAAGCCTACCAGTCCTACATCGGCCAAGAGCTTGAGCTCCAGGATGATCCAGCACTCTTGTGAAGGCTCTCCTGGCTGTGCGAACTTTGGAGCTTGCATCGTCGCCGATTTAAAGAACGCGTTGCCTTTTCCTCCGCGACCGCCTTTCAGCAGCACGATGGTCTGGCCGTCTTCAGTGATCTCGCCCAAAGGTTTACGGGTCTCAGCCTCGTATGCCACGGTTCCCAATGGCACATCGATAAACACATCTTTGCCTGCGGCGCCGGTCAGCTGGTTGCTGCCTCCCGGGACACCGTCCTCGGCTAACAGGTGCTTGGTGTAACGCAGGTGCAGCAACGTCCATAGCTGGGCGTTGCCTCTCAGGATGATGTTGCCTCCACGACCGCCATCACCGCCATCGGGTCCTCCCTTGGGGATGTATTTCTCCCTTCGGAAATGCAGTGACCCCGCACCGCCTTTGCCCGAGCGGCAAAAGATTTTCACATAATCAACGAAATTGGAACTTGCCATAATAATTTTGTTTTAGGTTTATTGTTAGGTTAAAACGAGTCAATGGATTCGATGGCGTCGTAGTCTTTTTCCTCTTTGCCACAGTCAAAGTTCAAGTCCATGTCGGGGGCCACGGGTTTTGGGAAGTCGCCTTTGCTGACGTTCAGCGTAGGATCGGCGTACACCTTTTTCATATAAATGGCCCAGATGGGCAAGGCGGTGTGTGAGCCTTGTCCTAAGGCGGTGCTGCGGAAGTGCACGCTGCGGTCTTCAGCGCCGACCCACACGCCGGTGGTCAAGTCAGGAGTGATGCCCATGAAATAGCCGTCACTTTGGTTCTGTGTGGTTCCCGTCTTGCCCGCGATGGGGTTGTTCAGGTTATACATGAAACGCAAACGTCCGCCCGTGCCGCTCTGCACCACGCCTTTCATCAGCTCGATCATCTTGTAGGCGGTCACCTCGCTCATGGCTTCGTTCTCTTCTGGAGAGAAACGCTGGATGACGTTGCCGTTCTTGTCCTCGATCTTGGTGATGAACATTGGTTTGATATACACCCCTTGGTTGGCGAAGGTGCTCATGGCTCCTACCATCTCGATGAGCTTCAGGTCACACACGCCAAGACAGATGGCGGGCACAGGGTCGATGGGTGACTCCACGCCCATGCGGCGGGCCATGGTAATCACGGCTTGCGGACCGAAACGGTTCATCAGATAGGCCGAGATCCAGTTGTTCGACTGAGCCAACGCCCATTTCAAGGTCACCTCTTCGTTGACGTGTTTGCCGCCGGAGTTTCTTGGTGACCAGAAGTCGCCGTTTTCCAACTGAATGTTATAGGGGATGTTGGGGATCTTTGTGCAGGGTGTGTATTCGCCCTCCTGCATGGCCAGCGTGTAAAGGAAAGGCTTGAAGGTGGATCCCACCTGACGCTGTGCCTGGGTTACATGGTCGTATTTGAAGAACTGGTAGTCGATGCCGCCCACGTAAGCCTTCACATGGCCGGTGTGTGACTCGATGGAGACCAGACTGGTTTGCAAGAACCATTTGTAGTACCGGATGGAGTCCATGGGCGTCATCACGGTGTCGATGGGGCCGTTCCATGAGAACAGCTTCATCTCCACGGGGGTGTTGAACACTGCCTTGATGGAGTCGAGGCACAAGCCTTCGTTCTTGAGCTCCCGGTAACGGTCGCTGCGTTTCATCGAGGTCTCTATGATGTTGTCAATCTTGTCCTTGTCATTCAACGAGAACGGTGCGTTTTTCTGTCCTTTCCAGTGTTTGTAGAATAAGGGTTGCAAGTCTTTTCCCATGAACTCTTTGACGGCTTCCTCAGCGTAACGTTGCATGCGCGAGTCGATGGTGGTGTAGATCTTCAAGCCGTCACGGTAGATGTTGTATGGCTTCCCGTCGGCACGAGTATGGGTCTTGGCCCACTCGGTAAGTTCCTTGCGCAGGTACTCCCTGAAGTAGGTGGCCTGGCCTGTGTTATGGTCCATCACCCCGAAATGCGACATGTCGATGGGGATCTGTGAGATGGAGTCATATTGTTCGGAGGTGAGATAGCCGTTTTTCTCCATGCTTCTCAGCACGATGTTACGTCGGTTCAAGGCATTCTCGGGGTTGCGCACCGGGCTGAAGCGGGTGGGGGCGTTGACCACACCGGCCATCAGCGCGGCTTCCTCGATGTTCAGCTCCTTGGGGGTCTTGTCGAAAAAGGTCTTGGCGGCGGAGCGGATGCCGAAGGCGTTATGTCCGAAGGCCACGGTGTTCAGATACATGGCCACAATCTCTTCTTTGGAGTAGTTGTATTCCAGCTTGGTGGCGGTGATCCACTCTTGGAACTTACGGATGACCAGGCGTACGGTGCTGAGGTTCTCGTCGCGGGGGAAGAGGTTCTTCGCCAGCTGTTGTGTGATGGTGCTGCCGCCGCCTTTTTTGTTGCCGGTCAGCACGCCGAAAGCCACGCGGAACAAAGAGCGGCTGTCGATGCCCGAGTGCTTCTCAAAGCGCTCGTCCTCAATGCTGATGAGGGCTTGGGGCAGGTAAGGGGAGAGGTCCGTGTAATACACGTTGGAACGGTTTTCCACATAATAGGTGCCTAACACCTTGCCGTCGCATGAGATAATCTCCGTGGCCAGGTTGGTCTGGGGATTCTCCAACTCCTCGAAAGTCGGCATGGTGCCAAACAAGCCTTTGGCCACGCAGAAGAAAAATAAGATGACCACGACGATGCCGATTCCGAAGATGGTCCATAACACCTTCACTGGCTTTGAATCGTCTTGGCCTTTGGGCGACTGCTTCTTTTTCTTGTTCTGGACTTGCATAATGACTGTGATTAATGCTGTTTCTCAATAAATAAGCCGATGTCGGAGATGCCTTTCAGCTCCGATTTCCGCATGGCTTGCTCGATTTCAAAATGATAGTTTCCTGCCAAGGGGAAACGCAGGTTGGGGTTCAGGGTGATCTTCACGTCTCTCATGCTGCCGCTGCTCTTTCCCACCCAATTCCCTTCAGGCGTTGCCAACACACATTCAATGGTGTCGTGGGTCAAGTTGCCGTTGGGCATACGGGTATGAAGAAAGAGGTAAAGGTTGCTGAAACGATAGTTCTCTAAATGCCGCAGTCCCAGCCCAAACGTGTAGATGCCAACGGTGTCTGTCACGTTCACGTCGAAGGGGATGCGGTTCTCCACGTCCCATGACGCCTCTGGAATCACCACCCGCTGGTCGAATCCCTCATGATGACAAGCAGATAACACCACCCAAAATGATAATAGGAATAATATTGTAGTTCTTTTTCTTTTCATCGCATTACATCTAACCTCTCAATTCTAAACTCCCTCCAGCTTCTTCAAGTCTCTCTCGCTATATCCCTCATTCGTGTTGGTGTGCTGTTCCATGGTGATGGCGTAGTCCTCGAGTTTCTCCGGTTTCTCACCTTTTTTGTTTTTCTCGATGATTTCCTTCACTTTGTCAACGGGGATAGCCATGATGTTGCTCTTGTCGGTGGTATAGGAATACCACATAATGCCTTTGAACACGTCGTTTTTCTGGTGGATGGCGTCGCCGTTTTTGAATTTAAGCACGATATTCGTGTCGGAGAAATCCTTCAAAGCCTCCATGTATGCCTCATACTCGAAATTGAGGCAGCATTTCAGTTTGCCGCATTGTCCGGCTAACTTCTGAGGGTTAGGTGAGAGCTGCTGCACGCGGGCCACGTTGGTTGTCACCGACTGGAAGTCGCTGATCCATGAGGCGCAGCACAGTTCGCGGCCACAAGAGCCAATGCCGCCTAACTTGGCCGACTCTTGACGCACGCCGATTTGGCGCATCTCGATACGGATGTGGAACTCTTCAGCCAGCTTCTTGATCAGCTCACGGAAATCTACACGCCCGTCGGCGGTATAATAGAAAATCGCTTTCGTTTTGTCGCCTTGATATTCGATGTCGTTGAGTTTCATCTCTAATCCAAGGTTGTCGGCAATGGCTCTGGTTCGATATAAGGTACTGTCTTCCAATGCGATGGCTGACAGCCATTTCTCCACGTCATTAGGCCGTGCCCTGCGATATACTTTCTTCATCTCCTCGATAGGCGTGCGGTAATGTTTGCGTTTCATCTGCCGTTCCGCCAGGGTGCCGACGAGGGTGACGATGCCGATGTCGTGTCCGATGGCGGCTTCCACCGCTACAATCTCGCCTTCATGGAGGTCGAGATCCTCAGGGTAGAGGTAGAAGTCTTTGTGGTCGTTCTTGAATCTCACCTCGGCGATGCGGGGTGTGCCTTCTATGGTGGCGCCTTCATAGTCTTTCATCCAGTTGAACTCGTTCAGCTTGCTTCCGCTGCGATTCAATACCGGTTGTCCGGGGACATATTCCCCTCTGATTTTACAGCATCCTCGGTTGAAAACGGGATCTTTCAAACTGGGTTTTGACTCTATGGCTTTGCTTTTATACGTTTCTGACATGATTTTTCAAATCTCAAAATTACTATGATGAATAGTTATAAAACTTGCAAAAATACAAAAAAGTTGCTTTTGTCGGCCAAAAAAACGTACCTTTGCCCTCAACAATTCAACAAATCAATAATTCAACAAATCAACAACATGAAAAAAGGTGGACTTATCATTATTTTAGTCATTCTCGGAGCCATGGCGCTTTGGGGAGTGCGTGTTTACAACAACCTCGTTTCAAAACAGGAAACCGTGGAGCAAGCCGTTGGCGATGTGCAGGCAGCTTACCAAAAGCGTGCCGACCAGATTCCCAATGTGGCGGCCACTGCAAAGCAATACTCTGATTACGAAGGTGAAGCTTTCAAGAATATCGTGGAGGCTCGTGCCAAAGCCACTTCAACGACTCTCGACCTGTCGAACATCGACGAGCAGCAGCTGGCCAATTATCAAAAGGTGCAGGATGAACTCATGAAGACCATGCGTTCCAACCTTAATGTCATCGTGGAACGTTATCCTGACCTCAAGGCGAACACGCTCTATTTGAACCTTCAGGATAACATCGAGAGTTGCGAGAATCAAATCGCCAATGCCCGTAAGGTCTTCAACGAGAAAGCGAAGGAATACAACCAATGTCTCCGTCGTTTCCCGAATAACCTGATTGCTGGCATGTTCAATTTCGACAAGATGCCTTACTTCCAAGCCTCTGAAGGCGCCGAAGTGGCTCCCAGCGTTAAGGACTTGTTCAACGAGTGATAATCTAGGTTAGAGGTTTACCCCGTTAGGGGTTCCATCTCGGTAGAAAACAACCATTTCCGTAGAAAGATACCCCGTAGGGGTTTAATCTCGGTAGAAAACAGCCGTTCCCATAAAGAGATACCCCGTAGGGGTTTAATCTCGGTAGAAAACAACCATTTCCGTAGAAAGATACCCCGTAGGGGTTTAATCTCGGTAGAAAACAGCCGTTCCCATAAAGAGATACCCCGTAGGGGTTTAATCTCGGTAGAAAACAGCCGTTCCCATAAAGAGATACCCCGTTAGGGGTTTAATCTCGGTAGAAATAAAACGGATTTCTCTACCGAGAATAAAACCTGACGGGGTAATCTTTTCAAACCAAAACCGCTTCTTATAGCGCTGAGTAAGCTGGTGAGAAGGTGTCGCCTAAGCTTACGTCACCGGTGCGAAGGCCTTTCTTCAGCCAGGTGGAGCGCTGGGCTGAGGTGCCATGGTTGAAGGTCTCAGGCATGGTGCGTCCGTAGGCTTGTCTCTGAAGATAGTCGTCACCAATCTTGGCAGCGGCGTTCAGTGCCTCTTCGATGTCGCCATCTTCCAACGACCCAAACATCTTGTTGTCATGGTAAGCCCAAACACCTGCATAAAAGTCAGCCTGTAACTCCAGACGCACACTGGTCTGGTTGTATCCAGCGGTGTTTTTGCCGTATTGAGCCATCTTGTTGTGAGCGGCATTGAGGGTGCCTAACAAATACTGCACATGGTGTCCCACCTCATGCGCGATCACGTATGCGTAAGCGAAGTCACCGTCAGCGCCAATCTGTCTCTTCATGCTCTTGAAAAACTCCAGGTCAAGATACACGGTCTGGTCCGCCGAGCAATAGAATGGCCCGCTGTCGGAAGTGGCGTTGCCACACCCTGAGCTCACCGCATCTGAGAAAATCACCATCTTGGGAGGCTGATAAGTGCGACCCATCTTACGGAACTCCTGTGTCCACACATCCTCAGTGCCGGCAAGGATGCGTTTGCAGAACTGCATCAGCTCGACATCCACCTCGCTGTAGTCCTCCGTCTGGGTGTACTCAGTCTGTTGTCCTTGCTGCATCTGAACCACTTGACTTGGATCACCGCCCAGTAAGCTGATTAATAGATAAATAATGATACCACCGAGGCCAATGCCACCGGCTGCGGCCACCGTCTTTTTTCCACGACGGTCTTCCACGTTCGTACTTTCTCTACGTCCTTCTAGTCTCATAGTTGTAATGTTTTGAAATGATGGCACAAAAATAAAAAAATCGTGACAATTGCAAAAATAGTTTGTACTTAAGTTTTTAATCTTTATTTTTGCTTTTTGATATTTATACCTGATATCATCGAGTAATGTTGAATAATTTTAAATAAATATGTAAAATGGCTTATCAAGAAACAAACAGAACATCCTACGGGAAAAATGTAGGGAACTCTTTCAAAGGGATTCTCACGGGACTGGTGATGGTGATTGTCGCCACCATCCTGATTTTTTGGAATGAAAACCGTGCGATTAAGAACTATAAGGCTATCGGGCGTGCTCAGGATGCATGTGTGGAAATGCCTGACATCAACACAGTATCCCCTGATTTTGAGGGCAAGACGGTGCATTGCACGGGTGTGGCTTCCACCAAAGAAATGCTTTCTGACGAGAACTTCGGTGTTCGGGTCAACGGTCTCTGCCTGAAACGTCAGGTGGAATACTTCCAGTGGGTGGAGCATTCCAAGACTACCACGAAAGAGAAAATCGGTGGCGCTACCGAGGAGACCACTACTTATACCTACGAAAAAGAATGGGTGTCCTCGCCACAAGCGAGTTCCAAGTTCAAGGATCCTACCTATCAAAACCGTAATTTTGTGTATCAGGTCATCGACGAAAAAGAGATGGTGCCTGATATCATCAGCTTCGGAGCGTACAAACTCCCTCCGTTCATCGCAGCTTCCATCCGCGGTAACGAGCCAGCAATGGTCGAGATGGACAGCGCCACGTTGCGTCAGTGGAACAGTGCTGTCAAGGCTCAGCTCGGCCTTTCTGACACCATCAACGCAAATTACCTTACGGTGCGTGATAACGTGGTTTATATAGGCTCCAGCATGGATAAACCTGATGTGGGTGATGTCCGCGTGACCTTCACATACGTGCCAAACGACCAACAGATTTCCATCATCGCCAACGTCACCGGTAACACCTTCACCCAGTATGTTGACCAAAGAAACGGGAAGACCGTCTCTTCCGTGGCCATGGGAACAGTGCCTGCCGAGCAGATGTTCGAGTCGCTGAAGAAAAACAACAAGATGATCACCTGGATCATCCGTCTGGTCATTCTCATCATCATCATCGCTGGCTTCCGTAAGATTTTCGCTTTTGTCCCCACCCTCCTCAAGGTGTTGCCTTTCTTGGGCAAAGGCGTTGGAGCCATCTTGGGCTTCGCCTGCACTATCATCGGCATTGCCTGGACCTTCCTCTTTATTGGCATTGCCTGGATTGCTGTGCGTCCTGTACTCGGTATCTCTCTGCTTGTTGCGGTCATCGCCCTCATCGTATGGCTTGTCATGCGCAGTAAGAAAGCTGGAGGTGGAGAATTGAAAACTGAGAACTGAGAACACGTTGCCCGCTCCCTCTAAATTCTAAATTATAAATTCTAAATTAATAAAACTATGTATGTCTATGTAAATGATATTCAAGTGAAGACCTATTATGGTGCCAAAGTGAAATCGGCAATCATGGCTTATTTCAGAGACCATGACCTCTCGCCTAAAACGGAAATAAAAGAGGTGAGAGATGCCTACGGTAACCTCATCGCCCTTGATGGTTCCATACGTTCTAATTCAAAAATCTACATCAAGATATGAGAAAAACTTATTCTTTTTTGTTTCTTGGATTGGCGCTGCTATTCGCTTTTTCCAGCTGCCAGCCCAAGGAGAGGAAGCTGTATGTCGCCACCATCAACGACATGCATGCTAACATCGATAACTTCCCCAAACTCGCTACCGTGTTGGACAGTCTCCGTGCCGTGCATCCCGACCTGCTGCTTTTCTCGGCGGGTGACAACCGCTCGGGCAACCCCATCAACGACAGGAATCCCGAACCAGGCCGTCCTATGGTCGAGCTTATGAACGCGGTTCATTTCGACATGAGTATCTTTGGTAACCACGAATGGGACGCGGGAGCCTGTGCTTTGCGTGACGTGGTGAAAAGGGCTGACTTTCCTTTCGTGTGCGCCAACGTGTCTTTCGATGACACGCTGAACATGGATGTCAAGCCATATATGGTCTTCGAGCGTCAGGGCCTCAAGATAGGTGTTCTTGGTGTCATCCAGCTGGGATTGACGGGCATCCCCGATTTCCATCCCAAAAATGCCCCGGGCAGTCATTTCCGTCCTGCGGTGGAGGTCATCCCTGAATATCTGTCTTTAAAAGACCAGTGTGATGCCCTTTTCTTAGTCTCACATTACGGTTTCGAGGATGATGTGGAGCTGGCCAACCAGTTCCCTCAATTCGATGCCATCTTCGGTGGTCATTCCCACACGCTGGTGAACGACAACACCATCGTCAACGGCGTGCTTATCACTCAAGCTTTAAATAGAGTCAAATACCTCACTCTCAGTACCTTCACATTCGACAGAAAAGGCAGAATCATTGCCAAGGAAAGCCATAACATCCCGCTTGCTGCGGAGCAACCCCAAGCGAAAATCAAAGCTATGGTGGATGACTTCAACCATAACGAGGTGTTTATGAAGGTGGTGGGCGACAATGCTGCGGTGGTTGAGGATTGCCGCCAGTGCCTGGGTTGTCTGATGGCTGACGCGGCTATGGAAGGCACAGGCGCTCAGATGGCCTTTCAAAACTATGGCGGGGTTCGTTTCGACACCCTTGGAGTACGTCCCATCACGCTGAAGGATGTCTGCTCCCTCGATCCTTTTGACAACGAGCTGGTGCGGTTCGACATGACAGGGCAGGAGATCCTCGATTTCCTGGCTGTCTCGTTCTTCACAGATCACGGCCCCAACTTCTGCGCCGGTTGTTCCTATTCTTTCACGGTGGATGAGGAAGGCCAGATGAAAGATTGCCAAGTGATGCTCAGCAATGGCAAGCCATTGAATTTGAAGGAACATTATCAAGTGGTGATGAACAGCTATATGTCGTCCTCGTTCGACTTCCCCCACGAGGATCCGGGTGTCTCCACTTTCCGCACTTCCAATGAGGTGCTGGTGGAATACCTCGCCGCCCATCCTCAGATCAATTATGCGAACACGATGAGGGTGATTGAAAAATAGCAGTCAATTTGATTTGGTTGTTTTTTTGGAATGGATTTTGTAATAACCAAAGCGAGTTTAACCTTTAAAAACACAGCATCATGAAAACCAAGAAATTCTTTATGACATTCCTGTTAGCAATGGGGATGATCATCGCCAAAGCAGCGAACGGCTTTCCGCCAGAATTGGTCTTGGTCTCACAACCCGTGTTGACCTACAATGCCAATTCGGTCACTATCTACTACGACGTACAGAACATCGGTGATTATACTTACAGAGGCGATCTTTACATCTATCTCGATCCCGATGATGGTTATTATTATGCCAGAAAATACATGAAAGTACGTCCCGGACGAATTAGAAGATTTGCGGTCACCATCCCGGCCTATCGTCCGAATCCCTCCTGGGTTTACACGGTGATGCCTTATTATGAATTAGGTAACGAGCTTTACAGCTTCACCACTTTCGAGTACTTTGAGCCAGTGCGTTTCTGCTGGTACGGGCCTCACACCGAGCCTTGGGTAGTGATTCATGTCGGACCGCGTGTGCGTTACTATCACCGTCCCGCTCCTTACCGCTACTACTACGACGGTTACTATCCCATCCTGCCTCCTCCTCCTGGCGGCTATCCTCCGGGCTACTACGATGGACTTCACCCGCTGAACCCTGTACATCACACCTACGCACATCACCACAGCCACGGCGGTTATCCGGCCAACCATCATCCTGAGGCAGAAGTCCCGGGCTACAACAAACCCACTGATGCCACGGTGGCGCGCCCCGGCTCCTCCCACACCCCGGGCAGCATGAGCTCACGTGACCCCAACGCCACTAACAACGCCAGCGTCAACACCCATAATAATAACAACACGGGTGCTACCACCCGCCCGAACGGCAACACTGGAACGGTGAATCGTCCGAACAGCGGTAGCTCTAACAACGCCACCAACACGGGTGCCACTACCCGCCCGAACAACAACACTGGAACGGTGACTCGCCCGAACAGCAGCGGCTCTAACAACTCCAGCAGCACCCGCCCCAGCAGTGGATCTGGCACGGTCAACCGTCCGAACAACAGTGGCAACAGCTCCAACGGCACCCGCCCAAGCGGCACCAACAACAGCTCCAGCACTGTTAATCGTCCCAATAGCAGCAGCAATAGCGGTCGCACAGGCAACAGCAGCTCCAGCTCGAGCAGTGGTCGCAAAAACAACAGCTCTAACAGCTCCAACAGCAACAGCAGCGGACGTTCAGGCTCCAACAGCTCGAACAACGGTGGAAGAACTCCCAGCGGCCCTTCACGCGGCAGATAAATAATCCACACGATATCTTCAAAAAATCCCGCCTCGGCGGGATTTTTTAGTATGTATCACAACAACTCTAAGAAATACGCACAATTCGCCTAATTCGCCGACAAAAAAAGTCGAGCCAACTCCTTTTTTTGTATATTTGCCGTTTAATCAACCCCTTAACCCATGATAGACAACATTATCAACACTGTGAACGGCTGGGTGTGGAGTCCCGCCTTAGTGGTCTTGTGTTTGCTCGCAGGCCTTTATTTCTCTTTTGGAACCCGCTTTGTCCAGGTCCGCCGTTTCGGGGAGATGGCCCGACTGCTGTTCTCCACCGATAAGAGTCAGAAGACAGGCATCACCTCGTTCCAGGCTTTCGCCATGGCACTCTCAGGCCGTGTGGGGACTGGTAACATCGTGGGTGTGGCCACCGCCATCGGCTATGGTGGCCCGGGTGCCATCGTCTGGATGTGGATCATCGCTTTCCTTGGTGCGGGTTCCGCCTTCGCCGAAGCCACCTTGGCGCAAATCTTCAAGGAGAGCCATAAAGGAGAATACCGTGGCGGTCCTGCTTATTATATAGAAAAAGGTCTTCATGCCAAGTGGCTTGCGGTGGTTTTTGCCGTCTGTGCCGTGGTGGCCTGTGGCCTTTTCTTGCCTCCTGTGCAGTCCAACGGCATCGCCATGTCATTCGCTAACACCTTCCACGTCAGCTCTGCATGGTTTGGCATGGGGGTGGCGTTACTGATCGGTTTCGTCATCATCGGTGGCGTCAAGCGCATCGCCAACGTGGCGCAGGTGGTCGCGCCGTTCATGGCTATCATCTATATCCTGCTCTCTGTCGTAATCCTCATCATCCATGCCTCGGAGGTGCCTGCTGTCTTCGGCGACATGGTTCGCAGTGCCTTCGGGATGAACGAGGTCTTTGGTGGCATCCTAGGCAGTACCATCGCCTGGGGTGTCAAACGGGGTATCTACTCCAACGAGGCTGGGCAGGGGACGGCTCCTATTGTGGCCGCTGCCGCCAAGGTAAGCCATCCGGTGAAACAGGGACTCGTTCAGGCTTTCTCGGTGTATGTCGATACCTTGCTCGTGTGTACCGCCACCGCCGTGATGATCCTCGCCTGCAAGACTTACAACGTCTTCTCTGCTGACGGCTCCTTGCTGGTGACTTCTACCGTGGCTCATCTTGGCGAACCCGATGTGTCTTACACCACTGCCGCCATCAGCACGCTGCTCGGCGAGAAGATCGGAGGACTCATCGTCTCATTTGCCCTCTTCTTCTTCGCCTTCACCACCATCATGGCCTACTATTATTATGCAGAGACCAATCTGGTCTATCTCTTCGGCAAAGGGCGTAAAGAACATCTGTTTATCTGGGTGCTCCGTATCTGCCTCATCGCTTCGGTGTTTTATGGCTCCCTGAAAAAAGCCAGCCTGATGTGGTCGCTGGGCGACATCGGCGTCGGAACCATGGCCTGGATCAACATCATCGCCATCTTGCTTCTCTCCAGAATCGCCTTCCGTTCCTTGCGCTCTTACGAGAAACAAAAGAGGGAAAACAAGGAGCCTGTCTTCGATCCTGATGAAATGAACATTAAAAATGCAGACTTCTGGCAAAAAAAATCGTAACTTTGCCGTTTCAATAACTAAATTCTAAATTTTAAATTCTAAATCCCATGACGGTTAGAACACGATTCGCCCCGAGTCCGACGGGCTACATGCATATCGGAAACCTCAGAACGGCTTTATATGCCTATCTCTTTGCCAAATCACAGCACGGCAAGTTCGTGCTTCGTATTGAGGATACCGACCAGAAACGTTACGTGGAAGATGCCACGCGAGTGATTTACGAGACCCTTGAGACTGCCAACATCCATCATGATGAAGGTCCGGATGTGGGTGGCGACTACGGCCCATACGTGCAGAGCGAGCGCAAGGCGATTTATAAGGAGTACGCCATGAAGCTCATCGAGAAAGGTGCTGCCTATTACTGCTTCTGTTCTAAAACGGAGGAAGAAGCCGCCGAAGGTGAGGAAACCAAGGAGAATCCTTTCGAGAGCGATTGTCATTGCCGTAACCTGAGCGCTGAGGAGGTGCAAAAGAACCTCGCTGAAGGCAAGCCTTACGTGATTCGCCAAAAGGTGCCGCATGAAGGGACTACCACCTTCAACGACTTGGTGTATGGCGAGATCACGGTGGAGAACGAGACTTTGGACGACCAAATCCTGCTGAAGAGCGACGGGATGCCGACCTATAACTTCGCCAATGTGGTGGACGACTACCTGATGGGCATCACCCATATCATCAGGGGTAGCGAATACCTCTCGTCCAACCCGAAATACATCCTTTTGTACCAAGCCTTTGGCTGGGAGGTGCCTTGTTATATCCATCTGCCTTTGATTAACGGAAAGAACCCCGATGGCACGGTGAGCAAGCTCTCGAAACGTCATGGTGCCGTGAGTTTCCAAGCCTTGGTGGAGGAGGGATATCTGCCTGAAGCCATCATCAACTACATCGCTTTGTTGGGTTGGTCGCCAAAGAACGAAAGGGAGATCTTCAGCATGGATGAGCTATGTGAGGTGTTCTCGGTGGCGGGCTTGCACAAGAGTCCCGCCGTGTTCGACTACCAGAAGCTCGACTGGGTCAACGCACAGCATATCCAGGCCATGCCTTTCGAGCAGTTCTCGAAGATGGCTTTCGACTACTCAGGAGTGAAAGGCACGTTCCTCGAGGAGAAATGGAACAAGCTTGCCACCTTGATGCAGCCCCGTATCAACAAGTTCTCGGAGATTCCTGAGAAGATTAAGTTCCTGTATGAGGTGGCTCCTTACGAGGTGGAGCTTTATGTCAACAAGAAGAACAAATCCACGTTGGAAAGCTCTCTGGAGATCCTCCAAAAGACCATTGACGCGGTGAACAAGATTGAAAAGTGGGATGAGGAGACGCTCAGTGAGGTCTTTGCCCAGGTGGCGGCTGACAACAACATCAAATACGGTCCGCTGATGTGGCCTTCGCGCATTGCCATGTCGGGATTGTTGGCCACTCCGGGTGGCTCCACCGACATCATGTATCTCATCGGCAAGGAAGAAACCCTGAAGCGACTCCAGGCAGGGATGGCGTTCATCCAGGCGAGTCGGTGATTTTTCCACTTTTTTGTTGTTATTTCAAAAAAGTGATGTATCTTTGCAGAATAAAATAAAACCGCATACATTCCAATCTGACAGAGAGGTAATGTAGAGTGCGGTTTTATTTTGTCCACAATTGTTTTTTTATCGCTCTCGTTTTCAACAATAAAAACATCGGTCCCAAGAAAACTATTAAAGACACAATTCTTTCGGCCTTTTCGCTGAAGCATCCTCCATAGACAACCATAATAACATCGAATCAAGGCCACACGTTCCTTGCTTCTTTTTTTCTCTGTTGGGATGCCCTCGATATATTCTGGTAAATCGTTGTTGTTTTCTTCTATTGTTTTCATGGCAATGAATATATAATAATATAAAATCAAAAGTATATAAAGGTTGAAAGTTGTACCCCGTTAGGGGTTTAATCTCGGTAGAAGGCAATTGAAAAAGAAAAGATTTACCCCGGCAGCCTCCCTATCCCTTAGGGTGGGGGGCAGGGTTAAGAGGGTAGAGGCGTTAGGGATTTCTGTTTTTCTACCGAGATATAATGTCTACGGCATATCTCATAACATCAAACAGCTTCTTGGTTTATTGTCATCTCAATAGCGTTTCGCAGCGTTTGATGATTTCTTCGGCAACGGGATCCGCCACGGGTTCAATCATAAAATCTCTCATGATGAATGTGTTTTATATTGTTAATTGGATGAGTATTAAATACGCTGCAAAAGTAATAATTATTTTTCATTTTATTGCTTTTTCTGTTGTTATTTCAAAAAAGTGGTGTATCTTTGCGCTTGGTAATTTAAATGATTAAGACGATGTGTACTGTAAGCATAAATGTGAATGATGCTGTGATGAGGCAGATCAACCCCACTCTTACCAACCGTGAGTGCATCAAACAATGGCTTCAACATCAAGTTGATATGATGATTGCGAGAATGGTGGAAGAGGATGATGAAACCATGGATCTTGAAACTGCTCGTGATTTGCTGCACCAAACTGTTAGTAAAGAGTATTCCATGTTATGAGGTATCGGATTAGTAAGCAGTGTTTTAGGAAGATTAATGCCTTTTATCGCAATGTAGCCAAAAAGTACAAAAACGTCTATTCTGAGGAATTGATGCATCATAATGTTGATGATGCTATCGACTCCATGTATCAAATAGAGCTAACGCTATTAAGGCGACAGCCTACCATAGCGAGATGGAGCGGTTTCCACATGGCAAATACGGATAAGTGGTTCTTTGCCTACATGATTGATGGTGACACTATTACCGTAGTAGATGCCTGTCATGCTCAGAACATGCATGATGATAATTGAAAGGTGTACCCCGTTAGGGGTTTAATCTCGGTAGAAGGCAATTGAAAAATGAAAGATTTACCCCGGTAGCCTCCCTGTCCCTTAGGGTGGGGGTGAGGGGTTGGGAGGGTAGAGGCTTTAGGGATTTCCGTTTTTCTACCGAGATATAATGCCTACGGCATATCTCAAAGCATCAAACAGCTTCTTAGTTTATGGTCATCTCAATAGCGTTTCGCAGCGGTTGATGATTTCTTCGGCAACGGGATCCGCCACGGGTTCAATCATAAAATCTCTCATGATGAATGTGTTTTATATTGTTAATTGAATAAGTATTAAATACGCTGCAAAAGTAATAATTATATTTCATTTGTCAAGGGCTGGCCCAATAAAACATGTTTGTTTTTAGATATTATTATTTGGTGTTTTATATTTTTTTAACACACTTTCTTATTACGGTTTTAGAATTAATAGTATCTTTGCCGTGTCTATTATTAAAGCGGTGGAAATGGAAGATAAATTTCACATCGGGCGACAGATCAAAAGTGTTTTTGAGCAGAAGGAGATGAGCGTGTCGGAGTTCGCAAGGCAGATTCACTGCGAACGGACCAACGTGTACACGATCTTCAACCGGTCGAGCATCGATGTGGAATTGTTAGTCAGGATCTCCAAGGTGCTTGAGCATAACTTCCTCGAGGACGTGATCAACGAATTCGGGTTGGAAACGACCTTCCGTCCTCAGCTTCACCTTCATATCGACTTGAATGAGTCGTCGAGCCGGGACGCCGATCATCTGTTGCATGTGCTTTCCAAGATGATCGAGGAGAACAAAACGGTAAAATCGTGATAAACATTCACGGTTTCTGTGATTTCATCAAACGGTTTGCTTTTATTTAATAAGGTTTGCAATTGTAATTTTGCAAGCTATTTAATTATTTTTATCAAATAAAAAGAAAAGTAACAGAATATAATAAATAAAATAATTTACAAATGAACAAAAACTTTAAACAAATGGTCTCGAATAGACAAAAGAAGAAACGCCTCGTGACGAGAGCGTTAGTCATGACCCTGTTCATGGCCCTATTCACCCAGTTCGCGCAAGCGCAAACTCCGAAGATCTTCATGCGTGACGGTTCAACCACCATCGCACGAAGCAACCCGCTCTATGAGTTCTACGACTCGCACGGTCCTTCGCAGACCCCCGAGTGCTGGAACTACTGGTACGCATTCAACGAGGACTTCACCTACGTCTTCAAGCCTGAAATCGCAGGCGACATGATCAAAGTGTCGTTCGTGCTTCAGCCCTGCTACAACAACGATGTCTCCATCGGCAACTGGGCCTTGCGTTTGAACAACGACTTCCTCTATGTGTATGAAGGCAACGGCGTCAACGAGGACAACCTCATCGCCGCCTACACTGGTAATTCCCAGCAGCCCTTCACTATCATGACCAACGGCGCGGTCACCTTCCACTTCGTGTCGGACGGTCGTTACCGTGAGGAAGGATGGAAAGCCAACGTGCAGCTCATCCAGGCCAACCAAGGCACGATGCAGGCCCAGGCGCCTTTTATCCGTCGTTCCACCTGCTTCGACGCGGCTGAGCTGCTGCCCACCACCCTCGATGCTGCGATGTATTATACCACCGATAATACGGATCCCAGAACCTCGAGCACTGCTTTGCCTTATAAAGATCCTATCGATTTCCCCGCTTCGGGCTCTCTCAAGGTGAAAGCCGCTTCCAAGCTGGAAGCGAACAGCAACGCATGGTCGGATGTGGTCGAATACACTTTCACCGATGATGACCGCATCCCCACGCCGGGAGTGCCTACCATCACTCGTGATGCCAATTCCAACATCGTGGTGATGACTCCCGCCGCTGTGCCCACCGGTGTCAACGAGACCTACGTGGTGCGCTACACCGTCACCACCAACGGCACCGAGCCTGTGGAACCCGACATCAACAACTCTATCTTATACCAGAACCCCATCACCTGCACCACGCCCAACAGCTGGTACAAGGCCAAGACCTTCGGTTTGTCGTGCAGCAACTGGGTGTCCACCGAAACGGCCGAGCTGCATATCACCACGCTTTATGCTCCCGCACCGGTGATCAGCTTCGGCGATGATATGTTTATCACCGCCAGTGAAGGTGGTGTTCTTTACGACATCCTTTACACCTTGGACGGCTCCGACCCCACCCTGTCGCCCATGAACGGAACGCATAGTTCCACTACCGTGTCTCTGGCAGGTATTCCTTACGGTACCACCGTCAAGGCGTTGGCTTTCAAGATGAATGGAGATGCTATTGACACGCAATACCAGCCCTCCGTGGTGGTGTCGGCCATCTATGTGCAGACCAACCCCGACGGCAGCACTCAAAACGTGGTGAACAACACCCTCGTCCTTATCGACGACCGTGAAGACCACAGTTGGAGTTACTACAGCGATTCCGAAACCAACCCGATTCACAGCTTGAATCCGGTTGACATCAAAATCACCTACTCTGGCAACGGCACCAACAACATGACGCCCAATCCGAGTTCTATTGGCAATGCCCTCAACACCGTTTCGGCTCTCGAAAATCTCAGCAACTACACCGAGAATGCCACCAACGTCCACGTGAACCACGACGCGTTGGCCAACCAGTTCATTTATCTTAAGACCTTGGAGAACGACCAAACTGATGGGACGGGTGACTACACCTATACTACTATACCCAACCCCTTCCAGGCGCGTCCTATCCATCATAACGCCAAAGGCGAAGCTTTGGATGGCGACAACAACGTGATTTCCAACGAGTCTTTGGACGGTACTATTGAAATCCGGATGGCTTCCATTTATGGAGACTGTACTAATATTAATTACGGAAAGCGTTCTATTTCTGACCTTGCCCCGCATACGAACAACAACCCAAGGGCCGTTTCTTATGAATACGAAAAGGTGACAAGCTCACAAAGCGATTGGAGCGGTACCTATCTGCTTGGATTCCCTCATCCATCGAATACTACTGGTAGGGAAATTGTCTTTGACGGTACTGTAACTGCTGCTTCTGTTTATGGCTATAGCGTTGGAGGTCTTGTGGGTGTTAGCTTAGATGGCAATATTATTTCTGATTTAACCACCAACGATGATGGCAGTGCCGCATTATTGACTTTTGCACCAATTACCTCTTCGGGCAACACCTATTATACAATTCAAATTAACGGCGCAGACTATCTTGGTAGTGAAAGTACCGGTCTTCTTATTAATTCCTCTGCCAACACAACCAGTTATTATTGGAATATCAGTTACGACAACGCTAACTCCGCAGTAATCCTATATTCACAAGGATCAGGTAGTAATACTTATCGTATTCGCGGATTCCGTGAAACAGAATACGATGGAGATTATTATTATGGCTTTAGCAATAACGAGAGTCTGTCCTACGGTAGTGGTTACACAGCCTCTTCCTTTACCTATTATGGGGTTTCCCTTTTCAAGCAATCAGCACCTAAATATTGTTCACCTGCACCAACTTCCATTGACGGAACAGGTATCCATCCCGTGGTGTTTGGCTCAGGTAGCGAGACTGTAAACAACACGAGCTATCCTAATAGCTCACCATACTATGGCGACTACACTTCCATGATTGGTGCTTATCAATCAGGAGCTTCCGCAACGGTCACCATCACTTACAACACGGGCTACACTTACGGTACGCTCATTTGGGTGGACTGGGATCAAGATTACGATTTTGAGGATAATGAAGTTGTGGCATACGGAAGTGTTACAAACACCAATCCCATTACTAGAGATTATACTTTTATTATTCCTTCCAATCAAGCCAGCGGTTACTATCGGATGCGTATCGGAGCCGCTGACTCGTATTTTGATACCTATATATCAAACAACGGAAGTAGCGGAGATCACGATCCGTGCAGTACGGGAACCTACAAGGTCTTCCATGACTATACCCTGCATGTGATTTCGGCGGTGGAGCCTCCTGCGCAGCCGGTGATCACTGTGGCTTCGGGTACTTATCCTGAGGCTTTCAGCACCACCATCACCTGTTCCACCTCAGGCGCTGTGATTTATTACACCACCGATGGCTCGAACCCCTCGGCCAACAACGGCACCCCGATCAGCTCGGGCGACGCGGTCAGCATCACCCAGACCTGTACTTTGAAAGCAGTGGCAGTGAAGGACGGCGCGGTGAGCACCGTGGCCTCGGCATCATATCTTATCTCGACCTCCGGCGGTAGCTTAGACTGCGAAGACTTCGAGAGCTATTCCTCATCCGCCAACAGCAGTTATAGCACCGCAGGCTCATTGCCTACGGGATGGGATTGGAGATATTACTCTAACTACCATTACAACACCAACTACGTCCCCCACCTCTATAATGGTACGCTTGCTAAGGACGGTGTGGGTATCGTCATGACAGCGGGTTATGATGAGTATGCCTCAACAGGTGGTAGTTCTTCCTCCTATATCGGATACAGCTATTTTCTCTTATCTGATATCACTTTGGTAGAAAGTGCTACTGTCACCTTCAACACTTGGGTTGAGAATACCGCTTACGGTACGATGAACTATGGTTATATGAATTCTGATAACCTTTTCACTTCGTTAGGTGTGGCAACCACAGCCTCCTATTCAGGAGCCACTTCCGCCGACGGCGTGACCACCTTCACGGTGCCTGCCGCTGCCGCAAATCAAAAGCTGGTCTTCCGTTGGACTTATTCTACTTCCACCAGTGGTGCCAATTACTCCGCTGTTATCGACAACGTGTGCCAGGAATCCACTGGGGCTCCCTCAGCTCCGGTGTTCAGCTTGGCCAGCGGTGAATATACGGGCGCCCAGACGGTCACCATTACTTGCTCCACTGCCGGTGCTACCATCCATTATACCATCGACGGCACCACGCCTACAGCGTCCAGTCCGACGGTGGCCAATGGAGGCACAGTGACCATCAGCAGCAGCTGCACCCTGCAAGCCATTGCTACGAACGAATACGGTAACAGTGCCGTCACCTCGGCTACCTACGTCATCAGCGCCGGTACCAGCAACAGCCTCGACTACCGTGGCTTCTACGCTTGGAAGGTGACCCACCTCTCCAACGGCCTCACCATCAATGTGAACGGCACTGACTACACCAGCAGCAACCTTGGCAACGGCGTCGTTGTTTATCCCGAGGAAGACGTGGTGTTCAAAACCGAGAATGCTGAAGGCAACGAAGTGGAGTTTGTGGCTCTGTGGGCACAAGCCTATTATACCACAAGCACCAGCGGAATGAGCAACTATGCCTCCAACAGTGGAAGGTATAAGAACGCCTACGAGCGTAACTTCCACAAAGTAAGCAGTTCTATTCCTGTGCTTAGCACTTATCCATATACCGTCTCGACCATTAACCCTGATGGTACAGGTACCGTGGGAACCATTACTCGCACTTCGAACCTCTCTTGCAGTAACGACATGAAGTTAGAGAACATGAACTTGAGTATGTCCTCTTATTATATAGATGGTAATGGAAAGAACCTTGCTATCGGACGTGGTGTGAAGAATGGAACCAGCAATGTAGCTACTGCGGTGTATGGTGATTATGCACCAGCTACCTCTACGAGCAATTTCACGCTGCGTGTGGAAAGCGGACAATATACAACCCTTTATGACTTCTATAATAGTTCCAGTAATTCTAGTGTCACCATCACCACTGGTTTCAATAGCCATGTAATTCTTGGTAGTGATTACGACCGTGCTTCGGGTACCAATGCCAACGATAATTTGATTGTTGCAGGTCCGACAGAGGTTGGCTATTATACCTTCACCTCTTCTTCCTCTGCGAAGGTGCATTTCAAGGTTTTAAGCGGCACTTTCGGTACTGATGCAGCTGACCAAGAGTTCTATATGGGATTCGAATATGGTACTGGCAACAAATTAGCCCATAGAACGCTCGAAATTTTCGGCGGTGAATTCTTGGGTGGTCTTGCTGGCGGTATCGAAGAAGGAATGAGTGCTTCCGAAGAAATGCTGAAGATGCGCATCCATGGTGGTACTTTCCATCGTTATTTTTACGGTGCAGGACAGTATTCTGCTGCAACCGGAACCCGTCGCTTTGTTGTCACGGGCGGCACGTTTGACTGCTGGATTGCTGGAGGTTGCTATGGTACCAGTGAAGGCGGTGGTGCCACCGATGGTGACATCAATCTCTATTTCGGCGGCAAGGCTGAACAAACCAGCACAGGAGGTCTCTTCGGAGCTGGTTACGGAAACTATGGTACTGGTAATGGTTATTACACCGTAAACAAGTCAACCGTAGTGGTTGCCGACGATGCTCAAGTGGCGGGCAATGTGTACGGTGGTGGTAACAACGGTTACGCTACCGATGTTACTAAAGTATATGTGTTGGGTGGCGATGCGCTCAACATCGCTGGCAACGTATATGGTGGTGCCAACAAGGCACAGAGCGATGCGGCTGTCACTGTTACCATGACCGAAGGTACTGTAGATGGTTCGCTCTATGGCGGTGCTAACACCTCGGGTGAGGTGAAAGGTCTTGCCACGGTTAACGTGAGTGGCGGTACGGTCACCAACGTGTATGGCGGTGGCTTGGGTTCCGGCACCAACATGGCTGCGGGTACCAAGGTCAACATCAGCGGCGGTACTATTAATAATAATGTGTATGGCGGCGGTGCCTTGGGTACCACCGATGCAGGCACAGAGGTCACCATGAGCGACGGTAGCGTCAACGACGTGTTCGGCGCTGGTATGGGTGAAGGAACCAACTACGCCAATGTCAACGGCAACACCAAAGTCACCGTCAAGGGCGGCACTGTCAACGGCGCAGTTTACGGCGGCGGTGAAGAGGGATCCGTCAAAGGTGGAGTTGGAGGAACTATTACGACATCAAATACTATCTGTGAAGACTTTAGTGGATATACCGCTACAGCATACGACAACGATACTCCTAATCCTACGGGTTGGAGTTGTTCACGTAGTACTACAACTTCAAGTCGTGCCCGTAAACCTCATGTTTCAAACTCCACCATTACTCAGAATGATGGGAATTTCTTAATCATGTCAGTTAATGCAAACAATTCTACTGTTAGAGGTGTTCTTGCTGTCATGCCTAAATACGATGACATCACGTCTGTTACCTTTAAATATTGTAAATCGAGTAACAATAATAATACATTGACTGTGGGTTATGTTACCAACAATTCGGGAACATATTCTACAGCAAATCCAACATTTCAAGCATTTACAGATGTAACTTTGCAATCTACAGCTTGGACAACAATAACCTTAACTCAAGCCCAGATAGATGCCATTAATTCGAACAACGGTTATATCGCCTTTAGATTAGTCACTACTGCATCAACCAATAGTACTTGGCGTCATGCTGCCATCGATGACGTATGTGTTACTGCGAGCGTTTCCGAAACTCTTCCTCCGAATTCTACAGTCACCATCAGTGGTGGTGAAGTGAAGGGCGACGTGTTCGGCGGCGGTAAGATGGGTAAGACCTACGGCAGCACCTTCGTGAATGTGATTGGCGATCTCGACAAGACCATCATCCGTCAGAATGTGTTTGCCGGTGCCTACGGTGTCCACGACACGGTGTTTGTGGGCGGCCCCAAGACGGTGAACATCATGGGCGGTCGTGTGTATGGTTCTGTGTATGGCGGCTCGCGTAACGCTGATGATGCCAACGAAATTACAGACACCCACACCGGCAACGAAACAGAGCCGACCTCCGTCACCAACATCACCGGTGGTCAGGTTGACGAACATGTGTATGCCGCTGGTTACTATGGTAAGACCTACGGATCCGTGTATGGCTTCATCGGCCTCGACGCCGTGCAGAACGCACCGCACCATGCCGACAGCCTCGGCAAAGCCACAGCCAGCGACCTCGGAATCACCAACGTCGAATTCACCAAGCGTAAACTTGTCATCAACGGCACTGTGTGGGCCGGCGGCGACTGGGGTGTCTTCAACGGCAGTTTCGGTGCGCCTACCATCTCGGGTAACTCTAACATCTACATCGACGGTCTGGGCTACAGCACCGACGGCAACGATCCCAACGCGACCAACTACATGAACATCGCTGGTTCTATCCTCGGTAGCGGCACCTCGTGCGATGCCGGTTCTCTGGAACGTACCCTTATCATCCGTGACTACGGCGCCGACATCGCCAACACCGGCAGCGACGCCGACGTGAACCCCTACGCTCGCGCCTCACGCCAGAGTACCTCCATCCAGCGTTTCCACAACGTGCTGTTCGACCGTGCTCATATCGGATTCACCGGACAAGGTAAGGTGAACTCGCTCAACAACACCGAGAAATACTCGCTCTATGAGATTGATACCGTGGTGCGTGTGGCCAACGGCTCCACCCTCGTGATGAACGCTCCTGCATCGCAGCTTCAAAGCGTGCGTAGCGTCACCTGCGGCGACAGCTACACCATCTCGCTCAAGGATAACTCCAATGCTTTTGCTACGGTTAACTACAACGGCCTTGGCGAGACCGGCGGTGCCACCGACAACAAGATCCGCGTGAACGGCGGTAGCTATGTCGAGGTGCGTCATTTCGCCGATCCCGACAATCCGGGTGCCAACGAGAAGAGCTACGGTGAACTGGCAGGTTTCTTCCACATGATGTCATCTAACGACAGCGACGACGCCACCTGCGCCTACGCCCGTCCAAAAGACAGCGAGGAGCCTGGAAACAGCGTCCCGGCTTCAGAGGACTTCTCTGATGACGGTGGCTTCGTGAGCTACACCAGCCGTTACAACCAGTATGATGCAAACGGAGCCTTGACAGCCGAAGGCGGTCAAGTGCAGCTGCGCTACGAAAACCATACGCCCAACCAGAGGGACAACTCAGAGTACTTCCGTATCTGGCGTTACGGCGGCAACCATCACCACCTTGAAGGTATCTTCAATGCTGAAGCCGTTGACGATGACACTGACTACAAGACCGTCACCGTCACCATCCAGCTCCCTGCTTGGCACAGCAAGAACAGCTACTACCGCTTCGACCGTACCGGTACCACTACCTACAACACCCTCATCGATTACGGCAGTGATGTGCTTACCTACAACGCGGCAGCTTATGGTGCTGTGAATGGCAACAACTGGATGTACTACGATAGCGATAACGAAGCTCAAGTGACTGGCCTTGCGGTCGATAATTCCACCATCGCAGCTAACCTCGCCAGCGGTATCAACGATAATGAGAACCTCAACTACGGTCTTGTCATCATTCCGGGCGATGCCATGACTGGCAGCACCTATATCATCAACAGTGATGCTGACAATTATCTCGCCACCAATGCCCAGTTTAACTGCGCCACCGGTGGTATGACCCAGGTGCCTACCGTCACCTTCACCCTCACCTACAGCAACCACCTCACCGCCAACATGAGCTGGGATCCTATGGTTATCCCGTTGGTGCAGTGCGACGAGAACGGACAGATCACCGACTATGTGGACATTGAGCTTACCATCAACACCTCCACCGATATCACCTCCGGCTTCACCACTCAGGTGTATGCCCGTATGATCGGCGGCACCAACATTGCTGAGGTCTCTACTGTACATTTGGTGTTGCCCACCTTCCCCGTGGCTGTGAACGGTGAAGAGGCTGAGTTCTCACTCATCAAGGCCGTGTTCACTCCCGATGTGGAATTGAACAGCGAAGGACAAGTCGTTGCAAATTCCCACAACGTAGTTTACTCACCGAAGAGCGGTGTATCGTTCGGCTACAACAACTTCGGCCTCACCATTGGTGCCGTCGCGAATCCTGACAACACTGATGACTGGCGTGATGTGCAAGGCGAAAAGAGCGGTAACCCAGGCGACGGCAGTGATTTGAGCCTGTATATGGGTAAGGCCGGTGGTCGTTCTTCACTGACCTTCGGTATCAACCTGTATTACAACAGCAACTATACCGTGAACGACAAGACCCACATGGGCGATGTCACCTTCACCGTCCAAATCACCAACTATCAAGGTGGAACGGGTGATGATCATATCAAGACCTTTGATGTCACCGTCGAGATCTACCGTATCGGCTCGGGCAAGAACTTCTATGTGGACGGCATCAACGGCGAAGACGCCTCCGGTGAAAACCGAGGCAGATATCCCGACAAGGCCGCCAAGACCATCAACTATATCTTCAACCGTTTGGGTTACATGCCTGGCGACAACATCTTCGTGGTGAACGAAATGCCTATCAACAAGAACACCACTTGGGACGGCGCTTCCTTCCAGAACGAGGTGAACGTGTATCGTTATCCTGGCGGACACGGCCTCTCGGGCGAGAATCCAAGCTTCGACAACAGCCCGTATCTCGGCACCTTGGCCGATGTTACCCGTGAGCTGAACGTCAAGGGTATTATGATGGATGGTATGTATGCCGAGTCGCAGGCTTCGCCGCATAACTCGACCTTGTATCCCAGCGCCTGCTCGTTTGACGGTGAAGCTGAAGCTCCGATGATCGTCATCGAGGATGGCGGTAGGGTGAACCTCACCTCCATCACCAAGCTGCAGAACAACTACAATGCTAACAACAGCCTCCGTGGCGGTGCTGTCAACGTCAACTACGGCGGCATCCTCGCCATGAACATGTCGTCCTCCATTACTGGTAACATCAATGCCCAAGGTGGTGGCGTGTTTGTGGATGGCGCAATGATTGTGTCAGACTCCATCGTGGTCTATAACAACTATAAGGAAACAGGAATGACTCACCAGAACAATGTGTATCTGGCTCCGATGACCTCCGGTAGAGACAACCGTGACGGTAGCTTCCGCGTGGTTCAGATCGGTACCTCTGCTGCCGATGCCTACGCCGAACTGCTGCAACCCACTGGTTCGGACTATAACACTAAGATTGGTGTCAGCAAGGAAGACTGGAGCAACACCTACGAAGGCTATATGCCGGTAGTGTACGCTGAAGGCGGTACTGAGTCGTACCTCAACGCTCCGTACAACACCCAGAACCTCATCGTCCATGACGAAAACGTGTATAACCTGGAACGCTACGTCACCGACTTGCACGCCGACAGCCGTCTCTATCTCTACTGGCTCGGTACCTGGGTCACAGCCCAGTATTGGAACCCATACTTCGAGAGCAATGAGGCTGCTGGCTATACACCTTATATGACGGCCGCGCAGCTCAGCAACATTGAGACTGCTGAGCAGCTTGCTTGGGTGATCTCCCTCGCCAACGGTGAGAACGGCGTCGATAAGACCAACGCCAACTATGTGATCAGCCCCATCAAGGTGACTAAAGACATCGATATGAGCGCCAACATCTGGGTGCCGATCGGCAACGAGACTTCTTTGTTCACCGGTACCTTCGAGGGTAACGGCCATGTGGTCAAGGGCATCAAGAGCCCGCTCAGCCGTACCAACATGGGTATGTTCGGTGCCACTCAGAATGCCACCATCAGTGATGTCATCGTCAACGCCCAGTTCAACGGCAGTGCCAACAACATGGGTACCGTGGTCGGTACTATGACAGGCGGCACCATCAGCAACGTGGAAGGCGTGGGTAGCTTGACCAACAGCTACGCCGACGGCAACACCGGCGGTTTGGTCGGTGTCAACGCCCAGGTCGCCTCTGGTAGTACTGCAGGTGTCATCCACTCGTCGTTCGCCACACCTGACATCAGCGGTGGTAAGAACATCGGTGGTTTGCTCGCCGTCAACTACGGCAACCTCCTCAACGCCTACAGCAACGTCACCATCGACGGTGGCACCAACGTGGGCGGCCTCGTGGCCATCAACCACGGCCTTGTGGAGAACTGCTACAACATCACGGAAGTCACCTATCCGTTCGCGGCTGTCAACGACGGCACTATCAAGCTTTGCTATGCCGCCGACGGCATCACCACCTACGTGGGCGACAATACGGGTGGTACCCTCAGCAACCATGGCAACTACGCCGCCACCGATCCGACACATACCTACGGCTATATGTATTGGGACAACGCGGTGTCGGTCGCTTCGGGACAGACCAACCCGTGCGTGGTTGACACCATCAAATACGCCAATAACCAGATCGCTAGATGGCCTGGCCTGCTCAGCACCCTGGAACACTGGGTCGACTCCATCAATGCTAAGGGCGGTATCACCTACACCAAGTGGCTGCGTCCGACCACGAAGTACATCAACGATGACCTTCCGGTGCTTTGCTTCCCGAAGGACAACTGCTTGGTTACCAGTACTGGTAGAGCTTTGAAATACAGTGCCTTCGACGGTAGCTCCCATAGCACCTTCATGAGCAGAGAAGTCCGTGACGGCAGCGACGGCTTCGGCAACCAGGGCTTCGGTCAGACACCTCAAGCTACCGGTGACGATCCCAGCAGCAGCACCTCCGACGCCGGCAACGGCATCGACAACCTCCTTGAAGAGTATGAGGACAAGACGGGCTATATCTTCGTTTACGACAACGCCATCGATGTGGAGCGGGTGCCTGATGAACACGTGTACGTCTTCATCAACGAGGATGTCGCCTTCAAACAGGCCGAGGGTGCTGGGGAGTTCATCAACACCCAGGTGGGTGTGAGCTTCGACAACTCGTGCGGCACTGCCACCGACTTCTTCGGCAACACGCTGGCTTACGACTGGCATATGCTCTCCACGCCGCTGGCCAATGCGCCTTTGGGCATCAGCTATAACAGCAGCGCACAGAACTGGTGGGATGAGAGCGACAACACCCAGATGAGCGGTGTGGAGCACAGCTACATGCCTGACGGCGGCGCCAACGACAACACTTGGGATCTCTACTGCTTCTACGAGCCGGAGTACCACTGGATCAACCTGAAGCGCAACAGCGACAGCCACCACCACTATGACGCGAACCCCGCCACTGGAAATCATGACCTCATTGAATACACCAACGAAGATAACTTAGTGGCTGGCAAGGGCTACATGGCCGCCATCAAGACGGATACCTACCTCTGCAACGATGGTACCTTGAATGGCCCGTCGAACCCGGTCTCCATCAAGCTGACCAAGAAGTCGCATGACCCGGGCACCGAGGAGCTGGGCTACAACCTGCTGGGTAACCCCTACCAGGCTTACCTCGACGTGAACCTGTTCCTGGGCAACAACGGTCTGTCGTCGTACTGGGTCTATGTGGCCGAGGACGACAACTACATCGCTGGCAACGCCGACGCCTCCACGAACCCGGCACTGCCGTCAGCCACGTTGCATCCGCATCAGGGCTTCTTCGTGCTGGCCAGCAGCGACAACCAGGAGGTCAACTTCGACTACAGCACCATGGCGCTGACAACTCCGGTCGCCAACTCCTACTACCGTGGTGAGAAGCTCGACTACCCGTTGGTGAACCTCTTCGCCACAAGCGAGAAGGGCAAGAAGGATCTGGCCGTCATCGAGTTCAACCGTCCTGAGTTCGGTGGTTCGAAGAAGATGCGCGCCATCAACAACGCCGACTTCGAGCTGGCAGCCCACATGAACAACACCCGCTACAGCATCCTCTTCACCGAGGAGGGCACGGAGAAAGTGCCGGTTCACTTCAGAACCAACGAGGCGGGCACCTTCACGATGACGTGGAGCACCTACCACGGTAACTTCACCAGCCTGTTCCTGGTGGATAACCTCACGGGCACCCGCACCGACATGCTCCGCAGCGACCACTACACCTTCAACGGCACGCCCGACGACTATGACGCGCGCTTCTACATCACGTTCAAGTGCACGGGTGTCGAGGAGTACATCGAGACGGAGGAAGACTTCGCCTGGTACAACGGTAACGACTGGATTGTCAACGGCAAGGGTCAGCTTCAAGTGTTCGACGTGCTGGGTCACGTGCTGCAGTCGCAGCGTGTCAGCGGCGAGCAGACTCGCCTGAACCTTGAAGGCTACGCCGCGGGCGTGTACATGCTGCACCTGACCGACGGCAAGACCTCTAAAGTCCAGAAAATCGTGGTGAGATAACATGAGTAGAAACAACAAAATATATAGAGCGATGAAAAGGAAAGTAATCAGTTTGATGGCAGTACTGCTGATGGCCGTTGGGACGGCCTTTGGGCAGGTGATCATCACCGACGAAGATGTCAACCACAACCGTGCGGAGCAGAACCAATCCAACATCGGCGTGATGGTGCTCTCGGAAGGTGTGAACTACGACCAGTGGAAGTATGCCCCCCTCGACGGAGGGGTGCTGCTTCTTGCAGGACTCGGCGCGGCTTACCTTGTGGGCAAGCGCAGGAAGAAATGACACTTATGTTATGACTTTTGGGAATGGCTTCGCCTGGACGGCGAAGCCATTTCTTTTTAAGGTTAGAGGTTAGAGTAAACCCTTAAATCATCTTTTGGTAAAGCTTTTTAATAAACTTACGGATGATATCCCAGTCGGGGTTCTCCTCTTTATCGCAAGGGAGTAAAACTGTGGTTTCATTCATCTTGTCGAGCGTCCATTTGTCGAGGAACTGGTATCGGATGCCTTCTTTTCTGAAAAGAGAAACAAAAAAGAGAGCTATGTACGATGCCGCCTTCAATCATGTCGGCTTTGGTCAACCGTTCTCCTTTTTCGATACGGAACAAGGATTGATATTTGAAGGGTTTCCATGTGGAGGTGTCTACTTTGGTCTTACTTTTCTGGATAGTGACCAGTCTTTTATATTCCTCGGGGATGTCTTCGTTGTATAGCACCATATTGAGCACTTGTTCTTTGAAATCTTTCTCGTCGATGCCTTTTTTATAGAGGATGTAGTGTAAAACGCTTTTTACGAAGTCGGCTTCCGTGATCTCCAAAGGCTCAAGGGTTTCTTTATATCGGATAGTTTCATTGGGGTTAATCCATTGGATGGTGTCGCTACCGCTTTGTTTTTGGATGATGTCCATCCAGTAATCCTCGATTTCTTTCCAACGGTTCTTGGTGTCTTGTCGCCCTTGGTTTTTCACAGTTTCCAGTCCGTCGTTTTCGATATGGCATGCGAAGATTTCTTTGCCATTTTGTGGGATGCCGGCGGTAAAGACAAACACGGAGGTGGTCATGCTTACACTTTGGAAAGTGTCTTTTGGTAGTTTGATGATTTTTGTGAATTAGCATGTTGGCACAAGCCAAGGCATAGATCTCCCTGTCGAATTCAATACCGTACAGTTGGCTGTCTCTGATCTCTGTGGCTTGAATAGTTCTGACTCCTCCCGATTCCTTGATCATGTTGCACATGGCCTTGACCAGAAATGCGCCGGAGCCGCAGGCAGCATCCAAAACCACTGAGTTTTTATCCACGTCAATAAGCCGGTACATCAGTGAAGTGATATGGTCAGGAGTAAACACCTGGCCTTGTTCTGATTTGCCTTTGTATCGCGTGAATTCGTTGAAAAAGATAGCCATGACATCTTCTCCATTCCAGAAATCGGAATTCAGATTGTCGGAGATTTTCGAGACGTTATCGATGAAATTATTGATGGATTCTTGCCGTGGCGTGGTGTTGACTTTAATTCCCGAATAGGTATCGATCAAAATTTGGAGTTTGGCATTTTTTTCCAGATCTTTTTGCAGTGCGTCTTTGAGAGTCGTCTCTATTGAAGTCTGAAAAAGCTGCCATCTCATATCGTGTTTCAACATGGCACCGAAACGTTTGGCTACCAATGTGCAGGAGGTGAAAATCATTCGGTGATAGAGGTTCTTGATTCCGAACTCGAAATGGAGGGCATCATTGATTTTCTTGGTGAGTTGATAGATGGTTTTTTTATCGATGCTGTTTTGCTGAAACAACCCCAAATAGGCTTCCTTGTTTAGAATTGTGTCGCTGACCTCTTTTCTGGTTCCATCACAATAGACTTCCACATCTTCACCATTGTAGAGGATTCCCACGACGTGAGCATATTTACTATGGCAGATCTCACAATTCTTAAAGAGTTCTTGTCGGTCCTTTTCGTTAATAGAATGGTTCTCCGCTTTGGATTCTAAGATGAGAGCGGGGAATGAGGTCTCGTTTGGGAGATACCAGCCGTCTGGCTTGTCAGAAATCCCTTTGAAGCCAAGTTGATTGAACGTGGTGAACTGTCCCACTCCAGAAAGCGCGGTTTCGGTATCGTCAAGCCCCAATATTTCCTTGGCTTTATCACGAACTTGATCTTCAGTGAGATAATGCATAGCGATTTCAGTTTTCAAAGGTATAAAGTTTTTCTAAATAATAGGGTAGATGAATAAAAAATCCTTATTAAAGTATTGGAATGATGGAAATGTTTCATTTTGGAAGGTAAAAAAATGAAAGGTTACTTCAGTGTTGTCATTCTCTAGAAAGGAATCCCTTTTGTTCATTATTTTTAAAAAGATTTGGTACTTTAACAGAAATAGTGTAATTTTGTACCCGTTTTTTTTTTTTTTGTTCAACACAAACTGATAAAATAAATGAAGAAAGCTACTGTAGTAATGATGATGGCCCTCGCCTTGGTGCTGGGCTTCACACAATGTAAGAAAGACAATCCAACCAACCCGACCGACAACGTTGAGCCTGTCATCGAAGGCGAGAAATACGACGTTACTCTGACGTTAGGGGGAGGTAACAATGCCAAATCGGATGTCAATCCTAATGACGGGCAGGATATCGCTCCTGTGACATACGCTGTGGGCGACAAAATATGGGTGGCATACAATGGCGCGAGCGTCGGCACTTTGACTTGCCAGTCGCTTTCCTCGTCGACAGACCAGAATGGTGACCAATTGGGCGTGTTCACGGGTGAAATCACCACTACTAAAAGTGGTGATCAGCCTCTTCATTTTTATTTCTTGGGTAATAAAGAACCCGTGGTTAGCGGTGGTCAATATCAGGTGAACATCTCCGACCAGTCCGATGCCCTGCCGGTGATCTCCTATGCCGCTTCGGAACAGACCTTCCCAAGTTCTGACGGCAAATACACAGTGAAATACAACTGGCTGATGAACCAGTGCGCTTTGGTGAAGTTCAAGATGGAGAACATCTATAACATGTCGGCCAACGACAACGACAACAATGCGGATGCTTTGTACAAGACTGCGAAAGCCATCACTGTCTATGGTTTGGAGAACCAGGTGACCGTGAATCTTTCGAGCAATGCCTTCTCATGGAGCCAAATCAACAATGGCGCTGTCAACCTTTATCGTAACGATGCCACCAACGACTCGGTGAGGTATGCGATTGTCCATCATGGCAGTTTCAACACGACCGAGGGTGCTTTGGAAGTTGAGTTCGACCCCGCCACCGACCCATACGGCTTCTACGGCACGTATAAAATACAAGGTATGATCCCTCAGAATGATTACTTCCAGGATGCCAAGATCGACCTGGTGTGGCATAGTGGGGCGTTCTCGATTTCGGCCACTTCGAAGGCTTATTTCTCGAGAGGCAATCTTCAGTATAAACATTATGGCAGCAGCACAGCCGATGGCGGCACCTGGCGTTTTGCCAAACACCAGTACGACTATGTGGGTGGTACTCTGGCTTTGTCGTCATGGGGCAGACAAGGCAATGTCGTTCTGCAAGCGGATGTTGCTGGCGACACGGGTCTTTCGGATAACGAGATGATTGGAGCGGCAAGCTATGTGGGCTGGATTGACCTCTTCGGCTATGGTACTGGAAACAATCCAACCGAACACTCGGTACTAAATAGTCAATATAATGATTGGCATGAATGGGGTGAACACAACATCGTCAATTCGGGCAAGCCGGGCAACACCTCATGGTGGCAGACCCTGACCCATACTGAATGGAAGTATCTCTTGAGTCAGCGTGCGAATTACGATACCAAACGTGGTTTTGCCATAGTTGACGGCGTAAAAGGATTTATTATTCTTCCTGACAACACTACTGCAACAATTGTTAACTTTTCTAACCATGGCAACTGGAACAATAATGAGATTACTAAGGAAGGATGGAAAAACATGGAAGCTGCTGGTGCTGTGTTCTTGCCTGCCGCAGGCTATCGTTCAGGCAGCGATTATGACGGAGGCACCAATACCCAGCAGGATCATGGAGTATATTGGTCATCCTCAATGAGTACCGCAGCAGCCTCTTGGGGTATTCGTTTTAAAACCGGTGATGTGGTGGGAAATGCCTATCTGGAAGATGACTATCCGATGGCACCCGACAACGGCCATGGCGTCCGTTTGGTCCACAAAGAGAGTGGTTCCAAATTTATGAAGAAATAACACTTTTGTTATTCTTTTGTATTATCTTTTAGGAATGGCTTCGTTGTGAGACGGAGCCATTTCTTTTTTAGGTTAGAGGTTTGTCTGGGAGGGGAACATTGAAATACGCAAAAAACACGAAAGTTTTCGTTTCTTTCGTGTTTTTCGATGTTGAAATTCTAGATGGAAATTGAGAATAGAAAGGTTTACCTATTGATTTGAGATGGCGTGCCTCGGAACTGGTGCTTTGGGCTGTTTTTTTGTGAAAAACACTTGCGAGATGAAAAAAAGTTTGTATTTTTGCAGTGTCAGAAATGACTAATCCGGTACTTTCCGAGTGGGGGTAAGCCCTTATCGACCCTGCCCCAATTATTAAAAAAGCCATCCGAAAGGATGGTTTTTTTATTGCATGTATTTTTGCCTGAAAAGAAACATATAGAGGGGGTTCTCTGTGAAACGACGAGTTACGGAAATGGCCTTCATACCTTTGTATATCAGGACTTCTATAGCCAAAGGATTGGTGTCGAAATAGTTCTTGACATCGAAAAATACGATAAAACACGAAAGTTTTCGTTTCTTTCGTGTTTTTCGATGTTGTAATTCTAAGAAGGAAAATGAGAATAGAATGGTTTACCCATTCAGCGAATGGATGTCTGCCTCAGTCAGTCCAGTGACTGTGTGGATGGTCTCCATGTCGATACCTAAGTCCCGCATTTTGCGGGCGGTTTCCAGCTTTTGTTCCGCTATGCCGAGTTCTTTTCCTTCTGCGAGGCCGAGCTCTTTTCCTTCGGCAAGGCCGAGTTCTTTTCCTTTTTCCAGCCCGGTTTTCTCACCTTCGGCGAGTCCTTCCGCACGTCCTTCTTCGCGTCCTTCTCGAAATCCGAGGACGCGTCCGCCCAGGATTTCCTGATAGGTGTCGAAATACACTTTCATGCTGCGTTCGTAGGCTAGATCCTGTTCTGGTGTGAGTTGCGCCAGCTCAGCCTGACGGAACAGCTTGTCGAACACGACATCTTTTAAATCGTTGGGTTTCTGGTCGTAGAAGTAGAGATTGTTCAGTGCGTGCATCCATTTGCCTTGGGGCGTGCTCAGGTCGAGCTTCACCTTATCGACCTTGGGCAGCTCCACGTAGATCAGCGTCAGCTTGTCGTATAACACGCGGAGGTCGTTCACATCCATCAGCTGTATCTTGTGGATGAAGGATTCCTCAGCGTATTCCTTGTTGGGCAGGTTGAAGTTCATCATGGCGATCACATACACATCGTTCAACCGTCCGTCCCAGCCCTTGTTGCGCTTTTTCTTGTCCTTGCCCATGTCGGGGTCTTTGCCGAAGACGATGCCGTGTTCCAGCGCTTCGAGTGCGTCGAACTCGTCAAGAGCCTTCTGGATTCCTTTCTTGCCTTGGTTTCGGATGAGTTTGGAGGCGTAGTAGAGCATCCGGTCCTTGAAGAAGGGCTTCCAGCTGTTCTGCATCTCGACGATGAACTCCTCGCCGGTGGAGGTGGTGCAGTAGACATCGAAGTAGTTGGTTCGTGTTCCGTTGATTTCGCCGATCTGTTCAACGTTTTTATAGGTAAGGTCAGTGATGGGGTCTTCACGGCAGAGCAGGGCGTTGAGGAGGCTGATGAGGAGGTCTTTGTTCTCCTCCGTGCCGAACAGCTTCTTGAAGCCGTAGTCGACAAATGGGTTTAAATAACGTTCTTCCATGGGGATTTAGAATTAAGAATTAATAATTTAGAATTTAGAGAGATTGGGGGCTTCTTTATAATGGGTGAATTTTAAAATGATGCCGCAAAGATAATGTATATTTTTAGAATATGCAAGTGTTTTGGTGAATTTATTTTTATTATTATGAAATCAATTAAAATCGGTAATGGTAAATCATTTAATATCAATAAGTTGTTTTGATTTTAAATAGAAACGTGCCGCTGGCACGTCCCATAGTAATACCAAAATAACAAATAAAAACAGCTTCTAAGCAAATTTTACTGATCCTAGTAATTCGTTAAATTCGCCTAATTCGCCGACAACAACAATTCGTTAAATTCGCCTAATTCGCCGGAAAAACTAATTCGCTTAATTCGCCGGAAAAACTAATTCACCGACTGGGTTAGCTGTTTGTACTTCACCAGATTGATCCGGTATTCGACCCGGCTATCGGTGAGTTCGTCGCGGCTGTGTTTCAGCAGGGTCTGTGCTTCAAGGAGGTCGGAAAGGGCAACGAGTCCCGCCTCATAATAGTCGCTGACGATTTTTCGGTTGGCTTCGGCGTCGCTTAGGGCGGTTTGGGCCATCTGGATGCGCAGCCAGCTCTGCTCTAAGTTGAACCAGGCCTGTTCGGTCTGCGTCTCCATCAGCTCGGTGTAGTTACGGCGGTTGTTCTCGGCCATCGTCGCGTCGAGGTCGTGTTTCTTTAGCTTATAAGCCGTCTTGTGCCAGTCGGTGAGGGGGATCTGAAGGACTGCGAAGACCATGGCGTTGGGTTTGGTGTTTTTCAGCACGGTATGGTAGCTGTAGCTCCCGCCCACCAGGAGGGAGGGCAAAGCCTCGCCGAGGGTCATCTTTTTTTTCAGCTTCTCGGCTTGCAGGGAGAGGTCGAGCAGGTGGCTCTCGTTGCGTTGGGTGACCGCCTCGGAGGCATCATGATAATAGGTGGTGGGCAGTGGCTCAAGGCCAAGAGTGTCGATGAGTATCATTGTTGTTTCGTGGATGCCAAGATATTGTGTCAAAGCCATCTTCAGCAAGGTGATGCCATCTTCGGCTTTTTTACGGTTGAGTTGGCTCTCGTTTTTCTTTATGGTCACCTTAAACTGGTCGGTGGGCATGGCCAGCCCCGCCTCGATGGCGCCTGTCAGGTCTTTTTCTAACGTGTCGAGCAGCTGGTCTAACTGGTCGAGGGTGGCGATTTTCTCTTGCAGGGAGACGATTTGCCAGTAAAGGTTTTCCGTTTGTAAACGCACCTCGTCTTCTTTGAGTTTGGCTTGGTATTCGGCAGCTTTGATGCCAATCTTGGCCAATTGGTTCCCGTGGTATATACGTCCTCCGGCAAAGACGGGCTCCATGGCCATGGTGTTGAGCATCACGCCGTTTTGGATGAAGGAGTATTCTTTTTGCAGGCCTAATTGTGCGCCATATTGCGTGTAGAGGTTGTAGAGGGTTTGCCGTACCAAGGCGTTGTCGATGTCGTTGATACCAAAGCTGAGCATAGGGTTCATGGCGTCGAAGGCCAGGGCTTGTGCAGAGATGGTGGGGAAGTATTCGGCACGGGCTTCTTTCTTGGTGGCCTGGGCTTTTTCTATTTCTATTTGGGCGTTTTTAAGCGTGAGGTTGTTTTCCAATGCCAGGGTGATGCAGTCCTGCACTGACAGCCGAAGGGTGTCGGTGTTTTGTGCGAGGCCATGAAGGCTAAACAGGGCGAGTGACAGAAGGAGGAGGGTGTTTTTCATGGGTTTTGTGGTTGTGTTTTTTTTCTGCTAAGACTGAAGATCTGCCAATACATGACTGGCATGACGGCGAGGATGATGACCATGGAGAGCACCACTCCGAAGCAGATGACGACACCCATTGGCATCCAGAGTGGGTTGCGGGTGATGATCATGGGGAGCACACCTAAGGCGGTGGTGGCTGAGGTGAGGAAGATGGGTCTCATGCGTCGGCTGCCGGCTTTCATGGCGGCTTCTTTGGCATTGAGTCCCTCTTCGGAACGCAGGGTCTCAGCGTATTCATACATCACGATGCCGTTGCGGACAATGATGCCGATGAGGCTGACGATGCCAAGGACGGAGGTCATGCCGAAGTCAAGGCCGAAAAGCCATTCGCCGAAGAAAGCGCCGAACATGCACAGGGCACTGGAACACAAGGTGAGCAGGGCAAGGTTGACTCTTTTGAAGTAGGCCACCAAGAAGGCGAGAAGCACCAAGATGGCGGCGATGAGGCTCTTCAGGATCTGCGGGATGACCGCGGTGTTCAACGATGAAAGCCCTCCGTATTCGATGCTTACGCCTTCAGGAAGGCTTGGGCGGATCTCTTTGTCGATATAGTGCTGGATTTTCTTCATGCTGGCTGTCTGTGACTTCCAAAATTTCATGTCGGCAGCCAAGGTGATGGTGTTTTTCCCGTTTTGGTGGGTGATCTGTGCGGGATGCCAGTCGGGACTGAGGTCAGCCACTTGACGGAGAGGCACGTTGGTGCCAGGGATTATCGTTGGAATCAGTTGGTTCTGAACAGATTCGAAATTGTTGGGGTCATAGTTCTGTTGGGAGTATAGTTTCACGGGGATGTTTCGTGAGCCCTCCCATAAGGTGGTAAGGGGTTGGCCGTTGAGGGTGGTTGCCAGGTCGAGAGAGAGGATGCCTTTGGTGATGCCTAAACGGGCACATTCTTCAGGCTTCATGGTCACCTTGACCGAGGACAGTTGCTCATCGTAATCGGAATGAACCCATCGCAGTTCTTTGTCGAGGGTGAGCATATAGTCTTTTATTTTTTGAGCTACAGGGGCTGTCTGGCTGTAATCGTCTCCGAAAACGAAGATCTCCACAGGGGTAGTGACGGCTTGGTAGTCGAGTTGTCGGAAACGCACGTGGGCTTCTGTGAAATAGTAGGCGTACTTGTCGTCCATCTCTTTCAGCAGGTCTTCGGTGGCTTGTTTTGAGGTCGTGTTGACGATGAGTTGCGAGAGATTTTTGTCGGGGATGCTTGGGGCGTATGTCACATGGAAACGAGGGGCGGTCTCGCCGATGAAGGCGGTGACGGAGGTGACGCGTGGGTCATGCAGCATCATCTGTTGCAATGAGTCGCTGATGCGGCGGGTGGCTTCCAGGCTGCTGCCTTCAGGCAGTCGGATCTCCACGGCGAAACAGTCGCGTTCGGCGTTCGGCATCATCTGCACGTTGAGGGCAAGGAACATCAGCACTCCAAGAGCGATGGACCCCAGTCCCATCCCAATCGTGAAATGAGGATGTTGGAAACAATGGTTTTGTAAGTTGTCGTAAAGCCCTTGAAGGAAATTGAAAAAACGCCGTTGAGCTCTGATGAAGGCGTTGTTTCGGGGCTTGTCGGTATTCGGTTTGATGAATAAGATCTCCAGGGAGGGGATGACGAGCATGGCGTATGCCAGAGAAGCCATCAACGAGAAGGCGACAGTCCAGGGGAAAAACTGCACAAAATCGCCTAAAGGACCTGTGATGATACGGGTCATGGGGAAGAACATGGTGGCGATGGCAGCAGTGGCGATGAACATGGGCATGAAGAGTTCTTTGGCGCTGCTGGTAGCTGCCTTGAAAGGTTCCATGCCTTGGCTGAGTTTTTCGATATAGCCGTCGATGTTGATGATGGAATCATCGACGATCATGCCGAGCACGACGATGAGCGCGGCCAGGGTGACGGTGTTCAGCTCTATGCCGAAGAGGTACATAAGCCCGATGCTGACAGCGGTGCATACGGGCAGTCCTGAGCTGGCGATAAGTGCGGTGCGGAAGGGAAAGAGGAGCAACATGACAGCGATGACGACGATCATGGAGATGAGCAGGTCGCGTAGGAAAGAGTTGACGGATTTCTGCACCACTTTGGGTTGGTCGGTGATACGATAGAGATGGACGCTGTCGGGCAGTTGAGCCTTGAACTCACTCAGCACCTTCTCCACTTTTCTGCCGTATGCCACGATGTTGTATCCTTTGCGCATCTCCACCGAGATGACTAATGCGTCATGTCCGTTGAAGTTCACCACTTTGGAGGTGGGAGCCAGACGGCGTTCGACGGTGGCCACGTCGCGCAGACGGACGGTGTTTCCGGCAGCGTCGGAATAGATGATTTGTTCTTCCAGCTCTTTTTCAGACACCACGGGGTTTTGGATGTGCAATGGCATGTCGAAGGCATCGGTCTCCATGGTGCCTGAGGTGGTCAGCAGTCCTTGCGAGGCATATTGCAGCATCAGGGTGTTGGGGCTGATGCCGTAAAACGACAGCTTCTCCTTATCGACGGTGACGGCGATCTCCTCGGTTTGTTCACCCAGCACATGGACGTTGCCTGTCTCGTAGATCTCACGCAGCTGGTGGGTGAGGTCTTCGGTGTAGGCGTGCATCTCACGGTATGTCTTGTCGTTTGACTCCATGGCGATGAGCAATGAGGAGGTGCTTCCGAAGTCATCGATGACCGCGATAGCGAGCACACCGGCAGGGAAAGACAAGGCTTTGGCCTCGTTGATTTTTTGTCGTATCTTGGTCCAGGCTTTAGTGAAATCGTTTGTTGATGTCATGTCGAGCATGACATAGATGTAGCACAATCCTTCTTTGGTGACAGAATAGGTGCTTTTGCGGTCGATTTCAGGAATGGTGAACAGCAGTTCTTCAAGAGGTTTGGTAAGTTGCGTTTCGACCTCTTCGGAGTTGGCGCCGGGATAGATGCCTGCCACGATGCCTTGTGGATAGGAGAAGGCCGGGAACTCGTCTTTTTTCATATCGACGAGGGCATAGATGCCGAAAGCTACCACCACGGCAACGATGACCCAGACAATCTTCTGGTGTTGGATGCTGCCACTGATGATGCCATGATTTTTTATCTTTTTCATCACTGTGCTATAATACTGATTGCCTCAAAACCTTTAACCTCTCATCTTTCACTTTTCACTTTCATTCCCTCGCTGACTTTTTGGTAGCCATTCACGATGACGTGGTCGCCGTTTTTCAGGCCTTCGCTGACGATGATGCCTGTGCCGGCATAGCCGCCGATTCGGATGGCGCGTCGGGTAGCCACGCCGTTTTCCTCCACCCACACGAATTTGCCTTCACTGTTGATCAAGACTGCGTTGGCAGGGATGACGATACCTTTGTTGACATCACCTTTCAGCATCACTTTGCTGATCATGCCGGGTGTGAGTTCCTTGTCGGGATGTTCTATCAGCACTTTGACAGGATAGCTGTGTGTGAGCAGGGAAGAGGTCATGCTTTTTTCAGCTATTTTCCCACTATAACGTTGGTTATCGAGGGCTGGGATGATGATTTCGGCAGGGGCACCGATTTGTATTTTGGTGATTTCTTCTTCGGGGACGGAAATCTTCACCGACAGTCTGTTTGTGTTGATGAGTCTGATTACGGGTCTCAAGGGTTGGAGGTTCTCTCCGGCTTGGGCATTGATGGAGGCGATAGTGCCGCTGAAGGGTGCGGTGATGACATTTTCTGCCAGCATGGCGTTGGCGAGATCGACGGCGGATTGAGCCTTCTCGAGGTTGGCTACCATCTCTTTCCATTTGATTTCGGGCAGGCTGCCGTTGTCATGGACTTTCTTGAGGCGTTCGTAGGCGTCTTGTGCTTGGTCCAGGGTGGCTTGTGCGGAGCGAAGGGTGCTTTCCATGGAAGGAGAGGACACCTTGGCCAGCACCTGTCCCTGATGTACCTTGCTGCCTTCTTTGACGTGAAGTGTTTCCAAGATGCCACCGTATTTAAAAGCCAAGTCGGCGGATTGTCCTTCTTCCAGATAGCCAGGATAGGTGTTGCTGACGATACCGTCAGTGGAGTCAATGTTCATGATGCCGACAGGGATGACACGCTCTTCGTTATTACCACCGACAAGTCGTGCTTTGAGTTGTTGTGGGTCAGTGTCGGAACAGTTTGTAAATAATAGAGGTAATATTAATAAAAATATTGTATTTCTTTTCATGATATTCAATTTCTATAGGCTACCATTCTGACATCTTTGTCTTTGATGTTGAAAGTGGCTGGGCCAATGGTGGCTTTGCCTTTGTAAGTCATGTCGAAAATGATCATGTTGTTATCATAAATTTGGCCGGAAGCTTTCACTTTCACGTAGAAGTTGTCTGTGAGCAAGGGGTTGACCGATACGGGGATGATTTGGCGGCGGTACTCGTCGAGTTGGATGGTTTTTCCGTCGCAAGATCCGGAGGTGACGATTACGTCGCCATTCATATAGTTGATTACGGCGGTCACGCGGTCGCTTTTGTCGTCATCATGGCTGATATTGAGTTGTCCGATGTCATTTGTGAGGCTGAGGTTGATAAGTGCTGGGAGGAAGAAGTCTGTGCTGTCGGTATGGGTTTCCATGGTGAGTGTGATTTCACCAGAGGTCTTGAATGAATAGTCACCGACAAAGCGGTCGGCGTCTTTTTGGCAGGAAATGAGGGCCATAAAGGCAAGGGTGGTCATTAAAAAAATGATTGATTTTTTCATGGTTTTTATGAATAGATTGGAAGTCGCAAAATTACATCTTTTTTAGCGTATGGGTCATTTTGCAGACTTAAAATATATGTTAAAACGCCAGGGGTGACAGAAGGATAATATGGAAAAAAATTTGAGATACCCCTACGGGGTAGATTCTATCAATCGCCTTAGTTGCATGGTGACCTCATATTCCGCATCGATTTTCTGGCGGATAGTCTCCGTGTTGTAGGGGTCGAAAAACGGGGCGTCGTTGATGAGGATGTCACGTTTTTGTTCATCCATGTAGATTTGGTCTGTCACGGCTTTGGCCTTCTCCGAATCGTTTTCCTGAAGATAGGTGTATGCCAGGTTGAAATAAGGGTAGAGGTAATTGGGGCTGATGCGGATGGCTTCTTTCAGATAGAACTCGGCTTGTTCGAGGTCATGGGCGGTGTGATATTCCTCCAGTCCTAGGTCGTTGAGGTTCTCCTTGCAATAAGGGGCGTGATGATAGGCTTTGCGAAATGCTTCGATGGCCTTGGGGTTCCCCATCCTCTTCATGGCTTTCCCTTGGTACCATTGCAGAGGCATACCCAAGGCATTGACGGTGTAGAAGGGGGAGAGAGCCTCTCGGCTGTGGCGTTCCATGGTGTTCCAGTCGTTTCTGCTCATGGCCTGCTGCAACGCAAAACTCTTCCGTTCGCCATAAAACCGGAAACCACCGATGACTATCATCATCAGTGAAAGGAGCAGGAAGAGGACGCTCCAGGCTTTTCCGAGGACTCTTGGCTTGTCTTGGGTGATGAGATGAAACAGCAGTGCCATGAAGATGCTTGACCAAAGGAGATGCTCGATGCGGCTGTTGGGGAAGTCGAAGAGCGCGTTGACGCAGCAGCCTGTGAAAACGCATAAAACGACGGCTCCAAACAGGAATGCTTTGCGGCTCTGGGTCTCGCAGAGGGTGAAAAACGATAGCACTATCAAAGAGACCAGGAAAACGATGTAAAGGAACAGGCCGATATAGCCGTTTTCGGAAAGGATGCCTAAGTATTCGTTATGCGGCTTGGTGAAGTTCACGTTCCACACATCGGCTCGATAAAGTCCTTCGAGTCCCGCGTCGGGGAAGTGGATCAGCCAGTTGCCGGTGCCACAGCCCAGCAATGGATGATTGTCGGCGATATGGTAGGTCTTCTCCCATAGTTGGCAACGTTCCACCAGGGAGGAAGTGCTCATCGGGTTGTATTCCACCTCGCTCTTCTCGGCGGTGTGCGGCACGGAGCGGTGGGCAAACCAACGAAGCCCCAAGGTGAGGAAGATGAATGCCAAGACAACAGCGGTGACCAGTGTGGTGGTTTTGAAGCGTTTGGAGAAGTTGGGCTTTTTGAGGTGGAAGAGCACCAGGAGTCCGAACAGCATCAAGGCGACAGTGGCGCTGAGCCATACCGCCCTCGACTTCAGCAAGATGATCATCACCATGGCGAGGACGAACAAGGCCATGGGAAGGACTTTCAGGATTATGTGATTGGTGTATGGGATGGCAGAGAGTAAAAAGGTGGACAGGACAAAGAGCATGATGGCCAGCAGGTTCTTGTGCCCGTTGATGCCGATGACGTGGTAAAGCTGGTCAAAGCTGAAGTCTTCGATACGGAATAGTTGGACCAAAGCAAAGAGCAGGTAGAAGACAAGGATTACTGCCGCACTGACCCATAATGTCTTCCTGAAGGTCATGGGATCATGGGTGCATAGTGTGTAGCCAACAAGGGTGATGAGGAACCCCATGACCACTGTAGAGGCAGTATAAACCGTTTCGGCGGTGTTGGTTGCCCATAGGATGGAGCAACCACTGAGGACGGTAAACAGCAGGTAAGGCAGAAATACCTGAGTGTGGGGAATGAGCCAGCGTTTTTTGCTGAACAGGGAGAAGAGAAAAAGGATTGCCAGACCTATTGCGGTGGCAATATATCTGGCAATCAGAAATTTATCATAAATATTAGGGATTCCGACGAGGCAACTGGCCACGAGGCATAGTGCGACACATGAGGCTCGGAGGCTGTTGCTGTTCATCGCTTTAATCTTTTTAATAGGTGTAGAATTCAATCGTGTTCCCGTATCGAATGCTGTCGGTCATGTAACGGGCGTAGGTTCGGATGTAATATTTGGCATTAGCTGACAGGTCGGTAATAGTGCTTTCAAAGTTGTAGAATTCGCCTGTAGGTGTACCGACGGTGGTAATGAGGTCAGATTCGAATAAAGGATAGCTGTGATCCATGCTATAGCAAAAGCCTAATTCATCAATCATTTCGGGTTTGCTACAATACATAAAACCACTTGCATAGAGAATGTTGTCCCATGAGTAATAGTTTATGTAATCGGTTGTCAGGTCAAGCTGGAAGGGGATGTTGGGTGTGGTGATGCTTAGGGCATCGGCATAATAGTAGCTTTGGTCCTCATATTTAATGAAGGCGCGGTAATAATATTGGGTGTTGGGTTCAAGGCCGTAAACTTGAAAGTAGAATTTTTTTTCTGTTATTTCTGTATATTCCAGATAATCTATCCAATCTGAGACATAAAACTCACAATTCTCTAAGGTGGGGTTCGGTGATTTGCTGCAGCAAACACCGCCAATGATTTTCCTGAAGTTCATGTTCAGGTCGGATGGCAGTGTGATAAGGCCGCCGGTGGTGAAACTGTTGTAGGTGATTCCTTCGGCAGGAATGGTGGTCAAAGCAGTACTCCAGATGGAGGTGGAGTCGTTGAGGGTGGTGAAGCTCATCTCATCGCCATAGCAGTACTCTGTGCCGTATTTGGCATAGCCGCGTACATGGTATTGGGTGTTGGGGTCAAGGTTGGTGAGGACGCAGTTGAATGGTTGGGAGCATTTATATGTTTTTTCAACATGATCTTCTACAGTGGGTTGCTCGTTTTTGCTCCAACAAACGCCGAGTTCAATCATTAGTCCCATATCATTGGCTGTTACTGTTGAGCCGCAAATCGCAGTGGTTCCAGCAATATTACTGGGGGTGTTTGTGGTTACCACTATTCCGTCGGTGAAGTGGCTGACGGGGTCATCTTCCTGAGGTTTACAGGAGACCAAGGCAAGTAACAAGGTTCCTGTGATAAAGGTTAAAATGCGTGCTGTTTTCATCTGGAAAAGGATTAATATTCATAATAAAATACATTCTTGTAATCTTCATTCTCGCTATCGTACATGGTCTCGAGAATGGGATAGTTCTCGTTATTGTACTGATAAGCAAAATGTATGGTGTCAGTCTCATCGTCTTCCGTGAAGATGATTTGTTTGACGTTGTTTTTGGAGAAAGAAGTGCTTCCCATCGAAAGGCCAATGATATAATCTTCTAAATTACCGGTCATACCATACATGGGGCATTGTTTGTCATCGTATTCCATAACAAGGGTGGTGAGAACGTCATCGAAAGAAACGATGATTTTGCTGATATTATCACCTGTCCAAGTCAAGATGATATTCATGATTTCGTTTCGATTTCCACGATGATTCGTCATCAGCTGCTTTTGGCATGTTTCAAGGCATTCGCAAATATTGTGGGGGAATAGGTGCGAAAGCGGATTCAGCATCTTTTCGGATCCCTTGTTTTTGAAATAATAATCAAAGAAAGTGCCTTGGAGCTTGCTTATTTTGTTGTTGTCGTAGCTTATTGACCAGGAGCAGATAATGTCGTTATCCTCAAATATGGTAGCTGTTTTCAGTTGGTCTTCGTTGTAGCTGTAGTTGATGTGCTCGCCGTATGTAAGATTATCAACACGGATGATTTTGTCGTTTTCGTAGGTGAACGTTTCTATCCATGTTTTTTTTAAGTAACTATTGGAATAGTGGGTAATCGATACCAGGTGGTCTTCACTCCAATCCCAGCTTTGGAAAGGGGTTTTGTCGGTTTGAGGGTCTGAATAGTAGATTTGCTTGACTTTTAATTTACTTGAAGGTTCTTCGATGGGTTCAGGTTTGCACGAGGTCATGGTTGCTGCCAAGAGCAGTCCCAGCACCATCGTTAATGATTTGAATGTTTTCATGTTTTTTTGTTTTTGATGTTTTATTTTTCCGCAAAAATAGCAAAACTATTTGTTTTGAAGGGGTCGTTTGGAGCGATTACAAAATATTTATATAACAAGTCAATGATTTTCAGAAAAATATTTTTATTAATTACAACTTTCTTACCTTTGCTGCATCAAAATGAATCCTTAAAAATGTATTTATGAAAGCATATCGCATCCTCAAAGCATCGTTGGTTTTACTGTTATTTTGTGTAATCGGAAAGTCTTTTTCACAGGTTCAGACCTTTGAATGGCAAAGTGTGCAGCGACAGTATATTGTCAGACAGCCTTCCATCACGTTTGATGACACGCCGCCGGTGTTGTTTTTCCTTCATGGCTTGGGTGACAACATCACTCGTGTGGATCAGGAGTTCAACTTCACTGCTTTGGCGGAGCGATTTGGATGGGAGATGGTGATTCCCCAGGCTCGTAACCAAGGCGGTTCCACCATGTGGAATGCCGCCATGATGAGCAGCAACATCGATGACGTGGGGTTTTTGATGGCCTTGCTCGACACGTTGACGGCACAGCATCATCTGGATCCCGACAGTGTGTTCTTCACGGGGTTCTCGATGGGAGGTTTCATGACGCATCGCATGGCTATTGAGAAGGGCGACCGCATCACTGCCTGTGCTCCGGTTAGCGGTCTGATTACTTTTGCCATGAGTTCGGTGACACCGGTGGCTCCCGTGAGGATGTTACATATCCACGGCACCTCCGATCCGGTGGTGGGATATAATGGCAATTCCCAATATTTCGGTGGCACTTTAGGCATTAATGTGGATGCCATTATGGACTATTGGAAGGCCGCCAATGGATGTGGGGAAGAGCCTGTGATTGACACTTTCCCCAATACCCATAACGATGGCTTGCGCTTTGTGCGTTACACCTACGACTGTGGCACTGACTTGCAGCTCTTGAAAGTGATTGGCGGCAACCACACTTGGTATCACAATGCCAATCAAACGGATATCGCTTATATGGATGAGATCCATGCCTTCTTCACGGGCACGCAGGAGACAGATTTCACGGGGTTCAATGAGACGCCGATAGAAGGTTTTCGAGTGTGGCCCAATCCAGCTTTTGGGCGGTTGGAGGTAGAGACTTCGATCCCAACAACCTTTACGATGATGGATCTTCTAGGCAAGATGATGTTTCGTCGGGAGGTAGGAGCTGGCATTTCCCATATCGATCTTGGCGACTGTCCCGCGGGTTTATATCTGCTGAAGCAAGAGAACGGGACAGTCACCAAGGTTGTGGTTCGATAGTTATGGTATTAAAGGCTCTCCTCTTGGATGAGGTGAATATCGCATTGCGGGAAGGGGATAGCAATGCCGTGTTCATTTAAGGTGTTGTAAATCAACTCTTTGGCGTGGTCGATATAGCCGACACGTTCCGCCACCAGTACTTGTTGTTTCACGGCGATGGTGACGGCGCTGTCATCCATTTCTTCCAGGGTGATGCTGACACCGCGTTTCTGATCCACGATGTCGCGTCCGAAGGAATCCTTGCCGTTGAGTTGTTGCAAGGCCTCTCCCAACAAATCGCGGACCTTTTGGATGTCGGTGCCGTAGGCCACGCCCACGGTGATTTTGACGAACTCATAGCCATGGTTGCGGGTGAGGTTGCTGAAGTTCTTGGCAAACAAGGTGGCGTTGAGGAACGACATCTCGGCTCCGTCAACGGTCTCAATCTCAGTGCTTTGATAGCCGATGTGGGTGACCTTACCTCGGATGCCGTCGCATACAATCCAGTCGCCGATACGCAGACGTCCCGACATCAACTGGATGCCATAGATGAAGTTGTTCAAAGTGTCTTTGAGGGCAAAGCCGATACCTGCCGAGAGACCGCCGGCCACGAGACTCAGCGAGCTGGTGGGGACGTTTAGCGTCAATACAATAACGACGATGTAAGTAAACCAAACCAAGACGCTGATGATGCTGTTGCCGAGTGAAAGGTTGATTTCGTTGTTACGGATAGTCTTGCGGTGGTTTTTCTTGAGGAACAACGCGTAACGGCATTGCTGCCAGATGGCGTGCAGGGCGCGGTTGATATAGCGGAACACGAAGAACATGCTAATCAGGACAAGAATTCCATGGAACGACAGCCTGAAGGTATCGACACCGCTATCATTGACAAGCTGCACGAAGTTATGGTGATAGATGTTATTGTACAGATCCTCAAAGTCGAACACATCGAGTGCCAGATGGATGCAGAAAGGTATCGACAGCAGTCCTATCACAGGAAGCACTACTTCTTTGACCAGGTCGTAGAACCAGGTGGCGCCGAACATCAGCGTCTCTTTGCCAGGGCCACTGATAAAGGTGATGCGGGAGCGGTAATCCTCGATGCGAGGTTTCATCCGTTCTTCTCTGTAGAAGACGATTAGATGTAGAATGGTGATAAAGGCCTGGATAGCTGCCAGCTGGAAGTACCACCATACCAAGATGAGCAACGAGGCAAAGATGTAACCCGCGATGGACACGCCCAAGGCTGCGCCGGTGGTCACCAATGAGATCCAGCCCATAAAACGGTCGATGCGATCCACTTTTTTCGCATGGTGCAAACAGGCGATGAGCTGCCAGACAAAGAAGGCGATGAGTACGGGCGGAAAGATAAAGTTCATCAGCGAGTTGGGCATGAAGATGACTCGGCACCAGATTACGGCTAATGCGGTGCAGAAGACTGGCAGGTAGAGCTTGACACCATATTTTAGCTGTCGGGGTTTCAGCCGGAAGAACAGGGCAATGAGGATGGCTTCGAGTAGCCAAAGGAAGGTGTTGGTGAGCCGTGCGGCAATGTGGAGCATGCCCTCTCTCCAGAGGATGCTGTTGACGATGATGGTGATGAGTATGCCAAACAACAACGACAGATAGCGTCGTTGTCCCCGGGTGAACTTGTCTTTCAAGGACTTGACGTATCGAAATATTGGGATGAGGATGAGCGAGGCGATAAGCCAGGATGCCAACAGTTCCACTACAAACAGCAGAACGATGAAGACCTGAAGAGAGTATTCCTTGTTGTATTTCTCATGGATATCGCTGATGGCCTGGCGCCAATAGCGTTGCGGATGCTGCATGATGGTGTACCAAGGGGTTTGGCCATCTACGAAGATGCGGTCTTGCAGCACTTGATAGTAGTTGTGAGCATAATCGTAAGTCTCTTTCAGGCGCAGGAAGGTCTCATAATAGTGGATGCTGTCGGCTACCACCGTCGCTTTGGTATCGGCGTACATCAGGAGCAAGTCGCAGGCGTAGGCGATACATTGCTCACGGTCATCCTTGCCCTGCTCGTCAAGGAGGAAGGGAGTGGAAAGGGAGTCGGCCATGGCTTTGACTTCCTCGTCCAGCTCCAGATGTGTTTTGCTGAAGAAGAGCGGGTTCAGCGTGTCATAGTGGATGAGCAGGCTGTCGGGCACTCCGACGATGGTGTCGAGCTCAGGAGGGAGACGGCGCAGCGACTCGATGAGGCGGGCATAGCGTTCCATCTCGACATTAAGGTTGCTGACGATGCGGTCGAAAGGCCCGCGATCTTGGCTGAACTCATTGTATTGCTGGGTGACTCTTTGCAAAGCGTAGCTCACATCGAAAGTAAACCCTTGTTTCTGTGAATACAATGTCAGTGCAAGTTCGTCGCACTGCTTCATCATATCAATCATCTTTTGGCGTTGTTTCTCATAGTCTTCGGTGAGCCGGTCGCGGTTCTTGTCGATTTGCCGGTAGTCGGCATCCAACTCGTTGCGAAGCACGCGTAATGTCTGGTTAAGGTTGTGGCCATAGGAGATGGCGAGAATAGGCACTGTGATGATCAGAAGTGCTGCCAGCAGGATCAGGTTTTTTTTGAAATGTGTTCTCATGAGAGCGAAAATACATAATTATTCTTTATGTTTAGAGAAATTTGCAAAAAAAACGGGAAAAGTCTATTTTTGCGACAAATTTGAAGTATAAGTCCTTCATACCAAATACAATGATGAAAATATGAAAGAGAAAACAACGCATCATCTTAAAGAGTTCATGATGACGCTTTTAGCGACTACCTTCTCCATTGTGCTCACCTTTGGCACGTCTGCTATCATTGAGAGATACCAAAATGCAAAGGCCAAAAAAGAGATGGTCATGATGATTATCTATGATTTCGACAAGACTCTTGCGCAGATGCAACTTGCCGATTCCATTTTGCAAAAGGCAAGCGAGGCCGAGAAAGAGCTTGCCCTTCATCCAGAATATTATGACAGCCTGCGACCCCTATTTATGTCGGTAGTCGGGATTACTATGACAGAGTTTTTGGAAACGACAGAGAACATTTTCTCCACCAATATTGAGACGTTCAACACATTGGGCAATGTTAACTTTGTTCATGAGGTTTCTTCTTTCTACAATAAGCGAAAATTTTATGAACAAACCGTATATGAGGATTTGTTGAAAGAAATACAGGGGTCGCAACTCTTGGTTTCTGTTGAAGGCCTTCTCAGTATCAGTTTCCCATTGTATGGTTTATATAATGGGCAAGGCTTAGTTACCTTGCGAAATATTCGAAACCATTGTGTGCAAATGATGAAAGTTAGCGAGAAGGAACTGAAAGAATTCAGCCAACAACGAACTGTGACTGAAGGTATTAGTAAAGAAGATAGCATTATGCTGGAACAGAGGGTTCAAGATATGCTGGAATTAAGTAGGATGAACTGATCGGCAAAAGAGACATTTGACTAAGGATACTCGAAGCCAGGTTTGTGTGCTTTATCAGTGATTTTTGTTTGCCAAATACTGCGATGGCGTTAATCCGAACTTTTTCTTGAATGAACGCAAGAAGGTGGCGTAGGAATTGAAGCCCGACATCATGGCGATGTTATCTAAAGAGTGTTGGTTTTCAGTGCCTTTATCATCTAATAAGGCCTTGGCTTCCCTCAGGCGGAAGTCGTTGATATAGTCATAGAAGGTCGTATGAAGTTCTTGATTGATATGGTTGCTGAGGTACTGTCGGTTGGTACCCAAATGCTGGGCTAGCTTCTGCAAGGTCAGCGTGTTGTCCTGATAATACCGTTTTTCGCACATCACCTTGTCGATGTCGAATCCAATCAAAGGCTTGCCAGCATTGGGTTGGGGTGTTGGAGTGGTTGGCTCTTGAGGCGCGTTTTCACATTCGTCGGCAGGGGATAGGGTGAACACCTGCTGATGTATCAGTTTGTGCATGACGTATAAGACAATGCCGATGCAGACGAGGCAATAGAGGGTGTCGAAAACCAGGTTTTGTCTGGCAGAGGGTTCTGAAAACCATGATTGTTGCGATAGGCTTTCAATAGCCCATAGCAGTTGGAAAGCGAAATAGAGGGCAATCAAAATTTTGCTCCAACGCAAGTCGAAATATTCCAAGTTGCCAACGTTGTTGAGCAACATCCGAGTATGTTTCCTGATGGAAAGACACAAGTACACCAGCATGGCCAATGAAATCGTCAGGGTGTAGATCTGTACGACCGTTAACACCAAGGGATTTCGGAGGAGGGCAAACAAGAGCATGGCAATTAAATAAGGTATCACCAAAAGCAGGAGTTGGCGCGTTTTGTAACGATTGGGAAACACTAACGACATAACAAACATCATGTAGCCACCTACAATCACATAGTCGAAGAGTACCAAAAGCGTGTTGAGGAAATCGGAATAGGGTTGGTTGCGGCAGGCTAAAACCAAGAAGTTATTTAGAAAACCAAAGCCATGCAGTAATACCACTGCTGCGAAGAGTCGCTGGAATTGATAGTTGCGGTGGTATTTGTGCATGAAAATGCTGCATGCTGTGAGGGCACATTGTGTCACTCCAGACATGAAGCATAACAGTAATATGTAGAACGAATCGGTGTTCATGTCGGCAAAGGTACATTTTTTATCTCCGCTATTTAACAAATCGCGCCAATTACCTGATTTTTTACGTATTGCAAACTGATATTTACGCAATGACAAAAAGCAACCTCGGGTTTTACGTATTGCAAGCATTTATTTTGGGCAAAGAAATACTGATGCGAGGAATTATAATGATATTTGTTATGAATTTTTAAATCGTCAACAAAATTAATCTAATATAAATTTATCAACATTATTCTAATTTAAATTTATCAACATGAAAAAATCACATCTGAAGTTTTTGAGCGTTGTGTTTGCTCTTGTGCTGGGCTTTAGCTCCTGCGTCAAAGAGGTAGCCACAGGACGCATTCAAGGCATTGTCACCAACATGAACACCACCGAACCCATCCAGGGTGTGAACATCTCGCTCAGTCCCACGGGTGCCTCTGCGGTGACGGGCAGTGATGGCCGCTACGAGTTCAACAACCTTGAAGCAGGCAACTACACCGTGCAAGGTATGAAAGCTGGCTTCGAAAGCAATACCAAGAACATCAGCATTACGCCGGGCAACGTCTCCTCAGGCGACATGCAACTGCGTCCCACCGTTTCGGGCTTCCGTCTGAATGTGGAATACCTCGACTTCGGCACCAATTTTTCGCAACTGCAGTTCAAGATTATCAATGCTAGCGCGACTTTGCCGTTAAGTTGGGAAATCATGGAAAGCATGAACTGGCTTGCCGTCACGCCTTCAACGGGCAACTTGCAAGGAGGTCAGGAATCCACCATCATTGTGAACATTGACCGTTCGCTCATCACCCAAAGCACCACGGCCAACCTTACTGTACGTAGCGCCGACCAAAGCATCGTGCTGCCCGTGAACGTCAGCGTTTCGGGCAACAACGGGCCGCAACTGCAATTAAGCGAAAACTCCATCGACTTCGGCACATCGGCCAACAGCCTGACATTCTATGTGATGAACACGGGTCCAGCCAACACCTCGCTCCAATGGTTTTGCTCGAACATCAACGTGGGTTGGCTGACGCTCAATCCCACTTCGGGCAACACGGCAGG
>JAEEGF010189617.1_pt1 | contig 62496 bp, 43 predicted proteins | sample 9134171 | NCBI WGS metagenome assembly JAEEGF01 (sample SAMN16246542, study PRJNA631951) | gut metagenome | biome: gut microbiome; feature: rumen; material: AP-attached | host: Bos | place: Iran: Karaj | collected 2018-10 | reverse complement strand
TTTTTTGCAGTAATAATGAGGGCTTAGGGGGTTTACCTCCGTTATGCCCGACATTGTAGCTGCAAGCGATGAACCGACAGATCCTCTTGAACCTACGAGATATCCGTCTTCGTTTGATTTGTTAACAAGCTTCTGTGCTATGATATACATAACGGCATAGCCGTTTGATATGATGGAATTAAGCTCGTGGTCGAGTCTCTTTTGAACTATTTCGGGCAAAGGATCGCCGTACTGTGCCTTGGCCGTATTATAGCAGATATCCCTGAGGGTCTTGTCAGAATTCGGGATGACAGGCGGACATTTATCCGGGCGTACCGGCGTTATGAAATCGCACATATCGGCAATGAGATTCGTGTTCGCTACAACGACCTCATAGGCCTTTTCGGCACCAAGGTATGCAAATTCATCCAGCATCTCCTCTGTTGTTCTAAGGTAAAGAGGGGGCTGTTCGTCCGCATCCTTCATATCCTTGCCCGACTGGATTATCCTTCTGTAGATCTCATCCTCGGGGTTTAGGAAATGCGAATCTCCCGTGGCAACTACGGGCTTTTTTAATATCTTTCCTATCTCAACGACCTTGCGGCTCAGTTCCTGAAGATCCTCTACAGTCCTTATGTCATGCTTTTCATCCTTTAACAGATATGCGTCGTTTCCCGCGGGCATGATCTCAAGGAAATCATAATATCTCGCAATATTTATTACTTCCTTCTGCGATCTTCCGTCTATGATGGCATCCATCACCTGGCCGGCTGAGCATGCGCTGCCTACAAGCAGACCTTCCCTGTACTTGGAAAGAACTGACTTCGGTATCCTGGGGAATCTTGAAAAATAATTGAGATGAGCCATGGATACCAGTCTGTAAAGGTTGAATCTTCCTATTGTATTTGTGGCTATGATGGTCACATGGGATGTCCTGAGCTTTTTGACCGTTTCCGGCGTGATAACGCATCTGGCATTAAGGTCATTTAAGGTCACAAGGTTCTCGGACGCAATCCTGTCCATAAGCTTTATGAATATCCATCCGCAGCATTCGGCATCATCTACCGCGCGATGGTGGTGCTCTAAGACTATCTTCAGATCCTTTGCGACGGAGTCAAGCGTAAACCTGTGAAGATTAAGGAGCAAGGCACGGGCAAAGCCCACCGTGTCTATAAAAGGCGGCTCGAATACTATTCCCATATGGGATGCTTTTTCGGTCATGAAGCCCATATCAAACTTTGCGTTATGGGCGACCATGATGCAGCCTTCGCAAAACTGCAAGAACTTTGGAAGCACCTCTTCTATTACGGGCGCATCCGCAACCATGGCATCATTAATGCCTGTAAGCTCTTCTATGCGGTAGGGAATGGCTATGGGCGGGCAGACAAAGCTTGAAAAACGGTCTATGATCTCCCCGTTTTTTATCTTTACGGCTCCGATCTCTATCACATGGTCTTTTTCCGGGGAAAAGCCCGTGGTCTCTATATCGAAAGCCACATATGTCTGCTCGGCAAGCTTAAGATCGTTTGCACGCTCGACAGTGTTTAATTCATCATCCACAAGGTAGCCTTCGCAGCCATAAAGTATCTTAAGGCTCTTATCCGAAGCCTTGATAAGATGGGAAGCGTCCGCAAAAGCGTGAACAACGCCGTGGTCTGTTATGGCTACGGCCTTGTGCCCCCATGCCCTTACGGTGTTTATAACGTCCTCAAGATTAGATACGGCATCCATTTCGCTGGACTTTGTGTGAAGATGCAGTTCCACCCTCTTTTCGGGCGCATTGTCCATTCTCTTTGTTCTGAAATCGGCGCCCTTTCTTATACCGAAGACATTTGTGATGGCAAATTCCTTATTGTAATCGTCGTACTGGCACTTGCCCTTTATCTCGACGAACATTCCTTTTGAGATATTCTTTTCGAGAATATTCTTTCTTTCAAGGTCAAGGAAGAATTTCACCATTATGGTGTCTGTAAAATCCGTGATCGGCACCGTAAAGATAAAGAAATCCTTTTTCTTTCTGGTCTCGCGGATCTCTGCCTCGCCGAGCCTTCCGCGGATAACGACAGTGCCAAGATCCATGACAAGATCCTGAATGGGGGTGAATTCGTTTTCGTCAAACTTCTTTCCGAAAAGATATCCTTCGGGAAGCTCTTCGGGTGCCTTAGGGTCTGTCTTTTTGCCGCCGCTTTTAAGCTTGCCCTTCTTTACCGCCTTTGCTTCGGGCGCGGGCTCTTCCACAGCGGGCTCTGCAGGCGGAGCTACCGAGACATATTCGTATTCATATTCGGGTTCCTCTTCGTAGCCGTAGTCCGCAGGGATATCTATGGGGTGCATGTATTCTTCCGGCCCATCCTGCATAGGGCTTTCCTGATAAAGATCGGCTGCGGGAGCGGGCTCGACCGGCATAGCACCGATATTTTTCTTAGGTTCTTTTGATGCGGGCGCGTTTTTAAAGCCAACGACAACGTCAGCTGAAAACCCGAGCCTGTTTATAAGGATGGAGCTTACCCTTTTTGCTATGGAATCCGCATTCCTGCGGGATAAGAAGCTGTCACGGATGGTGATGGTGATGCGGTCACCGTCTATTTCCCATTCCGAAGCTGCAAGCATGGCATGCTGCGCCCTCGAATCCTCGATAAAATCATCCACTATGCTGTCTTTATATTCGTCTATTACCTGCCCGAGGGTATACTTTTCGGGAAGCGTGAAGTTTTCTATAATATGCACGCGCTGGATGTCGCTTTCGGGATAATACTGGTCATAGATGGCATTTTCCATGCTGATTATCCTGTTTTTGGGCACAAGAAAATCCGCATGCAGATAGACGCGAAGCACTGTATTGCCCTCTGCATACGAAAGTCTTTCGATATCTGTATTTGCAAAGCTCTCGGTAAGAGCCTTTGAAACGCTTAAGGAATCAAAGACCTCAAAAAATCTTTTAGACATAAACTCTTCCTTCTTTCCGGTTCATTATAAACCTTCGGGTGCATTTTAACAACTGTTTTTGAAAAGTATATTGTATGCAGTAAGGCCGTTATGACATTTTGAGTTCAAAACCTTATAATTCCTATTGCTTTTTTGTTTTTTTTCGGTAAAATGGAAAAGAATGCCATTTAAAGCAAAAGAAACGGAGGACAACTATGATTGCAGCAAACAATGTTACTCTGCGCCTTGGAAAAAGAGCGTTATTTGAAGATGTAAATATCAAGTTTACGGAAGGAAACTGTTACGGACTCATCGGTGCGAACGGCGCCGGAAAATCCACATTCTTAAAGATCCTCTCCGGAAAATTGGAGCCCACAAACGGTTCGGTTACAATAACTCCCGGACAGCGTATGTCCGTTCTCGAACAGGACCATTTCAAATATGACGGCGAGGTCGTTTTGGACACCGTTATGCAGGGAAATGCAAGACTTTTCGAGATCATGCGCGAGAAGGACGAGATCTATGCAAAGGAAGATTTCACCGAAGAGGACGGCATAAAGACCGCAGAGCTTGAGGCCGAATTTGCACAGATGAACGGCTGGGAGGCTGAAAGCGATGCCGCAAACCTTTTAAACGGTCTTGGCATCGAGACGGATCTTCATTACAAGCTTATGAGCGAACTGAACGGTTCCGAAAAAGTAAAGGTACTGCTTGCAAGAGCACTTTTCGGAAATCCCGACATACTTCTCCTGGACGAGCCCACAAACCACCTCGACCTTGCGGCAATTGCATGGCTTGAAGAATTTCTTATAAACTTTGACAATACAGTCATCGTTGTATCCCATGACAGATACTTCCTCAACAAGGTCTGCACACAGATCGCAGATATCGACTATTCGAAGATCCAGCTTTACGCCGGCAACTACGATTTCTGGTACGAATCCAGCCAGCTTATGATAAGGCAGATGAAGGAAGCAAACAAGAAGAAGGAAGAAAAGATAAAGGAACTGCAGGAATTCATCCAGAGATTCTCCGCGAACGCTTCCAAATCAAAGCAGGCAACCTCGAGAAAGCGCGCTCTTGAAAAGATCGAGCTTGACGAGATCAAGCCCAGCAGCCGCAAGTACCCTTATATTGATTTCCGCCCCGAAAGAGAGATCGGAAACGAGGTCCTTTCAGTCGATCATATTTCCAAGACGGTCGACGGAAGAAAAGTCCTTGATGATGTAAGCTTTATTGTGGGCCGCGAAGACAAGATCGCATTTGTAGGCTCGGATGAGCTTGCAAAGACCACTCTCTTCCAGATACTTATGGGCGATATCGAGCCCGATGAAGGTACCTTTAAATGGGGAGTTACGACTTCGCAGTCATATTTCCCCAAGGACAACACAAAGCTTTTCGATTCGACCCTCGAAATAGCCGACTGGCTGCAGCAGTATTCGCCCATAAAGGATATGACCTATGTAAGAGGCTTCCTTGGAAGAATGCTCTTTGCGGGTGAGGACGGCGTAAAGAAAGTAAACGTTTTATCCGGTGGCGAAAAGGTAAGATGTGTTCTTTCCAAGATGATGATAAGCGGCGCAAACTGCCTTGTGATGGACGAGCCCACCAACCATCTTGATATGGAAAGCATCACCGCATTAAACAACGGAATGATCAAATTCCCGGGCGTTTTACTCTTCTCCTCCCGCGACCATCAGATCGTTCAGACCACCGCAAACCGTATCATAGAACTCGTAAACGGCAAGATCATAGACAAGATCACGACATATGACGAATATCTTGCAAGCGATGAGATGGCTATGAAGCGTCAGGTATTCCAGGTACATGACTCTGAAGAAGAGGATGATTAATAATACAAAAACCGTGCAAGACCTGCACGGTTTTTTATTTTATTTAAAGAATTTGTTTTTTCTGCGTTTTTTTATAACGCCTGCAGTATATACTGCTCCGGCTGCCAGCCCAAAAACTATCGAGACCGGAAGCATCCAGCTTATATGAAACGGCATGAAGTATACCAGCATGAAGCTTAAGATGAACAGGCACAGCAGCATCCATCCTCCTGCGATGACCGTTACGGCCACGCAGCTGAGTATATCCTTTAAAAGGCTTAGGGCATCATATCTTTCCCCTTTTCCATCCTGCGATGTCTTTTTGAACTTAATCATATCAGACCTTTTTGCTTCCCCACACAGTCAACTGATCTTCTTTTCCAAGAGCGGTAAATACGACCGTTTCAAGAGTGCTTCCTTCTATATACTGTTTAAATACTACACCATTATATATATTTTCGTCAATCGTCAGTTCAATGTTTTTGCCTTCATCATCGACTTTCCAATTTCCAACGGCCGCACCTTCGATGCTGCCATCCGGCAAAAGCCTTATCTTATCACAGGTATTGACTCCAAGATTCTTGAAATCTATATCAAGATCATGCTTTAGGAAAAAATAATCTCCCGCTATCTCATCGACCTTTACTCCCGCGCTGCCGTCATTGTTCGTCTGATAGGGAGCCGCGCACAGCCATCCGTCTTCGTTGACAAACAGCTTATGCACCTTTACATAATGGCCTTCGGATCCGTTTGTGGTACGGGTGTGGAAAACGATATAAGCATTTCCGTCATCATCCACAAATGCCGAGTTATGTCCCTGTGCCACCTGGCCTATTCCCTGGTAGATCCACTTGTATCCTCCAAAGAGCCTTACGCCCTTTGACAGATTATAGTTGAATACATATTTGTCGTAGAAGGCATCATTTCCAAGCGCGTCGACATAATCTCCGTCGGGGCGTTTGCTCCTGAATACTCTGATATTGTATCCGCCCTTTGCCTCAAGATTTCCGTAGGATATGAAGAGATAATAATAATCCCCTATCTTCTGTATGTATGAGCCTTCTCCCGATACATACTTTCCTCCGGCTATCTTTGTACCAAAATAGGCGTCGCTGTGCGCATTCGTCTCATATGTTACGAAATAGTCCCTAAGTCCGGTCTCTTCATCCAGTTCGAGCATGAATATGCCCCCCGACCATGACCCATAGCTCATCCAAAGCTTTCCATCGTCATCATAGAAAACGCACGGGTCTATGCAGTTTGGATATTCATCTCCCCACTTTCTGTTCTTTACGCCGTTTGTTATATAGCGTTTCGGAAGGGATTCCTCATTAAGAACCGTCTTAACATCTGTTTTTTCCCAGTTTTCTTCGGTAAAGCCTCCATATACGACCGAACCCACATAAGAATAGGGGCCGGTCGCACTGTCGGCCGTAAGGAGGACGATATCAGATACCCAGTCATCTCCGTTTGCGCTTAAATACATGCAGTATTTTCCCATAACAGGGTTATATATCACATCCGGAGCCCAAAGATAGCCATACCACGAACCCGAATTGTTATCCTTGTTCCACTGCCTTATCTTTTCTTTTGTCTCTTCTGTAAAACTTGCTCTGAAGGAAGCTGTCATATCCTTCCAGTTGGCAAGATCCGTTGACGAAGCAAGGCCCATATGTGTCCCGAACACATAGTATGTTCCGTCGGTATCTTTAAAGATACTGGGATCATGACAGCTGACCGTAGAATAATTCAGCTTTTTGTCTGCCGGGATCTCTTCTGTTTTCTGTACCATGTTCATGCTTACGACCATCCTGACCATTGCTTCCTCACCGCCATATGTGATCTTTACATACGGTCTTACGGTGACGTTTTCAACTCCCGTGGCAGTACTCGCCGCGTTGCTCTTTGAATCGGTTCTGCCCGAATATTCAAAGGCACCTTCAATGATACTCTCTTCCCCTTCTTTTATGAGCTTAAGCTTTGAAGGAAGATCTGCGCCCGCCGCGGCCGAAAGCCCGCCGGTACATACATAGTCTATAAATGTCTGGGTTATATTGCAGCCTTCACGGTCATTTTTTATGACAAGTTTGAAATTCACCGTTTCACCGTTTTGATATTCGGTCTTATCGGTCGTAAGGCTTACGCTTATGTCTTTTTGATTCTCAAAGTAGCTTCCGCCCTCTGAGCTTTCCTCTTTGCTGCTCTCATCCGGAGTACCGGAGCTTTCGGTGTTTTTTTCTGTCCCGGTGTCTGTTTCGTCAGTGTAAGTACTGTAGGGCGCTGATGAGCTCTTATCGCTTTCCGAAGAACTGCCGCTGCAGCCCCCAAGAGTCAAAGCCATTGCCAAAATAATGACAAGCGGTTTTAATAATTTTTTTCTCATAACATGATCTCCGTTATAAAACTGTTTTTCAGACCACAATGCAATTTTTGTAATCAAATACAGGCAGATCGTCTTTCCACTCGATCTTCATGGCAAACGCGTGTCTGTTGGGGTCGTAAAGCGGATTTCCTTTTATCTCACCGTATGTTCTTGCGTGGAAGACCGCCACATCCGTTCCGTCGTCAAGAGTCGTAAAACTGTTATGCCCGGGGCCGTAAAAGCCCATCTCCTCGTTGCTGCAAAGGATGGGTCTTTTTTCTTTTTTCCAGTTGCCGGGGTCTAAAATATCCTCTTCATCCGATATTGAAAGCATTCCCATACAATATTCCGCGCCCGTCGAGCTGGCGGAATATGTGATGAAGATACGGCCGTTATGCTTTAACACCGCCGGTCCTTCGTTTACCCAGATTCCTGTTCTTTCCCAGCTGTAATCCGGTGTGGTCAAGAGGATCTGCGCGGTCTTAAGCTTTTCGGGGCTTTCCATTTCCGCTATATAAATATTAGATATCTGTATCCCGACACTTACTTTTTCGGCCCATACAAAATACGTTCTTCCTTTGTTTTTAAAGACCGTGGCATCAAGAGAAAAAGCCTTGAACGAATAAATATCATCATCGGATCTTTGTATCTTGCCCTTTTCCTCCCATTCGTCGTTAACGGGATCGTCACCTTTACATTCGAGTATCCATGGACGCAGCTTCCATATATCGTCCTTCTTTGAAGCGGCAAAATATATGTACCATCTTCCGTCAAGATAGTGAAGCTCCGGCGCCCAGATGTGCTGGCTCATATCACCCTTTTCGTGCTTTTTCCAGACGGTCTTTTCTTCGGCACCCTTTAGTCCCGCAAGACTGTCAGCTTTTCTTATGATGATACGGTCGTATTCGGGAACGGATGCCAGAAAATAATACGAGCCGTCGGTATGTCTGTAAACATACGGATCCGCCCTCTGCTCGATAAGCGCCTTATTATATTTTGTCATTTTACCGTTTCTTTTGTCTGTCATTTTTTTACATCCTTTTTATTCCTGATGTTTTGTTAAGCATCCCTCGCCGCACAAGTATGCTTTATGCGGCCGGGGATGCCCCGGAATGCGCATGCATTCCGAAGCACCGGGTATTTATCAATGAGCTACATTGATACCTGTATAGTACATGTAATATGTCTGTCCGTCTGCTGCGGTGATATCGAATTTGACATCGGCCGTATCGCCGTTGTTCGTTACCTCAAGAACAACATGTGCATCCTGCATAACGCCTGCCATCTCATCAAAATTGAAGTTTGTATCAGCATTGTGTGTTCCGTAACTATCGCCCCATCCCCAGTTATCTGCACGGAATACAGCATATTCCGCATAATCAGGATAGTCTGCGGTAGCAGCTGTTCCGTATCCTGCGTTTGTGAGTGCCATAAATACGTTGTTCCAGTTATCTGCTCCGGCCTTTGTTACTGTGAATTCGCTCTTTACGCTCGTTCCTGGTGCAACTGCATATACATCCGAGAATTCTGTCCAGAATCCGCTTGTTCCGTCTTCTGCGCCGATCTGGTATCCTTCAACTTCAAAGCTCGATCCGTCAACGCCCAAGCAGAAGAAGAGTTTTCCGTCGATAGCTATGTTCTTGTATGACTGATGATATTCAGTTCCGTCCACTGCTTTGATAAGCATTTCAACGTCTGCACTGTCTGTATTGTTTGTAACCGTGATGCTGACCTTTGCATCCTTCATGGCTGCCGCCATGGTATCCCAGTTCCAGTCGCATTCTTTTGTTGCGGCATCATAACTGTCTCCCCAGCCGAAATTGTCTGCTCTTACAACTGCATATTCCTTGTAGCTTTCGTTATCTTCAACTTTGTGAACACCGCCGACATTCTGAAGGACTGCAAATACATTCTGATAGTTTTCGGTTCCGACATGCTTCATGGTGATATCAACAGTCTTTGAACCGCCTGCGGGTACCGCATAGATCTTAGAGAATTCTGTCCAGAATCCGCTTGTTCCGTCTTCTGCTCCCACTACTTCCGCATCGACCTTAAGTGAAGAGCCGTCAACGCCGTAGAAGTAATAGATATTGGGATCGTTTGCTGCTGAAGCAATGCTGATTATATCGGTATAGCTCTTTATATTTCCGATCTTAAAGCCGGCAATATCGGCTGCTTCAAACTCTACTGTTGCGATATTGTCGGTGCCGTTATAATCGACATTATCCATGCTGAGTGAAAGCTTTCCGTCAGTGTAATTGATGACTGCCTTTACAGAAGTATCTCTCATGCATTCTCTTTCCCATGTATTCCAGTTGCCCCATGTCCATGAGAATGCGCTTTCGGGAATGGCATCGCCATTGACCTTTCCTGTAGCGTCTGCATTTACTCTTGCGATCTCATTTCCGTCCTTGTCGGTAAATATGAAATAATAGTTGTTCTCTGCCGCTTCGCCGTTTGAGAAATGCTTAAGTTTTACAGATATGTCTTCGCCTTCGGGAAGTGTAAACACTTCTTCATATACATCTTCATCCTTAGAGAAGTCGGTTGCACCTATAGACGCATATGCATCTTCTGCAGGAACGACCTCGATGATACGCTCGGGAACATCAAACTTTGCGGAAGGATCTCCGTTTGAATAAAGGCCCTTGATCTGATCTGCGCTCAAGACATAGTCATAAACATAGATCTCATCGAAAGCTCCCTTAAAGATGGCATCCCAGTAATTGATACCGAGAAGGAAATCGAAATTGTCGGATTCCTGCATGGTATTGAATACCACATTTACATTTCTCTCCTCGCCCTCCGAATTCCCTGGAAGGAACTCTTCGCCGTTAACATAAAGATGAGCTATTATAAGAGAACCGTCGGCAGTGACCTCGTCTGCGTCGACCGTCATAGTGATATTGGTCCACTTCTTTACAAGGTCCTCGAGTGTGCCGGGATAGAAGTTGGGCCACTTAGCGTTGTCAAGCTGATCGTATGCCCATACGCAGGGGTATTCGAGCACTGTAGTATCGTCGGGATTCCACTTTGCCCATGTGAAGTTTACATAATGCTGTCCGCCTGTAGAATCGCCGTGGATATCAGGGCCGTACTGAAGCGTAGGCATGTACTGTGCGCTTCTTAAAGGCTGTACCCAGAAGGATACGGTATAGGTGTCACCAACACCGTTCACATCGAGTTTAGCACCCTTTGAGCCGTCAAGATAGAGAGCTTTGCCCTTTACACCGTCAACATATACAGGCTTGTCATCTGTCACCTGAACTATCGGAGTCTCTCCTGTTCTCTGTGCTGCCAGATGAACTCTGTCATCCTCTTCGTCAAATGCAAAATAGTACTTGTAATCCTGAGGGATGTCCGCTTTGGGGGCATCTGTCTCCTTTTCCTTTGTTTCGGCCTCGGTCTCAGCTTCCTTTGTGGCATCGGTAGAAGCCTCTGTGGACTTATCTGCCGCAGAAGAAGATTCCTTTGAAGGCGCCTTTGTTTCTTCGCTTGAACTGCCTGAACATCCCGCAAGAAGCGAAGCTGCCATAACCGCGCTCATCAATGCACTTAATTGTTTCTTTCTCATGGTTGACCTCCCTGATATTATTTTGTGAACGAAGCTACAACTGCTTCGTACTTTGCTATATCGTCCTCCGAAAGGATAGTTCCGTATACTCCCGAATACGGGCTTCCTTCTCCGAAATATGAAAGCATTGCTTCCGCATGATAGTAATTTGCCTGTCTTGTTGCTTCCTCTACATAGTCGGCTGCCTTTGCCTTGCCGCCGTCTACAAGATCATGTATACCAATGCTGTTAAAGTACTGGTCACAGAAGTTCCAGTATCCGGCAATGGTGTACCATCCGTAAGCAACGGGGCGTGTGATGGATGCAAAATAATCATCCCAGTAAGGCTTGTGATCCTCGTCTGTGGGGAAGAGATTCTTAAATCTGCTCCATACACCTTCATCAAGTGTGATCGGAACGGGCATGTTGGAATTCTTTAAAGGAGTGCCTGCGCTGTTTGTTATCTTGCTGTCTTCGTAGATATCCATTCTTGCGTTCCAGCCGTCAACGCCAAATGACATGAACTTAAGAAGTTCGTATGCTTCTCTTTTGTGTTCGCAGGATGTCGAAACGCCGCCCATATACATGTTTGCTATGATATTATGTTCTTTTTCATCAATTACGTTAGGAGTTACATAAGGTACTATGTCAAGTCCGAATTCCTCCTGATAGCCATCAAGGCCCCAGATATTCTGATATGACCAGAATCCTTCGGAGAATACTGCCACATGTGCCGTAGCGCCGAACCATGTCGACCAATCCCCCGACCAGTCCTCCATTTCCTGAGTTTCCTGCTGAGGAGCAACATATCCGCCAAGCTTAAGATCGGCGAAATCCTGCTCTCCCACTGCCCAGTATGAAAGGTCGAAATCGTTTCCGTCAAATCCGAACTCACCCTTTATGCCTCTTTCTTCGGGCGAGCATGCGGCTATACCGTAAAGACTGTCCATTCTGTTGTAATAACCGAGTCCGTAATACTTCATTCCGGTCCTGTCATCTACTGTAGCCTTCTTGATAAGGTCGATCATTTCCGCCCATGTCCAGTCGGTTCTGGGCATATCAAGGTTCAAGTGCTCTATTACGTTCCTGTCGATGAAGATGGCACTTGGCTGATACCATGTCGGAACCGCAAAACGCTTACTTGTATCGAAGCATCCGATACCGTATTCCGCTATTGTAGGCAGAAGGTTCTTTGTTTCCGGGTCTGCGTCAAAGTACTCTGATATATCTGCCCAGTAAGCATTTGCAAGAGCAGTGTCTGAGTCTGTTCCGGAAAATACGTCCGGGAAGGTGCCCGCTGCGGCAGCTGCCGAAAGGTCGGTACTCATATCTGTTATGACCTTTGCCTCTACTGTTATGTTCGGATACTTTTCCATAAACTTTTCGGCAAGCATGTTGATGGTCGTCTCATCCTCGTAATGCCAGTAGGTAAGGGTTATATTGTCCGTAGTCAAGTCGCTTGGGCCCCCCTGTTCCTTTGACGCCTCGGTTCCGTCTGCCTTCGAATCCGAAGCAGTGTTTGCAGCAGTGCTCTTTTCATTGTCTGCGGATGAAGATCCGCTGCAGCCTGCAAGCGAAAGAGCCATTGCCGTTCCAAGTAAGCCGCATGTTAGTCTTCTTTTTTTCATCTTGTTCCTCCTTTTTGATCTTGATGAAATATTTTTTATTTATTATTCTCCTGTAATACCGCTCCTGTCTATGCTTTCGACAAACTGCTTCTGCAGTATGAAGTAGATGATAAGAAGCGGGAGCACACTTAGCGTCGTGGCGGCCATTCTGACCGATTCGCTTAAAGCTGTGGCTGTATCGCCGACCGATGCTCTTGTTGAAAAGCTTGTATCGAAGTTCTTCAGCTGTACGACCAGATTCGTCCATATGCTCTTTCCCGACAGTCCCTGAACATAAAGTTCTGTAAGATAGGATTCGTTCCAGTACCATACGAATGAGAACAAAAGGACCGTTATTATCGCGGGTATCGCCGAAGGTATCGCTATCCTGAAGAAAGTCTTAAAATGCCCTGCTCCGTCAAGCGCTGCCGCCTCTGTAAGCACCTTCGGTATCTGTTTAAAGAACTGATAAAAGATCAATATGAAGATCGGTGCATTCAGTCCGTTTCCAAAAAGCGCCGGAAGCAGGAATGAATAAAGCGTTCCGAGTATCTTCATGTTGTTGTAAAGGACATATGTCGGGATCATAGTCACCTGTCTTGGAAGGATGTAGGAAAAGATCAATATGCCCATCATGATCTTCTTGCCCCTGAATTCGTATCTGGCAAATCCGTAACCGACCATCATACAGATGAATATATTGCATATGGTGGGAAGACCTGCTATCAAAAAGCCCTTCCCAAAAGATGCCCAGAAATCCATCGATTTGGCCGCATCGACATAATTCTGTGTATACAGGCTGCTTGGTATCCATTTTACGGAAGAGTCCAAAAGGTCGTCCCTGCTCATAAAGCTGGTACTGAGCATGTACAAAAGCGGATAGATATATATGAATCCGATGCATATCAAAAGGGAGTAGGTAGCAAACTTTTTCACAAAGCCGCCCTTTTCTTTTGAGCCCCAAAGGAAATGATTTATCTTTTCCTTTGTGAAGCGTCTTTTAAGCCTTTCTAAAAAGCTCATTTCCGAAAGGATCTCTTTGTTTCTCTTCTTCAGCTCCCGCCTGGCAAGCTCGCCCTGCTTTTTTATGTCCTTTTTGGTCCATACTTTTTCAGAAGTGATCTTACTGATCGACTCTGTCGTAGGTCCTGTAGCTGTTTTTGTCGATCTTTTTCTGGATCTTTTCGGCATTTCTTGCGCTCCTCCTTTCCGTGCTCTTTTGTAATCTTCTCTGCTTCTTTGCGGCCTTTGCCACTCTTCTTACCTGTCTGTCATAAGCATCCTTCTTTGATCCGAGAAGCAGGAAGAATAAAAGGGTTATCAACGAGATGACCACCGAATACATCCAGGCCATCGCCGAAGCATATCCGTATCCCTTTTCCTTTGTTCCGGAGAACATTGCATTTTTGATCATGTTGATAAGTTCGTTTTGTTCGTTGCTCGAAAGGAAGATCACGGTATAGACCGCATTTAAAAGGACCATCGGTTTTATCGTCGGAAGTGTTATCTTCCAAAAGCATTCCCAGCTTCCGCCGCCGTCTATCTTTGCCGCCTCGTAAAGTGCCGGGTCGACCTTTTGAAGCGCCGACAGAAAGATCAAGATCTGTACTCCCGAATACCATAGGATCATGATCATTTTCGAGAACATATCGCCTATATCGGCTGCGACCTTTGCAGGGAATATCCTTTCAAAAGCGGATACTACCGACTGCACGTTCATTGCCGGAATGGTTGCCGCACCTTCGCTTACCAGCATGTTCATGACAGGTCCGCTCACTATGATGACCGGAAGGAAGAAAACAAGTCTGAAAAAACCTCTGAATCTTATCCTGCCGTTAAGCATTATCGCGATTATAAGCGCAAAGACAACTATTACGGGAACTTCTACTATGGTCTGCCATACATATGTGACGAGCTGCTGCGGGAATTCGGGGTTTTCAAACCAGATCTGTGTGAAATTTCCGGTACCCACAAAATTAAATGCCATCCCGAGAGGACTGATCCTTATGTTGAACCACATGTAGTAAAAGGATTGTCCGAGCGGTATCAGTAGGAACAGTAAAACACCTATGATCCATGGCAACACAAAGACATATCCCATCCGCATCTCTCTTTTTTCGAGTTTGCCGGGTTTAATCTTGATATGTTCCTCTTTCTTTTTTTCTTTTTTACTCATATCATCACCTGCTGCCGTTTGTGTTTTGCATCATTTGCGTCAGATAGTTTCATATGACATGGCCTCTACCGTTACGCCGTCAATGGTCCTTTCACTATTGTTATAGTTTATGAGGATCCTTACGCCGTTATCATATTCAACTGCGATCATTCCATCGCCTTTTATTTCGTGTTTCTTTATATGGGCGCCGTTTGTCTTTTCATTTAAAGCCGAAAGCTTTTTGTCGTAATCCAGTATGGTATCCTTATACACTTCATACTGCGAACTGTATATATCCGAAGAATTTGTGTATATGAGAGCGTCGGAGCTTTTCTTTGTTATATAGAACGAAGGGTATGCTCCCGTCTCCACCATCTTTAAAAAGAATTCCTGTTTGTTTGCTTCGAAATTTACATATTCGGCATAGACAGGCATGACTCCCGAAAAGACTATCGAAAGGAACGGAACACCTGTGTCTTCCACTATATAGCTCGATGTGTACAGCGGTATATCCACAAAGCTTTCGGTATTCTTCCATAGATATGCAAAAGGCTGTTCAAGGACCAGTCCTGTTTTGGACGCCGCTGCATCGATCACTCTTGCAAAGGTATCTGCACAGTCATATCTGCTGAATGTGTTTCCGCCGTAGTTGTATGAAAAGATGTTGTCCGTTATTCCGGCAACGCATATTCCGCTGCCCTCTTTTCCTTCAAGCGCATCAGCGACTTTTTCAAGATTCTTATACGACTTTACGGGTGCAAGATACATCATCTCGTCGTAAACATCCTTATAGGTCTTAACTGTGTATCTTCTCTTGTTCACCTGGTTGATCACGTTAAATGCCGCAGTGGATTCATCCGGATTAAGTAAAAGAGCGTTGTCATAGAGATATAGCCTGTTTCCGTCATCCTTCATCTTTTTCATGAGCTTCGTAACGGAAGATGTCCCGCCGATGCCCGAATCCGCACTGTAGGATGTTATGGGAAGATCATACAGCCCTCCGCTCTGCCAGCCCTTGTATATCGAAAAGAGACTGCCTGCTCCGTTTGAAACAAGGTCCTCGCATATGTCCTCAATATCCGATGTCGTGGTCATTATGACGGACGAAGTTCCGACCACCCAGTTTTCTCTTTCTCCGCCAAGGAAATCCACCCTTGTGCGGTATGTCATATCTGACTGCACAAGTCCGCCGTTCTTTAACAGATACTCCCTGTAGGCAACAGCCATTCCGGAATAATCGGCCTCATCTCCCGAAAGGAAAATATATCTGACTCTAAGATCCGAATGACTTCTGTCGCTTTCCATAAGGTGAAGAGAACCGGAAGTTGAATTGTTGCTCGTGGGCTGAGTGTACAGCTTTCTTTCGATGAATTTAGCGTAGGCTCTGTTGTAATCGACGCTGACTCCATTTGGATGAGCCTCTATGGTCGCTCTGTTGTCTCCGCTTTCGACAACTGCCAGATAAGCCATCTCGTCATCCGTATGAGCTATGCCAAACACCGGGGCAAGCACCGGCTCCGCATCCGTCACCATGCTGTATCTGTCCCACAAAAGATTGACCACCGAAGAATCGTTAAACCCGACGTCGCCTCCGTAGATCATTGATGAAAAGCCTGTCTGGAATCTTCCTTCTTTGTCATCAAGATAGATAAGCGCTCCGTTACCGTCGGGAATTAGGATATAGCCTTCTTTTTCATCCATGTATGAATTTCCCATGAAAGGATATATGCTTATCGTTCCGATCTTGTACTGATCGCTTTTTTCGATTATTGAAGAATCATCGACATGTGCGACCACGCTGCCGCCTTCAAGCGCTACCTGCATGGTGAGCCCGAACTGATACTTTGTCCAAAAGCATTCGGCCTTAAAGCCGTTGTCCGAATACTCGATCTTTTTGGTGATCTTGTCATTTATAAGATCGGCCTGCTTGGTGTCGTTTCCTCCGTTTATAAGTGTCAGCACAAGAGCGGACTTCATCGCCCCGAGCCAGGTCTTATTGTTTCTGCCGTCATCGTTTGAAATGGCCGATTCCATAAAAGAGCCTGTTGCGACATCTTCTACCGCTATGGCAAGATCTTCTTCTCTCATGTAGAGTCTGTGGCTTTCGCTTTCCGCCACAAGCTTATATTCCCCGTAGCTTCCGCTTTGTCTCGAAGCAGCGTAATAATTTTCGCTTAGTACGTATTTTTCCGTTTCGGCTCTTTTTGCACTCTCGTCCTTTGAACATCCCGAAAGACAGCTGCCTATTCCGAGCAACGCACACAAAAGAATACTTCCTGTTCTTTTGCCAAAACTAATTGCCAAGTTTATACACCACCTCTCCAAACAAAGACGAGATAAAATCGAACACCTGCGACCAGAGCACGTAGATTATAAATGCCAGAAGACATGCTATAAGTATCGTAAATATCGTAAGCCCGATTATCTGCAGGGTCTTCTTTATCGTGAAATCGTTTATCTCCATTATGGATATGAACACAAGCGAAGCGATCCATACCCCCATGGCGAACATTGTGATCTGAATGAAGAATACTTCGTTGTAAGTGACCACATGTGATAAAAGGAATACGAAAGGTATAAGGCAAAGATACGGCCCGGCACTGTAGATGAATGAGCAATAGATCGCCTTTAGTTTTCCTTCACCGTCATTTATGGTGCACATAAGATAATTGCATCCGACCACCAAAACGAGCACAACAACTATTGTTATTATGTCCGAAACTATATCGTACTGTCCTTCTCTCACCGTCTTCATAAGAAAACCGCAGAAGTATTTGTTGATGATGAAAAACAGTGTGAATACGGCGGCAAGGATGTTTGCGCTCTTAACCGAGACCGCACCCTTAACCTTTATCTGATAACAGCCTTCAACAGGATGTCTCATAAAGGTCTTTGCAAATGCCAGTTCGCGAAGCAGCTTAACTTTAAAAAACTTTTTCTTTAAAGATCTTAAAGGATCGAGAATGTGTTTCTTTTTGTCAAGAAGACGAACGATCTTCAACACGACAAATATGCTCACAAGGATGATGATCACTTTGCCGAGATTCTTCTGAAGCCATTCGTTTCTTATTTCCCAGTATGCATCCGAATAACCGTCAAAATCCTTTGCAAGCTTTGCATATGAAAGTGCACCCTCATAGTCGCCCTCTTTGTAAAGAGCCCTTCCCATTGCCATATTGGCATAATCGAAAAGGTTGTTCATGCGAAGGACCTTTGAAAGCGGCTCCTTGCTCTCCTCGTATCTTCCCTTTGAAAACAGATACAATGCCTCATGCAGATGGTCCGTGAACTCTGTAGGCATATAGACCTGGATCTGCGATTTATCCGAATCGAGAACATATATCTTGTCGTCGCTTCCGATCTGTATAGCTTCGACCTTAGTCGAAAGACCTATTCTTTGCTGTCCGTCATCGCTTCCGCCGAAAACAAAGAGCAGCTCTCCGTCGTTATTGTATTCGTAGATATATCCCATCTGGGATACAACAAAAGCATTGTCATGATTTCCGACCGCAACTGCGGCAGGCACCTGATCGAAGGAATCCGGGTTCATGAGATCGATGCCGGCAATATTAAGTCTTTTAAGCGAATCGTTTCCTTCTCCTCTTGTGACCGTATAGATCAGTCCTTTTTCATCGATAGCCATGTTGTCCGGCGTTGCCGGAATATTGCCGACCATCTTCGCCCTTTGGGCATCCGTAAGGATCGATCTCCAGATAATGTTCCAAAGCCCCGCATTTGTTGCATTTGTACCGAAGTATCCAAGGAATGTTCCGCCGCCCACAGGTGATATCTGTACGATACCGTTGGTGTTTGATTCACATACGACATACATGGTTCCGGAAGAATTTACTACTATCTTTATGGGCAGGAAATCCTGTGTCTCGCCGTACATCGCCTCCTTCGGGCGGCCGTACTCATTTATAAGACTGCCGTTTTTATCGAATACAAAGATCTTTTTTGCATCCCTGTCGGCAACGTAGCATATCCCGTCCTTTGTGACATATATTCCCTTGGGAGTGACTAAAACATCCTCGCCGAAAACCATCGCCAGACCGCCTTCGGGGTCCGAAACGACCACTCTTTTATTTCCGCTGTCAAGTATGTACAGCGTTCCGTCATCCAAAAGAGTGAAATCGGTAGGTCCGTTAAGACTCTCATCGCCGATCTTTGTAAGCGTGACATAGGGAAGATAAGCCGTCTGTGTTTCCGTTATATGACCGTATCCGTCAAGCGTATATGTCTTATAAGGAGCATCCGCCAAAGCGCCTTCATATTGCAGCAGAATGATAACTGCGGCAAGCAGCACTGCGGGCACGGATAGTATTCTTTTTATTATCCCATTTCTTTTCATAATGCTTTTCCTTATCAAACCGGGTTTGACAAACCGATTACTTGATACCCGAATGAGCCATTGTATTCATTACGTTCTTTTGCAGTATACAGAACAGTACAAGGTTCGGTATGAACATGATAAGCGATGCCGCCGCCGATATTCCCTGTCCTGCGACCGTATTTGTCGTAGACGTGGATGTGAGAGTATTCATGTAAAATGCGAGGGATTTTAATCCTTCATCGTTGATGTAATAATTTGATGCCTCAAGATTCGTCCATACCTGCTGGAATACCAGTATTGCCGCCGTAGCCACTGCAGGCTTTATAAGAGGAAGGATGATCTTAAGATAGATCTTGAAATCTCCCGCTCCGTCCACATATGCCGCCTCTATAAGAGAGTCCGGAACCTGATCGACAAACTGTTTTACCAGAAACAGCGCAACAGGCAGCGGGATAAGCGGCAGTATCTGCGCAAAGAAGGTATCCACAAGTCCGAGCTTGTTTACGATAAGATATCTCGGTATCATTACCGCTACCGCAACGAACATGATGGCTATCTCGTTTATGCGAAGCATCAGCGTTCTGCCCTTAAACTTTAGCTTTGACATGGCAAATGCCGCCATGGTTATGAATGATAGCGAAAAGAACATGACCGCTGCCGTTATCAGGATACTGTTGAAAATGTATTTGCTTAAGGGTATCCCGGCGTTCTGTGATGCCTTCACAAGCTTTCTGAAGTTGTCAAGCGTAGGATGCGTCGTTATGAACTTTGGAGGAAAGGCAAACAGCTCCTCCATTGGCTTAAACGCATGAAAGAATATGAATATTATCGGCAAGCCCGTGAGCAATGCCAGCGGAACCACGAACAGATACATCTTTATCTGTCCTTTTTCAAATCTGCTCGGGTTCATTTTGTGACCTTTATATGCAGCCATATTGGGTCCTCCGATCCTGGTGCAAAAATGTAAATTATGCTGTGCTTAATCTTTCTCGGTAAAGAGTCTTCTCGATACGGCCGAGAATACCTGTACTATCAGCAAAAGTACGACCGAGACTGCTGCGGCATATCCCATTTCATATCTGATAAAGCCGTAGTCTTCTATGTGGTTTACGATCAGCTGAGCCGAATAGCCCGGTGTCGGATTTCCCGCCAGAAGGGTCGATATCTGCCCGTTCTGGAAAGCACCGACTATAGTCATTACCGCGGCAAAGAGCATCTGCGGTTTCATCGAAGGAATGGTGACATATATCATCTCCTGGAATCTGTTTTTTACTCCGTCGATTGCCGCCGCCTCATAGAGCGATTCGTCGATGTTTAAGATACCTGCGAGTATTGCCAGAAATCCGACGCCCATGCTCGACCACAGTCCTATGATTATTACGATAGGCAAAAGGTATGACGAATTTGACAGCCAGATTATGGGTTCGTTTATAACGCCTATATTCATCAGCCAGCTGTTGATATAGCCTGTCTGGTCTCCGGTGAACATGATCTTCCAAAGAACCGCCATCGCAACACCCGTAGTCATGCTGGGCGAATAAAGGATAAGCGCAAATATCGTCCTTGGAAGCTTTGTCATGTTTGCAAGGGCAAAGGCAAGCAGGAATGCAAGCACATATCCCCCGACTCCGACTATCAAAGCATATTTCACTGTGTTCGGAAGAACATGCTTCATGAAAGTATCATCGCTGGTTATAAGATTTATGTAGTTTAAAAGTCCCGCATATCTTGGTGTCTGAATTGTATTAAAGCTTGTAAACGAAAGCCCTATCGCAATGATTACCGGCATCAGGATGAATATACAGAACAGTATCGCATAGGGGCCCGAAAAGAAATATCCGTTTTTATTGAAATGGCTCTTTCTTCCGGCCTTGGTATGCTTTGATCTTTTTTCTTTTTCCATAGCTTACCTCTTCAGGATCGCATTTACCTGTTCCACATCGGGAATGATATATTCCTTAAGAACATTTCCTTCAGAATCCGTATAACCGAATTCTTCAAGTTTTCTTGCAGTTTCACGTTTTACGATCTTTACGGCATTGTCTATTCTCGATCTAAGGTTTTCACCGTTAACGACAACGTCGTTGAATGCGTTGCTCATCTCGCGCTCCATCATGTAGGAGCCCAAAAGTCTCGGCGCTTCAAGGATCTGCTCAGCCTGCCTTGCTATTATCTCTTTATCCGACGAGGGATAAGGAAGCCTTGAGAAGGCCTCGGTATTGGCTGTAGGCCAGATATATTCGTCACCGTACATGATCTGAAGCATCTGTCCGAACTCGGCCTGTATATCGGCGCTTGACCACCAGTCCATAAACTGCCATGCCTTTTGTTCTCTTTCGTCGTCAGATTTGAACATCACGGTGCTCTCCGCTCCGCCTGACATGTATCTCAATACTTCTCCCGTTTCCTCGTCCCCTACTCCCGGTACCGGATATATCGCCCATGAGTTTGCTATTTCGGGAGCGGCATTGAGTATCAGGTTGTATGAGTTGAAATCGGCGATTCCCATGCAAAGATCACCGTTTCTGAAATGCTGATAGAAGTTCGGCACATCCACGGGAAGATTATAGATCGTGAAAAGCTCTGTAAGCTGCGTAAAACCCTTTACGGATTCTTCGGAATCTATAAGTATATCCTGCGCAGTTTCGCCGTAGAGCCTTCCTCCGTTCTGGAAAACTATGGGCGTGGTGCCGTGGAAGTTTCTCATTGCCAGCATAGAAGCCGTGGGATAAAAGACGTTCAGTCCCCTCATCTGAAGATCGGGAAGCATTGCAATAAGCTCATCGATCGTATCCGGCGCGATGAGTCCCATCTTTTCAAGCACGTCCGTCCTGACAAAGAGTACATAAAAGTTCATGGTCTCCGGCAGAGAAATGAGGCTGTCGCCTATAACCGAAGGAACCAGAAGTCCTTCTGTATATCTACCGAATACTTCCTTGTAATTGTCAAACTTGGTAAGATCAACAAGAGCTCCCCTTATGCCAAGCTCGAACGGTATCGAATAGTTGATTCCGGTTGCTATATCGGGCGTATCCCCCGACGCATTCGAAAGGATCAGCTTATTCGGATCCGTCATGATGCTAAGATCGACATTTATTCCTGTCTCGCTCGTGAACTTGTCATCTATCATCTTCTGCATGATCTCGACATACTGTCTGGGTCTGTTCACCCATACCTGTATATTATCCTTATCAGCAGCTGATGCCGAATATGACTGGTTGAAAAACGAGAAGAAAAATCTTTTTATGAAGAACCATATTCTTTCAAAGAAGTTCATGCTTTTCGGAAGCTCGGCATCGTCCTGATAGATATATATCCTGTCGATCGCAAGATCGTTTCTGCCGATAAGATCGACAAAATTTGCTATCTGGGTGTTTATCGAATTGACGCTTGTTGAAAGCTCATCCACTCTGTAGACGAGTTCGTCGGGATGATCGGCCAAAGTCTTAAGCTGCTTTGCCGCTATGATCAGATAGGCAAATGCCGCAACATCCTCCGGATCGTCCGTATCCGCATATTTGCAGGCTTCCTGCGCCGCAGCGTAAAGTCTTGTGACCCAGTCACCGAGTCTTTCCTTGACATCGGGGATATATCTTGTTATCTTAAGATCTCTGTATCTGTCCTTGCCCGTACCTGCGACCTTTTTAACTTCAAGTGACAGATCGTTTATTCCGTTCATTATGGAATCAGCTTCTTCAAGGGCGTATCTGATGGGGTCCTGCGAGATCTGCATCGAAAATGTATGCTCGCCTTTTTCGAGATAGACTGTAAGCGCATCCCCGTCTTTTTCGGAAAGAGTTACTTCTTTGTAGCCGGAAGAATACTCTATCGGGTAATTTTTAAATGCTTCATCCCCTACCTTGCCGTCCAGCCCAAAATCAACAAATACGGGAAAACCGTTCTTTTCGGACTGTCTTATATTCATGCCGATATTGTACCAGCCGTCCTTTTCTACATTGAACTTATAGGTCACTTTCTGCCCTGCTGTATCAAAGGAATCCTGATCCACTGTGTTAAGGACAGTCGTATGCGCCGAAAGCGGGAAAAGGTCTGTGTCGTATTCACATATCGCATGTATGGACGAATCGTTTCTTTCGTAGAAATCCTCACCCTGGATAACTATCAATTCTTCTCCCGAAGCCTTTTCTCCCTTTTTGTGTTCCGCTGTTTTTTCGGGTGCCTTTACAACGATATTCCCAAGGAGCAGACTGCCTTCTTCCACGGTAAGCTTTAATGTGTGTTCTCCTTTTGAAAGCTCTATAAGAAGAGGATCCGAATACCTGTAACTTGAATCCATAAGAGCTTTTGTCTCCCACCTTACCGATTTTTCCGGAAGAGTGACGATATCGTTTCCGTAACGGTCAAGGCTCACCTCGGGATTCGAAAGCCATGTAGTCTCAAATCTGAGGCTCCTGCACTCGTAAAAAGGAAATTCGCCGTCCACCGTCATAGAAAGCTCTATCGGAAGAATGGACTCATCATATGAAAGATAATCAAATGACACCGTATAAAGAGCATCTTCAGGTACATCGATCTTAAGTTCAAGTGAATCGCCGACCTTTATATCGGCCGCATCCGTCTTGTAATCCCTGTTATCCTCCGCCTTAAGTTCAGGAAAGCTTTTAAGTGCCTCTGAGATATCACAGGTTATGTCTTTGCCGTCATACTCGGAAAAAGTGTAATTCTTTGCGACTTTTGTATAGTTGGTAGTAAGCCTTTCGACCGATGCAAGCTCATTTTTTGCTGTGACAGTTTCCTGCCCGTCATCCGCATATGAAACCGTCTCTATTCCGCCGCCAAAGAGCATGGTGCAGGCAAGACATGCAGCAAGACATCTTCTTCGATTTTTTTTATAAATATGAACCGATCGTTTCATAACTTTTCCTCGCATTAAGGCACCGCTTTTGCGGTTTTTGATTTATTTGATCTCAATACGCAAATGAACGACACTGCAGGGCGGTATTGTAAATTCCAGCCTGTCGCCCGATGCATTGTGGTCGTCAAAGCATTTCTTTGTCACCTTTTCGGGATCTTCAAATGTGTTGTGATCCCTCATGCTTCCTCCGACTATCTCGCCGCTTACGCTCTTTATCACAGAGTCTGCAATAAGTCCGTCTATCTTGTAGGACTTATCTGCGGAAAGGTTGTTGATGGTCAGATGGAGTGCGCCGTCAGTTCCGTATGATACGGATTCCAGAAGCGAAGGGACCATGTATTCTTTTTCAAGACCAATGCTTTCGCTTTCCACAAAGCTTTCCACTAAAGTACCGTCCTGATGATGCTTGTACATATCAAAAACGTGATAAGTGGGAGTCTTGATCATCCGGTCACCGTCCGTAAGGAGAACCGACTGAAGTACATTTACCATCTGCGCGATGTTTGCCATCTTTACTCTGTCGCAGTGCTTGTTGAATATGTTTAAGTTGATACCTGCGACAAGCGCGTCCCTAACGGTATTCTGCTGATATAAGAAACCGGGATTCGTGCCGGGTTCGCATGTATACCATGTTCCCCATTCATCCACTATAATGCCGACTCTGTGATGTTTGTCATACTTGTCCATGATGGCGGCATGATGATCAATAAGTTCCTCGATATACAGTGTTTTTGAAAGAGTCTTGTACCATACTTTCTCATCAAAGTCGGTAGCGCTTCCCTTTATCTCCCAGCCTTCGGGATGAGTGTAATAATGGAGCGAAAGGCCATCCATAAATCCGTGAAGAAATTCCGGTGCCTTAAAGCAGGTACTCATCACTCCTTCGGTCCAGTAATAATCATCGACATTCGCACCGCAGCATATCTTGCTGATGGGCTTTGTGTGATCATAGGTCCTGACGTATGTCTGATATCTTCTGTACATGTTTGCATAAAATTCAGGAGTCATATTTCCGCCGCAACCCCAGTTTTCGTTGCCGACACCGAAATAATCCACTCTCCACGGCTTTTCATGGCCGTTTTCCTTACGAAGGTCTGCCATGGGCGAAACCCCTTCAAAGGTCATATATTCGACCCATTCGCTCATTTCCTGAACTGTTCCGCTTCCGACATTTCCGTTTACATATGTCTTGCATCCAAGCTGCGAGCAAAGCTCCATGAATTCGTGTGTACCGAAGCTGTTGTCTTCAACCACCCCGCCCCAGTGCGTATTTATCATTTTCTTTCTTTTTTCCTTGGGTCCTATACCGTCCCTCCAGTGGTATTCATCCGCAAAGCATCCGCCCGGCCAGCGAAGGACCGGAATCTTTATCTGCTTTAATGCTTCTACGACATCACATCTCATTCCGTTCACGTTTTTGATCTGTGTATTCCCTTCGCCCACATAGATACCTTCATAGATACATCTGCCCAGATGCTCCGAAAAGTGACCCTGAAGTTCGGGATTGATGTGACCGAGTTTATGATGTGGATTGATGAATAATTTCATGAATGACCTCCTGTGTTTTACCTGTATTTTATCCGTTTTTATTCTTTTTTAGCCTTTCCTAAAAGAAATGATCGACTTGATCGTTTTGTTTTAGTTTTCGCTAAATCTTTTTATTTTTTCATAAACACTACTTGAAATGTACAACATTTTTCATCATTTTTCAACATCCAATTGCCGAAGACATGCCAATCTTTTATCCATTTTTTTGTTTATTTTTACCAAAAGCCATTCATTATAGTGAATACTAAAAAAAAGCCATTGACAATAAAAGTCCAATTAACTATTATTTATTCGTAAAGAAAGGCCCTTTTTGTGACGGGCAGGATATTTATTATGAAATGTAGAGGGAAAGAAAATGCTTTATCTTAAATCTCTTTCGCAGGCGGAAGAAATCTTTAAGGCACTGGGCGCTCCGACAAGGCTGAAGATAATGGAGCTCATCTATTCGGAAAAAGAAATGAGCATGAACGATCTGGCCGATGCCTTAGGGCTTACAAACGGAGCCATCTCCATTCATGTGGCAAAGCTTGAAACGGCGGGGCTTGTGTCCATTCAGGCTGTTTCGGGCAAACACGGCATCATGAAGATCGTCCGTCCGAATTATCACAGAATGATAATAGACATGGAGATGCACTCTCCCAAAAACGATAAGAGCTATTATGAAGATCAGATCGGAATAGGTCTTTATGCGTCCATAGATGTACACCCTACCTGCGGCCTTGCTACAAAGGATGTCATCATAGGCGAACTGGACGACCCCAAGACTTTCTCTTACCCCGAACGTTTTCTTGCCGGAATTTTATGGATCGGCTGGGGAAGCATAAGCTATATGCTCCCGAACAGGCTTCGCCCGGGGCAGAAACTGGAGGAACTTCAAATATCCTTCGAACTGTCCTCCGAATGCCCTGAAGTTAACGAAGACTACCCGAGCGACATCCACTTTAACATAAACGGTCACGATCTCGGAAAATGGATAAGCCCCGGTGACTATGGTTCAAGGCATGGTATGATCTCCCCCGCCTGGTGGCCGCCCCTGCTCAATCAGTACGGTCTTTTAAAAACACTTATCATAAACAGTGCCGGTACATTTATTGACGGTACTCACATGATCTCCACCACGACGATAGATGACCTTCAGATAGACTACAACAGTTCGATAATGTTCACCTTTTCTGTTCCCTACGACACACCGAACAGAGGCGGCATGACTCTTTTCGGAAGCTGCTTCGGCGATTACGGGCAGGATATAGTTGTCAAAGCATTTTACACTTCACCTCAGGACAAAAAAAGATGATAAAAATACCGGGCAGCAGTTATCCTGCTGCCCGGTATTTTTATTTGTCTATCTTATTTCCGTTTTCATCAAACAGACTGTATGATGACCTTGCTATATATTCGTAATTTGCCGAAGGCTTCAGCTTTTCGTTTTCCAGATAATCGCCGTCTTTTTCATAGGCGATCAAAACATTTATCCTTCCTTCATCATCCAGACATTTCCTTTCAAACTCGCATGCCGCCATGCCGTCCTTCACTTCGGCCGTTTGAGTATTTACGCCGTTTAAGCTAAACTCCACCTCTTTGCAAAGCGGGTCTGTGACCCTAACGCTCGCCTTGATCTTGTTTTCTTCTGTCAAAACCATCGGACTGTCTATTCCGTCATACTCCCTGTAATAACCCAGAGCCCCCGTAAGCTTTCCGACAGACGAAAAGTTTGCATCGAGCCATTCGACCCTTTTTTCAAGAAACGTTTTTATGCTTTTTACGGAGTTTTCAAAGTTTTGTGGATTGCTGCCAAAAGCATAATACTTTGAGGACAGATATGTAAATCCCCATCTCCTGTCGTTTGCTTCCCCGGCTTTTGAAAGATATTTTGAATATTCATCTATCAGCCCGCCGTCTTTTATCATGTTTTCAATGACAGGTCTTATGCTTTGATATTTTTCGTATGCCCTGGTAAGGAAGAACGGATCCTTGATCAAAAGCCTGTTCCATTGGTAGGACTGATATGCCTTTTCGTTTGTGAAATATTCTATCGTAGTATGCCATTTTGTGGGAAAGCTTGTATATATCCCATACATGTTTACGTTTCCCCAGCACCAGTCAAAATCCCACTGGGGTCCGATCTTTGCAAGTTCATCGTTATCCTTGTAGAAGAAAAAGCTGTTTTTCATGGAGTCCCAGTTCATGGCATATTCTACAAATATGAAATTGGTCACAAGACTGTCAAGGTCGAATATCTCGCTGTAATGAAGCCCGTCATATTTATCCGAAACAAATTCGGCATCTTCCGTGACCGATCTCCAGCCCGCGCTTTCGTTATAGCTTCCGGGGTTTGTCACCTTCTTTTTCTTATCTTCGTTTCTGAAAACAAGATTCGGGCTGTGAAGAGCATATTCAAAGCTCTGAATCATTTCGACCGCATTTTTATACATTTCCGTCTTCTTGAATGACTTGACCGCATTTACGGTACTCATGCTTCCATCGCCTATCTCCGGAAGACTTATATACAGGGGCTGCAGATATGCAGTCTTGATCGTCGGCAGAATTGTAGAATCCATGGAATAAAAATCCATTTCGGCAACATATCCGCCATCCGGGGCGGGCAAGGGTTCCGCGTCATATTTGTCATCCCGAAGGTCAAAGGTAATGCTCTTTCCGCCTTGATCTATCGTGACCTTGCCGGTATCAAGCCATTCATAATCCGAATGCATGGCAAGATCGAGCTTGTCCTTCAAAGCTTTTTCGGCATCTTTGTCATCACCCGCTTCATATTTGGCAACGGAAGCGGCGATATCTTCGCCTATCTCCTCCCAGTCTGTGATATCTATCCTTCCCTCATCGATCCTTCTTTGTTCGCAGAGCTGGTAGACACCTTCGTATTCGCCGTTGTATACAAGAGCAATGTTTTCGGAGGAAAAATAAAACTCGGTTCCTATATCACCTGAGAAATCATATAAAAGCTTGTTTCTCATAAGTGAATGATCTATATCATTTGCCAGAAGGACCCAGTGTTTGCTTTCAATACCGCCTCCAAGTCCCAGTAGGTCTTTTTTCTCGCTCAGTTTTAATTTGAAAGGGGTCTTTGGTCTTGAAGCCGTGGAATTTCCTCTTACTTTAAGCTCCGCCCCTCCGTCATAGAACACAGCCTTATCCTTATATCTCTCCCCTCCGGTGAGAACCATTTCCACTTCGTGATGATCCGAAAGGTTTCTGTCCATACGGTCAAGCCTGTAAGATTTATATTCATAGTCTTTTGAATATACATACATGACGGGCAGACGGCTTATGTAAAGTTCGATACTGCCGTATTTTTCGCCTTCTTCATCTCCCTTTACACATACGCTTACAAAAGTCTCCTCATCTTCCTCTGTCGTTTTATGTTCCCTTCCGTTTTCGGGCAATATATCTTCGGTAGTTTTTTTGATCGGAGTCGATACGGACGTTCCCGAAAAAGTGACATAGCTTCTTTTCCACACAAATTCGGCATCCTTTGGTCCGCCGGAAACCGTAATGGTGTCTCCAAAAGTGAGATACCCTTTTATTTCAAGCTTTTTAAAGGCCTCCGCATCTTCCTCCGTCTGTTTTACGGGTACTGTCTCCTCGGGTTTTGTGGTCTTTGATTCTTCCACCGATGTTTGGGCATCTGTCATTTCACTGCTTTTTGTATTTGCACACCCGCACAAAAGCCACGCCAGCATAAATGCCGCCGGCAAAGCATATATGCATCTTTTTTTTATTCCGCTTCTTACACCCATTTTCTTAAAATCTCCCCTCCCGATTTTTTTCGCATTATAGCAAAAACATCTACGCCGGTAAACCCTTTGCGTTACGGATCGTTTGCCGCAGAGGGTGAAATGTCTGCCAATATGAGATGATTTCTTTACCTTATTGTCATTTGATTTAGATATCACAAAACTAAATGCACCTATATTTTATTTGATATTTAACTAAAATGATAACTTTTTCACAACGAAATCAAAATATTTTTGTATATATTAACGATTTTTGTTCAAATTGACATTTAGGAACAAAAATCAGTTTTTTTTATCTTCAAAATTGTGCTATCCTAAATGATGTAAATCGCCCGAAAGGGCATAAAAATCAATTTTGGAGGGTTATTATGAAAAACAAGAAGTTCGCAGCAGCTGCTGCTGCAATGACACTTGCAATGAGCGTATCCGCTCTTGCCGAAAGCTACACCTACACACAGGACTCATGGTGGACAGCATGGACACCCGGTTTTGAGATAGCAGACGGAGCCACCGTAAAATTCACCGGTTCATCTTCTTCATCTGCAGCAGAAGTTAAAAACTGGTATGGCATCAATTCCATCTTTACAAATGTGGCGACCGACGGAGTAAACGCCCCTCTCGCCGAAAATTATGCCGGATACCGCGAATATGTCGCACTCAGAGCCGACAACTGGGGCTGGGGAGACTGCTACAATGCTGATAATAACGAGAGCTCATGGGACTGGGATAATTATGCTGCAATGGTCGCTGACTGCAGCTACGATTTCGTCATCACAAGAAGCGGCAGGACCGTGACCGAAACGATCAATATCACCGGTAAGAACGGCGTTTCAGGATGGCAGAAATACACTTTTGAAGCTGACGGAACAGATCCGATATATGTTTTCTTTACAGGAGACGAAACGGTTACATATACAGTAAACACCATTGCCGAAAACACCGAGCCCACGCCCGCGCCCGGCCCCGATGAGCCCGCTCCGACAGGTGACTTTACTCCCGCTGCTTACCTCTTTGCCGCTCTTGCACTTTCAGGCGCTGCTTTGATGCTTAGCAGAAAGAAAGAAAACGCATAATAAAAAACAGCAAAAAAATCAGCGGCAGGCTTTTCGCCTGCCGCCTTTTTATACATTTTTAATACAGAATGCTCATCAGTCTGTTATGCGTTGCAGCAAGATCTGTTATAAGCATTGAATTGAGGCTTGTCCATCCGATGTCATCAAAAGGAACTCTGTATCCTGCCTGGAAGCCATATCCGAGATAAAGCGATGCGTTGTTTACAAAATACATCACGATATCACCGGGCATGTTTGTTGTAATGTTCGGAAGAGCCGCATTGAGGAAGCTGTTTATCGTTCCGAGATCGCTTCTCTGAAGCTTTGCAAATATAGCTGTAAGGATTATACGCTGACGCTCGGTACGCTTGTAATCCCATCCCTTTGTGTAACGGTTTCTTGCATATGCGACAGCCTGCATACCGTTCAAATGAATATGTCCTGTGGTGGTCACATAATAAGGTGTGGGGTCAAGGCCGATGCCTTGGCACATCTGCTTGATGTAGATAGCCATAACTTTGGCTTCTTCGTCTGTGACATCTATATCAACGCCACCCAAAGCGTCGATAATGTTTATCATGTTGTAGAAGTTGACTGTAGCATAGTAGTCGATATGGATCTTGAAGTTTTCTTCTATGGTCTGGACAAGCAACGGACCTGCTCCTCTTCCGTGAGCGGAGTTAAGCTTTGCGGTTCCGTATTTGGGAACATTTACGCAAAGGTCACGCATAAAGGAAGTGAGGGTTATGGTCTTCTTGTCGTTATTTATGGTGCAGAGGATCATGGAGTCTGAAAGACCGTTCCATGATGAACCCGCTCTGGTATCGACACCTATAAGGAGAATATTCTGAACATTTGCGCTTTTCTTTACTTCAACGTTTTCAAGAGCCTTGGCATTTTCTTCGGCCTGCTTTGAGACCTCTGCCGCAATTTCTTCGAGCTCTTCGGGCGAATAGCTGCTGCTCTCTTCGTTAGGATCATACTGCACGTCGAATGCATCAATTATCTTGCTTATGACTTCTTCGGGGTCGGTGCCCTGGGTAGGGTCCTCCGTAGGCATGGTCGCAATTACATCTTCATCCGCAATATAATTGAATTTGTGAGCATAACCGTTTATAAGGAAATAACCTACAATTACTACGGCAATGATAATGGTCAGCAGAGTGCATACAAGAATTATTATGTTCCTGCTGGTCTTCTGACCCTTATTCAGCTTCTTCTTTTCTGACATAAACTATCCCTTTCTTTTGATCATGCCTTTTTAAGATTCATGTAAGACATGATCGCAGCTACAGTCTTTGAATCCTGTATCCTGCCCTCGTATATCATTTTGACAAGAGTTTCGGGCTCATAGGCCTCAACATCCAAAAATTCATATTCATCAAGATGCTGATGGCTTTTTGTAAGCCTGTCGGCAACAAATATATCTATTGTCTCGTTGCAGAACGCAATGGCTGTGACAAGCTTTATAAGAGGCTTCAGATCCTCTTTTCTGCTTGTGTAGCCCGTCTCTTCTTCAAGTTCTCTTAAAGCCGCATCTATGCCGGCTTCTTCATTGCAGTCCTTGCACCCTGCCGGTATTTCAAGCGAGATGCGGTCTATGGCATTTCGAAACTGCCTGACCATAAGGATGCGCCCGTCAGAAAGCACGGGAACGACTGCCGCAGCCCCTTTGTGCCCCAAAAAATCCCATTTTTGAACGGTGCCGTCCGGCATCTGTATGCCGTCCTCGTACATCGTTAAGATGGTACCTTTATGAACCGGAGTCCTTGATATTCTTTTTATCTCTTCCATACTACTTTGCCTTGTCGTAGCAGGCATTTGTAGCCTCGAAAAGCGCGTTTCTGAAGCCGTTCTTTTCAAGCTCCGCAACTGCGGCTATTGTTGTACCGCCGGGTGAGCATACATTGTCTTTAAGTTCGCCCGGATGTTTGCCTGTCTCAAGCACCATCTTTGCGGAACCCAGCACGGCCTGTGCAGCAAAGCGATATGCCTGCGCACGGGGCATGCCCTTCATTACAACGGAGTCTGCCAGAGCCTCTATGAACATATATACATATGCCGGAGAGCTTCCGCTTGCGCATACCACAGCGGGCATGAGATATTCGGGAACCTTTTCAAATTTTCCGAGAGACGCAAAGATCATCTCGATATCTTTTATCTCTTCTTCCGAAAAGAGCTTTTCGTCATAAGATATGCCTGTCATGCCCTCGCCCACAAGCGCGGGAGTGTTTGGCATGCACCTTACTATCCTTGTGAGGATACCGAGCTTTCCGAGAAGCTCGTCGATGCTTTTTCCCGGTGCAAGAGAGATTATCACATGGTCGGGAGTGATGACATTTACGATATTTTTAAGGACTGTATCGTAAACATTCGGCTTTACGGCCAGAACGACATATTTTGATTTGCTGGCAAGCTCTGCATTGCTGTCGGCAAACATTACTCCTGTTTCGTGAAACACTTCTTTGCAATGTTCCTTGTCATAGTCCGTAAACAAAAGCTCTGCAGTGTCCACTGTTTTGCAAAGGCCTTTAAGCATGGCCTTTCCCATATTACCTGCTCCGATAAAACCTATCTTTGCCATAAAAGCCTCCTATTTTGTTTCGAGGATCTTGTCTGCGCTGGCAAGCTTGACACTTAAGGTAAATATTTCCGCAGCTTTCTTAAGTTCTTCAAGAGAAGGATAAGAAGGTGCGATCCTTATGTTGCTGTCGTGAGGATCTTTGTGATAAGGATATGTTGCGCCTGCGCCTGTCATAACAACGCCTGCTTCCTTAGTGAGCTCGATTATCCTCTTTGCGCATCCGTCAAGCGAATCGAATGCGATAAAGTATCCGCCCTTGGGGTTAAGCCACGAACCGATGCCAAGACCTCCAAGCTCGCGCTCTAAGATCTCCAAAACAGCATCAAACTTGGGCTTAAGGATGGCAGCATGCTTTTTCATATGCTCAAGCATACCGTTGAAATCTCCGAAGAACTTGACATGACGAAGCTGATTTACCTTGTCGTGGCCGATGGTCTGAACGGTCATCTGTTTTTTCATGTCTTCGATATTCTTCTTTGATGTTCCCATGGCAGCAATACCCGAACCCGGGAATGTTACCTTTGATGTGGAGCAGAATTTATATACGATATCCGGATGTCCTGCCTTTTCACACTCGTGAAGGATCTCAAGTATCTCACACCTGTCATTAAAGTCAAGGTGATGTATGCAGTAAGCATTGTCCCAGAAGATACGGAAATCATCCGCAGCGGGGTTAAGAGCCGCAAATCTCTTTACCACCTCATCCGAATATACAACACCCTGAGGATTTGAATACTTCGGTATACACCAGATACCCTTTACAAGCGGATCGTTGTTGACATACTTTTCTACCATGTCCATATCCGGGCCGTTTTCATCCATAGGGATATTGATCATCTCTATACCGAAATATTCGGTGATGGCGAAATGACGGTCGTAACCCGGAACGGGGCAGAGGAATTTTACAGGTGTGTCATATTTGCACCAGGGCTTGTTTCCGCAGATTCCCTTTGAATATGCATGTGCGATGGTGTCAAACATCACATTAAGGCTTGAGTTGCCGTAGATGATGATATTGTCTACAGGGACCTCGGTCATCTGCGCAAGAAGCTGTTTTGCTTCAATGATACCGTCTAAAACGCCGTAGTTTCTGCAGTCCACTCCCTGAACGCCCGTAAGCTTTTCCTTGCTGGACAAAACATCCATCATTCCCATGGAAAGGTTAAGCTGGTCTGCGCCCGGCTTTCCCCTTGACATGTCGAGTTTAAGGCCCTGCGCTTTTACTTCTTCATAAAGACCGCTGAGGCGGTTTCTTTCGTTCAAGAGTTCTTCTCTTGTCATGTCCTGATATGCTTTCATACACAACACTCCTATTGTAAACATAGTACAGATGCAATAATAGCATTTTTTTTCCAAAAAAGCAAGTATTCAGATAAATGCAGAAAAAAAATAAAGTGAGTAAAGCGATCCCCGGGGCCAAAGGCCACGGGGATCTTAAAAATGAGTTTTAATCACTTTTTAACAAATCAATTGGCTTTTTATTAAGTATACTTACTGTTGGTATAACCATCATTAAAACAGCAACAAGTATAATTGCAATGAAGCAGGCGAAAAAGCCTGTTGCTTCTATACCAAACAAAACAACATTGCTATCGTTTATTGCGCCTTGAATAATCCCGTTGATCGTTCTCATGCAAGCAAACGCAGTCATAAGCGAGACGATGCTCACAAAGGCTATTTTTAAAACATTTTCTAAAATCAGGTGCTTGGCAATTTCATCATTTCTCATTCCCAAGGCCATTAGAATACCTATTCGTCTCTTCTTTTCATATATCGAATATGTTATGACCATTAATAAGCTTATGATCAGCATGCATAAAAAGGCCATAATCACCATATTACGCTGAAACCTTATTTCTTTCATCATTTTCATTGAATCATAGAATACCTCTAATCTGTCATCTTCAATTATAATTTCTTTCTTATACATGTTTTTAATTGTGCTGTACCACTCTTTTTCGGAGCAAAGCACCATTATTCCTTCGTATCCAAGATGATCGGTATACATTTTAAGGATATGTTCAAAAACATTGTCCGAAAAAATAATATCTCCCGCGTTTTCTCCTTGTTTATCACATGAGTAAACGCCCACTATTTGAACATTGTTTCCACATATATCATAAAGATTAATACTGTCTGTATATGCCAATCCATCATTTATCGAATATAGATCAAACAATCTGCAATATTCCAAAAGTTTTTTTTCAGGCCATTCACAAGCATCAATTGCCTTATATTCCGAGAGCATCACCTCATTATCTTTACTAGGCTTTCTGCCGTATATTACTGCATCATCACTGATCGAGCTTGCCTTCCCCGCCACTTCAAACGATTCAGCATAGCTCTGTTTTCCTGTAGAAAGTGTAATATCTATTCCGGGAAATGCACACTGCTTAGCATCGGCCTCATAGGGATTTATCAGTTCCTTACTTGAACAAACAATACATTCATTATTGTCAAAAATACCGCTGACCTTACAATTATCGTCATTTATATATATTTCGTCATTAACCCCTATTCCGATTTTTGAAGCAAGCGCCGAACTGACTATTACTCTATTGCCCTCAATGATTCTGCTTTCATTTGATGAATCTAGTTCTGTTAAAATATTCAGATCGTTATAAACCGCAGCTACAGAGACTAACATTTCACTGTCTTTTTTTCGAACTTCTACTGTTTTATATTTATAAAGCTTATCGCTAGGAACAACCTCGGATAATTCCTTTTCAAATGGATACCCTTTTTTATATGCTCCTCCTAAAGGGTTAGTGATGCAGGTGGTCACATTTGTAATTTCATTTTTTTTCAGGTAATCGGCAATTCCCTCGAAATAATCATTCAAATTAATAATGATTCCAATTAACGAAAACATCATTATAAGACTAGCCAAAAGCAATCCCAATATGCACTTTTTAGGGCTCTGTTTATAACAGTGTATTCCTTGCCTGACTATATCAGATATTTTGGGGTTGTATATTTCAAATCTTTTCCCAAAACCGTTTTTCTCTTTTGTATCCTCTTTTTTTACTTTTTCAATTTTTAACTCCAACCGCTCAACTTCTTTTTGGGTGAAATCAACATTTTGACACAGATACTCTCCTATATCAAATTTAGCAAGCATTATCGACTCTTTTATTTGATCATCGGTAATACAAAAATGCTGATAGAGGTATTTTTTCTTTTCATTACAAACATCGCTGATAACATTTCCTTCTTCGAGTGTGATTATTCTGTCAGCATATTTTTCGATTGCATATTTGTTATGTGAAACAAGCACGACCAAACAATTCCCGGATATCTTTTCAAAAAGTTCTAAAACAGCCTCCGTATTATCCGGATCCAGATTCCCGGTAGCTTCATCAGCAAATATGATAGCCGGTTCTTTAATAACTGCTCTGGCAATTGATACTCTCTGCTTTTGTCCTGCGCTTAATTCATTGATTATTTTGTTTTTTAATTCGCCGACACCCACCAGATCAAGCACTTTATCGATCCGATCATTATACTCTTCACGATCGATTTTTAACATATCCAATACTACTTCAAGGTTATATTTTACACTTTTCTCATCAAGTAAATCGTTTTCTTGGAAAACGATTCCAATTAAGCTGTTCCTAAGATCACTCCACTCTTTGCTCGAAATTGTATTGATTTTTTTTCCATTTAAAAATAAATCTCCGGCACTGCAGTAATCAAGTCCACACAAAATGTTGAGCAAAGTTGTTTTTCCGCTGCCGCTTTTCCCATTAATAACAACAAACCCATTTTGAGAAAAATCCAGCGAAACCCCTTTTAATGCTTCTGTTTTCACCTTACTCTCTATATAAGTTTTTTTTATGTTTACTACCTTCAGCATACAAGCATTTTTATCCTTAAAAACCCACCGTATGGGTGGGCTATATCTGTAAACTCTTTCATCCTACAAATTATTGTTACGTTTAACCCTGGAATACATTATAAGGATCAACGAATCCATCGGCATATATTCATTCACATTAGGATTTTCACAATCACTTTGCTCAAACCCCCCATATGCACACATTCTGGTACCATCATCAACAACGTATGAGAATGCAAGATCAGTTTCTCGTACCTGCAATGTAGGAATCACCTGTCTGAAATAATCAAAAGCCTTATTCCCAATATATACAAAATGAAAATTATTATGCTTATCGGCAAAATCAACCAACGCCTCTGCATTTTCCTTAGTAACACTGATACTGCTATTCCAATCATTTACAAACATATAAACGAAATCGTGATCCATATCCAGTGAATCAAAATCAAAAACTTTAATATTTTCAACCTTAAAGTTTTTAGGGATTTTTAACTGGTCTCCCCAAAAATACACTTTGACATCAGCATCATTCATCAAATAGTCTACCGTTTCCCATTCATCCGGATCACTATCATCTATGTATGGTAAAATGATCTTGTAATAAACCAAAAGCCCCAGAAAGAACAACAAAACCAAAAAACCGGTGAATAAAACGATTCGTTTTTTCATTTAATTACTCCTTCTTGCAAACTAAAAATATATGACATACGATTCCGTTTTTGTTTTACTGACAACAAGTCCATTAATAGTCCATGGAGCACGGCTTTTTGAGGACGCGAATCCAAACCTTGCATCGTATGTAATACTTAATCCAACAGAATTCCGGTTTCCTTGCTTCTTTTCAAATTCAGCAACACCACATTGCTCACTTTCGTTAGCCACATAACTGTTACTTGCAAACGGAAAGATCAATGATGGTTTATAATCATATTCCATATAGAACAGTTTTTTAGGCGTATTACACTTCGCTGTAATAGCCAAGTCGTTATGTACAATTTTATATGACATGCCTACATTAACGGTTTTGTCTGATGAAAAACCTGCCGAAATATCTACCGAATCCTGTGATGGAGTATTCTTAGGTTGATAATTATCCAATGATGGAAGCGTGGTTTTTACGGAGACATACTCGCTTAGCCCATATCCCTCTACATATCTGGAAAGCGTTGGATCATAATACATCCTCTCTTTAGTCTGATTTGGTGTCATAACTTCTTTAGTCATCAACACGTACTCATTTGAGTTCTTTTTTTTGCATACACCAACATAATAAGTCATTACGCCCATGGGTTTATTCGCCGGGCTTTTAACAACGACATCAAATACTCCTGCCCATTTCACATCACATTCATTTGTATCATAATTAAAACCGAACTTGGAGGCAGCAAAACCCGTTTCATGTAAACTGCCTAGAATAACAACAACAATTAATGCAATAATTAAATTTTTTTTCATTTCAACCCTCCCATAATCTAATTAATTTATTTCGCGTACATTATATTATACATTTTATTACAAGTCAATATTTTTTTGCAAAAAAATAAATTTACAAAGTAAAAAAATAAGGGAGCGGAAAACCCGCTCCCTTAGCTATAGATCATTTAGCAACATCCGAGACTCTGGATTCGCGAATAACATTGACTTTGATGTTTCCGGGATATTCCATTTCAGACTCGATCTGTTTTGCGATGTTACGTGCCAAAAGTACCATATCGGCATCCGATACCTGTTCGGGAATGACCACGACTCTGACCTCGCGGCCTGCCTGAATGGCGAATGACTTATCAACACCCTTGTAGGAATTTGCTATATCCTCTAACTGCTTAAGACGCTTTGTATATGTTTCGAGAGTCTCTCTTCTTGCACCCGGTCTTGCTGCTGAAATAGCATCCGCAGCCTGAACGATGCACGCGATGAGACTTGTGGGCTCAACGTCGCCGTGATGAGATTCGACGGCATTGATAACTGTTGCCGATTCTTTGTATTTCTTGCAGAGTTCCACACCGAGCTGAACATGTGAACCTTCCATTTCATGATCGACTGCTTTGCCGATATCATGTAAAAGACCTGCACGCTTTGCAAGGCGGACATCCAGTCCCAGCTCGCTTGCCATAAGGCCTGAAAGAAGGCCGACTTCGATCGAATGCTTTAATGCATTCTGGCCATAGCTGGTTCTGAAACGCATGCGGCCAAGGAGCTTTACAAGTTCGGGATGTATGCCGTGAACGCCGACTTCCATTAAAGCGGCCTCACCCTCTTCTTTGATGGTCGTTTCGACTTCTTTCTGAGCCTTAATGACCATTTCCTCTATGCGGGCGGGATGTATACGTCCGTCTACTATAAGTTTTTCAAGCGCGAGCCTTGCCACCTCACGGCGGATAGGATCAAAGCTTGACAATACAACAGCCTCAGGAGTATCGTCGATTATAAGTTCGACTCCTGTAAGAGTTTCAAGTGTTCGGATATTTCTACCCTCGCGGCCGATTATTCTTCCCTTCATCTCATCACTGGGAAGCTGCACTACCGAGATCGTGGTCTCTGCCACATGGTCGACAGCACATTTCTGGATAGCTGATACAACTATATCCTTTGCCCTCTGACCGGCCTCTTCTTTTGCTTTTGCGTCTAATTCTTTGATAAGTTTAGCAGTGTCGAGTTTTACCTCATCCTCAACGGATTTTAATAAGAATTCTTTTGCTTCTTCCACAGAAAGACCTGCGACTCTTTCGAGCTCTCTCTGTGTCTTGGCTACGTACTCTTCGGCTTCAAGCTTTTTTCTTTCAAGCTCGATCTCCTTGCTTGCAAGACCGCTTTCCTTCTTTTCCAAAGATTCCATCTTACGATCAAGGGCTTCTTCCTTGTTCGTAATACGCTTTTCTGCGCGGGTGATCTCGTTTCTGCGTTCCTTGATCTCCCTGTCCACCTCTGCCTGCTTTTTGGCATTCTCTTCCTTTGCGGCGAGCAGAGCTTCACGTTTTAGGTTTTCAGCGTCTTTTTTACCTTCTTCAAGAATTTCCTTGCATCTTTCTTCGGCATTACCGACCTTGGCTTCATCAACCTTTTTTCGGTAGTTAAAAATGAAAAATGCAACAGCGGCCCCGACCATGATCCCGGCTAATGCAAATACTACATATAACCAGTCCATTTCGAGTACCTCCTTATTAAATTTTCAAAGTATAAACTACAACATTACTCATTCTATACACTTTTGTGCATATTGTCAAGAACAAATATGATTTTTTTGTATACTATGGCAAAAAAGGCCGCCCTGATGGCGGCCCGAAATGCTTATCCTTTTTTAACAAGAAGGCTCTTTCCCGTCATTTCTGCGGGCTGCTCAAGCTCCATGAGCTCTAAGAGCGTGGGTACTATATCCGCAAGTACTCCGCCTTCTCTAAGGCCGTATGCAGGGTCTGCGTTGACAAGGATGAAAGGTACGGGATTTGTTGTATGAGCTGTGAAAGGCTCTCCCGTCTCCTCATCTATAAGCTTGTCGGCATTTCCGTGGTCTGCGCAGATAAAGAGCTGTCCGTTAACAGCCTTTACTGTGTCGACTACCTTTCCTACGCACTCGTCAACCACTTCTATGGCTTTAATTACCGAAGGGATGACGCCTGTGTGTCCTACCATGTCGGGGTTAGCGAAGTTGATGATTATAACATCATATTTTTCGGATTCGATGGCATCGGTAAGCTTTTTGCATACCTGATATGCACTCATCTGAGGCAGAAGATCGTAGGTTGCGACCTTGGGCGAATTAACAAGAATTCTGTCTTCGCCTTCGTTGGGCTCTTCCACACCGCCGTTAAAGAAGAATGTTACATGAGCATATTTTTCGGTCTCGGCTATTCTTGCCTGCTTCATGCCAAGCTTTGCAAGGTACTCGCCGAAGGTATTTGTAAGCTCTTCTTTTTTGAATGCAACTACCTTGTTCGGGATAGTCTCATCGTAATCCTTAAAGCAGACATAGAGAAGATCCTTAAGCCTTGTTCTCTCAAAGCCTGTGAAAGCATCGTCACAGAAAGCTCTTGTGATCTGTCTTGCGCGGTCGGGACGGAAATTGAAGAATATTACGGCATCTCCGTCGGAGATCTTTCCTACGGGCTCGCCGTTTTCGGTGATAACCGTGGGCTCTACGAATTCATCCGTGATACCTGCTTCATAAGAAGCAAGCATTGCAGCGTGAGCATCCTCGGCAGTCTTTCCCTTGCCAAGTGTAAGAGCCTCGTAAGCCTTTAATGTACGGGAATAGTTATTGTCTCTGTCCATTGCATAGTAACGGCCGGAAAGGGTTGCTATCTTTCCTGTTCCGATCTCGGCCATCTTCTTTTGAAGTTCTGCAACGTAGCCCTCTCCGCCTGTGGGAGGTGTGTCACGTCCGTCCATGAAGCCGTGAACATATACCTTTTCAAGGCCGTTTCTCTTTGCAAGTTCAAGTAGTGCATATAAATGAGTATTATGGCTGTGTACGCCGCCGTCTGATAAAAGTCCGAACATGTGAAGGGCTGATCCGTTCTTTTTTACATGCTCTACGGCAGCAACAAGCTCTTCGTTTTCAAAGAAATCGCCATCTTTTATGGCTTTTGTTATACGTGTAAGGTCCTGATATACTATACGGCCTGCACCCATGTTCATATGTCCGACCTCGGAATTTCCCATCTGTCCGTCGGGGAGTCCTACCGAAAGGCCGCTCGCATATCCCTTTACAAAAGGATATTCGTTCATGAGTTTGTCCATTACAGGGGTCTTTGCCCTGAAGATCGCATTGCCCTTGCAAGGTGCAGCAAGGCCGTAGCCGTCAAGTATCATAAGTACTGTTGGTCTTTTTGCCAGCATTTTTAAATCTCCATTTCTGTTTAAACAAGTATATGGCATGACCCTTAAAAAGGATCATGCCAATATTTTTGACTATTTGTAATTAACGATCTTTCCGAAGTCGGGCTTAAGGGAAGCACCTCCCACAAGTCCTCCGTCGATGTCGGGCTTTGAGAAAAGCTCGGCTGCATTTCCTGCATTTACAGAACCGCCGTACTGGATACGGATGGAAGCTGCTGTAGCCGTATCATAGATCTCTGCGATGCATGCACGGATAGCTGCGCATACTTCTTCAGCCTGATCTGATGTTGCTGTCTCGCCTGTTCCTATAGCCCAGATGGGCTCGTAAGCGATAACTGCCTTAGCTGCGTTATCTGCCGAAACGTTCTGGAATGCGATCTTGATCTGCATACGGATCCAGTCGATATAGATGCCCTGCTTTCTCTGTGTGAGAGATTCACCGCAGCAGATGATGGGTGTGATGCCGTGCTCGAAAGCCTTGATGACCTTCTTGTTTACGGTCTCGTCTGTCTCTGCAAAGTACTCTCTTCTCTCAGAGTGTCCGATGATAACATACTTTACGCCTGCATCGGTGAGCATATCGGGAGCGATCTCGCCTGTATATGCACCCTTCTCTTCAAAGTACATGTTCTCTGCACCGATATTAATGTTTGAACCTTCTGCAGCCTTAACTGCGGGAATGATATCTATAGCGGGAACGCAGAATACGACATCTACCTCGTCGTTTACGACAAGGGGCTTAAGCTCTTCGATGAGCTTAACTGCCTGCGAAGGCGTCATGTTCATTTTCCAGTTGCCTGCTATTATCTTTTTTCTTGACATGTCTTATGTCTCCTTAAATTTTATATCTTACTTGTCATCAGCTGCAACAACGCCGGGAAGTTCCTTGCCCTCAAGGAATTCAAGGGAAGCGCCGCCGCCTGTTGAGATGTGGCTCATCTTGTCGCCGTAACCCATCTGGTTAACAGCTGCTGCGGAATCTCCGCCGCCGATGATGGTCGTAGCGTCTGCATCTGCAAGAGCCTTAGCAACTGCAAGAGTACCTGCTGCAAGAGTAGGATTCTCAAATACGCCCATAGGTCCGTTCCAAACAACTGTCTTTGCTGATGCAACGGCATCTGCGAAGAGCTTCTGAGACTTAGGTCCGATATCACAGCCTTCGCGGTCTGCAGGCATTTTGTCTGAATCATAAACAACTGTATCTACAGGTGCGTCGATGGGGTTCGGGAAATCTGCTATTGTAACTGCGTCGATGGGAAGAAGGAGCTTCTTTCCGAGCTTTTCAGCCTTTTCCATCATTTCCTTGCAGTAATCGATCTTGCTCTCATCAAGCATTGACTTTCCGATCTCATATCCCTTTGCCTTGAGGAAGGTATATGCCATACCGCCGCCGATGATAAGGGTATCGCACTTCTCAAGAAGGTTGTTGATAACGTTGAGCTTATCTGCTACCTTAGCGCCGCCGAGTATTGCTACGAAAGGACGAACAGGATTTTCAACCGCATTTCCGAGGAAATCGATCTCTTTCTGCATAAGGTATCCGACTACGTTTGAGCCGCCCTTTTCTGTGATGAACTTTGTAACGCCTGCAACCGAAGCATGCGCTCTGTGTGAAGAACCGAATGCGTCGCATACATAATCATCTGCAAGGTCTGCAAGCTCTTTTGAGAATGCTTCGCCGTTCTTTGTCTCTTCTGCGCCACGGAAACGTGTATTCTGAAGAAGAACTACGTCTCCTTCCTTCATAGCTTCAACAGCCTTTGTTGCTGCTTCGCCTGTAACATTGTAATCAGATACAAATGTTACTTTCTTACCGAGCTTTTCGGAAAGTCTATCCGCAACGGGAGCAAGTGACTCGCCTTCGTTTGGTCCGTTCTTTACTTTTCCGAGGTGAGAGCAAAGGATAACCTTGCCGCCGTCGTTGATAAGCTTCTTGATGGTGGGAAGAGCAGCCACGATACGTGTCTCATCTGTGATCTTTCCCTCTTTGAGAGGAACGTTGAAATCGCAACGAACAAGGACTCTTCTGCCCTTTACGTTGATGTCATCTACTGACTTCTTGTTTAAACTAGCCATGTCCGGCCTCCTTATAAATGTGATCTTTGTTTAAAAAAGGGGCCGGTCCTGCGGACCGGACCCTAAGTTTTCTTGTCCTGATCTTGTAGATTAAGCTAACTCAGCGAAATACTTGATAGTACGAACCATCTGGCTTGTGTAGCTGTTCTCGTTGTCATACCAAGAAACAACCTGTACCTGATAAAGGTCGTCGCCGATCTTGCTTACCATTGTCTGTGTAGCATCGAAGAGTGAACCGAATCTCATACCGATAACGTCTGAAGAAACGATCTGATCTTCGTTGTATCCGAAGCTCTCTGAAGCAGCAGCCTTCATAGCAGCATTGATGCCTTCCTTTGTAACGTCTGCGCCCTTAACAACAGCTGTAAGGATAGTTGTAGAACCTGTGGGAACAGGAACACGCTGTGCAGAACCGATGAGCTTTCCGTTGAGTTCAGGGATAACAAGGCCGATAGCCTTAGCTGCACCTGTTGAGTTGGGAACGATGTTAGCAGCGCCTGCACGTGCTCTTCTGAGGTCACCCTTTCTGTGAGGACCGTCAAGGATCATCTGATCGCCTGTGTAAGCGTGGATAGTGCTCATGATACCGCTCTGGATGGGAGCATAATCGTTAAGAGCCTTAGCCATAGGAGCAAGGCAGTTTGTTGTACATGATGCAGCAGAGATAACCTGATCATCCTTTGTAAGTGTCTTCTCGTTTACTGAATATACGATAGTCTTGAGGTCATTTCCTGCGGGAGCAGAGATAACTACTTTCTTAGCACCTGCATTGATGTGAGCCATTGACTTTTCCTTTGAGCAGTAGAAGCCTGTGCACTCAAGAACAACATCTACACCGATCTCTCCCCAAGGAAGGTTCTCTGCCTTAGGCTCTGCATAGATCTTAAGTGTCTTTCCGTCAACTGTGATGGTGTTAGCCTCGTCATCAGCAGAAACAGTGTGAAGATTCTCTCCGATGATACCGCAGTAGCCCTTCTGAGCTGTATCATACTTAAGAAGGTGAGCAAGCATTGAAGGCTTTGTAAGGTCGTTGATAGCAACTACCTCATAACCCTGTGCGCCAAACATCTGTCTGAAAGCCAGACGACCGATACGGCCGAAACCATTAATTGCAACTTTAACTGCCATTTTGAATGTCCTCCTAAAATGTACTTGGAATAGTTATTTTGTATGAGTGCCTTAAGGCCTCACGATACGCCAACCATTCTAATCTTTTTTTCCGTAAAAGGCAAGCATTTTTTTCCTGATTGGCAAAAATTTAACAAAAAAATCACAAAGTCTTTTTAAAACCGCACCCGCTACAGCCCTGAGGCGCGCCCGCAAAGTCGCGTGCTTCGTAAATGCAGGCAATGGCCTGGGCGGCTATGCCCTCGCCACTTCCCGTAAAGCCGAGGCCCTCTTCCGTTGTGGCCTTTACGCTAACCTGGTCCGTGAACATGCCAAGATCTGAAGCGATATTCTTTCTCATCTGCTCTATATGATCCTTCATTTTCGGGCGCTGCGCTATTATCGTGCAGTCGATGTTTCCCACGACATATCCGTTTTCTGCAAGGATATCTCCCGCTTTTCTAAGGAGCACCCGGCTGTCTGCACCCTCGTATTCGGGGTCCGTATCCGGAAAATGGCTTCCTATATCTCCAAGAGCCGCCGCGCCGAAAAGCGCGTCCGTAATGGCGTGGAGCAGAACATCTGCGTCCGAATGGCCCAGAAGACCTTTTTCGTAAGGTATCTCCACTCCTCCTATTATCAGCTTTCTTCCTTCCACAAGTCTGTGGACATCATAACCTGTTCCTACTCTCATATTGTCTCCTTTTGGGGTTAGCCTGTACTAATCCGGCACGCCCATGATAGCACATAAGCCCCTTATTTACAAGCCCACGGGGCAACGCAAAAAAACTTTTATTTTCTGCTTGACACGAATGACCTTTTTCAATATAATACACGTGTTGTCTGTTTGCGGGATCTTAGCTCAGCTGGGAGAGCATCTGCCTTACAAGCAGAGGGTCATAGGTTCGAGCCCTATAGGTCCCACTCCTCAGACAACATCATATGGCGGAATAGCTCAGTTGGCTAGAGCACACGGTTCATACCCGTGGTGTCGAGAGTTCGAATCTCCCTTCCGCTACTGGCCATCGTTATCGATGGCCTTTTCTTTTGACTTGAGGACGTTATCATGAGTAAAAAACCCGATTACAAAATGCTCCTCTGGGGCATTTATTATATATTCTACCTTATCGGTTTCTTCTATATAGAATCGATCCCCGTAGGAAATAACTTTCACCTCTTAAGCAGTAAAGTTGATGACTTCTTTCCTTTCTGCGAATACTTTGTCATCCCCTACTTCATGTGGTTTTTGTATTTCCCCGGCGTATGGATCTATCTGGCACTTTTTGAAAAGAAGACCTTCATTCCCTTTACCGTAATGCTCTTTACAGGAATGACCCTTTTCATATTTGTAAGCCTTATCTACCCCAACTACATAGATCTGCGCGTCGAATTTGACAAGGGCAAAAATCTCTTTACAAAGCTTTGCGCCCTTTTGCAGAATGTCGACACGCCCACAAATGTATTTCCGAGCATCCATGTATTCAACTCCATGGTCGCGCATATCGGCATAAGAAGGTCAGAGCTTGGAAAAAATATTTTTATAAGGATCGGCTCCTTTGTGATAATGTCACTCATCTGCATTGCCACACTCTTCATGAAGCAGCATTCTTTCGTGGACTTTTTGGGTGGCGCAGGGCTTACTCTTATTCTGTACATTCCTATATATATCATTTATCCGTATATAAAGAAAAAACAAGCCTAAAAAAAGCTCCCGCCCGGGGAGCTTTTTTTAGTTAAATCCGAATATCTTCTGAACGATGCCGTAGATAAATACGACTATCTTCTTCATCGGTTTTGTCTTTACGTTCATCATGAAGCCGAGGAACTTTTTATATCTTAATTCCCTGTACATGTTCTCGTTCTTGTCCTTGAGATATGCCCACAGCTCCTCCTTCTTCTGTTTATGCTCGGGATTCTCGTATTTAAGGAGAAGGATGGATGAAATGACCGTAATTATATTGAGGTACTGATACATGTAATAACGGAGTTTTTTGTCATTCAGCCTGTCAAGATCGTATGCATCGATCATGATCTTGTTTACTTTGAGCTGCTGGTCGATACGCTTTATCATGGTCTGTTCCTGAACGGACTGGTCCTCGCGGCCGATGAAATAATGATAGAGCGTCACGTCAAGGTAATATATGTTCTTTACATACGGCAGGGGCTGGTATACATAGACATTGTCCACATAGAAGGTGTGCTCGGGGAGCTTAAGGCCGGACTTTAAGAGTACCGCCCTTCTGTAGATGACGGAATGCATGAGGATGTACTGCCCTACCGAAAAGTGACCGATGTCCTTCCACTGGAAAAACCTGTTTTTTGGAAGGGCATGGTGATATTTCATGACCTTTTTGTGCTTTGCGCCGAGCTTGTCGTACATGAAGTTTGAAACGAGCATATCGGGGCTCTTTTTTGCGGCACTTGCCTTTTTAAGAAAAGCAAGGACCTTACTGTATGCTTCTTCATCGATCCAGTCGTCGGAATCGACAACTTTTACGAATTCGCCTTTTGCGTTTGCAATACCTGTGTTTACGGCACCGCCGTGACCTTTGTTTTCCTGGTGGATGGCCCTTACTAAGCCCGGATAGTTTTCTTCGTACTTCTTTCCTATAGAAAGAGTGTTGTCCACAGAACCGTCATCTATGACGAGTATTTCGACATCCTCTCCGCCGGGAAGGAGTGTCTGGATGCAGTGTTCCATATAATCCTGCGAATTGTAGCATGGAACGATGAATGATAATAGCTTTTCCATTTATAATGTTTCCTCCGTAAAAACTTCCTGTTTATCCCGCACCGGCTTATCCTTGATCCTTGCAACAACCATAAGGCAGATAAGTGTCAGAATGCCGGTCACGACAGTTGTAATTATTGTTCTTGTTTTATCTCCGGCCAGCATATATGACATGCCGTCATTGTTCTGCAACACGACAGATATACCGTTTCCGCATCCGTGAACTATGATGCACGCGATGATGGAATGGAATTTTTCATAGGTATAGGCAAATATCAGGCCCAAAAGGCCGGCGTATATGAACTGCAAAAGATTTAAATGGTACAGTCCGAAAAAGATGGCCGAAACAAGAACTGCCAGCGGAACGATGGCATATGTTCTCATTCTCTTAAATATCAGGCCTCTGAAAAGCAGTTCTTCCATTGCCGGACCTAAAACTGCCGCAACTATTATCTGCACGATAAAAGGGGCGGAATAAATGCGCCTTGCCGATTCTTCATATGTGCTTCCAAGAAGCTTTATCATACCGGTAAGGTCCAGGAAAAAGTTCAAAAAGATAGTTGCCGAAACTCCGAGCACTGCAAGAACAGCGTAGCCGATAGGACTTGATACGGGTTCGGGGACGATTATCCGTCTTGCATCCTTCCTATACATATATATAAGAAGAGGTATGCACAAAAGATTGATAAAGCCGGTCACATAAAGAGCGTCTCTTTGAAATCTTTCCGAATAGGCCCTGCTTGCCGAATCGATTGCCTGTTTTGAGTTTGTTCCGTATACGGATAACAGATCACCTGATGTAAATATGATATATAAGATCGTCACGAACAAACTGACGCCGAAATAAATAAAAACGGGCGAAAATAGCTTCCATACCCTGACTGTATAGCTGTCACTCTTCATTATGAAATGTTTCCTTATTATATCTGCTTTCAAAATGTCTCAAAAAACGCATCACGCCTAATATAGCACAAAACACAAAAAAAAGAAATGACTATTTGTGTACAAATAATTCAAGGGATGAGAATGATCTCATCCCTTGAAAAAGTCTTTTTTTAGAAAGGAGACTGTGAATTCTTTGCGGCTTCATCGATCTTGCCGTCATATGCATGTATTACCTGTACATAGCAGCTTGAAGGAAGCTTGCCGAGAAGCTCTTCAGTTTCTTCTATAGAAAGGTTGAGCGGAATAAGTGCATGAAGCTCTTTGCAATTTCCCTCTTCTTCTATAAAGAAGTCATCAGCTTCGTAATCGGGGATATTGAGGATCTGTACTGTCTGGATCTTCATATCCTGAATAGCTTCGGCATCCTTATCCTTCATCCAATATGCGAGCTCTATCGCATATGTATTGTTCTTAAGAGTAGGTGCCGTAGCGGGCATATTCTCTGCTGCCTTGCTCTTTATGCTGTTCTTCTTGCAGAACTCATATACAGCCGAATTGTTGCTGCAATATACCGTAAGCTTGGGGATCATGTTCTGTCCCATCTTAGGGAAGAATACTCTTGTTCCAAACCTTGTGATGCTGGGCGGAAGAACGACCTTGTTGAGTGAACGGCAGTTATAGAATGACTTGTCACCTATGGATACTGTCGACATAGGAAGTTCGAAACCTTCAAGAGCGCTGCACTCCTGGAATGCGGATGTTTCCACCGCACGGATACCGTCGGGGAATGTGACAGACTTAAGGCCGCTGCACTTAAGCATGGTGGATTCGCTGATCCACTTGATGCCTTCGGGGAATGCGATCTCGGTGATGGATTTGCAGTTTGCAAATGCATATGCACCTATATCGCTCATCTTGTCAGGAAGCTTGACCTCTGCGAGTGCTGCACAATCCATGAAAGCTGCAGTCTTGATCTTTTCAACACTTTGAGGAAGTACTACCTTCTTCAGGTTCTCGCAGCCAAAGAAGCATTCGGAGCCGATGAATTTAACTCCGTCGTCTATGGTCACAGATTCTATCTCGGAATTCTTGATGAATGCGCGGGCCGCAATTGCTACGACAGGCTTTCCTTCAACATTGCCGGGAACTTCTACGGATGAAGCACCGGTGCCGAGATACTTTTCTATAACAAAACCGTTAACTGAATCGTGGAATGCGAACAGGCCCTTGAACTCTGCAAGGTTTCCTGCCTTTGCGCTTCCTCCCGAAACAACTGCCGGTGCAGGCGCGGGAGCCGGTGCAGGCGCAGGCGCAGGTGCAGGTGCCGGAGCAGGTGCGGGTGCCGGAGCAGGTGCGGGTTTGTTTTCAACAACTATATCCTTCTGATCAACAACTTCTACAACAGGAGCGGGCGTAACCGGAGGCTTAGGCGGCGGTGGTATTGAAGCACCTGCAGGCTTTGCCGGAGGCGGTGTCTGCTGAGGTTTTGCTGCCGGAGGCGGCGGGAAGGTTCCCGGCTTTGTGGGCGGCGGTGGTACCTGCTGACCAATGGTATTTCCTCTGTCCGATTCTCTTGTAAAGTTGGGGAACTGCTTCATAGGAGTTCCACCCTGCTTTGGCGGCGGAGGCGGAGGTACCTGAGCATTTCCTCCATTCGGAGCCGGAGCCTGAGGCGGTGTCTGCTGGCCAAGCTGTATAGGCCCGTTTTGAGCGGGAGGCGCTGTAGGATTCTTTTTACTCTTACCGAAACCGAATCTGCTTAAGAAACCAGATGCGTTATCAACTTCTTCCTGCTTGATCGTATTACCGGTATCTCCCCTGTCGGCTTCTCTTGCGAAGTTGGGGAACTGCTTCTGCGGTGCAGGTGCGGGAGCTGAAGTCCCTCTGTCACCACGGTCTGATTCCCTTGCAAAGTTGGGAAACTGCTTCTGCATAGGAGCACCGGGCGGAGGCGGAGTCTGGCCCGTACGCTGTGCTGCGGGCGAAGGCGGAAGACCACGCTGTGCCGCAGGTGAAGGCGGAAGACCCTTTTGTGCAGCCGGAGAAGGCGGCAACTTTGATGCATTTCCACCCTGATTTACAACAGGCCCTGCAGGGATAAGGTAATCCACATTCGGATCGCCTGCTTCGGGTATAGGGGTACCGCACATAGGGCAGACCTTGAACAGATTCTGAAGTGGATAATTACACTGAGGACATGCCTTCGGTCTCTTCTCTTCTGCAGCAATGAACTTCTCGAGATCGGTGTACTGGCCCTTATATGTAAGAAGTTCTGACTTTAAGGCCTCCTGCGTGGTGCGGGCTGCCTTGAGTTCTTCCTGCAGGTTGTCAATGGTATTCTCGACTTCGACAAGCTTTATGCTCAGGCTGTCTTTTAGGCTGAGCTCAAATTTGTCAAGGGATGCAACCAGTTCCTCCTGTTTAGCTTTTACTGAACTGTTCATTTAACATCATCTCCTGTTCACTAGTATATTTCTGCAATTAAAGACTGGAATTAGTATAGCACATTTTCCAAAAATTTTCTTCAAAAAAAATGGGAAAATATAAAATTTAGACAAATTTTATATAATCCCGAGTTCTAATTAAGCACTTTTAACAACGCGCAGGGTCCTTAGGGGGATCCTGCGCGTAAAAATTGTCCTATCAGTCAATTTTCTGCACTGCAAATGCCGTTCTTGAGGGCATATAGATAAGGAATCCGGTCCTTCCGTCCCCAAGTGTCACAGTGTCATAGACGATATTTTCATCGATCCTGTCCTGTCCGCCGAATCTTGCCTCATCGGTTGAAAGCACGACTTTGTACTTTCCGGGCTTTGATACGGGTACAAAATATCCCGTAAACGATTTAGAAGGGTGGAAATTAAAGGCAAGTGTCACCGGTCCTCTCTCAAACACAAGAACTTTGTCCTCCTGATGCACCCAGAGATTTCTGAGTTCCTTGCAAAGCAGGTCATTATCGACAGTGAGCTTTATCATCGCCTTGTCAAATTCGTTGAGCCATTCGTACTTAAGCTCCTTGTTATCCACAAGATCCCAGCGGCGCCTGCAATAATGATAGCTCCAGCCGTTGCCTTCTCTCGGGAAGTCTATCCATTCGGGGTGGCCGAACTCATTGCCCATAAAGTTAAGATATCCGTCGCCGCCCGCGCAGTGAGTTACCCAGCGGATCATCTTATGCAGTGCTACACCTCTGTCGACGATCATATTCTGGCTGTCCTTGCTCATGCTCCAGTACATTTCCTTGTCGCAGAGACGGAACATGACTGTCTTGTCGCCTACAAGAGCCTGATCGTGGCACTCAACATATCCTATGACCTTTTCCATGGGTCTTCTTCCGGAAAGCTCATACCATATTCCCCAGATATCCCAGTCTTCATCCCTTGTCTTGTCGAGAAGCCTTATCCACATGGGCGGAATACCCATACCGAGTCTGTAATCAAAGCCTATACCGCCCTCTTCTATCGGGATGCACATTCCGGGCATTGCCGACATGTCTTCCGCTATCGTTATAGCCTCAGGCCTAAAGCCATGGATCACTTCGTTTGCAAGCTGAAGATATGTGACTGCCTCTGTATCTGTATTCATGGAGAAATACTTGTCATAGCAGTCAAAGGATGTTCCCAGAGCATGATCGTGATAGAGCATGCTCGTAACGCCGTCAAATCTGAAACCGTCAAAGTGGTACTCATCCATCCAGAACTTGAGGTTTGAAAGCAGGAAATGAATAACTTCATGCTTGCCGTAATTGAAGCATTTTGTATCCCATTCCCTGTGTTCGCCCTTAGGACCGCTGTGGAAATACTGATAGTCGGTGCCGTCAAACATGTTGAGGCCTTCGGCGGTATTCTTTGCGCAGTGCGAATGAACCACATCAAGAAGCACCCTTATGCCCATTCTGTGCGCCGTGTTTATAAGCTTTTTAAGCTCTTCGGGCGTTCCGAAACGGCTTGAGGCAGCAAAGAAATTGGTAACCTGATATCCAAACGATGCATAGTAGGGATGTTCCATGATAGCCATGATCTGGATGGTATTGTAACCAAGTTCCTTTATTCTGGGCAGAGTGTTCTTTGTGAACTCCTCGTAGCTGCCGATATCAAGCTTGTTCTGTGCCATACCGATATGGCATTCGTAGATAAGAGGTGTCTTTGCGCCCTTAAACTTTCCGTCCGTCCACTTGAAGGGCTTTGCGGGATCATGTATCACAGCGTTCCACTGGATGGTGCCAGGTTCCATTACTACCCTTGTGGCATAAGAAGGTATCCTTCTGAGCTCCTGCCCGTCATGTATTATTACAGCCTGGATCCTGCAGCCGTCGTAAAGCGCATTCTCACCCGGAAGATATATTTCGAAACAACCGTTGCCTATCTTGTCCATGCGGTGTTTTCTCGGGTTCCAGTCGCAGAAATCACCTGTCAGATACATTTCCTGTGCGCCGGGTGCCCACTCTCTGTAATACCAGCCCGCACCCTCTTTATGGAAGCCGAAATATTTGTAGCCGTTGGCAAAATCGACAAGGTTGCCGCCCTCTCCCACAAGAGAAGCTCTTACATTTCGGTAATTGTCCATACGAAGGTTCAGATCGCCCTCAAAAGGTCTCAGGTAAGGATCGTAATCAATAATCTTATAACTCAATTTAATTACCCCCGATCAATCAAATATAGTATAATTATTATAGTTTAAATCACGTTTTTTTACAAGGGAAAAATGAATTAATAAAAAGGGGGCTCCTCGCATACGGATACCCCTTTAAAGCTTATTTTTTATTATTTGCGTTGAGGCACAGCCGATATGATCAGCATCATATTCCCGCTCAGCTTAAGAGGGCCGTAACCGCAGGGCACTATGAAGTGCATGCCTTTTTTGAGCCGGACATCTCCGGCCTTTCCTTCGCCTTCAAGCACGCTCACATTTACAAAGGAGGCGTTCTCATCTATGACAGTCTCACCTTCAAGATCGATCTTTTTAACCCTGTAATATTCGCATTCCACAAGCGTCGTAACGTTCGCATCCAGGATCTTTTCCGTCTTCTTTAAGGCAGTATCCGGCACAAAGGGTGCCCTTATCACATCGATGCTCTGCTTTATGTGAAGGTCTCTCGGCTTGCCATTCTGGAGCCTGTCGTAGTCATATACCCTGTAGGTCACATCACTGCTCTGTTGTGTCTCTAAGATGACCGTACCTGTCTTGATAGCATGCACAGTGCCCGGAACTATCTGGAAGAAATCCCCCTTATGTACCGGGACCACCCTGATAAACTCATCCCATCTCTTGTTTTCGATCATTTCCTTAACTTCTTCATGATCTTTTGCATTGTGGCCTATGACTATCTGTGCATCCTCGTCACAATCAAGAATGTACCAGCACTCTGTCTTTCCAAGTGATCCGTTTTCATGCTTGGCGGCATAGACGTCATCCGGATGTACCTGAATGCTTAAATCCGCCTTGGCATCGATTATCTTTACGAGAAGCGGAAATTCTCCCGCGCCTTTTTTTCCGAACAATTCTCCGTGTTCTTTGTAGAGCTCCGAAAGCGTCATCCCCTTATACTCTCCCGATGCAATGCGGCAGTCTCCGTTTGGGTGCGCGCTTATTGCCCAGCATTCGCCTGTGTGATCGCTCGGAATGTCATATCCGTAATCGTCATGAAGCCTTTTTCCGCCCCATATGGTCTCTTTAAATACAGGCTCGATAAAAATCAGTTCTCTCATTTTGTCTCCCTTTCCTTTCCTGTGTTTATCTGTAATAGCCTTCCATTCTTTCCAGAAGAGTTGTAAATTCCTGTTTGGTCACGGCATACTTTGCGTGTCCGTCAAGCGAAAGAACATAATAAATTCCGTCACCTTCCATGATCTTGTATGTTATTTCAGGTCTGTCTTCAAAGCTTGTATGGAATGTGCATGAGAACAATATATTCTTTGTATTATTGTATTCATCGCTGTCTGGGAGAATATGATCCGCCCCTATTCTTATCAGGCTTGCAAAAAGTGTTCTGGTCTCGGATTCATCATAGGCGCTGCCGTTAAGAAGGCATTCATATGAAACAGTTTCGTTTCCCTCTTCGTCGGTTCCTTTCGTCTGAATGACCTCAACATCAAACCCCTGTGTGCCGTATGCCACATTAATGGACTTTACGGCGTCAAAAAGGCAGAGCGCGGGATAACGGCTCATGAGTTTATCTTGAAGCAAGGCGTCTGTCAGAAGAGAAGTTTTTGAAGCCTCCAAGGTATAGACATCTCTTTCGCCTTCAACTCTACAGTAGCAGCTTTCCCCGTCTTCGGTTTTGCTTCCGATGTACAAAACGAAGGATCTGGCCAGTTTTTCGCTGTTTTCGTCATTCGGGTCGCTAAGCTCGGTATAGTCAAGCTTTAATATACCGTATCCGCTCTTTAAGCCGAAGCTGTCAAGCGTCTCATCATCTGCAGCTGCCGCAGCGCTTGTCATATATTTCATGGATGTCACGCCCAGAAGAAGATCCTTCATCGCGTCGTAATCCGTTGCCATATATCTGTCCCAAAGCCTGTAATACCAGCTCGTCGTGCCTATGGCATTCGATTCGGTAAGATCTTCCGGCTCATTTATAAGCACTATCTCCTGATTCTTGTCTTTGTATTCTATGCGGGTAAGCGCTGCCGGATCGATGGTCGGATATTCCGGCAGCTGTATGAATGCGTTCTCATCTGTATCTATAAGATCTGTTATGGATCTTTTTGTCGAAAAGATGGTGCCCGTATCGTCAAGGCATGCATAACAGTTATCTGCCGATGTGGGTGTGATCATGCCGAAGATCACTTTTTTTGCCGTACCCTCCGCATTTTCAAGAATCAGATAAGGGCTGTCACTCTTTATGCCAAAGCTTTCCTTTTCTTTTTCTTTGTCTGAAAACATCTTTATGATATTAAGCGATGTTGCCGAAGACAGCAGGCTTTCGACCTTGTCGGCCTTTACTGTAAGTTCGGGGTGATCGTCAAGCTTCCACAGGCCGTCTTCGTTTTTCTGCAAAGTCACCTTTCCTTCTTTTCCCGAAAAGGTTATCTTTGTAACATCATCTTTTGAGATATCAAATACCTTTACAGTCTTTTCCCCGGTCTGCTCACCGGTCTCTTCTTCCTTTTTTTTACCCGCGCCGAATATGATTATCAGCACGATAAGCGCAATGATTATTATTGCAAGGCTGCCCAAAAGGATAAGATTTTTCTTCTTTCTTCTCTTTGAAAATGCCATTATCTTCTTCTCCTTGAAAGCCATATGCAAAGGCCTGCGAGCAGAATGCATACAGGGATAGCTATTACAAAGATGCCAAGCCCTGTTCTGAATTCGCCGGCCGTAAATGTATTGACTGTCACACCGGACTGCTTAGCCGGGATGCTTACGCTTGCTTTAAGAGAGGCGAGTCCCGAAAGCACGCTTACAAAGGCATCGCCGTTAACGCAGGTGTTTCCGATCTCGCTGAAGGACGAATATTCAAGGAAATATTCGCTGGCAAAAAGCACTATCTTTCCTTCGCCTTCGTTTGTACGGTCAACTATTGATACGGCGTAATCAAAGGGGCCGTCTATATCCGAATCTATTTTTTCATCGTAGGATTCGCTTTCAAGGTCCATTCTGAGCCATGAATCGTCACTTGATGAAAGAAGGGACGTTACAGACAATGTCTTGCGCATATCCTCATACTGAAGTATGGCCGATGAATAGGGCGCAAAGATATAGCCCGAAACATCTTCAATGCCCGATTTTTCGGCAGGTTCATAGAGCATGAATCTGTAATTCGGCAGGCTGTTTGAAACGCCCTCAAATATATATGCCTTTTCGGTAACGCCGACACCGTAATAGCGAAGGAATTCCTTATAGTTGGCCATGTCGGCAATGCCTGTCATGCTGTTAAATATGATGCATTTGCCGTCATGAGCGACATAGTTTTCAAGTGCATCCACTTCCGCAGCGGTAAAATCGGTACTCGGAAGATAGATCATCAAAACATCGCAGTCTTCGGGAACAGCTCCTGCGGATATCAGATTCAGGTCGGCCGTTGTAACGTTGGCCTTTGAAAGAAGGTCAAGGATCTTTTCGTTAAGATCTTTTTCATTATGTCCTTTAAGCAGGTACATCTTGGGAAGATCTTCCGAGGTGCAGTAGCTTATCGCACTTGTAATGGCGCCTTCTCCGTCAAAATAAGCGCTGTAGCTGTTCGTATATCCCATGCGGTAATACATATAGGACTGCTGGTCCACTTTGTATATATCGTTGTAGGAAACGAATTTATGTCTTTCGCTGCTTGCCACAAGCACGTCCGTGTTTCCGGAAAGATCGTCGGATGAAATGTCCATATCCGTAAGGAAAGTGGGCTTTTCATCGGGGTCGATCTGTTCGACCTTTAAGTGCCCCGAAAGATCCGCGTACTTATCGGTCAGCTGAATGAGCCTTTCGTTGTACTTGCCGTCCTTGCCTAAAAGGTATATGGTGACATCCTGCTTCAAGGCAGATACCAGATCCTTTGTGACATCACCTATGGAATATGTCTTTTGTTCACTTATATCAATGTTTTTTACTGCCGACGGCAAAAGATCTGCCGCGATGTTCACTATTACTATTACCGCTATCACAAATACAGAGAGCACAAGGCTGAAAGTACCGTATTTAAAGGAGTTTGCGGAAAAACGTTTTTTCATCTTTTCGTTCATCTTTCGCGCCTCCTTAATTCCATCTGCGTTTCTGTATCGACTGAGTTGTCAGGAAAACAAAGAGTACGATAACTGAAACGAACATTATAACAGCCTTTAAGTCAAATATGCCGCTGACAAAATAAGATATACCGTCGGAAAACGACACTGCGGACAGCACCTTTGCAAGTGAGCCGTAGTAGATGTCGGCCTTAACGGCGAACAATATCCAGATGCCGCCTGCAAGACATACAAATGTAATAAGCGCAGCTACCAAGTTTGAAGTTACATTTCTTACCACAACAGCAAAGATCAGCGCGGCAACGGTAAACCCGGCCGCATTGACATATGATGCCGAAGGGATAAACCCTGTCACCATGGACATTAAGTAAAAGATAAAGAACACTATAAATGTCACGACTGCCGAGATTATCTGGCTTTCCGTAAGTGAAGAAATGAACATGCCGATCGCAATATATGCGCATCCAAGTAAGAAAAAAGCAAAAATGCACGAATAATCTATCGCAAAGCTGTGCGCCTTAGCACCGAGAAACAGCGGGTAGACACACGCGATGATCACGGGAACGGAAAACACCGTCACCATGGACATAAATTTGCCCATTACTATCTGGCTGATCGTGGCCGGAGATGTCAAAAGCAGCTGGTCGGTCTTGCTTTTTCTCTCATCCGAAAAACATTTCATTGTAAGTATGGGCATTACGACCATCAGATACGGCACCACGCCCGATACCGCATACCCAAAGTAGGGATATCCGTTTCTTATGTTATAGATACAGAAAAAAAGCCCCAGCAGGAAAGAAAGCGCGGCTACGATAACATATCCGATCATGTTTGTGAAATATGACCTGAGTTCACGCTTAAAGATCGCTGTCATTGCCCTTTTCCTCCTTTGCTGCATTCTTTTTGTTCATCTTTTCAAGTTCCATGGCCTCACGCTTTGCGGATACCCTTGCCTCCTCTTCCGCAGAAAGGCGCAGGAACACATCCTCAAGCGAAGGCTCGTTTCTTTTCATTTCTATCACCGGGAGCTCTGCCGCGGCAAATGCGTTAAACAATGCGATGCGGATGTCATCTTCCTTTTCGGTAAGAACGACCTTTACCGCAGACCTGTCGGTCATATCCGCAGTCACTGTCAGTTCCTTTATGCCGTCGATTCTTTCAAGCACATCTCTGACTTCGTCTATCGCGCCGATGACCTTCATTTCGATCTTTAGATCTCCGGCATACTTTTCCACAAGATTCTTGGGAGTGTCGTTTGCAATAAGGTGCCCGCGCACTATCATAAGGATGTGGTCGCAGACAGCGCTTATCTCGGTCAGGATGTGTGAGCTTAAGATTATGGTATGGCCTACCGAAAGCTTTCTGATAAGGTCTCTTATCTCTATGATCTGTCTGGGGTCAAGACCTACCGTGGGCTCGTCGAGGATTATGATCTCGGGGTCTGCAAGAATGGCCTGTGCAAGGCCCACTCTCTGTCTGTAGCCCTTTGAAAGGTTTGCTATAAGCCTGTCCTTATATTCCAAAAGGCCGGTCATTTCCATGACGTTCATGACCGCTACTTTCCGCGAATCCCTTTTGATCTTTTTAAGCTCTGCGGCAAATATCAGGTATTCGTGCACAGTCATATCCATGTAAAGAGGAGGCTGTTCGGGAAGATAGCCTATGCTTCTCTTTGCCTCCTCGGGGTCAGAAAGGATATCGTGATCGTTTATGATAACATCACCGCTTGTTGCCGCAAGATAACCTGTCATTATATTCATGGTGGTGGATTTTCCGGCGCCGTTCGGGCCAAGAAAGCCGTACACTTTGCCTTTTTCAAGCGAAAAGCTTATGTCATCCACTGCCGGGTGGTTCCCGTAATATTTCACGAGATTCTTTACTTCTATCACGGTTGTTCCTCCGTTTTATTTTAGTTTTTAATAATATATAATGTAAGTATGATAAAATTATCCCTAATTTGTGTTTTTTTTGTGAACAGCGGAATAAAAACAGGGCTTTTCGCTGATGCGAAAAGCCCGCTGAACGCTTTGTTTTACTTATGTTTTTCTGTCATATACAATATGTATCGTTATTTCATCCGCAAATCTGAGTGCGATCTCGTCTTTCTCGGCCTCCGAAAGTGCATCCGCGTTAACAAACCTGACATCTATCACCGGCCCAAACTTCTGCATTACCAGGTTTTTGGCATCATCCATGGTGAGGTTTTTGCCTTCTTTTCCGGCTTCTTTTATGGCATCTTCAAGCATCGTTTCGTATTCGGGGCCGTAAAAAAGCCTGTCCGGATGGTCGTCGAATCTGAATATGTATTCGCCGTCGCCGTTGCCGGAGTAGAGGACTTCAAATGAACCAAGGGTCTTCATAACGCAGCCTTCCTGCTCGCCCGCTTCAACTGCCTGCTTCATCTTGTCAAAACCGCCGACAAGTGTCCTGCCGACTGCCTGCACAGTTGCACCGTCCTTTCCGGCAAGTGAGCATGTGACTCCTCTGTAAAAAACTTCTGTACTGTAGTAATCCTCTTGATATTCCGGCGCAAAGACCGCAGGGTCAAAGGTCAGTCGGAAAAAGCGGTCTGTATAGTTGTTTTCGTAAAAATCTATATATCCGCATTCTGCGGGGTCCGGCCTTTTATCTGTCTCCTGTGCTGCAGCATTGGTTAAGCTTTCTGTTTCTTTTTCGGTTTGAGGCTCTGTTCCCTCTTCTTTTTTCGTTTCTGCCTCGGATGTATCTACTGTCGCCCCCTGCGCAGTGCTTTCCGTCTGTTCGTTTACCGCCTGAGACTTGGTGTCTGCGGGGATATTTGAATTATCTTTTCCGCAGCCTGTGAGCGCAAGCAACGTTGCCACGGCCGAGATAGTGATGATGGTTTTCTTTTTCATGTTGTTCTCCTTACCTAAAAAAAAAGAATTCACATTTTATACGAGCTATTATATAAGCTTAGGTCCCATATTTAAAGACATTTTTTTTAAATTATCTTACGATAATCTTTCGGTATGCCGCGAGCGGCGAGACATAAAAAATGCCCCGGAAGATCCGGGGCATGGGTATTAATCTTCGATGGGTCCGTATACAAGTCTTATCCTTGGAAGACCTTTAAGTTCATAGTAGTAATTCGTCATCCAATCATCGCCCTGGGAAGCATCGTTTTCACCCGATGCAGGCGGTGCAAATATCTTTAATGTGACATCTGCCGGGCCGTCTATGGGGCATTCAAAGAATGCGCTCATAAGGTCGATGCACTTGACACCGGGAGCCTTGTAGAACCATCTGCCTGCAAATTCGATCATAAGATTTGCATCAACTGTCTTTTCGTCAAAATACAGCTCTGCAAAATGAGGATTCTTCTCAAGATGCACGGGGATGGCTATTCCGTCAGCATCCTCGCTGCCGCCCCAACGAAGCTTTACCGGCAAGTCGGCATCGCTTTCAAGCGTCATTGAAGGGCTGAAGAATTCATCATGGATTATGTTCTTGTATGTGTAAAGAAGCGGCTGCTCTATTCCCACTGCGGAATTGTTGGGGTCTGTTATCTCAAGGCCGAGTCTTCCGTCATCACGGAACTGGTAGAGTGTGAATGCTGAAAACCACTGATCGGGATCGTTTTTGACATAGTCGCAGAATTCCTGCACCATGAGGCACTGATCGTAAGGACCCGTTACATCTCCGTCTGCATTAAGCTCGCTCATTACCATGGGCTTTTTAACTCCGTCGCAAAGATACTTAAAGCGGTCGTAGCTTGCCCTTGTCATGGAATAGATATCCCCTACTTTGTCGCGTTTGTGGCTGTTTCCGCCCTTTTCCGCAACATCGTAAGGCCATCCCCAGTGAAGGGCAAGGTATTTGTCTACAGACCAGATATCCGTAGCGCGAACTGCCTCTGTGAATTCCTTTTCCATCTCGATCTCAGGGCCCTTTTCGGGGTGCTCCACTCCGCCGGCGCAAAGAATCGTCTTAACGTTGGGCGCATACTCTTTTAAGATATTGTGGAAGCGGACAAAGAAATCCGCAATGCCCTGATATGTGGTCCTTTTTGTAAATGAGAACCAGTTTCCCGTTGCCTCGTGGTTTATACGAATAAGGACACGGCCAAATGTGGTAAGGTCCTTAGCTATTGCAATAAGATATTCGTCCTCAAGCGTGGGGTCGATCGTAAGTGTCAGGATGACATCCTGCCCGTGCCTGCGGACATCTCTCATGTAAGTAAACGGCTCGTCGTTTAAGTTTCCGTTTATTCCGCCCTTGTATGTAAAATAATCGTCATAAGGATAATCCCATGCAAACGAAACGTCATCGCTCGCATGAACTACGCTTGCTCTCCCCGGCCATCCCTTGTCCTTGGGGTAATAACAGTACATCAGGCTTATACCTCTGTGAGGTCGCCCGAGCTTCTGAAGGATGTAATCCTGATCTACATAAAGGCCTCTCTCGCTGCCATCACCAAGGTCAACGCTGCACTTTGCAGGGCCCATGTGGATCTTTTTAATATTTTCACCCATTTAAAAAACCTCCTGTTTTTTGTGTTTATCTCTACATTGTCATCTTATGATATAACTCTTTTTTTGTCAAACAGTATTATTGATCGTTTTATGCTCTGTTTTTCTCTTTTTTTGCGTACCTGCGGTCCGCCAAGATCATAAGTATGGCAATGGCAAAAGCCATGTGCATGGCAAGCATCGCGACATGATTCCTGTTACCTGTATCGGCTGCGAACTCTTCTGTATCTATCTGCCCCAAAGCGACATAGACATCGTAGTATTCATCGTAAAGACCAAGGCACGCATCCATTCCCGAATTCGTGCTGAAGGCCTTGTTTATCACCACATCCCAGGACCCGTACTGCTCGTAAAGTTCGTCCGGAAGCGGCCCTTCCTCATGGCCGTACTTTTCCAGGTTTCTTGCCTTTAACTTTGCAAGATTTTCCGGGTCATCTGCGTATGCTTCAAGTCTTATCTCGTTTCTTCTTGCACTTACCGCGCGGGCTATTTCTTCTGTGCTCTTTCCGTCTGCGGTCATTTCTTTTAAGATATCATACATGCTCTCCAGGCTTTCATGGTATGCTATCCTCTCCTGCCTGCCGGCTTCCACCGTCTCCGCATCCGACCAGTCCATATCCGCATACATCGCAAGACTTCCCTCCGCGCTCGGCTTAAAACCGTATACGGCCGTCTCATCCTCCACTATGTCCTTCATCGCGTGTGCGTTATCCCTCGGGTCGTGCTCGTAGGTTGCAAAAGCTGCCGCAGACATTGCAAGTATAAACAGGGCCGAGATAATTGTAAGCATTTTTTTGTTCATGGTTTTTTCTTCCTTGTATCAGATATTGAGGTTTTTCACTCGTACAATTAAAACATTAATTTAGTGATTTGTCAAACGGGTTTGTGCGCCGGGCAAAAATGAGACCCCGGGACGGAGTATGCCAGGATTGCGTAGCAATCGTGGCAGTCCGCCAGCCGGACGCATGCGGCTGTCAGATCAGGAAAACTCTGAGCGTAGCGAGGAGTTTTTTCCGAGAGTCTCATTTTTGCAGTCCAAAACCTTGAGACCCCGGGACGGAGTCAGAGTCTCATTTTTTCGGTTTTGAAAGGGCAGGGAGGCAATATATTCCCCTCGGGTGCAGAGAATGGGTTATGCACCCGAGGGAAATATATTGCCTCCCTGCCCTATTTATGTTTTGGCTCTCGAAATGAGAGCCGGACTTAAGTCCCCGAGTCTCACTTTTACTGCCTGTAGGCGTATTCACACCTATAGGCAGTAAGGTTTTTCATTTTACTACTGCCTGTACGCCTCTTT
>JAEEGF010135952.1_pt1 | contig 62571 bp, 40 predicted proteins | sample 9134171 | NCBI WGS metagenome assembly JAEEGF01 (sample SAMN16246542, study PRJNA631951) | gut metagenome | biome: gut microbiome; feature: rumen; material: AP-attached | host: Bos | place: Iran: Karaj | collected 2018-10 | reverse complement strand
AGAAATCGCATTCCTCGCCCCGCACAAGGTGTTCGAAGGCAACAAGCCGACCAACTCCATCATGATGGACTACGTTTCTCCGGAAACGCTCGGCGCCCTCATCGCCATGTACGAACACAAGATCTTCGTCCAGGGCGTCATCTGGAACATCAACAGCTACGACCAGTGGGGTGTTGAACTCGGCAAGCAGCTCGCGAAGAAGATTCTTCCGGAACTCGCCAAGGCCGACGCCGAACTGAATCACGACAGCTCCACCAACGGGCTCATCAAGTGGTTCAAGGCACACCAGAAGTAAGCAGAGCTTACTTCTGAGCCATGAGGCGTGAGGTCGGTCGCTTCGCTCCCTTTGAGGTATGAGAGAAGGATTCTGGCTTTAGAAAAGGCCGCGACTTAAGTCGCGGCCTTTTTGTTGCATTTCTTATTCTTCTTTTATTCCCATGAGCCGTATGGCGGCTTTCCATGTTTCGAGGTTCTGGAATCCGTCGCGCTGGCCGCCGCCGTAGCGAGCGTGTGCGAACTCTTCCACTAGGATTTCCCAGCCTTCGAGCTTGCCATCCTTCATTAAGGACTCCAGGTTCACGTCGGCTGCGGCAAGGCCTAGTTTTTCCTGAGCGTATTCCTTGCAGGCACTTTCCAATTCCAAGAGCCACTCGCGGCTGTCGGCGACGTTCACACGCTGTTTCAGCACGTCCATACGTTCGCGGAGAGAGCGCTCGGCCGCACTTTTCGCCGCCTCTGCGGCCCGTGCCGCCGCGCGACGCCGAGTGCGCCACAGGCCGGCCAAAAGCACACAAACAGCGACTGCCGCGCCCACTGCCAACGGCAGGGGGTTAAAAGGCGACTCCACGCGCACGGGCACGGATTCACTGCGCAAGTCAATCGAAGACCCCAGTGCCGTGGGAATCTCGAAACGGAGCGCAGGGATATTCAGGTTGCCCGTGTCCTGCGCCATCAGTTTATAGGTGAACGTAATCGAGGCTATCTCGGCGCCGTCCTTTACGGACCGCGCCGATTCCTGCGACATGCCGAGTTGGGCCAAGCCCTTGGCCGTCGCAGAACTCACGGGAACCACGAGCAGGGAACTCCCCTGCACGCTCCAGCTCACCGTTACCTGGTAATCGAACGTGTCGCCCACGGTCAATTCGGGCACAGGGCTTGATGAAACCGAAATACCCAGCTGCTCCGGTGACGGGAGCACCTGTTCTGGCGCAGAGGAATCTACCGTAGCGTCATTTTCGATTAAAGAATCACTTTCCATATGCCTAGAATATACAAAAAGGCCGCCGGAAAACCCCAACGGCCAAAAAACATTGTGAATTATACTCTAAAAACTAGAACGGTTTCACGAACTGGCCGTTCAACAACTGGCTGTACATCACCATAAGAATGTCGTTGAAGTAACTAGCCGTAGTATTGCTTAACTTCTTGGTATTGAGTTCGGTCGTGCAGGCATTCAACCAAGTCGAATTGCCGGCAATACCGGTCGCACACCAAGCAGCGAGCCACATCCCCATCACGGAGGTCTGCGTCTTGTCGGCACCCACGCTCAAGTTCCAGGAATAATTCGTAGCCAAGGCAGTGCTTTTCACGTCGCCAGAGGACTTATCCACAATGAACTTGTTCAGCTTGTTCAACACAGTCGCCGCACGGGAATCCTGGAACCAGTAGTAGTCCCAAGCGATGCGCCACGGAATACGTACGCTTTCGTTGTAGAAACGGAAATAAGTGGCATCTGCAGAATTGTTAGGTGGTTTGACAGCAACACCGGCAGCATTGCTCCAATCCGGGAACACACCAGTACCGCCATCCTGCACCTTAGCCATGTAGGTGTACATCGCATCCAAGACGCCATTCCAGTCGTGGGCCGTATCTACCAGCGCAAACAGGCGAAGCGCCACCGGAGAGAAATAACTTAAGTTGTACGTGATTTCAATATTGCCCTTACCGTTCCACATGGCCGTATTGCCAGAAAGAATCTGTTTGGAATTTGGCTCGATTTCATACGTCCAAATGTCATTGATAATGGCCAGTGCATCCGTCTTGTAGGGTTCAAGTTTTGTCTTGTAGTACATCAGGATTAGCGCTGTCGCTATATCCAAGTCGGCATCTGTTGCGCTACCCTTGTCAATAATAACGTAAGAGAAACTGGGTACAATCCACGGCATAAGATTGCCGGAGCCACTGTAATCCCTGTATGCGCGGTTGTAGTTCCAAAGGCGAGTGAACGCATCGGAATCGTTATTGAAATACGAAAGGAGCATGCCGTACCCTATACCTTCCGACACCGTGCAAGCTCGGTTCTTCATACGGTTATTCGTAGCATCGGCAACTTTGCATTTCGTATATTGAGTGGACGATTGCCATACGACACGGCCTGCCGGGAGGAAATCCCCCTTAAAAATCTCTTCGAAATCGCTTGAGAGCGACGGATAATAGGTGGCATCCTTTTCGAGCGTTGAATAATGGTTGGCCTTCCAACTATCGTACCATGCAGCAGGAATACTCACATTGGCCGATGTCGCCAATGTCGCATAATCGCCGGATTGCGGAGGCGGCGTGACCTCTGTCGACGAGGTTGGCGTAGGCGAAGACGCCGTGGCAGGCGAAGGCGAAGATGAAACAGGTTCAACGCCAGAAGACTGCCCTGACAAATCCACAGGATCCGCCGAAGAAGTCGGAGACGGAGGAACAACGGGATTGGTATCAGCGGAATCGGACTTATCGTCACCACAGGCGACCATTCCCAAAAGGGAAGCGCAGAGCAACGAGAACATGAATTTCTTAGCGGACATACAAGACCTCATTTTCTTCATAATATACATTTATAAAGCTTTTTCTGACACATTGTAACAGAAAAACGCCATCTCGCGTGACCCAACGCACCCCGATAAATGTATTTGCCGAAAAGAACAAAAAAAAGGGAGCCGCACCGGCGACTCCCCCTTTCAATCCTTGATAATTACTTCAGGACAATCTTGTTGCTATAGTCAACAGACTTGCCCGAAACGCGGACCATGTAGACACCGGCGTCAACAGAGGAAAGATCGAGCGAAGAGGCGCCCTTGATCATGCCCTTCTTGACAACGCGGCCCTGGAGGCTGATAAGCTCAACAGAGGCATCGGAAGTAATGCCAGAGAAGGAGAGCGTACGGCCCGAAACCATGGCCTTCACACCGGAAACAGAACGGACACCCTTGACGGCATCATCGCCCGGGTTCGTATCCGGATCCACCGGTTGCGGGTCTGGAGCAACATACTGACAATTGCTCTCAAGAGAACCAATCTGGGAAATACGGAACCTACCCGTCATATCGTTAGCCTGAATCTTGAACTTGATAGCGACCAACTGCTTAATAGCATCTGCCGTGGCGATGACCTTCTCATCGTCCCAACCTTGCTGGGCGAATTCTTCCCATGGGATATTCACGACTTTACCCGTTGCAGCATCAGAGGCCTTGGCCAACTGCTTTACCGGAACGTCGTAACCGAGAGACTTGTCTACGGCATCACCGAGGCCCAATTCGAGCGAGGGAGCCGCATCGCACGAATAGGCGATACAGATACCTTTCCAATCGGTAGCATCACCCGCGGCCGGAGTGGGGTCTTCTGCACTTGTTTCACCGACGATGTTGAAGCCGATGCCAAGGAACGGAGGATAAGTCAACGTACCCTGTGCAAGAGTGAAGGAACCGCACATACCCTGACATTCGTCAATAATCGGACCCATGGATTTTTCAGGACCCTTCTCAACGTCATATTGGAAAGCGGATTGACCACCATTGTCGCCGTCACCATAGTCGAACCAATAGCCACCAGTCTTGGTATCATTGTCCATACCTACAGGGACCTTTTCCGTGAGACCATCCCAAAGCCATGCAGATGCAGACGTTGCGGCAATGGCCATTGCAGTTGTGCATAGAATTTTCTTATTCATAATTCTCTCTCTTTGTTAAGGGGTTTGCTCCTATCGGAGGCTAGTTTTGGCGCTAATATATTCTATTTAAATAAAAAAAGCACGAAAAATCCGTTTTTTTAGCAAATATTTACAATCTGAAGCATTTTTAGGCTGATTTGTAATTTGGAACACTTTTTTTTGCATAAAAAGGAAATCACCTTCCAAACGACTATGTGCGGGAAATCACTATATTACAAAAATAACATATTTTATGAGTCTACCCTATCGCCGAAATGGACGCACGAATTTATTTTCATGGTAGGTGTTACGGGAAATTCAACGAAACGCGTTTACGACCGTAACCATTTTTTTTCTAATATAGTGTATGCGATTGGGTCCAGGTAGCATTATTTTGAAATAGCAAAACAGGAACGAAACTATGAAAATGAAAAAATTACTCTTATGTCTGGCGATGTTTGTCACTGCCCCCACATTCGCGGCAGCAGTCGACTGCACTCCCAAACGCGTCGGCCCCGTATCTTATTACGGAGCTCTCCACACCAGTGGAAACAAGATTATCGGCGAAAAGAACAATCAACAGGTGATGCTCCGCGGAGTAAGCCTGTTTTGGGCCGATGGCACAGGGAAACCCTACTACAACAAGAACGTTATCGCCTGGGCCGCCGAAAACCTCAAGATTGATGTATTCCGTTTCGCGCTCGGCGTCCAATACTACGATAGCGACGGTGGCACTACAAACGAGTTGACAAGTGAAAGTTCGTACAAAGGTGCCCCGGACAACAGTCTCAATTTGATCGACAACATGGTTGCGGCCGCCATCGAGAGCGATGTCTACATCATTATCGACTGGCATAGCCACCGCGCCCACAAGGAAACATCCCTCGCAAAGACATTTTTCGAAACGGTTTCCAAAAAGTACAAAGACGTGCCGAACGTCATCTACGAAATCTTCAACGAACCTGTTGACGGAAACGGCGGCAACTGGGGCGCGGTCAAAAGCTACGCCAACACCATCTGCCCCGTCATTCGCAACAACACGCAGAATCTGATTCTCGTAGGCACGCCGACCTGGTCGCAAAATCCGCAGAACGGTGCATCGGACCCCGTGAATTCAACAAACATCGCCTACGTATTGCACTTTTACGCAGCAACACATTCCAAAGGCTCTTACAGCGGCAGGATTGACCAGGCCCTGAATGCAGGGTACCCAGTGTTCATCAGCGAATGGGGCACAACCAATGCAGACGGTGACGGGAACCCGAATACCAGCGCCACAAACGAATGGACCAGCTACATGGACCAGAAGATGATTCCCAACTGCAACTGGAGTTTCCGCCAGCTGACAAGCGCCACGGACAACAAGAGCGAAAAATCGGCCATGTTCGAAGGAAAACAACCGCTCAACAACTACGGTCTTCTTTCGTCGGCTACATACACAACTTCCGGGAACATTGTTAAGGAATACCTCACCAAGAACGGGCGCAACTGGGCCGATTCTCTAGTCAAGGGCAAGAACACTGGTAGCTGCGCATTCAAGAGCGTCTATGTCAAACAGACTGTAACGCAAGTCACCGACGCACTTAAATCGGGTTGCACCTATACCTCCAGCAACGAGGCGGTCGTATCTGTTTCCGGTTCGACACTTGATATCCATGACTACGGTTTCGCAATCCTCACCGGCAACGACGGGTCCGAATCGGTCGTAAACGTCGACCAGGTTGCCGGGCAGACGATTCGCAACTTCTCCAATGGAGGATGCGCCTACAACAGCGACTGTTGGAACGAAAAAACTTCTACCCAATTAAAAGACTATGACGAAGATGGTAAAAAAGAATACGCGCTGACAGAAAGCAATAAAACTATCGAAGGAGCTACATTCACGCTCAAATCCTTAAACCCGGAAATCATTGAAGTCAAAAATGTGGTATGCAAGATAGCATCCTGCGCAGGAGACTTGTACAACAACAAGGTATGGATGTTCCAGATGAATAGTTTCGGCGATGCAAAGATTGTCGCAACGGCACCCGCCGTGACCGGATACAGGGCAATGCAGGACACTATTATTTTCTCCTATACCAAGGGTTACAACAGAATAACGCCCGATTTCAAGAACGTGACTATCCCTCTCGGGGGAAAAGTGGAAGAGATTGTCCTCGATACGACAATGAAGGGGACAAAAATCACCTACACGTTCGACGGTGAACCGACATCGAAATACCTGACACGCGACGGGTCCACCCTAGTCGCAGGAGACCAGAATGCGATTGTCACCATCACGGCCACAGTCGAAGAAACAGAATTATACCAGGCAAAGGAAGTCTCCATAGTCGTTACCATCGGCGATGCCAGCAAGGCAGTCAACCTGGCCGAGCACCAGGCATTCTTGAACAAGGACCAGCAGCAAGAGGAAGAGGTAATAGAAGATGACGCCATTCGCCCCTCTATCACAATCGCTCGCGGCCTCAGCGCCCAGATAAACGGAAACACGCTCTCGTTCAGTACAGAGAAAGCCGGAATGGTCAAGCTGGAAGTCTATGATGCCATCGGCAACCGCGTACTGAGCCAATCGGAACGCTACACCACCGGGACCCATTCCGTGCAGTTAAAGGGCCTTTCCAACGGCTCCTACGTCGCAATCGTACGCCAAGGTAGCCAAGCGACAAAACTCCGCTGGAACAAGCGCTAGACCGGCAAATCGGAAGTTTCACAAAGCCTCACCGACTGGTGAGGCTTTGTTTATGAATCCATATAGCCTAAAACCATACCGCAAGGCCTTTGCAGGCAAAAAATTCTCTCCTAAACAAAGAAATCCGTCCCACAGGACGGATTTCTCTATTAAATGCTTTACTTAAGCCGAACGAATTACTTTTTCTTGGTAGCCTTGTAGTTGACGTTCGGGCGAAGTTGCAGGCCAATGGTCACAAGAAGCGAAACAATCGGTTCGTGATGGTCTTGGTCGAGTTCGTACACAGCCACACCGCTGAAGCCTTCGCTCTTGACATCTTCGGCAACAGCCTTCACGGAGGGGATCCCCATGAACACAATCGCTTCGGAAGCGCTCACAGCCAATTCGGACTTGGAATCTTCGTCAAAAGTGACCTTGTAGTCGGGTTCATCAAACTTGCCCATCAGTTCGTTATAGCCGAGGTAACCTTCGTTACCGCTACCGAAACCCTGGTGGGAAGAACCATAACCCGTAGCGCCGACAAAAGACTTGCCATACAGGTAAATCACGGGGAGAAGCTTGTCCTTCTCTATACCCATGTCGCTCACCATGGAAAGCATTTCGTGAATCTTGGTGGCACCCTGGTTCGGGACGAGCTCGGAAGATTCTTCCGTCATCTGGTCGGGCATGAACACGTCGATGTAGGAGAGCTTGTTCATCGTCTCGGCGGAATAGGCTTCCTGGGCCATATACGGGTACATGGACGAGGCGACAATCATGCCGGGCATCTCGCTCACCAGTGCATTGACCAGCTTGGAATAGTCCTCGGCATCCTCGGCGGTGATGTTTTGCCAATCCAGTTCGACACCGTCGCCGCCGTTTTTATCGAGCCAGCTCTTGACATTGGAAACGAATGTCGGGAGAAGTTCCTCGGAAGAGGCGATAGCCTTCAGGTTGCCCTCGGCTTCGGCACCACCGACAGAAACGACCAACTTCACGCCATTTTCCTTTGTGAACTTGACCAAATCCTTGAAATTCGCAACATCGTTCTCGTCAACGAAAGCAAGCGAGCCGTCTTCGCCCGGCATCAGGGACACATAATGGACGTGCGTCACGGTGTTGTAACGAATGTCCTTCGGGTAGAACTGGGAATACTGGCTCCAATACGGGAAGTATCCGACTACTTTGTCGGCGGCAGCCTGTGCCGAAACGGCACATCCCAAAGCTAACGCCAAAGCAACTACTTTCAGATTCATATAAATACCTCGCCTACTTAATTTCACGGATCACACCGTTGTCATCGCAGTACAATTTCTTTGTAGGATAAGTAACCTCGCCGGCTTCCTCATTGCCCTTTTCGCTCTCATGGCAGCGGCGATAGGCCCAGCCATGACTTTGACCATAAGCGACAAACTGAAGAGCAGCGGCCTCGGCATCCGGAATAATGACATTCAACGTATCGATATCTTTATCCACCCCGTAAATGTTGTAGGGCAAAGTATAACGGGTTACCGATTTATCAATGCCAGGAGGTACCGGGGTTATTTCGATTGAATCCCTAGTTACGGTATCTCTCTTGATCGATTTGGAATTAACCTTTACCGTAATTTTGTCGATTTCAACCTCTATGGCCTCGGCCTCTTCAGTTGTGTCCAGCTTACCAAAAACAGTTTGAATCATGCCGGCCGTATCAAAAACAAGGCTATCGACATAGATGGGCAACTGGGCATACGCAGTACCCGCCGAGTCCAGGGAATCCAAGGTGACTTTCGTAATCACGGGTTCCTTGATTTCTATGACATTCGTATCCTGTTTTTCAATCCAAAGGGAGTCCCATTTTTCTTGGGGGAAGTCTGCATATCGCGAACTGGTATAAAACCTACGCAAGGATGCCGTATCCTGAACAAAGGCAAGCGAATCTTCCGCTACCAGAGCTTTGTAGGCATCGGCATCCATGGATGCCTTGAGTTTCGCATTTCTATCTGCAACGTAATCCTGAATCTGCATTGTCAGCAACACCGGGTGAAGTTGCAAATAGACAGAACCATCGAAATCGCTGGGATAGTTCTCAGCCACGGCATCTACATCGTTGACTTCCATGGAAGAACAACCCACAAGAGCCGCCATTGCAATAATCATCAAGCCTTGGTACATTTTTTTCATTTTCAAGACTCCTTAGAAATTAACCGTTATGTCGGCGGAAGCGACCATCTTGCCTACAGAAAGCGTAGACTCTTTCATAGCGCCGGCCTCATCCATAGATTTATAGGTAACATCGTTCTTCAAGTACCCACCCTGCAAATCCAGGTAGGAGGCAGGAGCGATTCTCAGACGGAAACCTTCGAGAGTGAGCATTTCCTTGCTCTTGGTTATAGTAGCAAGGCCGTCGGCAATGACAAAGCCAGTCTTCCCGAATTCCTTGTTGAACATCTGCATGCTACCCAAGAGAGAGATCGGGCCCCACACGTTCAAGGTGACACCGCCCATAATGCGGTCTGCCTTGCGCTTCAGGCTTGCGCTTTCCTCGGAATGGTCGTAGGACCCCTGAATGAGGAGTTTGCGGTCCAAAGCCAGGAGCTGCCCAATATCGAAACCTAAACCGGCAGCGTAGCGCTTGAACTTGTTTTCTTCGGTAACGACATTGATAGCACCCGTATTGTCATCGACATCCACGCTCTTGACGCTCTTGCCTTGGGTCAGCATGTCGAAGCGGGCATCGAACATGACAATATCGTTCCAGTTCACGGCGAGGGATGCCTTGACACCCTTGCGATCGGGGGTCACATCACCATAAGGCATAGCGAGACTGATTGTCGGATCGAGAGCGAACATGTCCGACTCGATCTCGGAGCGCTTCAGGATAGCAGCCGAATAACCATTGCGGTAGAAATGCCCATCCTTATAGTTGTTGTAAAGGCGGGAATAGAGGAAATCACTTTCGTCCTTCTTGGAAAGGGCGTTTTTGGATTTCGAAGTCATGAGGTTCGTCGCATTCAAGGTCACCGCATTGTAGACATTGAAATAGAGGTTTTCCAAGCTGGAGGAACCGAAGTTAGCAACAATCATGCTGTCGGTCGCGCTCGAATACAACGCATTCGAATTCAGCACAATTGCATTGCCACGGTAAGACGGAGTCGCCGCCATCTCGGACCAGAATTTTTCATCCGTTTGCAAGTAGCGAACCTTCACATCGTATTCGACATTGGCAACATCTCCGCGAACGAAGGGTTCCACATAGAAGCTCTTGCCCTTGTCATCGGCAACCTTTTCAGAAAAGTTGAAACTTGAATCAACCTCACCCTTCTTATAATAGACGAAGGAATCTGCCGGCACCTTGGGATCGTGCCCCACATTCAAAAGATAGCTCTCCACCTTTTCCTTTTTCATGTAATCACGATCCATATCCCAGTTGGACATGGCAAATTCACCGTTGAAACCGAATTCCAATGGGAGCGACGGCATCAGCGGTTTGCTCGCAAATCCAAGTTCGGCGGAAATGACGCGGTTATACTCATAGTATACCGTGTCCGACGCCAAAATCATATGCGAACGACGACTCAACTTGCGGTCCGAAACATTGTAGAAATCGCCCCCGAGGCGGAAGCCCATAATTTCAAGCCCGAGACGGGATGCAAGGAGATAACGGTCGGAAAAGTCGAAATCGAAGAACACCTGGTCGGTCTTCTTGGCAACGTTACGCAAGCGAGCCCCGGTAATCTGCATAAAGACATTGTCCACTACGCCAATCTTGCCACTGTTGTATTCGGCGTTCAAGCCGTGCAACAGGCGCCGATCCGTCGTATCCAGGTTACGGCGAGCTAAAGCTTCGACCCTGTGGGAAGCGAGGATTTCCGGTTCCTGCAACAAGTCCGGCTGCGGGGTGCTGATGGTGAGCGGAGTGTAACCGACACGCATGTAACCGAGATTGAAATTCAGGTGCTTATTGAGGATAAGTCCATCGTACGAGAACCAGTGACCAATAACCGGGTTATTGTTCACGTCGTAAGCACTCTGCCAATCCTTATGCAAGCGCATGCGGACATCGACATGCGTTTCGGCACTTGGGTTCGCTCCGAATTTAAGGTCTACGTCAGTATATGCCTGGTTTTCTTGCGTTGCAGATTCCTTGGCAAAATTGTCAGATTTCGCTATGGAAGTAAGGCCACCGGATTTTGCGGTACCATTAACCCTCAAGCCCAGAACGGCATCGTTCAGCGAATCCAATGTTTCGAGCAAGGATTTCTGTTGGGAGACAATGGAATCCTGATCCGCAGCCATAGCAGAACCGGCTGCGAAAAAGAAGGAGGAAACCAGCGCGATTGTTTTGATTTTCATATTGAAGTTCATCTTAACTACCTCCCATTAAAATTCCACATTAATGGAAGCTTCAAAAATCATCTGGGTGAATTCATGCTCAAACTTTGTCGGAGTTGCAGATTCCTCGACATAGTAATACGCCGGCAAATTCATAGACAGATCCTTGGAGTCCTTGTAGGAATAAACCCCATTATCCACCTTGTAGGTTCCCGGAGTTCCGCCCAGAGTCAAGTTGTACTCGTTCTTGACCCTAACCTGGCCTACATTGACCGAGAGCCAGGCATGTTCTTCCATGGCGTAGTCCAAGCCGACCATCCACTGTTTCTGATCACCCTTCATAATCGGGTTTTTCTTCCTGCTGACATTGGGATAAGCCCAGTCAGCATCCATCTGCGCCTGCTGATCGTTGATTTCCGAAGTAATCATCTGGAAACCGGCAGTGAAGCCCAAGCGCGGCAAGTACTGCAGGTAGAGCCCGGCATTGATGAAGTTGCTCTTGAATTCCGCAGTGCCACCGACACCCATAAGAGCAGGATCATAATCGACGGAACGTTCGGAATGTTTGTAGGATCCAGAAATTTCAAGCGGACGCTGGAAACCGATTGTCTTGAAGATGTCCCACTTGGCGCCGCCACCATATTCCATATACTTGGCAGCCTTGAGGTTATCAGCCTTGATAGCCTTGACCTGGTTGAAGGTGCTAAACATACCCTGGAGTTCGGCAAGGTCCTTCCAGTTACCCGTCAAGACTGCGCGGGCACCCATGCGGTTCGCCGTGGCAAGACCGTTCGGGAGAGAAAGCTGGATGTTCGGATCGGCAAACGATTCAAGCAAGCGCAACTGAGCAAGCGTATATACGTTCGTCGTCCAGGAGTTCTTGTTATAGGGAGCTATGTTGTAGCTTTCCGTCTGGCCGAGTTTCGTATTCTGGTCGTCCGTACCCAAGGACGTTGCCACAGGTGCGAATTTCGGGGAGAAGTTGTAGAGGGCATCAAAGGTGCTGTACAGCGGGGCATTCACGCCAAAGCGGACCTGGTCGTAATCCACATCGGAGTTCAAGATTCTCTGGGCAAAGAAACTGGAAGACTGGGCAAGGTTGTTGAACCAGGCGCTATCGTTGCGGATGAAGTCCACAGTGAGAACTGCACCAAATTTGTTCTCGACCTTGTAACCAACATTCGCCGTTGCAAGGATAGCCATACCCTTTTCGGTTTCTTCCTTGATCTTGTCATCCTTGGCCTTGTCGATCTTGTTCATCGACATGGCTCCTTCGCCTACGAGGTCGGCCACAAGAGTCTTGGATCCGAGAAGTCCGGCAACATCTGCACCAAGGCGACCGCTTGCAACAATCGTGTTCTGGGCAGAAGTGTCAAACGGGTTGACATCGCCTCGTTCATAAGGTTTGCCAAGCTGGTAGTTATTATCTTCGTCAACAGGATGCCTGTAAGCATTGTGCGCGTAAGTATTCTTGTTGTCGAAGATGTACATTGGCGTTACACCAACATAGAGATTCTTGTTGAGCGGGAGGAGTTCGAGGTTACCTGCGGCCAACCACTTGTCCATATTGGACGCCTGGGTTGAACCGGCGAACAAGCCGTTCGGCAAGATATTGCCCTCGGCACCGCTGAAGTCCAGAACGGAGGTGCGGTTAACGCGAGCGAAGAGCGCCTCGGCTCTCATTTCTCCGACAGCATCGCCCAAGCTAGTGCGGAACTGGATGTTGGCACCCTGCAAATTACGCTGGTTGCCTTCGATCAGCTGTTCCTTCTGCGCCATGTGGCGCTTGCGGGCGAACACCGTCGGTTCGTACATGATGTCGATGCCCGGCAAGAAGAGTGTCAGCGGAGAATATTGCTGGCGGAAATCACCCACAATCCAATAGAACGAATTGCCGACATTTCCTTCGACATTGATCCAGGCGACAGTCAGCGTTTTGGCTGCGGATGCAAAGTATTCCTGCATACCGCCACCAAGGCGGAGCATCACGTTGGCTCGGACTTCCTCGTAGGGGCGGAAGCGGAAATCGATGTCGGCCGTGACGAACTCGTTACGTTCCTCCGTCGGCTGTCGAATCGAGCCAGACGGATCCTGTTTCGTATCGAACGAAGAACGCTGTGCAACAGCTCGGATGGCACCGCCAATTTCAAATCCGCGCTTGGCATTTATCGAATCGGCTTTGCTTTCCAGCAAATCCTTGTTCTCATTGACCGGGTTAGCCAAAGCCGCAACCGAAGCAGCAAGGAGAATGAACAATGTTCTTTTCATTTTCATATTCATCTTTAGCACCCTCCGTTAGAACCACGCCTTTGTTTCGGCGGAAATGTAATGGGAATGCCAGTCGTTTATAGAAACAGTCTCGTCGGAATGGGTCATGTACTTGTAGCGGACGTGCAAGCCGACGCGGTCGGCGAAGTCCCAGTCGAAACCAAGACCCACGGCAGTTTCCCTATAGTTGATAGGAGCCTTCTTGTACAGATACTGATTCACTTCAGACGAGTAAGGGTGCTTGTCCTCAATCAAAGAGGAGGCCACTTCTGCCATGTAGGCCTTGTCGGAACGGAATGTTTCGAGGCCAAGGATACCCACCATGTGGAACTTGGTTGTAATGGCGATGGTCGGTTCAAACTGACCGTAGAAAGACCACAGCAACATGTCGAAGGTCTTTTCGTTCACGGCGAGCGGAGCAAAGGAATTCGATACACCCGAAAGGGCGAGCAAAGCGGTCATCATGATATTGCGGTCGGTACCGAACCAGTGGCCGATGTCGTAACCGCCCATGAAGGAGAAGTAGGATTCCCACTTGGCATGCATGGGAACAGTTTCTTCTTGAATCTGTTCGGCATCGTCGTAGGCAGCAAAGGATTCCCAAAGTTCCCAAGTTCCGCCGTACAGGCCACCGCGCTGGCGATACTGCTTGACACCATCATCGGCATTCATCGAGGCGCCCACGCGGTTTACGTAAGCAGGACCGCTATAGTTACCGGAGTCAGCAATAAACAGAGGTTTGTGCTTGGTCCAGGAGTTCGAGCTCTCCCACATGTTGCGGCCATTCAAGCGGTAGTTGAATACGACAACGTCGTTTCCTTTTTTAATCTGACGATGCTGGCCATATTGCAAGTCAAAGTAACCGCGATTGAACGTCGGTTCCAATTTGAGGTTGACACCGGCCAAGTTGGGAGAATAACGGAGCGAACCGCCATTCAGGTAAGCCTCGTCCTTGCGCCATCCCGGGAAACGGGAGGGGTTCGTAATAGCATACGGAGAATAGAAATGCTGGCTAAAGTAGGCAGCCTCGAGAGTAATCGGCCAACCTTCGATATGCTTGCTCTGAGCCTTCACATAAACGCCCATCTCAGGCTTGCCCCACTTGTCCTTGTTTCCGTCTGCCGAGAAACCAGTAGTCCTATCCGTTCCGCTATAACCCTTTATCTGCCCGGACTGGTAGAAAATCGAAGAGTCCACCATGTTCAAGGCAACATCGGTCATCAAGAAGAGCTTCGGAGTAACGTTACCCTTCAAATCAATAGAACCGACATGGTTGTTGAGAAGCACCGGGACACCATATTCGGAAACAAACCATTGACGGCGGAATTCCGGTTCGTAAATAGTCCCATCGTCATAGAGGACGCCCAAATAGTTGACGCCCACGGTAAGATTGTCCGCAATCTTTTCCTTGGCGACACGACCATGATAGACGCTTGCGCGCAAGTCGTAAGAACCAATCATTTCAAGTTCGCCCGGCTGGCCACCGTACATACGCAGACCGTCACGGGTCGCCATGTCGGCATCCATCGGCTGGGACACGAGGAACTGGGCCTTCATGTTCGCAGGCATCTGGTACACATTGCCAAAGACTCCACCGAACGAGCGGTTGGTCCAGAATGCGCGGCCACCTTCCTTAACCGGCTTGAAAGACTTTTCCTTGTAATACGTACTGACAGTCTTTTCGTCTTCGTAAAGTTCGTACTGCCAGGAGAAACGGGCCATGGTTTCGCGTTCCCACATGGTCAGCGGGGAGGCGTTTGCCCAAATGACACCGCCTGCCGTAACGTAGGCACCGAAGACGCCAGCGCGGATATCCACGCCCACGTTGAATTCTTCGTTAAGCGTAGAGGAATAGTAGTCCGTCGAGTGGTCGTAGAGGACACGTTCGTCGTTAGACGGTGCGTTCGTCGGGTTCTTCGCCAGATTGTTCGTGTGCGTACCCGTCATGTCGAACGGGAACGACAGGTTCGTGAACAAGGTGATGTAGGAGTTCGGCATGGCGACCACGTTCACATTGAGCGTAGCATCCACGGCCGTCCTGGCACGGTCGTCCTTGACCCAGGGGCTCGGTTCGGAGTACTGGAAATTTTTCAGGCGGAAAGCCATGTAGCCGGAAACTGCGAGCGGCAGGTCGTCCTTGCCGAGCAACGTAGATTCCATGTTGTTGGACATCGTGTCCAAAGCCGCATGAAGGGAATCGAGCTGCAACTGCGGAGGAAGCGCCCACGCCGCGCCGAGGCAAGAAACGAGTAAGATACTAGATACTGATTTGCGCATAAAATCCTCTTAAATCTCGTTGCGGAACGGATAGTAAGCCGGGCCTTCGTACGGCTTGCCGTGCTTCTTGATTACGATATCGTCTATCCAGACCTTGAAGGATTCGTTTTCATCCTTGCGGACTTCGAGACGGAAACCCTTGAACTTGTCCCAGGCGAACGGGAGCATCACTTCGCGCGTGTTCTTGGCATCCCAGTAGACACCCGTATTACCGAAGAGCTTCAGCGGAATGCTGAAATGCTTCCATTCCGTGGTAATCTCGCCAAGACTCTTGGAGCGGAGCTTGACCTGCAGGGATTCGCCACCGCTCTTCACACCATCGTCCACCAGCACAAACAAGGCGTTCTCGCCGCCCTTTGCACCCTTGATCCAGAATTCAAGGACACCCTCTTCGAGGTACGGGGTCAAGTCCACGGAACCGGCGATACAAATAGCCACACCGGAATAGTCACTTGCAATAAGTTCGATTTCCATGGAAAGAGCGCCTTCCATGGCATACTTGTCCGTAAGAACCGGCTCGGGGTTTTCACGGGGATACTGATAGGTATATCCACCACCACGCGGAATAGCTTCACGCATAACAACCGTGACAACTTCCTTATCGGGGCGGAACGGCTTCGCAGGCTTCTTCACGAAGCGGGACTGGTCACGGTCGCGATAATCACTGAACCCGTAACCTGCAAAAGAAGAAGAGGCGAGGACCAGTGCGGCGAGGGCACCTGTCCAGACGGCTTTTTTCAAATTTCCATTCATATAGGTACAAGTCTCCATATTCGGATTGGCTACAATATAGCTTGTTTTTTGACCAATTGAATTTGTATAGCAGAAAAATGTGACGGATTTACAGAAGCAAGACGCGCTTAAAGGCTGATTTTTGAGGCCCAAATCATGGTTACTTACGTAAACACTTTATTTTGGGGATTTTTCCCCGTAACCTTTTTAATTTAAGTATTTTTACAAAGAGCCCTAATGGAGGATGTACCATGAAAAAAAGTTTACTTTTGCTTTTTGCGATTTCTGCTATTTTGGGCATGTCAGGTGCCCTCGTTGCATGCGACGACAGCAGTGCTCCTCCAGTGGCTCCGACGGACAATAACGACGAATCGAAGGTCACCGCCATTCCTGTCGACTATTCTGCCGGACGCGCCATGAACAAGAGACTCGGCAAAGGAATCAACCTCGGCAACTCCTGGGATTCCGACGGCAAGGATGATGGTGGTTGGGGCAACCCTATCAAAGATGAAGACTTCAAGATAATCAAGGAAGCCGGTTTCAATTCCATCCGCCTTCCTGTGCGTTGGCAGAAAAATTCCAATTACGAGACTCATACCGTTGACCCGGATCGTCTCGCAGGCGTCAAGGAAGACGTCACGCTAGCCATCAACGAAGGGCTGGTTGTGCTTCTCGATTTCCATCACTACGTCGAATTGAACGCCCTTGCGGGGGGAGCCCAACGCAAAAAAGGCGATTCCGTAGCCCTTTTCCAGGCCGAAAAGACGCATTTCATCGAGCTTTGGCGTCAAATCGCCACAGAATTCAACACATTCCCCGATTCCATGATTGCGTTTGACATTTTCAACGAGCCGACCATTACAAGCACAGAAACGCTCAACGACGTACTCCTCGGTGCATACCAGGCCATCCGCGCGGCCGCTCCGAAAAAGACCATTATGTTTGAGTCCAGCGGTTATGCGAAATTCGCCCAAATTACTGCACTCAAACTCCCGCAAGACGGAAACATCATCTTCAGTGGGCACTATTATGAGCCTTACACATTCAGCCACCAAGGCCACAGTTATAGCTGTATAGGTGATGCGGCCTATTCGAACAAGGCCGATAGCGACTTCAAAGGATATACGGCCACGGCCAAAGAACTCTACCCCGATGTGAACGGCACGGATTACATTCCCATGAACATGGGGGAATTCGGGATTTCGGGCGGAACGAACCAAGCAACAAAAAACAGATACGTCTGCGAAGCCGACCAGCCACTCCCATCTGCATCGGCAAAGGCCCAGTGGGCCAAGGAAACCGTGGAAGCCGCAAAGAAATACGGGATGTCGTACCACTATTGGGGATTCACCAAAGTCGGCGGGTTCGAGGCATACGATCGCCAAAATAGCACATGGTATTCGGGATTCCCGAAATCGTTGATTAACTAGGGATTGTCACTAAAAATCAGGGGCGTATAAGCGTCCCGGACCAATGATCGTCGAAAAAGGTCTGGAACAAGGGTTCTGGGCCTTTTTTCAATTCTTCGACAACCTCGGCAATCGGGCGACTGCTCCGGTACAATTCGTGGAAAGCGCGGGAAAGGGCGTCGATACGGGAAGGCGGAAATTCGTTTACATGTAAACGAAGGGCATGGAGGTTCAAGCCACCCCATTTAGGCGGAATGCCGAAAGCCCTGCTGGCCGGCGGCACATCGCGGTCCACCTTGAGCGTCCCGCCCACAAAGGCGTAGGCACCGACCTGGTTGCGCTGCTGCACCCCGGTCACGCCACCAAGCGTCGCATATTCGCCAATGCGCACATGCCCCCCGAGCTGGCAACCGTTGGATATGACCGCATGAGTCCCTATTTCGCAATCGTGGCCCACGTGGGCATACGCCATAATCAGCACTCCATCGGCAATGCGGGTGCAACCGCCCCCCTGAACCGTACCACGATTGAGCGTACAATATTCGCGAATAATACAGTTTTCCCCAATTTCAAGGCAAGTGGGTTCCCCGGCATACTTGAGGTCTTGCGGGGGAGCTCCGAGAACGGCTCCGTCGTACACGTGGGTGTTAGCGGCAATGGAGACCCCGCCATACACATGCACGCGGCTCTCGAGTATAACTCCCGGGCCGATTTCGGCACCTTCGTCCACCAGGCACCAGGGCCCGACCGAGGCGGACTCGTGGACTTTCGCTAGGGGGTGGACAAATGCGGAAGGATGAAGCATGCGGTAAAGATAGTAATTAGAGGCGGTGAGGGCGGCACTTCGTGCCTTTGAGCTATGAGGTCGCGACCTTCGGTCGCTTTGAGGTGTGAGGTAGATAGTGGTTAGTAAACTGTGGTTGGTGGTTAAGGAAAACTTGTCATTGCGAGGGGCGTAGCCCCGAAGCAATCTCGATCAGAGAATCTAGAGACTAGGATCTAGGGGCTAGGGAGAAATATCACGGCTTCGCCGTCTTATATTGACGCACGAAGTGCGTGATTCTTTTCACTAGCCTCTATTCTCTAGTCTCTCGAAGCCTCACCGCTCATCGCTCATGGCTCACTGCTCATTGCTCGTGCCTTTGAGGTGTGAGGTCGGTCGCTAACGCTCCCTTTGAGGTGTGAGGTGCGAGGTAAGTAGGATATGATTAGGGGTTAGAATCTAGGATCTAGAGACTAGGGAAAAATGTCACGGTTTCGCCGTCTTATATTGACGCACGAAGTGCGTGATTCTTTTCACTAGCCGCTAGTCTCTATTCTCTAGTCTCTCAAAGACTCATTGCTCACAGCTCGTGCCTGTTTACTATATTTCGGCTTATGGGTGGAACCATCATCGCAAGCCTTACCGCGCTCTATGCGCTCCTGTTCCTATTCTTCATAATAGGGCTTGTCCGCACGCACCGTTACAAGGGCCCCAAGGCAACCCCGAGCGTCTCGGTCGTGGTGCCGATGAGGAACGAAGAGGAATTCGCACAGCGCACCTTGGAAGCCCTCGCCGAGCAGGACTACACCGGTGAATGGGAAGTCATTTGCGTCGACGACCGTTCGACCGACAGCACCCGCGAGATTCTCGAGAAATTTGCCGCCACGCACCCGCGCTTCCGCGTACTCAGCCTCCCGGCCGACCTGCCGCAAATTGCAAGCCCCAAGAAGCGCGCCCTCGAAAGCGCATTCAAGATTGCCAAAAACGAAGTGCTCCTGACGATGGATGCCGACTGCATCCCGCGCAAGAGCTGGATTACCGCGATGGCAGGCCGTTTCGTGGACGGGGTCAGCATCGTGCAGGGGCCCAAGCAGAACAACGGCACCCGTTCCATGCCCCACCTTTACCAAAAGCTCGAAACACTCGGCTATACCGCGATGGAAGCCGCCGGGTTCAGCCTCGGGCACCCGATTGTCGCATCCGCCGCCTGCCTTGCCTACAAGAAGGACCTATTCTTCCAGGTCGGAGGTTTCGGCGACCTCATCAACCTCTCGAGCGGCGACGACGACATGCTCATCCATAAGATGATGAAGGTCCCGGGCACCAAGGTGTGCTACAACCTCGACAAGGACGCCGTTATCGAGACCGCTCCCGTGCACACGTGGAAGCAACTCTTCAACCAGCGCGCCCGCTGGAGCAGCAACGGCACGAACTACGAGAGCAAGGCCTATGTCCTGCTTCTCACGCTCATCTACACATACTACATCTGGATGTTCGTGAGCCCGTGGTGCGTACTTTTCCTGGATTTCCCGTGGCAGTGGTGCGTATTCAGCATCTTGCCCAAGATTGTCGTGGACTTCGTCTTTTTGAGCATCGCCTCGTGGAAGTTACATTCCAAGCGGCGCATGTTCGCCTTCTTGCCGGTGGAACTCATTCAAATCCCGATGATTGTCTTCTGCGTACCCGCAGGTATCACCGGCATGTTCCGCTGGAAATAAAGCGCCCTACACCAATTACTTATAACTTATATGCCTTCGCAGTCCCAAGCGACGTAATATTGAAATAGCCCTTCGATCCATCTTTTTCTTGCATCCTGAATATAATCTTGACTAACTGTGTGGACGCTTGTTCACCCGTAATACGGCCTCCTTGGCCCCATTCTTCTTGCTCAAAGTCGCTCCATAAGTAACATCTGTTTGTTCCGAAACTGCTCTTGGGCAACCGAACCATAGGCACATCATATTCTAATGTCTTATTGACCGAGTCTCCAAGATCCAGCAATATCGCAGGAGCAACACTCGCTGTATACTGGATACAAATACCTTCCCAATTCGAAACATCAACAGCAATATCCTTTCCGTTAGAGTCAAGCCCCACCAGGAAAAAACCAATTACTACAAACGGATCATAAAGAGCACTCCCGTCCAATTGGAACTCGCCACACAAGCCATAGCAATAATCAATTATTGGATCTAGGGAAGCTTCATCGTATGCCGTTCCGGGAAGTTCCGGCCAAATAATTCTTGACTCTCCACCGTCTATGGAATCCGTATCCGTAAACCATAAACCTACATCTCTATTTTTCCACTTTTCCCCCGCATAAACATCCGTATTCACAGCATAGAGATCCCCATACCACAAATCAGTAAATAGGGCGGGAGCAGAAATAGGAGAAACATCAGCGCAGCAATTCTTATAGGAACTTGAAGATAGCGTGGCGCTCGCACTTGAATTGCTGGAGGATGACACGGGCTCTATATTAATTTCCGAATATTCAGAAGACTCTGGACTCTTGTCGGCAGAAGACGAACTGCGCACTGCATTCTTTTTTTTCGAACTGGAGGAAGGCTCATCCCATTCTTCCGAACCGGAAACCTCATTTTGTTCTTCTTGGTCGGAGTCCTCATCACGTTCTTCCCGATTAGGCTCATCCGAGTTCTCTTCAATATTCTCACTATGCAAAGCTTCCCAAAATGACGGCCCAGCCGAAGGTCCATCATTGCTCTTGTCATCTGAACAAGCCCAAAGCGCAAACAGGCCACACAAAATAAGGAGTTTCTTTTTCATATAGCCCCACCCCAAGAATCAGTTGTTCTTGACGCAGCGGACGGAGCCGCCTTCGTTCTTGTAGCCGGCATCGAAATACAGCATGTCTTCAGTCAGCGTCCAGTGGTAGGCATCGTAGGTGTTGCCAATTCCTTCTTCGGCGCTCCAGAATCTCGCCGCCGTGCCCAGTCCCTCGTAATTGCTGATCATGTCGCGGCTACCGCTCGGGATGGCGGCAAAGCCCGATGTGTTTTCGCCGTTGGGGGTGGTATCCCCGTCCTCGGTTTCCCAGCCGGAAGCGGCCTTGAGCGCCTTGCCTACATTTTTCCATGCACAGACATCGGCTTCGTTGCAAGTATCCTGGACGGCTTCGACCGCCTTGGCCAAGGATTGCCATTCTGCGTTTGTCGGCACATGCCAGCCCGCGGGGCAAATGCCCTGGTGATTTTTCTTGAGCTTGGACGAATAGCGTTCGGACTTGAACTTGTCGGGAATATTCATCGCGCCAAGCCAAGTGTACAGGCGCCCGTTTGTCTTGCACAGGGTAAATCGGTCGTCGTAACAGAACGATTGCGGCGTAGCGTAGTTCAGGTTTTCCGCCATCCAGACCTGGTCTCCAATCCGGACAGTCTTGTAGACTTTCCCGTCACGGGTGTCCTTCAGTTCTTCGGGAGCAGGTTCCGGAGCCACGGTTTTCGGTGCGGCAAACGCAACGCCTGTCGCAAGGCAAAGCAAGAAAAGGGCCGAGTACTTCATGTCGATAAAGATAAGTTAATTTCTTTCGCCCAGGCAAGCGCATCCGAAATATTTTTGATTTCGCCATCCAGTTGCAACTCAAAGCTCCGCTTGATAATGACCCCCATCTCCTTTCCTGGTTTTACACCCATGTCCATGAGCATTTTTCCGGTCAAGTAGGGCTGAGGGGCATCATCGTACACACCGATTTCGCGGGCAGCAGCGGCCAATTCGGCAGCAAAACCGCTTTTTTTGAGCATAATTTCAGGAGTCGCCTGCACAAGCAGGCAAAGCAACTTGAGCCCGCCCAGGCGAACAGAGAGGCGCCGGAGTTCCGGTGCAGGGGGCACATTTTCAAAGTCGAGCCTACCGTAGCAAGCGAGGATTTCGGGAACCTTTTTCAGCAGATGCGTTTCGTTCGTGATACGCATAAGGAACTTTTCGGCAACCGATTTCACGCTCTCCGGAGCGACGCAGGCAAGCGCATTCCCCGAAAGCAATGCAGCAAAAGCCCATTCCGCACACGCATCCCCATCCAATGCGGAGGGATTCTCCTGCAAAACCGACTCACGGATAGCCACCATGTTATCTAGCAAGCATCCGAGCACGTCCCAAGATCCGGCAAAAGGTACAATTTCAGGGAAAAAACCGTCCAAGCCAATATCCAGGAAAGCTTTCAGGCCCATCGAGGGCTTACCCGGCTTCAACAGCCATTTCTTGAACTCCTCGAAAAGGCGCTCCACCGAAAGGTCGGCCAGCGAAAGCGTCCTGCATAAATCGACCGTCTCGGGTGCAAGCGAGCACTCGAAACGGCTCGCAAACTGTACCCCGCGCAATATGCGCAGCGAATCCTCGACAAAAGCGGGGCCCACATGGCGCAGCACATGCGCCTTCAAGTCGTCGATGCCGCCATAGGGGTCGCAAAGAGTCAAATCGGGCAGTTCCATGCCCATCGCGTTGATAGTAAAATCGCGACGGAGCGCCGCCTCTTTAAAAGAAAGCTTCTCGTCGGTATGCACCACGAAACCGCGGTGGCCGTAACCCACCTTGCTTTCGGTCCGCGGGAACGAAAAATCAAGCGATTCGCCCTTCATCGCAAGGTGAATCACCCCGAAGGCCTTCCCCACCAAGTTCGTCCGGCCATACTTCTTGAGAATCGGCACCAGCTCTTCTTGGCCGATATCGTAGACCTCGATGTCGTAGTCCCGGCAATCCCGCCCTAAAAGGGCATCCCGGACCCAGCCCCCGACCAAGAATGCGCGCCCGCCCGCCTCACGAATATCGTGGACAATATGCAATAGGCGCCCCGGAAGTTCCGGAGTGTACGTTTCGCCGGAAAGGGTTGTAATCGTGGCCATAGAATCCATTATCAATGAATGAGGATAAACTTGCCCTTCTTTTTCCCAGAAGAGTTCTTGACAACATACCAGTAAACACCCGGTGCGGCAATATTGCCTCTTTTGGAAAGCCCGTTCCAATCCACGGAGCCACCCTTCGTTTCGCTTTCGTTAAAAGACCGCACTAAATGACCAGCACGATTATAGATAGAAACAACCGCATTTTCACCAATATTGTCAATAGTGATGCAACGATGTTCTCCCAAACGGAACGGATTCGGATATGCGATAATATCGTGCTTGACAGAATCCGTTGATTCATCCGAAACGTCTCGCAAGTCACTCCGACCATACATGGTAATGCCCGTCTCGTGCGAGAACCAGGCTTCGCCCAAAACAGGGTCAATGGCGATATCAAGGACTTCGTTAGAAAGCAACCCGTTCTTGACGGTAAACTGCTTTGCCGTGAGCGTATCCTGCGTAACCCCCTTGCGAGTCAGGCGGTACACCCCTTGACCAATCGTACCAATCCAAAGATTTCCTTGCACGTCAAATTCCAGAGACGTGTATTCCGCTCCAATAACCCCCTTCACGACTTGCGGAGCCTTGATCGTATCCTTGTCGGCATCCCCCATGTCCCAATATGCAATCTGATCCTTTGTCACCATCCAAAGGTAGCCCCCCTTTTTGTCGTAGGCCATATCAACAGGAGAGTCCTTAAAAGTCGAGGGGATAACTTTTTCGCTAACAATTTCTAGGCGTCCGCCCCGCTTCGAAGGGTCTGCAATGCGAAAGACTTCCAAAGCACCTTCAGATTCATAAGAAGCCACTTTACGGCCAGCCACCATTACAAGCCAGTCCGAAGAGCCCTCTATCGGCGTCGCGATAATAGGCCCGGAAAAGTCAGTTTTTCCCACATGGTTCGCGCAACTAAACTCACCGTCTTTCGTCACATAAATCAAGTCAAAGCCTCCAACGGTCGATGCCGTCGTCAGGAATCCCGACGAATCCGGTGCAATGGTAGAACCTGCAGTTACAATGTAATCCTCATGTTTTCTATCATACCCGTGGTAGCATCGATTCTTATCCTTGGCAGAACTACTGATCAGTTTATGGCCGAATTCAGAGAAGAGGAAGAACCCGGTACCCCATATGTGGTAAAAAACATTGTCGGGCGGAAGGAACGAAAGGACCTTCATCCTGTTGGACAGAGATCCCGAACCATTCATATGACCTTCGTCCACAATCGCCCTGTACTGCCAGACATGGTCCACCGTATGGGATATTACCCCATCAAGAGAAGCCGCGATGATGCCACCACCCGCCTTCGGGCGCACTTCATAAGTCCCATTCAACGTAAAATTGCTGATGGGGGAAAAGTCCGTAGCCGTCTTCTTTTTTAGGTCGTACCTAGAGACAAAATATTCACCAACCAAGTACGCATAAGACTTGGTCAGTCCAATCCAAAAGACATTGCTTAAGCCATCTTGGTAAAAGAGCTTATCTGTCACGGGAACTCCCTTCACCATGATTTCAGACGAATCCTGCGCCGTAGTGGTCAACTTGCCGTCATCGTCCCATTCCCATTGACCTCTCACCGAGAAGGTTTTCAAGGCATTCCCCTTCCAAGCAATTGTTCGGATAATTTCTCCTTCGCGTTCAACACTCCATGATTCAGGATCGACAAGGCGGATATCCTGTTCAATGTTGTCCCAATCGATGTAGCGTTTGTAGAGCGTCGTCCCCACAGAAACATAGAGAGTATCCTTATGGACACTCAGCGCCTGGACCGGAGTCGACAGCAAAGAATTCTTGCCAACCTTGTTGATCGTCAAGATAGAACGACGTTTCTTGATATCAAAAAAAGCAAGACGGTCTTCGAACGCAAGAACAAGGAAGGTCTTGTATCCTACAACCATGTCCTGAATAAGGCGCACTCCATTCGAGACATAGGAGCGATTGATCACATTCCAATATTCCTTTTCGATATTCCATCCGGCAATCAAGCCATATTCGGATACTGCAAAAATACCCGCTTTGCTTAGAGTCAACGCATAGAACGACGATGTCTCCAATCCGTCTACCGAGGAAAAGAGGTAATCAGCATCCGGAGAGAGGAACCGAATGCCCGATGCCGTAGCCAACAAGACCCCTTCACCATAGGTGAGGCCTGAACGCACCGGATAGGGGCTACCGTAATTTCGCCATACATCGGCCGAAAACGAGGGCATCGCCAACGCCAGGAGCAAGATAAGATACGCTAAAAACTTCACAAAACAAAATTACGAAATTTTGCACCTGCAAAAAAACACATCCCCCAAAAAAGGTCCACATACATGGGCTATCCGGCCTAGTTCATCCAAGACGGCGGTATATCCGAAATCTTCGCAGCCGCCCTCATTTTTTCCTTGGCCTTCGTCTTGGCCTTCGCGACCTTGTTGGGTGTAAGCCCGAGCGCAGAGCAAACCTCCCTAGAAACAAACCCTTGGAGAGATGTAAGCTCCAGAATCTGTTTTTCCAACGGAGAAAGAACGTTAGACAACCGTTTTATGCAGCTTTTGCTAACATCTTCGACCCCGAGTACATAGTTCGAAACGACATTCTCATCAAGGTCGGCATTGTAGACACCCGGTTTTTCCATCAGGTGCGAAAAGGGAGTTTCCCTGCCCCGGCGACGTTTCTGCTCTATGTAGGTATTCATCAACACACTATGCACATAAGCCATGAGGGATTCAGGACTCTCGATATTGCGGACGTTCTTGATCAGCCTATAGAGAGTCATCTGACAAAGATCGTCGGCTTCATTTTTCGTTTTACAAATCCTATAACACTCCTCTCTTACCTTTTGCACTAGAGACAATGCCATTCCTTTTCCCCTAATGAAGAGGGCCTTTTCCGACCTCAGTTCCTCAAAAACGAGAAGAAACCCACAAATGCGTCACACATTTGTTCAAAGTTCTTTTTCCGTCGCTATCAGGTTGACGTTATTCTTTGGGAACTAAAAATTTTGGAACCGCCCTGATTCGTAGTCCATATATCAAATGCGATTAGCAAATTTTTATATTTTCTAATGCGCTCACATCCCATGTGCAAAATATATGAAAAAAACTATGATTTTGACGAATAATATATTTTTACGCAAGCCAAAATTGCTTATTTGGAATCTTTTGGCCATTTGCCTTTTTTTATTTAACATTTGCCATGCTGAAGAATTCAACATGAACAATATGCCCCCTCCGGACATGTCCATGAACTACTCCGCAGGCAAATTGCAAAAGGGGTCCAGCGTCACGGTTTGGATTACCATCCCCGACAACTGGCACGTGAACGCGAGCATCGCCGCTGACGAATTCCTCAAGCCCTCTTCCATCGAAATCGCAGCGTTAGGCGTACACTTCGGCGAGCCCAAGTGGCCCGAACCTATCAAGGAATACAGCGAGGCGCTCGACCTTGAAAACCTCGTGTTCAAAGGCGAGTTCAAAGTCGTCCTCCCCGTAGACAGCGTCGAAGCCGATTACGACACGCTCACCACCAACGTGACCTTCCACTACCAGGCCTGCGACAATTCCATTTGCCTTGCGCCCGCGAAAAAGACAATCAAGATGGGCGAACTCGGGTTGAACAGCCGCCAGGGCAGTTCCTTAAAAAAAAACGAAAATGAGATAGGGACGGTACCGCAAGAAGGCGCCCCTGCCGGAATCCTCGCGCTGCTCCTGTTCGCCTTTATCGGCGGAATCATCTTGAACCTGATGCCGTGCGTGTTGCCGGTGCTCTCGCTCAAACTCTTCAGCCTCATCAAGCAGGCGGGCGAAAGCCGCGGACGGCTCCTCGCCTTGGGAGGAGCCACGACGGCGGGCATCCTCGCAAGCTTCTGGGTCCTCGCCGCCGTCGTCGCCGCCGTCAAAGCCGGCGGCGGGTCCGCCGGCTGGGGCATGCAGTTCCAGAGCGCAGGCTTCATCGCCTTCATGACCGTCATTCTGACCGCATTCGCCATGAGTTTCTTCGGCGTGTTCGAGATATGGCTCCCGTGGAACGCCACTACCAAGATGGATGCCGCCGGGCACAAGCACGGGCTCGCCGGGGCCTTCTTTACCGGCGCCCTGCTTGTCCTCTTGAGCACCCCGTGTTCTGCGCCCTTCCTCGGCACAGCTATGGGATTCGCCTTCGCTCAGAGCACCCCGGTATTGTTCCTCTTCTTTACCGCCGCCGGGCTCGGGCTTGCCCTCCCCTATATTTTGGTGAGCGCCTTCCCCAAGGTTCTCAAGGTCTTCCCCAAGCCAGGCGCCTGGATGGTCCGCCTGCAAAAGGTCATGGGAGTCTTGCTGCTCGCGAGCGTCGCCTGGCTCTTCTGGATTGTGAATGAACAAGCCGGGCTCTCCGGCGTCGGGATATTCGCCATCATCGCCGTCATGAGCGTCGCTTGCAGCGTGCTGCTCGGCAAGTTTGCACCACCGGTAACCGCGTTCACCCGCGAAGTCGCTGGCATCGCCCTCGCCGTCATTGCGCTGTTCTCGATATGGTTCGGGATTGTCGCCCCCGAATACGAACGGGCGGCTAGCGAAAAATTCAACGCGCGCCTCCAGGAACAAATGACCGAAGACGGATGGTTCCGATACACCCCTGAACTGATTGAAGAATTTGCGAAAGCGAAGCGCACCGTGTTCATCGACGTGACCGCCGACTGGTGCCTCACCTGCAAGGCGAACGAAGCCGCCGTGCTGAGCGGCGAAAGTTTCCGCCGCGCCATGGACAGCCTGAACGTCGCCCTTGTCAAAGCCGACTGGACACGCGAGACCCCCGAAGTGAACGCATTGCTACAAAGCATGCAAAAATCAGGAGTGCCCGCCTACGCAATCTACCCCGAAGGGGATGCCACAAGGCAAATCGTACTGCCGGAATTGCTGACCGCAGCGGGAATTGTGGAGTTAGTAGGAAGTAGACAGTAGGCAGTAGACAGTGGTTAGGAGCTATGAGGAGTGAGGTCGCTTCGCTCTGAGGTATGAGGGCGCTCGCAAGCTCGCTTTGAGGTGTGAGATAGTAGGAAGTAGACAGTAGGAAGTAGGAAGTGGTAATCTCCGAATTTGACTTTTTTACTGCTTACTAATCATCTGAAAACTCATCGCTCGTGCCCCGAGCCTCGTGCCTAAATAGTAAACAGTGATTGGTGGTTAGGAAAGACGAACAGGAAAAAGACATAAAATCCTTGAAACGTGAGTCAAGAACTATTTTTCGTAAGAACATCGGCGGGAAAATGGTCCTTACAAATACAACCCGAATCGGACATCGCACTTGACTCCAGCGAAGTCCGCATAGTTCATCCACACGGCACACCCGGTGCTCACCCCGTTGATTAGCACATCTTCGTCTTCAATAATATTCCTGCGATCTTGCAGGGTATGTTCGTAACGGCCCCCCAACGAATAGTGATATAACGGCTGGATGTCATCATCGCTATCAAACGGTTCATAAGACGTTACACCGACTCCTACTTCGGGAGCGATTTTCCAGATGCCGTTCATGTCGATAGGCGGCCTGTAAAAAATGTTCGCATCAACAAGTGCCGCCGATAAATTTGCGCCACCACCCAGCGACATAAAAAGTTCCCCAAGCCGAGAAACAAACCCCCAAACAAGTTCCGCACCGCTCGTGACCTCTTTTTCTTCAGCTAAAAAAGGCATGGTCAAGGCAATTCCCAAGTAGCCCGTCTTGTATGCTCGATTCTTCTCGCGCCAAGTTCTCCGAATTTCTTTAACGCGAAGCGCATTTTCCTCATTTTCGCGCTTGTGAATTTCACCTTCGCGCTTTTTACATTCATAATCGTCGTCTTTACATGAAAGCACCTCGTTAATAATTTCTCCCCATCCAAGAGAAGAATCCTTATCCGCAGAGTCTGCCCACGCTGGGAAAACAAACATGCTCACGCATATCAAAATCAGCCGCAATAAGGCATAGTCACAAATCTTTTCAGAGCCCGGCATAACTTCCGCATCCTACAAATCAAAGACCTTTTCCATGTACACGCACTGGAACGTGTCATGGTGCGGTGTGCCGTTTTCGTTAAAACTATACCCTAGCTTTTTGTAGAAGTCCTCGACACCAACGCGACTTGATACGACCGCCTTGCGGTATCCTGCTTCTCGCATCCACTTTTCGGCCTCGGCGACAACGGCCTGGCCCAAGTGCTGGCCTCGGTATTCCGGCAACACCACGACACGCCCGATTTCGGCCACTCCCTCGTGAACTTCAAACCAGCGGCAGGTGGCAACAGGGTAAATATCGTCCAGCGCAAGAATGTAATGGCAGTTCTCGCCGTCGTGCGAATCTATTTCGGCATCGAGCGGAATCTGGTGTTTGCGCATCATCGCCTGGATACGCACGTAGTACGCACCGGCCCGTTCACATTCCTTTGTCACTCTAATAATTTTCATTCATCCAGAATATAATAAACTTGGTTATAACCAAATTTTATCAAGCATACTTCGTTTCTATTTCTTCTTCGGAGCAGGCAGCTCCGGCAACATTGCGTCAAGCAGGCGAACCAGAAAATCGTTATCTTCTATCTGCACGTTTGTCACGCGGAGCATGGGCTTCGCGCCTTCATAGGGCAGCTGCTTCTTTGCGCCCGGCAACATCGTGAGAGCCGCAGCCACGGGCTTTACCAGCAAGCGGTCATCGTAAATCCCGCCGAAAATTTTCCCGTCGGCATACAGAATGTACTCCCCCATCATCTTGCGGGTGGTCACGCGCAGTTCGCCCTTGAACTGCTGCAAAACGTGGTCACGAAATTTTTCAGAACTCGGCATAACTATTTACTCCACTTTCGTCCAGTCAATTTTGTCGTCGATATGTATTGTATCGCTTGGATTATACACTCGCAGCGAAACCCCATCTGAACGGTTCACTGTGTTTTCTGCAGATGGGTCCGGCATCCTTGTATTTTGGTATGTCTGGACATCTCGCCCTTCTTTCACCATGCGACGGTCATCCGGCGTATTCCCGACTCCATCAATCACATGGCAACCGCGCGGATCGTTGCACGCACAACCGGTCAAAAGCAAAAAAGCTATAACACAAACAAGTTTCATCGTTTCAAAAAAATAGATTTTTCCGCACACAAAAAAGACATAGCCCCTGCAAAATCAACAATTTCACCGGAATCGATTCATATTCCAAAAATTAATTTGTATATTCTCTTCATGCTCAACTATGTATTTCTTATCCTCGCCATTGTCGCAGAAGCGGCCGGTACCACGCTCCTCAAGATGTCGGAGCAGTTCACCAAACTCATCCCTTCCATCGCCTCGCTCGTCTGCTACGTGGCGTCGCTCTACCTGCTGAGTCTTTGCTTGCGCACCATCCCCATCGGCATTGCTTACGCCACCTGGTCGGCACTCGGCATTGCTCTCATTACAATAAGTGGCATCTTCTTTTTCAAGCAGATGCCCGATTTGGGAGCCATTGTAGGGCTCATTCTAATTGTTTCCGGCGTTGCCGTGCTGAATCTATTTTCGAAGATGGATATTCACTAGATTTTTTCTAGTCAACCATCAATTCTTCAAATGAGATTTTTCCGTCGCGATAGTCCTTGCACGGGCCAATCATCTCATCATAGACCGACTTTCGAGATGCATCCGTCACGCCTTTCTTGACCAATTTTTCCACCTGAACCAAGCGGCTTCCGTTGCATTTGCTCTCTGATTTGACGACATCTCCATAAAGTTCCTTATCAAGATCATCTTCGTCGTCTTCGTCATCATCCGTGTTCAAATAAGATTCACAAAGGGATTCACTGCCGTAGTCCATTTCCATGACGCTGTTCGTAATCATCGAATCCCCTTCAAAGGTCACATCGCCTTTCATGAGGAAATTTATTCCGGCAAAACTTCCAGTCATGTTCATTTTCCAGAAGTTATCCGTCAAATCGCCTTCACAAACTACATCTGCATTGCTCTTGGACGCATCCATATTTGATAACATATTCAGCATTGCCAACAAATCTTCCTTGGTCAAGCCCGATCCCGCAAGAGCATCATTCAAATCTTCGGAAGGAATCGCTTCAATCACCTTGTCAAAGCCCGCAGTCGGGATCCAATCTCCATAAAGGCATGTCCATTGCACATTCTGGCCCATGCAGACACCCGTCTGCACTTCACCATTTTCACATTCTCCATTGGATACAGGAGTTGCACTCCCACCTTCGTCCAAATTCCCCATTTTCGTTTCGAGAGCCCTGAGAATCTGAATCTGTTCCGCAGATAATCCTTCTCCATTAATATTAATGTTGGAGGCATCGGCTGTTTTAACTATTTTCACCTCTTCCGTAGTGTCTGTGGAAGTTTTGCCTTTATCAGCAACTTTTTCACTCGAACTAGAATCCTTTTCTACTTCGGTAGCGAGCTGTTCCTGCCCAGGATTGGAGTTGTCGAATACGGCTTCGTTTGCATCAGACGACGACGAACCGCTATCGCAAGCAGTCAGTGCGAAAGATACCGCAAATGCGGTTGCGAAAAGTTTGAATTTCATAACAGGCCTCCTATGATATCTCACCTACCGGAAATATACATTTTCCCCGGTAAATGTAGAATCGCTAGGAGTGGTGGGTAGCACTTTTATGGTGTTCTTGCAACCAGGTTTCGAAAGATTCCATGCTTTTTTCTTTCCTGTACCCAACAAAAGGTTTTTCCTGGTGAAACTTTGTTTTCCAGCAAACATAAGCGAATGCAAGGACCGCAAGGCCAGCAATGCAGAACAACTTGATGTATTCCATTTCCATTTGTATTCCCCCAAAAATAACTCTTCCCCCAACAACGCACCTAAAATAGATTATCTGCTTCGCCAATGTCAATAAAATAAAGTTTTCTTTTGCTCCCCTATTTTCGTTTTTTTTCTTACGATTTTTTACCCCGTTTTTTTGCGCAAAAAACGCAAAAAAAAGACGGGGAATCGCCCGTCTTCTATTCCTGAACAACACCCTAAGGCTGTACAAATTCGAAAAGCGTGATTCCCGGAAGTTTGCCCTTGCGGGATATGAGATATTCCTGGAGAGGCTGCTCCACGACCTTCTTCCGAACCATCGAGGCATGGCGCAACCGGGGCTTATCGCCGGGGCGCAAGATGATAAAACCTGTGTGGGTTACGTCTATTTTTTCGGACTTGCCAACGAACGCAATGCCAGCAACCATCATGGGCCCTTTATACGCCTTTCTTGACCAATCCAAGGCCTTGGAGTACGGCAGGTAACGCAAGTCCATCATCGGGTCGGCGGCGGGTTTGCCATCCACCAAATACTTGAGCCTCTTGGATGCAAAGAATTCGTTCTTGGGCATCTTGCGGACAATGGAGGTATCACCAGGCATGGGCAACACCCTAGCAAACTTTCCTTCGCCCACCCAATCCATCATCATGTAATGTTTGCGGGTCGTAAAACCGATTTTGCCGTCTTTATAACGGATACGCTGGAGTTGCGAAAACAAGGAATCTTCGTCCGGGGCGGTGGCAAGCGCAAGCACGTGTTCCACAAAAGTCACGCAGTCCACGGAATCGAGGTAGACAAGAGGTTTGTTCTCGATAGAATCCAGGTAGCTTTCACCCATGGGGCCAAAGCTGTAGGGCCTGCCCATGAGGAGCCTGGAAAAATGGTCCAGTCGTTCAAAAAGCCCGCGCACATTTTGCGCATCCAGCCACATCTGTTTCATCTCCATCAGGGAGGCGTAATTGTCGCTCGTCGCCTTGACAATGCGAATCCAGAGCGAGTCGAGCACGGCCTTGCTGGCAGCATCGGTGTTGCCGCCCGTCTCGTTCAGGTACATGGCAACCGCGAGCGTGTCGCCATCCATCGGGAACACGTAACCCACCAAGGCGTGCGCCTCGGCAATAAACCCGGTCTTGAAACGGGTGAGCCACGGGTACTCCAGTTCGAGCATGCGCTTGCCGCCCGTGCCCACGCGGGGCCCGGCAAAACTGTTGATGTAGTAGCGGCCCTTCGAATGGCGTGCCATGGCACGCAGGAGTTTTGTCTCCGTCGAGGGCTTGAGCTTGTTCTTGGGAGAAAGTCCGCAACCATCCCATACCTCGAAATCGTCGGGACTGATTCCCATCTCGATAAGGAACCGGCGTTCGGCGGCACGGCCAGCGTCAACGCTGCCTTCACCTAAAACTTGCGCACCCATGTTCCTGAAAATCGTCTCGGCATGCAGATTCTGGCTGCGCTGGTTGATTTCGTCGAGCAAGCTCAGGAGCGGTGCCGAAGAATACGTGAAGTTCTTGATTGCAATGCCCGAAGGTATGGCCTGGTCTTCGACGAACACGATGCCCTCGTCGGCCAATGCGTGCATAAATGCCGCACGGAAGAACCCCACTGGGTTGCGTACAGGCAGCACCATCTGCGCGGAATCCACGCCCACGCCAATTTCACCACCAATCGTGATTTCGGGTTTGACCGGGTCCATCGCGTAAGTCCACTTGCGGCGTTTGCCTTTCGCAGTCGTGAGCCTGTTATTGATGACGACGTAGCCCACATCGGGAACAACCGAGACAATGCCGACATCGCCCGGTTTTGCACCCGGCTTGACACGCACCACCACGCAGTTGTCGTTGAAGCCGAGCGGAGCGATTTCGGCGCCATACCAAGCATCGTAAAAATTCTTGCGCCAGTGTTCTGCCTTCCACGGGCCCTTGTAATACGACGTATCCAAATCGAGGCGACCCCTGATGGTGTCAATCCCCATAGCCCGCAACGAATCCACCATGGCATAAAGCATGTGGAACGGGTCAGCAAAGTAGCGCCCAGAAATGTTCGGGTCACCTTCGCCACGGATTCCGAGCGCACCGGAGAACGTCTTCCCCTTCACGCTGCCGTTCAGCCTCATGACCGTCTTGGGAGCATAGTCCAACGGCAAGAAATGCAGCGCTGCCGCCGTGGTAAGCGTCTTGAGCGTACTCGCCGGGGTAAACTTCTCGGTGCCGCGGATGTTTGCAATCTCATTGCCGCTCCGCACGGAGCGCACCGAAAGCCCGTACCTCGCCCCGGGAACCACAGAATCCACATAGGCCTGGAATTCGGAAATGTCTATCGCCGAAAAAGCTTCTGCCGACAAGAAGAGGACAGCAAGGCATACCCCGAAAAAGACGCGCGTTCTCTCTACAATCCGCTTCACTTCGCCAATCTCAGGAAATCGTCAAAATAGCTGGGATAAGTCTTGTTCACGCAAGCGGGGTCCATAATCTTGATAGGGACTCCACCCAGAGCGACTAGGCTGAAGCACATCGCCATGCGGTGATCGTTGTACGTTTCGATAGTCGCCGGTTGCAACTGTTGCGGTGGCGTAATCAAGATGCTGTCGGAAGTCTCGCGGACCTCGGCACCCACTTTGCGCAGTTCCGCCGCAATGGCGGCAATGCGGTCCGTCTCCTTCACGCGCCAACTCGCAATGCCGCGAATGTTCGTGGCACCTTTCGCAAAAAGCGCAAGCACGGCAACCGTCATGGCGGCATCCGGAATATCGTTCAAGTCCAGTTCCATCCCGTGAAGTTCGCAACCGGAGCCATCACATTCAATCCAGTCGGGGCCGAGTTCAACCTTCGCGCCCATCTTGCGGAGGACATCCGTGAAACCGACATCCCCCTGGATACTGTCGCGGCCCACGCCGAGCACGCGCACCTTGCCTTTTGCAATGGCGGCGGCGGCAAGCGGATAGCTCGCCGAACTGGCGTCACCTTCCACATAATAATCGCCGGGAGAACGGTACACGCCCTTGGGCACATAAAAATCGGTCAGGCCGTCATGTTTCACATCGATGCCGAATCGGCGCATCACGTCGAGCGTGAGCAAAATGTACGGGGCCGAAATGAGTTCGCCATCCACGTGAATGTGCAACGGGGTTTCGCAGTACGGGGCGCAAATGAGGAGTGCGGTCAAGTACTGGCTCGAAATATTACCGCGGACACTGACATCACCGCCCTTCAAACCATGCGCGTGAATTCGCACTGGCGGGTAGCCTTCGCTTTCTTCGTAAGAGATATCGGCGCCGATAGACCTGAGCGCATCGACCAAGTCGCGAATGGGGCGTTCCTTCATGCGTTCTTCGCCATGGAGCAAGACGCTCCCCTCTCCAAGCGTCAACGCGGCACACAGGGAGCGCATGGCCGTGCCTGCATTGCCAAGGAACAAGTCCTGCACTTGTGGCGCAATGTTTATCGGGGCACCGCTGCCCACGACATACGCCTTGGAAAAATCGTCGGTAAAGACAATGTTGCCCCCCAGCTTGCAAAGGGCATCGCCCATGTAGCGGGTATCGTCGCTCTTGAGCAAGTTATGCAGACGGGTGTTTCCCTCGGCCAAAGCCGAAATCAAAAGGACCCGGTTCGTGATGCTCTTGGAGCCCGGCAAATACACTTCGCCGTTATAGGAGTGCAAGGCCGGCAATTGAAGGAAACTAGGGCGAAACTGAAAATCTTCCATGATTTAAAATTATACATTATTATCGTAACGTTAAATGATTATGGGATAAAATGGAACAAGGAATTACGACTAAAAGTTTCGAGGTCCGGTTTTCAGACTGCGACCACCATAGCCGCCTTAAGCTTTCGAACCTATTTCTCTTTATGGAAGAAACCGCCATCGCCGATGCCGAAAGGAACGGGTTCGGTCTCTGGAAGATGATGAGGGCCGGGTACACCACCGTCATCACGCGCATGAAGGTTCGCATTTTGCACACGCCCGTCTGGGGCGAGAAGCTCACCATTTCCACCTGGGCCAAGGAATTCTATAAAGACAAAGTCTGCCTCAAGGACTACTCTATCATGGATTCACAAGGCAACTCCATCGCGCAGGCGACTTCTTCGTGGCTGCTGGTGAACCTCAAGACCGGCAAGTCCGAGAACCCGGCGAACAGCCCGTTCCCCATACCGCTGCACCCCGGGAAAGACGCCCTCCCCGAGATGATGGACATCCTGAACCCGGAGATAGATCCGAAAATCGTCCACCAGGAACAGGCGCACTACAGCGACCTCGACATGAACAACCACGTGAACCACTGCCGCTACGTAGACTGGGTGATGGACGCGCTTGACAAAGACGAAATCAAGAATCGCCGGGTGCGTTCCATACAAATGAACTACATCGCGCAGGTCCCGCTAGATGCAAAGGTAAACATCGTGAGGTTCAAGAACACAAACCACCACGCCTACGTATTTGGCATGAACGCCGACGACATGACCCAGTGCCATTTCCAGGCACGCATCGGCCTCACCGACGGCTAAACGGGGCTTGAGCCGTCAATCCCGGCTATTGACCGGGACAACGCCGACGCCCTCCAACAGTTCAAAGGTCACGCTACCGTCCTGGTCAGTGCGGTACACCGCCGAGGAATCCCCCACGACATAAAAGAGCTTGCGCATCACCGGTGCGGCCGGGTGCCCGTAGGCATTTTTCGCACCGACGCTCACCACGGCATACCGCGGAGCCACCTGCGACAGGAACCCGATGGTGCTGCTCCCCGCCGACCCGTGATGCGGCACCTGCAAAACATCTGCACGGAGCGAGGGCGAATACTCCAGCAACCTCCGCTCGCCGGCAGAATCCAAATCTGCCGTTAGCAACACACCGTAACCACCATACTCCAGGAGCACGACCACACTCGCCGCGTTCTCGGCGAGCGGTTCGCCCTTGGGCGGCCATAACACGTCAAGCCGCGCACCGGGCGAGGCGGCACCGGAGCCCCCGTCCGCACTACCTAACCCGCGCATCCCAAGCACACTCCCGCGAACAACAGTATCCACAGGCAACTTGAACCGTGACGCCAGCCGGAGCACGCTATCACGAACAATCCCCGCATAGGTATCGGGCCCAACGTACAGCCGCCCCACCCGGAGCGCCCCCGACTCGACCGCACGGGCAAACTCCATAAAGCCGCCACCGTGGTCCCGGTGAGCGTGGCTCACCAGAACCCACTCCAGTTCACGGACGCCACGCGCCGCAAGCGTGTCCACGAGACCGGCCGAGTCCGGCCCCGTGTCGTACAGCGCGTAGCGCCCATCCTCTTCTAGCAACACGGCCAAGCCCTGCCCCACGTCGAGGAAGCTCACACGCAAGCCGGTTCGGTCGGAACCCTCCTCAGCATACATGCAACCAGAAAAAACGGCGCACAGCGCAAAGAAAGCGGCACTCCGCCGCAACCATAACCAGACAATAAGGAAAACCGAGAAAACAGAATCGCTCATACCCCTATAGACGTTTTTCCCGCCATTTTTGTCCACCCCACATCAAAAAAAACAACAATCCCCCATTCCCCACGCAAAAAAAACGCGGGCTTTTGCCCCCTCCCCCATTTTTTACTAAATTTTATGTTGAAAATCGGAGATTCTATGCAATTACCCAAATACAAAAAGAAAAAGCGCATCAAACTCAAGATTTGCCAGGAGCCTGGTTGCGGGCGCGAATTCTGGGGACACCCGATTGCAAAGTACTGCGAACTGCACCGCGACATCAAGCAGCGCCAGAAGCAGAAGAAGGACGTCGAGAACATCGAATCCAAGAATATCATCTTCCGCCACAACTACACGGAATCCATGGACCTCTCCTTCAAGTGCAGCCTGGAAGGGTGCGACGAGAAGTTCACCATCCGTATTTTCCCGAAGCAGTACGTGTACCCGCGCTTCTGCATGGAGCACAGGAACGACTTCAAGCGCGAAAATTTCATCCGCATCATGTCGAAAAAGAGCTCCGATTAAGCTTTTTTTGCCCCTACGGACCCGTTTCGCGGACTTTTTTTACGCCATCCCTTGAAATCTGGGATGGCTTTTTTATATTTGGTCTCGCTACATGGTGGATGTAGCTCAATTGGTTAGAGTCCCAGATTGTGATTCTGGATGTTGCCGGTTCGAGTCCGGTCATCCACCCTTAAAAAGAGGCACTGCGATATGCAGCGCCTCTTTTTGTTTCCCCTCGCCCTATGCGGGCCACCGCCCGCAAGCTCTATACACAAAGAAGGCGGCCCGGAGGCCGCCTTCTCAATTTCTCAGTCCTATCCGATTAGCGGACGGTGACGCGCTTGGTCTGAGCACCCACGCGAACCAGGAAGCTGCCGCGGTTGGCAACGCTGACCAGTTCGACAGAGTTCTGCACAGGCTTCTTCACGATCACGCGACCCTGGAGATCGAGCACGGTGAGTTCGTCGCCGATGCGGGCGCCAATCACCTGGAGCTGACCATTTTCGCTGTGGATGGAGAAGGCTGCGATAGAGCGAGTAGCGCGGAGAGCAGTCTTGGCATCGAAGTCAGCAATAATCTTCTTGTCGCCGAACTTGACGATGATCTTTTCGCCAGCGTCGAGAACTTCGCCGCCGACCTTCCAGCCCTTGAACGTGCTATCCTTGGTGTCCTTGATCTTCGGGAGCTTGTATTCTACAGAGTCACCCTTGGCGACGATGATGGAATCGATCGTCTTGCCGTTAGCAACAACCTTGATGGTGTCGACTTCGATATCCTTGTAGATACCGTTGGTCTTGATGTCGGCCACAACGTTGTGGAGGTCCTTGTCCCACTTGACGAAGCGCTTGCCGGCAACTTCGGGGCCTTCGGTAGCCTTGGCATTGTTGCCATGACCAACGACTTCCGTACGGATCAGCTTATCGTCGACATAGTAGGTAATGGTGTGGGTCATGAGAACGCAGGTAGCGGTCACAGCGAGATCTTCGGAAGCAACGATTGTATCCGTAAGGGCTTCGCCGTTGACAGTGATATCTTCGCAGACGAAGAACTCACCGCTGAGGCTATCAATCATGGACTTGAGGCCAGTGAAGGTCGTGTCCTTGAGAACGTAGAAGGAAGTATCGATCTTGCCGATAGCAACGTCGACAGAGATGTTCACCTTCACGAGGGTATCGAACACGGCGTTGACAACCATGCTGGATTCAACATAGGTGAAGTCGGCATCCCAATCGCTGAAGCGGTAGCCTTCGAACACCGGCACGAGGCTATCCGGAGCGACAGCGGCAGTGCCGTAAGCGACGCGCTGGCTGTCCACGAGGACGGTGTCGAACGCGACGAACTTGACATCGAATTCCTTAGCACGGCAATCGGCCACGAACACAACCTTCTCGGTTCCGACAACGATGGTTTCACCAACGAAGACCGTGTCAGCCACGAGCCAATCAACGCAGACCGTATCTGCAGATTCCGGGAGCGTATCAACCTTAATTTCTTCACCCACCTTCGTGGTGTCGCAAGTCGTGTCACCGAGGGCAGTGTAGCAGATTTCCACAGCCGGAGAAATGTCGGCATTCACGTCGAGGTTGTCAGTCACGTTGGAGAAGTCTTCAATCCAGTTGTTGAAGATGAACAAGCCATCTTCGAAGACAACCACATCACCAGCGACCGGGGCAGCCGGAGCTTGAGCGGCAGCGTTGTAGGCAACAACCTGGTTGTCCACGACAGAATCCCTGACGAGGAACTTCACGTTCAGTTCCTTAGCATGGCAATCGGCCACGAACACAACCTTTTCGGTTCCAACAACGAGGGTTTCACCAACGAAGACCGTGTCAGCCACGAGCCAATCAACGCAAACCGTATCAACAGTTTCCGGGAGCGTATCAACCTTGATTTCATCACCCACCTTCGTGGTGTCGCAAGTCGTGTCACCGAGGGCAGTGTAGCAGATTTCCACAGCCGGAGAAATGTCGGCATTCACATCGAGGGCGTCAGTCACTCTGGAGTAGTCTTCAATCCAGCTGTTGAAGATGAACAAGCCATCTTCGAAGGCGACCACATCACCAGCAACCGGGGCAGCCGGAGTTTCAGCGGGAGCGGCGTAGGCAACGACCTGAGCGTTCATGACAGAATCCCTGACGAGGAACTTCACGTCGAACGTGCGGACTTCGCAACGCGGAGCGAGCGTAATGTCGCCTTCAACAACAATCGTAGAACCGGTAACAACTTCTTCGCCGTTCAACCAGGCATCGCAAGTGAGCGAGTCGCTGGACGGAACTTCTGGAACTTCAACTTCGGTACCTTCGTCAACAGTTTTGCACTGGTCATCTTCAAGGTTGTAGTAGCAGAAGTCATAGGTCTTGACCAGCTTGGCGTTAATTTCCAAATTGGCCTTCACGTTCGTGAATTCCTTGTCCCAGCTATCAAAGCGGTAGCCTTCGACAACCGGATCAGCCGGAGCTTCAGCATTCTGGCCATAAGCAACCTTCTGTTCGTTGTAGGTCTTCTGCTGGACGTAGAAGATTACGTCGAACATGTTCACGGAGCACTTGGCTTCGAGAGTCGTCAGCTGAGCAACCGTCAGTTCGTCACCGACATGGAGTTCAACTTCGCCATTCAACCAGGCATCGCAAGTGAGCGAGTCGTTGGAAGTCGGATCTTCCTTGATAATAATTGTCGTATCCACAGGGACAGTGTCACACTTAGTGGTGTCAATCGAAACGAAGCAGATCTGAGTCATTGCAGTCAGCTTGGCGTCAATTTCCAGATTATCCTTCACATTCGTGAATTCCTTATCCCAACCGTCAAAGCGGAAGCCTTCGACAAACGGAACACCCGGATCTTCAGCATTCTGGCCATAAGCAACAGTCTGCGTTTCACCGAAGGGAACGCTCTGGACAAAGAACTTGACCGTGAAGGTCTTGGCAATCTTTTCAAACTGAGCCGTGTAAGTCGTCTTTTCGGTAGCGGCAGCGAACGGCCTGTCCCAACCCGTGAACTTGAAGGATGCGGAATCCGTTTCGAGGTCAGCCGGAATTTCAGAGTCGTTTTCTTCGTCGTAGTAGAACACCATGGAGTCCTTTTCGAAGAACTTCTTGGCCAATTCCGCACCGTAGTCGGTAACGAAGGTGATTTCAACCAGTTCGTTCAGCACGGCATTGTAAGTCACGCTACGAGAGTAGAACTTGTCCTGAGCCTGCTTGGAAGTGAGGACGTTACCATGATCGTCCTTCCAACCCTTGAAGGTAGCACCGGAGACCTTCGGATCGGTCACGGTAGCTTCGGCAATCTTGCCCTTGACGGTCGTTGCTTCGAGAGTAACCTTACCATTAACCACGAACGTAATCTTGTAGTTGCCCTGGCAACCAGTGAAGTCAAGCACCGGATAATTGCCAGATTCGAAGAGCCAAACAAAAGTGTAATCAATCTTGCCGTTCTGAGTGTTCAGAACTCGAACAAAATCGTCATTGGTGTTCATGTTGGCAGTCGTCTCGCCCTTGACAGTCTCAATCGTGGATTTTTTGTCATCCGAACCAACCGCCTTCGAGACACTCGACAAAACCTGAGAATCATAGTAGCAGTTCTCAACCGTAGAATAATTTGCATTTTTGTTATTCTTGTTTTCAACTTTACCGACAACGCCACCCACAGTAGTACCGGTAACGGAGTTCGTCGTGCTGAAGGAGTTCAGGACTACGGCAGTGTAGTTACCAGAGCTGTAACGGCCATCATTATCGAAAAGGGTATAACCGACAACACCACCAACAATACCACCCTTAACAGAGCCATCGTTACGGCAGTTGTTGATAGAGCCATCCTTATTTTCGCCCACAATGCCACCTGCATACGTAGAACCATTCACAGAACCAAGGTTCTGGCAAACAGCGATACGGCCAGGAACATGCGTGATATCACTATCAGCCGTTCTATAATGAGAACCACCAACAATACCGCCAGCAATTTTGCCAGAAACTGCGGCATAGTTGATGCTATTACTGATTGCGCCCGTGTTCGCACCGGCAATACCGCCAGCCATGTTCACAGCCGATACTGTAGCGCGGTTTTCGCAACCAATCATCGTGCCGTAACCACCGTTACGACCGGCAATGCCACCGACACCACCAACATCTTCAGGGTCCTTTGAAGAAGTCACCTTCACAGATGCTGTCGTCTTGGCGCCTTCAACGACACCGTAGTTCAAGCCAACAACGGCACCGGCATACTGCGACTTGGCGGTCACAGAGGAATTATCAATAGTGATATTCTTGACAACACCCTTTTTGCCAATCACGCCAAAGAGGCCCGCATAAGAGTCCTCATTAGGACAACCCATCCAAGAGCAACCACCATATTGAGCATTATGTACAATCTTCAGCCCGGAAATCGTCTTTCCATTGCCATCAAAGGTACCTTCGAAGGCCTTCGATTCAGACTGACCAATAGGCTTGAATTCTGCGTTACCGCAGTCAATGTCATTCATCACGATGACATTGGCAATCTTGCCATTCTTCGTCCAATCACGGACTGTATTGAAGTCCGAGCATTGCGTTACCTTGGCATAGTCCTTGCCAAGTATAGTCGTATCTGCCAGGGAAATAGCGAAGGAGTTCGCTGCCATGGCGAGACCGAAGCCTATCATTGCTGTAAATATTTTTTTCATAATGAGCCCTTTTTAATGGGAGTTTGGTGTGGGAAATGTAATTTTTTTGTCACGGCTCTACAAGGGTGTAATTTTTCTCACACAAACAAAGTTTCCAAAATGTGACGAAAAACACACAAAAATTACATGGCGTAAACTTCTTTTTACAAAATTTTTCGTCTTTTGGGGCTTGCCAATGCAAGTTTTATGTAATAAAAAGGGTGTGATAAAAATCACATCCTTTTTTGCCGAAACCAGACCTCTCCCGGTTCAGCGACTTTTTTCCACCCTACTTTTGGAACATTAAGGTTCTTTCGGCAACCCCGCCACCAACCTGTAGCACGCCAACATAGCGGCCACGGGCCACGCCATCGGCAGCAAGCGTCTCGAAATAGGCCCCTGCAGCGCGACGTCCAAGATCGAACGATTTCAAGACACGCCCCTGCATATCGAGCAGCAAGAACTTCACAGCCGCATCGGAATGGAGTTCAAAACGGAGAGCCACATTGCCGCCACGGAACGCCGCACCGAAGGAACCGGCATACACCGGGACCGGCTTGCGAACATCCGTTTTCGTGTCAATCCATATTTCTGCCTTGGCAATCCCACTCCAAATAGTATCTGACATATATATCATCCCCACTCGGTAAGAAACTTCATACTTTCCAGATACATTTTTTACTTTTTCCAAAGAATCAAGCAGCGAAGCACTCGTAGAATCGAGCCACAAGACCTTCGTCGCACTCGAATCCGACACGTAGGACGCTTTAATCAATTCCTTACGCACGTTCTTCACAAGCGACTTGCCATTTTCGTAAGCCAGAATCTTCTCCTCCACAAATGGCACGTTCGGCATGTTGCGGAGCACCGGATAAGTCGCGCCATTATCGATATCCCACACCGACTTGAAATCAAAGCTGGAGTATGATTTCTTCAGAAGCATTTTGTCATGCGAAAGGCCCCCTTCCCATGCCATGGTGTCAATGCAGTTCTCAGCAAGGTAATAGAACTCATCCGAAGGTTGCGAGATCTTCGGCAATCCAACGCAATAGCGCACATCTTCATGTATAACAGCGCCCGTGGCATAGCCCCTGACTGCGGTCGAGTTGCCATTGGTCGAAATAAAGCCCGCATTTTCCGCGACCCTGCCTTGGAAATACACGTCACCCACCGAATAGCAGTCCTCGATCACGAGCTGGTTGATCTCGACAAAGCTCGCCTTTCCATAGACATCGCCCGTAGAATAGGATTGCTTGATCGTTCCGTAGTTGATTCCGGCAAAACCGGCAGCCCCGTCCGCATTTCCCGTCGCAAACGAACTTTCGATTACGCCCTCGTTCCTGCCGACAAAACCTCCAGAGTAGCCAGCCATAGACTTGACTTCACCCGTAGCGTAGCTGTTAGATACATTGACACCATTGTACCCAATCAATCCACCCACGTAAAGGCTAGCCGTCAAATTCACAGACGCATGAGCCCCGTCTATATCCTTGCCATATGCGGCACCTATCAAGCCCCCAACATTAATAGAACCCGGAGCGTCAATAGAACCTGTTGCAGTAGAACCCGAGACCTTTCCGCTATCAATCGCAACGACTCCACCTATACCATCGAACTCTAGAGTCTCTTCCTGATACAAACCCTTGTAATACGAGACGCTGCCACTCCTGCGATTTGCACAGTGAATATCCACCTCAGCAGAACTTCCGCTGACACGCCCAGAACTTCTGTTCAGCCCAACAATGCCACCCATGGAGCCCCATTCAGCCTCCACATTCGCGGTCACGCTGGCCTTGTCGATATGTCCGCCATTAATCAGCGAAACACCCGCAAAGCTGCTCATGGTCCCGCTAACATCCACCTTCGCTTTGGTTATTTTGCCGTCGTTGACAACGGCCATACCGGCAAAAGAACTTTCGCCGTTGAGCACGCCCTTGAACGAACAGCTTTCGATAGAGCCCCCATTGTAGAAGGCAATTCCAGCGCTACTGTATGTAGAATCAAAGGTCGCCTCCACATGGACGTTCTTGATAACACCGTAGTTCGTCCCGACTACGCCTCCCCCAGACATGTTCGCGACGGTATAATTCTTGAACGTGAGATTTTCAATCACGCCAGATGGCGCCAGCGTATCAATGAATCCTAGCGGATTATATCTATCGTACATCACGGTGAGATTGTCAATGCTAAACCCGTTACCGTAGAATTTCCCGGAGAACGGTTCCGTATCTTGCCCGCCGTAATCCCCGAACAAGCGTCCAAAATACTCTATTTCCCCAATAGGCTTGAATCCCTTAGCGGCATTTCCCTCAATAACTTCCGTCGCAGACGCCGAGGCATCGATATCGTTAGCCAGCTGGTACACAGCCGACAACTTGTACTTGCCGAACCCGATAGATTTAAGGTCGCTATACGTCTTGACAAGGAACGGGTCTTCCTTGGTGCCAGATCCCGCCATCTGCATCATCGTCGTATCATAATCCAGGTTGGGACGGATTCTCTCATCCATTGTTTTCGCTAGATAGCTATTACTGCGAAGCCAGGCAAAGTAAGGATACGTTGTATCCTGAGCAATTCTCCAGGTCTTTTCGAAATCCCAGTTCTTGTAGGTTTCTTTCTTGACCATCTGCCGCGAATTGAGAAGTTCGCCAGCAGCCGTAACGTTCACAAGCCAAGGGATGCTGTCGTAATACACCGATGTGTACGTGGATTTTGCATCGTCGCCAACAATGCCGCCCCACTTAGAAGTCCCATCAACAGCACCGGCGGCAAAGGAATTCTTCACAGCCGCACTCTTGGACGCACCGACCAAACCGCCCACATACTTTGAGCCTGTCACACGGCTAATCGAAAAACAATCTTCCATAGTCGCCTGGTCCAGGTTACCGAACAGGCCACCAACGTATTCGTCGCCGTCAACGATATACCTCGACGCACTCCTCACAATAGAGCCGCTTGTCTTTTTACCGGCAACGCCGCCCACATAGTCCGCACCATGGATTTCGTATTTCACATAGATGTTTTCGAGCTCGGCACCGTTATCGACACCGGCGAGAGTACCGACATAGTTCTTGCCACGGATTACACCATTTTCGCGATCATATTCATATGAATAACTTTCGCCAAAATAGGATGCCGTATCAAATACTATTCCTGTCACCTTGGCGCCTTTTGCCAGCGCGCGGAACAGGCCCACCGAATCTTCGTCGGCACGGTTGATATTCAGGCCTGCAATAATCTTGTTACCGCCAATAAACACGCCGCTGAATTCGCCAATCGGTTCAAAGCCCTTGCAAAGAGTGCTGTCGGCATTGCAATTTTCCTTGAACGAAGCCGTCGCATTGATATTTCCCATCAGCTTGTAATACGCATCGAGGCCATATTCGTACTTGCCGACATATTTAAGGTCACCATAATCGTAAATCCTATAGGGATTCGTAGCATTCCCATCACCGGCGAGCATATTGACTGTTCCGTCATCTACAAGCGATCCCGGCAAAATCGGGTTCATGCCCTTGAAGTACGGATAAGAAACGCCTTCCTGAATTTCCCAAACCGATTCAAAGTCATAATTCACGTACGTTTCCTGTTTCAGCATTTCCGCAGTCGTCTTGCCATAGCGGTCTCGCCCCGCTAAAGTGCTGTCATAGAAGCATGTGCCCGAGTCCAAGGAACTAGACAGACTAAAGCCAGCCAACCCACGCCCATCGGGAGCCTTGATCATACTTGCCGAATAGACCCGATAGATGCTCTTTGAATAGGAATCGACATAACCGGCAATACCGCCAACGTCACTAAAGCCCTTGATGACATTGACTGAAAAACCGTCCCGCAATCTCGAAGAAGCATCACCAATCAATCCACCGACATACTCTGTACCCTTAATTTGTCCAGTAGTACCCACGCGATGAATGCTGTCTCCGATAGCCTCACCAATCAAGCCGCCTACAGACGACACTCCTTTAACATCGCCATTGAGCGAAACAACATTATCGATTATAGAAGCACTTGCGGTACCCGCCAAGGCGCCTACGCACCAGGAACCAACCACTTTTGTATTTTGCAAGGTCAAGTTTTGAATAGTTGCACCATACGCATAGCCGAACAATCCCGTAAAGTCGCGGTTCGGTTCGTCAATCGTCAAATTCTTGATGGTGTGATTCTTTCCGTCGAATCTTCCCATAAACGCGTGAACAGTATCACCAATCGGCTTGAACACCTTACCCGAAGCATCGATATCCTTCGTCAATTCGTAGTCAGCCACTAGCGGGAAAGCAATGTCGTTTCCGATTTTCTGGAGTTCGGCAAAAGTCGAAATTTTAATCTTGTTGGGAACAGCCATATAGCTAGAAGTTCCCCAAACCGTATCCGTTCCGTTCACGACACCGATTCTATAACCGTAATAGAGCGAATCCCTTCTTAATACAGAGCCATATTCAATAGAATCCGCATTATCGCTCAGGCGCGCCCAACCAAGCCATTTACCGACAAGTTCGCCCTCCACTTCGAAAAGCGATGCAACCTTTGGTTGCTCTTGCCACTTTGCAGCAGATGTCGGCACCGCAACCGGAATAACAGACTTGGCCGAAAACGGATTAACATTCAAATAAGGGAAGGACTTGCCTTCGTCAATGCTCCAGTAGTGAATAAAATTTCCCGTAGGACTATAACAAACACCTGTCGTTGCGTAATAAGAGCAAGTATCCGTACCATCATCGGCATACTCTACATAACCTAAAGTATCCCATCCCGCAAACGAGGAGAGCGTCATCATCTGGGCAGTCGTAAGGCCATTGCCGCCGGCGCTCGTATCAAGCCCCGAAATTTCGGTATTCCAATAAGAACTTACAATTGTATCCTGGACTTTTCCGACAAGCCCACCAACGAGACTTTCTCCCCGGACTTCATTCGCCGCATAGGAATAATAAACCGTTCCATTGCCGACAACACCACCAACATTTCGCTTGCCACGAACGGGGCCCATCGCAAAAGAATGCAACACAAAGCCATTCCCGGCAACGCCACCAACATTTTTTTCGCCTTCAACACTTCCAAGTGCATACGATGCATAGACGGTTCCATCATTTTCACCAACAATTCCACCAACATAATAACCAAAATAAATAAAACCATAATGCATCATGTCCATTGTCGATACACTCTGTTCTATCGTTCCCTTGGAATACCCCGCTATACCGCCGACAGATTCCACTTCATCCAAATCAGGAACTATTGTCCCGCTGGAACGGGACTGTATAACATTACCCGTCAAATACCCGACAATGCCACCCGCCTCATAATTCTTAATCACGATATTGACGTCAGCGGAAGCGCGAACGACATTCATATCCGTTTCGCCGACAATGCCGCCAACTCTATGTGCACCCTTGATATCGCCCTGAAAAGAAACATCTTCGAGAACAGCATCTTCATTGTAACGATTCGTGCCTTCTCCGACAATGCCGCCCACGTAGTTTTGCCCCTGCACAAAGCCGTTTGTCACATGAACATTCTTGATGGAACCCATCTGCTTAGCAGCGACACTCGCCACGAAGTTCGACTCGCTCACCCTTCCTGTCACATGGATATGGTCAAAATTCAAGTTGGTAACGGAACCTCCCAAGTAAGAGATAAACGCCACGTCTCTTTCGCACGGGAGCCAAATGGTCAAATTGCTGATGGTATGATTTTGTCCATCGATATTGCCCCAGAATATAATGCTATCCGCAGCATCCTTATATTTGCCAATAGAAATGAAGCCGTTGCAGCCGTCCTCGTTACACATCTCGTTCTTGGAAGCCGAGGCGTCGATGTCCTTTGTCAAGACATAGTCAGAAGAATAAAGGTAGGCCCCTTTACCGATGGCCTTCAGGTCTTCGTAGTCTTCTATCTGGAAAGGCTTACTGGCGGAGCCGTCGCCCTTCATGGTTCCGTTCGCGGCAAACACCTGGGCCACAAACAGCATCAACAGCGTCAACAAATGCAAAAGCTTCATTTTTCCCCCAAACTAATCCTTGATGCAACGGATAGAGAACCCGCTATCCTTGAAAGACATTGACTTGTTGTCCATATTTCCAAACAGGTTTATGAAATAGCACGTATGTCCTTCATTCACATCATCCAATTGATCGGTAAGGGCAAAGAAATCGGCACTACGCGAATCTGCATACGTAGTGGGATCTCCGCGGTACACCTCTCCGGCAGGGAAAGCAGAAAATCCGTACTCGTCTGTGCCATAATCCCAGAACCACCCCACCTTCGACATGAGATTCTTGCTCCCGTCAACCGTAGCGATCAGGACATTCCATTCCGTCGTATCGGGCAGGTGCCAGCCATTCGGGCAAAGTCCCTGTTCCCGTGTAAACGAACAATACTTCCCAAAGCCGCAGTCCCGCGGATTATCCGTATCATTAGCCAACTTTACCGAGTCGATTGCCGCAGCCCACGTGTAAAAACGTCCCGCTATCGCACAGTATTCCGGCTTATCCTCGTAGCACCAGCTGCGCCCCAACAAGCTCGGAGTGCTTACGCTGTCCGCATAGTTCAAGTTCTGCGCCATCCAAACCTGTTCACCAATCGTTACGACCTTGTAGACCTGCCCGTCGCGCTCGTCGACAATGGAATCGTACACAATATCGGGATTCAAGTAGTCCTCCTTAGACCGGCTCCAGTCAATGTCAAGATCAGTTTTCTCTTCATCTCCGTTCTCCGACCCTTCCTCGAACGCTTCCACGTAATTTTCAAATTCCGGCAACTCGTCTGCAAAGCCCCAGCTTTCGATATTCTTGCGGATTGTATCAATCAAGCCATTTTCCTTGGCGGCAGCGGCCCAGTCCGCAAAACTGGCCTTTTCGGCATCTCCCAAAGCACCGTTTTTCGCAAAGGCCGAGCTAATCTTGTCCAGACGTTCGGTAACTTCGGCAGCCCCTACAGTCTTGGCCGAATCATCCGGCACCTGCATCAGCACGCTCACAGCAAGAAGGGCCGCATTCCCGTCGCCCCGTTTGAAAATGTCCAAATTTTCGAATTCAGCGACATCGGACACGACATCAAGCGCAGCAAGCACTTCTTTTTCCGCCTTCTTCTTCGCATCCGCAAAGGCCATATCCTTGTCAGCGACAAGATTTCTTATACGGTCGGATTCTAGATGCGTGAACGCATTGACGTTTACCGTTTCACGGTCTTTCAAATTCGTCAGCACACGCAGAGTCATTTCTTCCGAAGTCTTTTTACCGGAAACTTCGTTGAGGTAATAGCCCTTCGCCTCGATTTCGGCACACGGCGAAGAAAGCGTCACGGCACCAACGACATAGTCGCCTTTTTCGCTCTGGACCTCACCTTCGAAGACCTCGCCAGACAATTCCAGCGTTTTACAGTCCATTCCGCGCACAACCACGCGCGAGCCCTTGGCAAAGGGGCCCTTCTGCAAGACGCCGGCCACCGTCTTGTCCTGAACGGCATAGAGGCCCTCGCTTTCTTCGCAGGTCCCGGCGGAATCCTTCTTTTCGGAACAGGCACAAAGTAAAGCGAGCCCTACAAGTGCCCATGCAAACAGAAAATATTTATTTGTTCTCATTGTCATCCTTGCACAGTGGCCCTGTGTCTTTGTTTAAATTATCCTTTTTCAAATTTTCCGTCAATGGAAAAAGCTGCATATTTAGCCTACAAATTTTCTCCGGTCGCTTTTCGGCCGAGACAATCGACACTATACGCTTGCGGCATTCCGCCAATTCGTCCAGGACTTTCGGGTAACTTTCGGCGGTTACGCCCATGGTCAACCCACTGAAGTGCCGTTCCGACACCGGGAGCGAATCAAAGGCGTCAAGCGCAAACTCACCCATCTGCCGCAGCAGCGAATGTACAGCCAAAGTCACCACCTTCAACTGTCCCGTCGAAATGGAACGGTTCGTCTGGCGGTAATTATCGTCCGCATCCTTTTCCAAAAAACCGGCACTTAGCAAAAAGCGCAGGCTCGCACTCACATCGGATGCCGAAATAGGGAGCCGACACGCCTTCGCCATTTCGTGCGGTTTCGCCCCGGGCATCGTCACCGCAAGTTCACGCACTACAGAATGCTTCCAAGTCTCGAAAAAAGTGTACATGTCACTTCCGAGGATCTTCACATTGCGCGCAGAACTCAAAGCCTGCATTTCCTCGAAGCACTGCTTTTTCTGCTGGTCCGTCTTGGCATTCTCGTAGCGGACCATCAAGATGAAATAATCATACTCAAAATCTTCAAGTCCCATGGCGGCGGCCGTCTTTTTCGCCCCCTCTTCCACAAGCCGGGTCTTGCCGTCGCAAACCAGTTTCAAATACGAGCCCGAAGCGAATCCGGCAACTTTTGCAAACTCGCGCCACGTAAAAGCCGAGGTGCGTTTGCGTTCGCGGTAGTAATCCAGTACGTACTCGCGATAGTCCTTGTATTCGACAACCGATTTCATTTCTATATAAAAAATACCTAATTTTCTCGTCTCTATCAATGTTTTATAAAAAACAAAAAATGGATATACTTCGCAATATTTAGATATTTTTAGGCATTAATCAAAAAATCGGCCTTTTTCATAAAACAAAAAGGGGTTATATAAAACAAAATCGCGATTATATAAAACAAATGGCCCCAAAAAGTTCATCCAGCCCCAAAAAAGGTTTCAAATGAGAAAAAAACGGCCTAAAAAACGTTGTCAAAAAAACTTATCTTCTTTTTAGTAATCCAAATACACCAAAAAGGAACCCTTATGAAATTCAAGATTCTTATGCTTGCCGCCCTGACAATGTTCTTTGTGGGCTGCGCAAAAACTACGGCCATCTCCATTGACCCCTCTTGGACCGAAAAACCCGCCAAGTTGACGGTTCTCTTTACGGATCCGGTCGTAGAGAACCCGGACGACCTCAAGGACGACCTTCCAGAATACGTTGACGACTTTTACGATTGGTTCGGCAGGGAACTCGCCAAGAATTACGGAAAATTCACCAGGAATTCCATTCCCCTTGATGTCCAAAGAACTGAACCGGCATCTATCACCATCCAAACCGACTCCATAGGAAGAACGGAAGTCAAGGTCCCCAAGCCGGCCAACCTGGGCGAGGGCTACACCTTGGTCATCGCAAACGCGAGCTTTAGCCGAAAAGAGGACACCTACGCCAACGCGGCCTATCACAATTCCGGAGCCGCCTACGGTCAGGGAGTCAACCCCGGCCAAAACAGCATGGCTTTTGCCGGTGCGGACCTTGTCGAATTGGGGCTCTGGCTCTCTGCCGATTACGCCATCTACAACGCCGCCGGCCAGCGAGTCGCATTCGGGCACCACGGAATCAAGAGCAAGTTCCAGTACGCCATGACGCGTTCGGACTGGGAAAGATGCGTCACCGCCTTTGTCAAGAAGACCCTCGCGGGAACTCCTGTTTTAAGGTAAGACTCCTCTCAGCAAAAAACGAGCTATAAGGACCTACTCGGCTTTAGCGTACTTGTCACAGTCACCATTATAGCCGCCCACAGACACAATATTGAACCGCAGGCTGTCTATGAGCGGCATCTCGAATGAAAGTCCTCTCACGCTCTTTACCCCCGTTTCACTGTCGAATTCGGACAAGTCCTCGCGCAAAACATATTCCGACAGGACAAATGACGACCACGGAATTCTCTCCACTCGAACCGTATCAGAGGCAGGCAGAACGGTTTTCACTGAATTGTCGGAATCAACATAGACAGAAATCGTTTGCGTGGAAGAATACGCGATACAGAGCCCGCCCAGTTCAGAGAAATCATAGGGTCGCGATCGAGGACTTCCCAAAGAAACACTATAAACATAGCCTGGGTCGCAGACGCCAGACTCACTAGCACAAGTCACCTGAGCGCAAACCCCCTTACACGATTCAATAGTCTTCTTGACCCAGCTTTCGTCATCTACGTCCATTTCAGACGGTAAGGACAAAGCGAAATCTTCATCAACATCTATATACCACTCAAAAGGTTCGGTTGAAAACGGGAAATACACCTCATCCGAATCCCTCGTTCCAAACCAAGTCCATCGAGAAAGATCTGCAACAAATTTCCCTTCCGTGCACGTATACTCCATTCCGGTATTTACACCAACTACAGTTCCCCCCTCGACACATTCTAGGCCCTGGACATCGACATCAGCAACGGTAATATCGGTCAACGTCCACTCTCCATCCTTGCAAAGATAGCCATCTACAATTTTTTCAGGCATTGCCGATGTACATGCACCATATTTCCATTCTATTTCTTTTATGTTGCGCCATGAACCACCATCATAAACAACAAATTGTCCTTGACCTGCATGACGAACTTCACCCTCTGTTCCACCCCATAGACAATTTCGAAAACACGGGACAACATTGTCCGGGAAAACATAGGCCGTCGTATCATAGAGTTCCCACTTTCCATTCTCATAAATGTAGCTCTCGTCCGTAACAAGGCCGGCTCGAATTTCACCTTCGGCTCCTACGCCAAACCCTGCAGTGTCCGACAACAGTTCCCACCTTCCAGACAGGCAGATATACCGCACACTCATATCCTCATAATAATTTATACTGAGCTTGTTGCTATCCGCTGCAATTTCGCCTTCACGCGATTCCGAACATGTCCCGATTCCGTAGTTTTCATACCAGAAATTACGGACGTACTTCGCGAAGTCGGGAACCGAACCGAACCCCCATCCATTGATATTTTCCGAGATTTTCCGCAGAGTTCCGCCAAAATCGGCTTCATTCGCCCAGTCCGCCATTTCCGTTTTCGTTTTCGCGTCATCCCACTTTCCCTTCGAGGCCAGCGCAATCCTGAAATTGCCCATACGCTCGGTAAGCCCGGCAACAGATTGATTCCCTTGCATCAGGATGCTTATAGCAAGTAGGGCCGCATTAGCGTCTCCCGACTCGAAAATGTTCAGGTCTTCCGAATTTTCAATATCGCCATCTATGCCGAATACCGACAGGATTTCGCGTTCGGCCTTGGCCTTGGCCTCTGCGACGGATTCTCCCTTTTCGAGCACCAGGTGCATCACGCGCTCGTATTCCAGGTGCGTAAGCAAGTTGATATTCACCTTGTTCCTGTCGCTGAGATCCGTCAACGCGGTGAGAGTCACCGTACCCGAGGAATTTTCTCCGCTGATTTCATTACGATAATACCCCGTCGCTTCGAGCAAGGCATATTGCGAAGCAAGATTGATCCCTTTGATATCGAAATTACCCTTGTCGCTCTTGATTTCTCCTCTAAAGCTCTTACCCGTCTGATTCAGCGTGAGGCTATCTAGTTCATGCACGATCACTACGGAACCCGTGACAAACGGACCCTTCTGCGAAACTCCCGCCACTTCCCAGTCCTTGACCGCATAAATGCCGGCATCTTCCGAAGAACCCCCGTCGGTAATCTCGGTACTGTCATTCGAATCCGAGCTGGAGCATGCAACCATGAACATCGTCAAGACGCAAAAAGCCAAGGCCGCAAACCAATGCACCAACGCCATCTTATATATACTGCTTTTCATTTTATTCCTCCTTAACGGATTCAAATTTGTTTTTAATATTCTCGCTCATCGGGAACAATTGCAGGTTCAATCGGTATACCCGTTCCGCCACGTCGTCTTCCGTCGCTATCGCCACGATACGGCGACGGCAGTCCGCCAATTCCTTCCTAATGCGCTCATAAGCATCGTGCGTAAGCCCCAAAACAAGGCCCGACATGTCTCGTTCCGAAAGCGGCATATCAACAGCCTTCACCGCAAGCTCGCCCATCTGCCGTTGCATTTCGCGAGCCGCCACAGGAACCGCGTCCACGGGACCCATCGACACGGACTTGTCCGTCTGATGGTAGTTACCGCCCTTATCCCTCTTCAAGAGGTTCATCTTCACCAAAAAATCGAGCGTCTCGGAAACTTCCGCCGCAGTAATGGGCTGTTTGCAGACACGGGCCATATCGAGGGGCTTCGCTCCGGGCATGTGCGGAGCCAATTCACGCAGCAGCGGGTTCTTCCACGACTTGAAATAGTCAAATTCTTCACTCCCGAGCACGTGCACCTTGTGCGCATGCGCCAAGGCGCAGCGTTCCTCGAATGCGGCACGCCTCGCCTTGTCGCTCTTGGCGTGCGCATAAGAAACCATCAACACAAAGTAGGTATTCTCGAAACCCGCAAGTCCCATGGCATTCGCTACCGAGCCCGCGACGCCGACACTCAAGTTCTTTTTCCCCTCGCAGACATATTTCAGATAAACCGGAGACGAGAACCCGGCATCATGCGCAAATTGCCGCCAGGTAAAGGCCGAGCAGCGCTTGCGTTCATCGTAATAGTCCTGGATGAACTTGCGGTAGTCCGTGTATTCAATGATATCCTTCATACGCACAAATATATATTCACAAGACAAAAGTAGAATACAAATTTTACTTTTTTGCTCAAATTTTACGTATTTATATATTATTTGAAAAATTTCAGTAATTTGGAATACAAGGCCGGTATTCCAAGAATACAGAAAAGACCCCGCAAGCGGGGCCTGAATAAATGAGAGATAATTTATCCTAGTTCTTCACGCAGCGGACTCGAGCTTCCGCAAGCGGTTCATATTGTGGCCAAGCACTGCCAATAGAAATATCAATATAGACCATATCTTTATCGATGTAACGATACCATTCCGCAAGTTCAAGTGCCCACGCTTCATGAGTTTCTTCATAGTAATCATATAAAGCATACCATACTTCCTGCGTATTATCGCCAAAGAAGGATTCATGGGCGTACGTGTGATAATAAAGCTTCAAGTACTTCGCATCCATCGGTTTAAGATTGAAATCGAATCGATTATAGAATACACCTATCAAATCCTTTCCGAAGGCTGCTCCCCTGTCTGTTCTCCATGTTTCGTCAAGTAGATTGTCGGCTCCTCCCACATAAGCAATCAGGTCTGCCCAATCCTTAACACTAGACACATGCCAACCATCAGGACAAATTCCTTGGTGTAAAGAATCAATCAAATCTTCATCAACTTCTTGGTTCATATATTTATCATCAATTTGCATGGCGGCCGTCCAGGTATACAGTCCCGAGAATTTTGACCAGCCAAACGGATCCGGACCGTTCCTGTAATCAAGGTCTTCCGCCATCCACTCATATTTTTTCCCGTTGAACACAAAACTTACCGTCTTGTAGCTCTTGCCGTCTCGCGGGTCGGTCATCGTTCCCGATTCATGATCAATTTTCATTGTAAGCGAATCTATTTGTTCTTTTGTCTTTATTTCCCAACTAAAGCCATCGCAAAGAAGGTAGCCAGAATCCCTAATTACAGTCTGCTCCAAATCAACATCATACAGTGCAATAGGCCTTTCGAATTTTCTGACTTCGCCCCAAAGATTTTCGGTACACTGTTCAACACCCATATAGTTTAAAAAGAATATCTTACCAAAGTCGTATTTTTTCTTCCTAACCGTAAGGCGATCATACGCACCAGGGTTGCCTGCGGCTTCCTTCGCTTTCATACCTTTTTCACTGTAAAATTCTGCAGCGCTATATGTTCTAGCGTAATCATAAGCATCACTTGCCAGGTATTGCAGAATGGTATCGCTCAACATGCCATCATCGGCAAAGTCATCGGCAAATCCATCAATGAATTTCTGGAGCTTAGAACAATCGACACTATCGGGATTTGTCCAATGTTCCCATTCAGCATAGGGATCATCTTCGCCTTCCCATGGATTCCACAAACCTCGAGAATCGACAAACAGGCTGATATTATAGAGAGTCCTATCCCCTTCCGTCGTATTGAAAATATTCAAGTCTTCTGCCAACGGAGCCTCTATATCTACTCCGAACGCAGCAAAAACTTCTGTGATAGCCTGTTTTTTTGCCTCGGCAAACGACTTGCCGGACTTAAACAAATTCAACACTCTCTTATATTCGAAATGAGTCAAGAGATTGATGTTCGAAGTATTGCGATTTCCCAAATCAGAGACCGCATCAAGGTGCATTTGACATTCCGAACGAGATTGATCCCATTCATGGGTGTAGTACCCCTCAGCGGAAAGAAGTACATATTGACTTTCTAGATCAATGTCGTCAATTGTAAAACTACCCTTGTCGCCGGTAATCGTTGTATTGTATTCCCTACCCGTGGGCTCAAGGCTACCGTCTGCCGATGTTTCACGGAGTACAACATTGGAACCCTTCTCAAGCGGGCCCTTTTGTGCCACGCCAGCAATCCGCTTGTTCTTAAGGGCGACAACGCCCGCATCCCCGGAAACGCCACCTGAGAAATCTTTATAATCGGAACCGGAACAGGCGACCACAAAGCCCAGCAAAATGGCAAAAGCCAACGTAAGGACCAAACATTCCCCAAAAACTTTATATACATCCCTTTTCATTTTTCTTCCTCCTTATCAGATACACATTTATTCCCCGTTCCCAAGCGTTCGCTCATCGGGAACAATTGCACGTTCAGGCGATAGACCTGTTCTGTTTCGTCGTCTTCGGTAGCGATCGCAACGACGCGTCGGTAGTAATCCTCCGTTTCCTTTTTGATGCGCTCGAAAGCACGGAGCGTAAGGCCCAGCGTATACCCCGACATGACACGCTCGGAAAGCGGAAGTCCAAGCGATTGGATAGCGAATTCCCCCATCTGGCGCTGCAGATCGCGAGCCGCCAGCGGTACAGCTTCCACAGGAGCCATTTTAATCGCCTTATCCGTCTGATGGTAGTTCCCGTTCCTGTCCTTCTTCAAAAGCTTAGCCTTCACCAAGAAGTCCAGCGTCTCGGAAACTTCCGCCGCTGTAATCTTCGGTTTGCAGGCCTTCGCTATCTCGAGCGGCTTTGCGCCGGGCATGTGCGGAGCCAATTCGCGAATCACCGAATTTTTCCACGACTTGAAGTAGTCAAACTCTTCGTTCCCGAGAATGCGCATCTTGTGGGCATTCGCCAATGCGCAACGTTCCTCGAATGCGGCGCGCTTGGCAGCGTCGCTCTTGGCATGTGCATACGACACCATAAGGATAAAATAGTCGTATTCAAAACCGACCAACCCCATAGCGCTCGCCACCGAGCCCGCCGATCCGAGACTCAAGTTCTTTTTCCCTTCGCAGACATACTTTAGGTAGACATCCGAAGAGAAGCCCGCTTTCTGGGCGAACGCATGCCAGGAGAAAGCGGAGCAACGCTTGCGTTCATCGTAGTAATCTTTGATGAACTTGCGATAATCTGTGTATTCAACGATTTCCTTCATGGTAATGAATTTATCTTAATTTTTCAAAAACAGAACATAAAATTTGCATTTTTCAGCAGATTTTACCGATTTTTAAGAATTTGCTAAAAATCACGCAATTCAGAACATGCCGTACATGTTCCCAGAACATGAAAAAGGCCCCGCAAGCGGGGCCCTGAATGAGAGAGAAAATTATCCTAGTTTTTCACGCAGCGGACACGAGCTTTTTCTCTCGGTTCTTTACGCGCAGAGTCAAATCCAAGATAGATGGTAAAGGTTTTGTTATCAAATTCCAAGTTGCTCAAATAACCACTATAATTAAATCCCCCCCAAAAATCTTCATCATAAGCAAATGGAGCATTATCATAATACATCTTCAATGTATCTATTTGCGCCTGGATATTTACGTGGAAAGATTGATGTGTGTACGTGTGATAATAGACAGCGTTATCTTCCATCGGCAAAAGATTGAAATCAAGCCTGTCGTAGTGCACACCAGCAGCCCCCCTCCAGTTTTCATTAAGCAAGTTAAGGGCACCACCGACATAAGCGAGCAAGGCATTCCAGTCCTTAACACTAGAGATATGCCAACCATCCGGGCAGATTCCTTGATGCACCACGTCAATCACACCATCTTCAACAGGCCCTGTCATGTATTTAGGGTCTATCTGCATGGCAGATGTCCATTTATAGATTCCATTTGAACCTTCGTTTTGTGGAATGGACGTCCACATATAGGCTGTACCTAAATCGTATTTGAGGTCTTCCGCCATCCATTCATATCTTTTCCCGCCAATCTCAAAACTTACCGTTTTATACACATTACCATCTCGCGGATCTATCATAGTGCCCGATTCATGGTCAATCTTCATTTTGAGAGAATCTACATATCCACTCGTCTTTATTTCCCAACTGGAACCATTGCAAAGAAGATAACCGGACTGCAGAACTATCATTTGATTGGAGGAATTATCGTAAGCCATAATAGGTTTATGGAATTCCCTGTACTCGCCCCAAAGATCTTCAGTACAAAGTTCAACTCCCATATAGTTCAAAAATAAAAGCTTACTAAATTCGTATTTCTTTTTCATGACCATAAGTTCCTCGTACGAGCCCGGATCTTTGCGATCTTTTTTTCTCATGTCGGATTCATCTATATCTTCCATACGACTGTACTCACCAGTAATGCGATAAGCCTGAGTCGCAAGGTCTTGCATAATGGAATCGCCGAGAACACCGTCATCCGCAAAGTCATTGGCAAATGCATCAATATAAGCCTGTAACTTGGAACAGTCTATATTTTCCAAGAGTATCTCAGGCCCCCATTCATCGCTTGTGCCATCCCAAAATTCCCACGAGCTACTTTCATCCAGCAGAAGACTGATGTTGAAAAGTGTTCTATCGGCATCAGAAGTATTAAATATGTTCAAATCTTCAGAAGAACTCACATCTACATCTACCCCGAACGCATTCATAACTTCTGTGGAAGCCTGTCTTTTCGCTTCAACAAAGTTTTTGCCGGATTTGATCAAGTTCAACACACGTTTGTATTCAAAATGAGTCAAGAGATTGATGTTTACTGTTTCGCGCTTTCGCAGGTCAGAGACGGCGTCCAGACGCATGGGGCATTCAGAGAAACGTTTTTCTTCTTCAGATCTATTATCATCATTGAAATACACTTCCCCATCGTGTATATAATAGCCCTCTGCAGAAAGTAGTACGTACTGGCTTACTAGATTAAGGCTATCAAAATTGAAATCACCCTTATCATTAATGGTCACCGTAGTGTATTCTCTGCCGGTGGGTTCAAGGTTGCCCTCTGCCGACGTTTCACGAAGAACCACTTCGGAACCCTTTACGAGCGGGCCTTTCTGCGCCGCGCCCGAAATCTTTTTGTTCGCAATCGCGACGATGCCTTCGGCCTCTTCGCTGGTTCCGGCAGACCCGCCAATCTCGGAACAACCACTGAATATAGCTCCCATCGCAAGAGCCAATGCAATTCCAGTTTTCGCCATCACCGGTTTTTCCGGATGGACGGCATTTCTTGTCTCATCATAATTCTCAATCATATCTTCACTCCTTTCCCATTGATATTTTTCAAGTTCTCAGTAAGTGGGAAAAGCTGCATATTCAAACGGCAAACTTTCTCCACGTCTTTGTCAGCAGAAACAATCGACACGATACGCTTGCGGCACTCCGTGAGTTCTTCGACGACCTTTTCGTAGCTTGCGGCGGTCATTCCCATGAATATACCGCTAAAATGGCGTTCCGAAATCGGCAGTTTGTCAAAAGCCTCAAGCGCAAACTCGCCCATCTGGCGTAACAGCGAATGCACCGCCACCGAAACGGCCTTCAGGCGACCTGTAGTAAGCGAGCGGTTCGTCTGATGGTAGGCGCCCTTTATATCCATCGTCAAGAATCCTGAATTCACAAGGAACTTGAGGCTGCTGCTGACATCCGCGGCCGAAATCGGGAGACGGCAAACCTTCGCAATCTCGTTCGGTTTCGCTCCCGGCATCGCGACCGCAAGTTCTCGCACCACGGAATGTTTCCATGTTTCGTAGAAGGTATACAAGTCGCTCCCGAGAATTTTCACATGGTTCGCTGCACTCAGCGCCTGGATTTCCTCGAAGCACTTTTTCTTTTCCCGGTCCGTCTTCGCACTTTCGTAACGAACCATCAAGATAAAGTAGTCGTACTCGAAGCCCAACAACCCCATGGCAAGAGCCGTCTTTTTCGCTCCTTCCTCACGAAGCCGGGTCTTACCATCACAAACAAGCTTCAAGTACGATCCCGAGGCAAACCCCGCCAGCCTCGCAAACTCGCGCCATGTAAACGCCGAAGTGCGCTTGCGCTCGCGGTAGTAATCGAGTACATACTCGCGATAATCTTTATATTCAATAACCGATTTCATCATGACAATAAAATAGGTTATCTCGCAGCAGCATGCAATATTTTTCGTAAAACAAAAATTGCGTTTTTAAGCAAATTTCACCATTTTACAAATCAGGCAAAAGTTTTTTTGCAATCTGTAAAACAAAAATACAAATGTATAGAACAAAATAAGCGAAACCTAAAAAAAATCCCCCCGGATTTTGCCGAGGGGATTCCTTAGATTTTAGCGAAATGCTTATTTCACGGAAACACGTTGCATTCCGTTGCCGACGCGGACAAAGTACGTGCCCGCACGGTTGACCGGGATGGCAAAGCTCACTCCAGTGACAGGTCCCCTGCGAAGCACGCGGCCTTGCATGTCGAGAAGGGCATAGGAGCGAGCATCGAACACGCCAGACACACGTATGTCGCGCCCGACAACTTCCACGCTAAACTGTAGAGCCTGCGCAATGGTCATCAGGCCGTCCTTATCGCCCTTCTTGCTGGAACTGCTGGACTTCGACTTATCACTACTTGACGACTTCGGCGAAACGCTGCTGCTCGAGGATTTTGGAGATTCGCTACTGCTCGACAACGTCGGCGAGACACTGCTGCTCGACTTCACGCTGCTCGAAGATGCGGGTTCAGACGAAGAGCTAGACGACTCGCTGCTCGAACTATATTCCGGACACGCAGAATCGGATTTCACAAAGAACGCCCTGAAAAGCGTATCGCTAGCAACCATAACGGTTCGCACAGGATTATGATTTTCAGTATCATCTTCCCAGTAATCAAAGCAATGCCCCGCTTCGGTTACGGCTTTCAAAGTAATCTTTTCACCATATTTATAGCCTTTACTTTCATCAACCCCTTCGACCGTCCCGACCGGAGTATAGTAAGTCATGTATGTAGTTTGATCCACACGAAGACCTATGGTAAGGACTTTATAAAGATGCGGTTCCCACTTGGCATAAATATCCAAGTCTCCAGTAGCATCCTCCGAAATTCCGTAAATAACATCACCATTAAATTTTGCATTATCATACCATCCCAAAAAGTCCATGTGCGGCGCAGTCACTTCGCTCTTGTAAGGCAGCACTTTATAAAATCCAGGGATATAGAAATCGTAATATTTGTTCGTATCGCTTTCGATGGTATGGAATGTCACGGACTTCTTAACACCATCTGCATTCTTGATTTCTCCCGAAAGCACCGGATGATCGTCCACACCGACGTTTTGTCCCCATAAAGACCCTTTCTCCCCATCATGCAGTAAAAGAGCAACAGTACCATTCTTCAACTGATCGGCAGTCACAGGTATTCCGAGAGAATCGCCAACCGTCTGAGAAGCTAGCGAATCCAGATAGTAGGAGTTTGTAACATCTACATATACTGCGTTCCCTATTTGAGCCTTACCACTCACAATGGGAGTCCATCGATTTGCAACAATCTTTCCCGCACTGTAGCTATTGCTGATATATGCCGCAGCAGCATAAGTAACCTGGCCGACTATTCCGCCAGCAGGATCATCATAAATTGTGCTTCCTAGCACAAGTCCCAGATTGTAGCAATTATCAACCTCCAGCGTGCCACTTACGCTACCGACAATACCTCCAACATACGATACATAACCAGCCACGGTAGACGCATTGTAGGAATTTTGAATATGCGTTATCAAGTAATCGGGTTTATTATCCAAAACCTTTCCGATAATTCCCCCGGCATCTGACACAAGCGAATTGAAGTACGAGCCGATGATTCCCACATTCTTGATGACAATAGGATCGTCACCTGTTCCATAAGCAGTGCCAATAAAACCAATCCCCCTATCATAACTATATGTCGAAATATCTTCTTTGGCATACAAGCCCGAAATCGTATGCATGTTTCCATCGAAGATTCCGGCAAAGCTGTCCAACGGATTCCACTGCATAAAGCCTGCGGTATCCGCCATATTAAGCGAACCATCGGA